>Ga0114920_10000802_pt1 | contig 13929 bp, 26 predicted proteins | sample ChitaG_FD_88683 | JGI IMG/M metagenome (GOLD analysis project Ga0114920, IMG submission 88683) | Deep subsurface microbial communities from South Pacific Ocean to uncover new lineages of life (NeLLi) - Chile_00310 metaG | ecosystem: Environmental > Aquatic > Marine > Oceanic > Sediment ... | reverse complement strand
TAGCGACGCGGAGACTGGGCAAACCCTTATTGCTGGGATGGGCGAGCTGCATCTGGAAGTCCTGGTAGACCGAATGCTGCGTGAGTTCAATGTGGCGGTAAGGGTTGGTAAGCCACAGGTTGCTTACAAGGAGACCATAACTGTAGCGGTAGAAGCCGAAGGCAGGTTTATTCGTCAGTTTGGAGGTCGAGGACAGTATGGGCATGTGTGGCTGAGACTTGAGCCTGGAGTACGGAGAAGCGGTTTCAGGTTTCTTGACCGGGTTAGGGGCGGAGCTATACCGAAGGAGTATATTCGGGCAGTGGAAGCGGGAGTTAAAGAGGCTCTAGAGAGTGGTGTGCTAGCTGGCTATCCGCTAGTAGATATTAAGGCCACTCTGTATGACGGCAGCTTCCACGAAGTTGATTCATCGGAACTGGCTTTCAAAATGGCAGGTTCAATAGCTCTGAAGGATGGCGTCAGCAGGGCCAAGCCTGTCCTCCTCGAGCCAATTATGAAACTAGAACTGGTTATGCCAGCCCAGTTTCTGGGTGATGTGATCGGCGATTTGAATTCAAGAAGAGGACATATTGAGGGAATCGAAACCCACGCCGAGACTTGTGTTGTTTATGCTCTTGTTCCTCTAGCAGAGACCTTTGGTTACGCCACTGACCTGAGGTCACTGAGTCAAGGCAGGGCAAGCTATTCCTTGGAGTTTGACTGCTATAGAGAAGTGCCCGCTAACCAGAGGGACCAAATCATAGGTAAGGTGAAAGGGACTTAGATGCCGAAGCAGAACGTTCGAATTAAGGTCAAGGGATACGACCACAAGCTGGTTGACCAATCAGTGGAGCAAATTGTGGAGACTGCCGAGCGGACTGGTGCTGTGGTCATTGGTCCGGTACCCCTACCCACTCACATCCAGAAGTTCTGTGTGATTCGCTCTCCCCATATTGATAAGGACTCGCGAGAGCAATTTGAGATTCGTACTCACAAGCGCCTCATTGATATTGTGGGGCCAACCTCCAAGACTATTGATGCGTTGAGCCAGCTTCAGCTACCTTCGGGGGTGGAAATAGATATTAAGTTGTAGGCCGGAACAATGGTTCAAGGCATAATTGGTAGAAAGATAGGCATGACTCAGCTTTTCCGAGACAGTGGGGAGGTTGTGGTAACGGCTATTGAAGCTGGCCCCTGCTTTGTTACCCAGGTGAAGACGGAGGCCAAGGATGGCTACAATGCTGTGCAGCTCGGCTTTGGGGAGACGCGAGGGCTTAACTCTCCGCGAAGAGGCCATCTTAAGGGCGTGGGTCAGCTTGGGCATCTGCGTGAAGTTGCTGCGGGGGATGTCGAGTCTGTCGAGGTGGGACAAAAATTCGACGTAGATATGTTCGAGTCCGGCGATTTGGTCCACGTTACCGGCATATCAAAAGGCAAAGGTTTTGCTGGTGTAGTTAAGCGTCACCATTTTGCTGGTGGCCCAAAGACTCATGGGCAATCTGACCGTCATCGGGCGCCCGGTTCTATTGGTGCTGGTACTGACCCGGGCAGGGTGTGGAAGGGAACGCGTATGGCTGGGCATATGGGGAGCGCCCGAGTGACGGCGCGGAATCTTAGAGTGATCGATGTCGATCTGTCGCGTCACTTACTTCTGGTTGAAGGGGCGGTGCCGGGTTCTAACAAAGGTCTGCTGCTTATCAACAAGGCTCGGTGAGAGTTGAGCAAGAATGCAAGTTGACGTTCATAATGTGAAGGGTGACGTAGTCGGCCAGATGGAAATAAGCGACGAAGTGTTTGGTGTGTCCTTTAATGAGGCTGTGGTGCACCAGGCGCTAGTAATGCAGCTAGCCAACCGTCGTCTGGGTGCTGCTGATACTAAGAGAAGGGGTGAGGTTAAGGGGAGTACCAGGAAGCTTTTTAGGCAGAAGCATACCGGTCGGGCGCGCCGTGGTGATGTGAAATCGCCTTTGCTTAGGGGTGGTGGAGTGGCTTTCGGCCCGCACCCCCGGACTTACCGGCAAGCTATGCCTAGGAAAATGCGACGTCTAGCTTTGAGATGTGTTCTGTCTGGTAAAGCCAACGATGGAGAATTAAGCGTCGTGGACAAGCTCGGTCTGGATGAGCCGAGAACCAGGGAGTTCTTGGATATCTTGTTGGCGTTGGGGGTGGGTACTTCAGTTATTGTTGCCACTTTGGAAGCTGAGGTCAACGTGACTAAGTCGGGACGCAATTTGCCGGGTGTCAAGACAATGCCGGCCCGCCTGCTCAACGTGGCCGATTTGCTCTCCTATAGAGCGTTAATAATGACCGTAGACGCAGTGCGCAAGGCGGAGGAGTTGTGGGGTGGAAAGCGAACTCAGGAGGTGGCGACTAGCGTCACTTAGAGCTGGATTACGGGGTATGCGTTGACATGCATCTTTACGAAGTATTGCGGCGTCCTTTGATCACTGAAAAGAGCACGCTGCTTTCAGAGCGGAATAGGTATGTGTTTGAGGTGGCAAAGGGGGCGGCTAAACAGCAGATTAAGGAAGCGGTCGAGGCCGCGTTTAAGGTTGGAGTGGTTAAGGTGAATGTGATGACTGTTCCGGGAAAGATGAGGAGGATAGGCAGGGGGCGGGTGATGACTCCTTCTTGGAAGAAAGCGGTCGTTACGGTGGAGGCAGGGCAGAAGATCGAGTTCTTTGAAGGAGTCTAAGGAGAAGAGGACTAGAATTGGGCTCAGTTATCAAAAAACGGAACAAGAAGATGGCGAAGCATAAGCATCGCAAGATGCTTAAGAGGCATCGCTGGCAAAGGAGACATCCGTAGGAATTAGGCGGAGGTAAGCTTTGGCACTGAGAACTTATCGTCCGACATCACCAGGCAAGCGTGGCATGGTTAGTATCTCGTTCGACGAGATAACCAAGTCAGTTCCTGAGAAGTCTCTGCTCAAGCCATTCAAGAAGAAAGCAGGGCGCAACAGCAGAGGCGTGGTAACTGTGCGGCATCGAGGCGGTGGCGCCAAGCGTAGGCTGCGCATAATCGACTTCAAGAGGAATAAGCTTGGCGTGCCTGGGAGGGTGGCGGCTATTGAGTATGACCCGTCTCGCTCGGCTCGCATTGCTCTCATCCATTATGCAGACGGGGAAAAGCGTTACATTCTTGCCCCGGCTGGGCTTGGCGTAGGCGACAGCATAAGAGCAGGAGAGGGCGCTGAGATAAGGCCGGGCAATGCTCTGCCGCTGGGTTTGATCCCAGAGGGCACCTTGATTCACAATATCGAGTTGCAGCCAGGCAAGGGCGGGCAGGTGGTGCGTAGCGCTGGTACGGTGGCGCATCTTCTAGGTAAAGAGCATAAGTATTCACTCGTGCGCTTGCCTTCGGGGGAGGTGCGGCGTTTTCTGACTGATTGTCTGGCTACCGTGGGGCAGGTAGGCAATGTTGAACATCAGGGCGTGAAGTTGGGCAAGGCTGGAGCCATAAGGCTGCGGGGGCGGCGTCCTCAGGTTCGCGGTTCGGCTATGACGCCGCGAGACCATCCCCATGGGGGTGGTGAGGGGAGGGCTCCTCGGGGAATGGCGCCAAAGACGCCGTGGGGCAAGCCAGCTTTGGGCTATAGGACGCGCCGTAATAAGGCTTCTAATAAACTGATTGTCAGGCGGCGAAATGAGGAGAAGTAATTGAAGAGGCAGGAATAGGATGTCGCGTTCATCAAAAAAGGGTCCCTATTGCGATGCCAAACTACTTGCCAGGATAGAGGCACTTAATCGTTCTGGGGATAAGGTAGTGCTGAAAACATGGTCGCGCGCCTCTACTGTTATGCCCCAAATGATAGGTCATACCATTGGAGTACATGACGGTCGACGACATGTCCCCATTTTTGTTACTGAGAATATGGTGGGGCACAAACTGGGAGAGTTCGCCATGACTCGGATGTTCCGGGGGCACATCAGCAAGGCGCAAGTGACTGTTCAGGCAAGGAAGAAGGGATAGTCTTATGGGAATGAAGGTAGGAGCAATAGCTAAAGACGTTCGTGTTTCGGCTCGGAAGGTCAAACTAGTCGCAGACATGGTACGGGGCAAAAGAGTTGATGAGGCTTTGACTATTCTGCAATTCTCAACGACCCGGGCTGCTCGAGCTGTGGCCAAGGTAATCAAGTCGGCGACCGCTAATGCTGAAAACAATTTTCAAATGGAACCTTCTGAGCTTAGGATTGCGGATATCTCTGCTGATCAGGGGCGCACCCTGAAAAGATTCCGTCCTCAGGCAAGGGGGCGGGTGAGTCCTATCCTGAAGCGTTCCAGTCATATCAGCGTCTTCGTTTCTGGGGAGGCAGAATAGATGGGACATAAGGTTCACCCTTACGGTTTTAGGATCGGTATCATTCGAGGCTGGCAGGCCAAGTGGTATGATGAGAAGCATTACGCCGAGCTATTGCAGGAAGATTTGAAGTTGCGTCGAGCTATTGAGATGAAGTGCCGTGACAGTGGTATTGCCAGGGTGGAGACTGACCACCAAGGTAATGAGGTATTGTTAACGGTGTATTCGTCTCGCCCCGGGATCGTCATCGGGCGAGGTGGACAGCGTGCTGAGGAACTGAGGGCATATTTGGAAGCAATCTGTGGCAAGAGAGTGCGACTGTCTATCAGGGAGGTTGAACAGCCTGAGCTTGAGGCTTCTCTGGTGGCTCGGAATGTGGCTGACCAACTTGAGCGTCGGATGGCTTTTAGGCGGGTAATGAAACAAACTGCCTTTCGGACGTTGCAAGCTGGTGCAAAAGGGGTGAAGATCAGTTGTGCTGGGAGGCTGGGAGGTATTGAAATCGCTCGCCGTGAAACTACACTTCAAGGGCGCTTGCCCTTGCATACACTCTGTGCTGATATCGACTATGGCTTTGCTGAGGCTCATACTGCAATGGGTCATATTGGGGTCAAAGTCTGGGTCTATAAAGGTGACATCGTGCCTGAAGTGAGGAGAGAAATTGCTACAGCCGAAGCGAGTGAAGTATCGTAAAGCTCACCGGGGGGAACGGAGGGGAAAAGCGCAGTCGGGGAACACCATTGCCTTTGGTGAGTTTGGGCTGCAAGCTTACGAAGCGGCTTGGATAACAGCTAGGCAGATTGAAGCTACTCGTCGAGTCATAGTTCGTTATTTGCGTCGTGGTGGTCAAATGTGGATTCGCGTCTTCCCGGATAAGCCAGTGACTAAGAAACCGGCGGAAACGAGAATGGGCAGCGGCAAAGGTGCTCCAGACCACTGGGTAGCTGTAGTGAGACCGGGGAGAATGCTTTTTGAGGTGAGTGGCATAAAAGAGAGTATGGCTCGGGAAGCGATGCATCTGGCTTCCTATAAGTTACCTATCGCCACCAGGTTTGTGACAAAAGAAACGGTCAAGGAAGAGGCGAGAGTTGAGAATCGACGAGATTCGGTCTCTTAAGGATGAGGAGGTATCGAAGCAGTTGGAGACGGCTCACCAGGAGCTGTTTAATTTGCGGTTTCGCCTAGCCACACGGCAGTTGGCTAATCACCGGGAGCTGCCGAAGGTCAAGAAGAGGATTGCCCGACTGAAGACGGTACTAAGAGAAAGGGAGCTTGGCATAAGGTAGGTCATGGAGAAGAAGCGCAAAATCAGAACTGGGAAGGTAGTAAGCGACAAGATGGATAAGACGGTGGTGGTGTTAGTGACAACTAGGAGACGCCATCCTCTCTATAAGAAGGTCGTCAGACATACTTCCAGGTTCAAAGCCCATGATGAGGCTAATGCCTGCCAGGCTGGTGATACGGTGAAGATCGTTGAGACTCGCCCTTTGTCTAAGGAAAAACGCTGGCGGGTTGTGGAGATAATAAGGAGGAAAGAAGTCGCCGAGGTGGAGGTTGTCGAACCTGCTCAGATTCGGCCCGAAGTAGAAGACAGTGATTCAACCTCAGACTAGACTGAAAGTAGCTGATAACACTGGAGCCCGGCAGATTATGTGCATCAATGTGCCAGGTGGGACTCGAAGGAGGTACGCTGCCGTGGGCGATGTTATTGTGGCTTCAGTAAAGCGGGCCATACCTGGTGGTGGTGTGGTGAAGAAGGGTGACGTGGTACGGGCGGTAGTTGTGCGCGTAGCTAAACAGTATCATCGTCCGGACGGCTCCTACGTCAGGTTTGACGAGAATGCGGCGGTGATCCTGGACGATAAGAATAATCCCAAGGGCACTCGCATATTTGGTCCAGTAGCCAGGGAACTCAGGGACAAGAATTTTATGAAGATCGTGTCTTTGGCTCCAGAGGTTCTTTGAGATGAAGATTAGAAAGAATGACACGGTTCTTGTTATTGCCGGCAAAGACAGGGGGAAAAAAGGCAAGGTGCGTCAGGTTTTCCCAAAGAAAGGCAAGGTAACGGTCGATGGCATCAACATGGCTAAGCGTCATTCGCGAGCCCGCCGTCAGGCCAGACAGGCTGGCATAATTGAGCTGGAAGTACCGCTTCAAGCGTCAAATGTGGTGCTGGTTTGTAATAAGTGCAACAAACCGGCCCGGGTTGGCTCCCGTTTTCTTGATGACGGCAGAAAGGCGCGGATTTGCCGTTCTTGCTACGAAGTTATTGATTAGGTAAAGGTGTAGCTTAGGTATGTCTCGGCTGAAGGAGAAGTATTTGAAGGAAACGGTACCCGAACTGACGAGTAAGTTCGGCTACAAGAATGTGATGCAGGTGCCAAGACTTAACAAGATTGTTGTGAACATCGGTCTGGGTGAGGCAATACAGAACCCTAAAGCTTTGGAAGCAGCCGAGAGGGATTTAGCGGCTGTCTCAGGGCAACATCCGGTGATAACACGAGCCAAGAAGTCTATTGCCTCTTTCAAGCTCAGAGCAGGCATGCCTGTCGGGATGATGGTGACATTGCATGGCAGGCGGATGTATGAGTTCTGTGATAAGCTGGTCAATGTTGTTCTGGCGCGCACTCGGGATTTTCAGGGGGTATCCCGAGATTCGTTTGACGGCGAAGGCAACTACACTTTGGGGATTAAGGAGCAGATAGTTTTTCCCGAGATTGATTATGATAAGGTGGATAGGCTGCGGGGACTCGAGGTGACCATCGTCACCAGCGCAGCTAGTGATGAGGAAGGCAGGAGTTTGCTAGAGTCTCTAGGCATGCCTTTTAGTAGAGGCTAGCAGGTTTGTATTAAACGTGGCGAAATTATCTAAAATTGTAAAATCGAAGCGCCCTCCAAAGTATAGGGTGCAGCAGCGAAATCGATGCCAATTATGCGGCAGACCGCGCGCCTATATCCGCAAGTTTGGTTTGTGTCGCATTTGTTTTCGAAAGTTAGCCTTAAGTGGTCAAATTCCTGGGGTGAGAAAGTCAAGCTGGTGATTGAAAGTGCTGGAGGCATCCGTTGACAGTTACTGATCCGATTGCTGATATGCTGACGCGCATTCGCAATGCCGTGATGGTGCGCCATGATGGCGTGCTTGTACCGGCCTCCAAGATGAAGCTTTCCATTGCCAGGATTCTCAAGGACGAGGGCTTTATTTCGGACTATACCGTGTTAAGGGGCAAGCCACAGCGAGTTGTCAAGATCCTCCTGAAGTACATAGGTGACCAGCCAGCTATCGCGGGTTTGGAGAGGGTCAGCAAGCCCGGTCTTAGAGTCTATGTAGGCCGAACGGAGATTCCCCGTGTCTATGGTGGCCTTGGTGTTGCTATCTTGTCGACGTCCAAGGGGGTCGTCACTGGACAGGAGGCATGGCGGCGAAATCTTGGTGGTGAACTACTATGCTACGTCTGGTAACGAATACTTTGGCGGTGGATTCATGTCTCGCGTAGGATTGCGTCCCATACCCGTACCTCCGGGTGTCAAGGTCAATATCCAGCGGAATGAAGTGACCGTGGATGGTGGGAAGGGTAGGCTATCTCGTTCGTTTCCCCCGGGGATTTCTATCACAGTAAGAGATGAAACCCTGATAGTGGCCCGGCTCAGTGATGATAGGGTCAATCGTTCTCTGCACGGATTAAGTCGGACTCTTCTGGCTAACATGGTCGAGGGGGTTACAAGAGGTTTTGAAAAGACCCTGGAATTGAACGGTGTTGGCTACCGGGCTCAAGCAACAGACAACAAGTTGTCACTTCAGATTGGATATAGTCATCCGGTGGATTTCGCGCCACCGCCCGGTGTGGAGATTGTGGTGGAGGGGACTAACCGCGTCCGCGTTGTAGGTATTGATAAGGAGGTCGTCGGCGAGACCGCGGCTCGAATTAGGGCTATACGCCCTGCTGACTCGTACAAAGGCAAGGGTATCAAGTATGCTGGTGAGAGACTTCGCCGCAAAGCTGGTAAGGCAGGCAAGGTCGGCCTAAGAGGATAACCGGCATCGATGGCTAAGATTGATACAAGGCTAGCACGAAAGCGGCGTCATGCTCGGGTCAGAGGCAGGGTGAGCGGAACCGGGACGAGGCCAAGGCTTTGTGTTTTTCGGAGCTTGAAATACACTTATGCTCAAATCATTGATGACTCTATCGGGCAGACTCTGGCTTCGGCCAGTAGTGTGGACCCAGAGATCAGAGGCAAAACCACAGAGAAAACGAAAACAGAGAGTGCTGAGCTGATAGGTTCCCTTGTGGCTCAGCGTGCGCTGAATAAGGGGATCAATCGAGTGGCTCTTGACAGGGGTGGTTACAAGTATCATGGGCGAGTCAAGGCTTTGGCTGAAGGTGCCCGGAAGGCCGGGCTGGAGTTTTGAGGTTGGTTCAATGAAAGTGATTACCAAGGTAATTGGGCAGAATGTCAAAGTTGATGTCAGTGAGCTAGAACTGAGTGAAAAGCTAGTGGCACTCAACCGGGTAGCCAAGGTTGTGAAAGGCGGTAAGCGGCTTCATTTCAGGGCTCTGGTGGTAGTTGGTGATGGCAGCGGGCATGTAGGGATTGGCCTCGGTAAGGCCAGGGAGGTACCAGAAGCAATCCGCAAAGCCGGTGCGACCGCCCGCAAGAATGTAATCAAGATACCCATGGCTGGCACTACTATTCCGCATGAGATATTGGCTAAGTTTGGTGCCGGGAAGGTTTTACTTAAGCCGGCGTGGCCTGGAACGGGTGTGATTGCTGGTGGCGGCGTTCGGGCGGTGCTCCAAGCTGCAGGAATAAAGGATGCCCTTACCAAGTCCTTGGGAAGCGCCAATCCTGTTAACGTAGTCAAAGCCACTATGGTGGGGTTGGCCAGCCTCAGGGACCCGAAGGAGGCTGTAGCCAGACGGAAGGCTGGAATTGAACTGGAGGAGGTCGAGGTGGGTGGCTAGACTGCGTATCACCTGGACGAGGAGCGACATTGGGTATGTCAAGGCGCAAAGGCGGACCTTGAGAGCCTTAGGGTTTCATCGACTTAATGAAACGGTGGAACACGAGGATTCCCCGTCCATTCGGGGTATGATAGCCAAGGTCAGTCATCTGGTCAAGGCGGAAGTGAAGGATGATGGAACAGAGTAGATTGAAGCCCCCCCCAGGTGCCAGGCGCGGCAGAAAGCGCGTCGGACGCGGCGATGGCAGTGGGCACGGTACATATTCGGGGCGAGGCTGTAAGGGACAGAAGTCGCGTTCTGGCGGTGGTGTTCGCCTTGGTTTTGAGGGAGGGCAGTTGCCTCTTATCAAGCGTTTACCTCGGAAGCGCGGGTTCGTGAACATTTTTCGAACTGAATACAATATCGTTAATGTGGGCAAACTCAGAGTGTTCGCTCCTAATGCTGAAATCACCCCCGAGGATATGCTCAGAGTCAGGTTGATTGGCTCTCTTCGGCAGCCGGTCAAGATCTTGGGCGATGGCGAAATCGATCGCCCGCTGGTGGTAAAGGCCGACAAATTCTCTGCTACCGCTGAAAGGAAAATCATGGCCGCTGGGGGAAGAGTGGAGGGGGTCTAGAATGCAGCAGCGGGAAGCTAGACCGCGCCTTATTCAAGCACTGCTGGATGCTTTTTCCCTGCCGGACCTGCGACGGCGACTCCTCTTCACGTTGGGCATGCTGGTGGTTTTCCGCTTTGTAGCTCACGTGCCTTTGCCCGGAGTGGACCTTGATGCCCTACATGAGCTCTTCGAGAAGAATCAATTGCTGGGTATGCTTGACCTGTTTAGTGGGGGGGCTATGAGGAACTTCAGCGTGGCGGCGATGGGAGTCTATCCCTACATAACGTCTTCTATTATTATGCAACTGTTGGTTCCAGTTATTCCTGGTCTTCGGGCTTTGTCTCAAGAGGGGGACGCCGGCAGACGCAGGATTAACCAGTATACTCATTGGCTAACCGTACCCATGGCAGGGCTTCAGGGCTATGCTCAATTGGCGCTGCTGCGTAGTCAGGACATTGTTAGTCCCGCCGGCGCATTACCCACTGTAGCCATAATAGTGTCACTGGCAGCGGGCACTATGTTTCTTGTCTGGATTGGTGAGCTGATTACCGAGCGGGGTATTGGAAACGGTGTGTCGATAATAATCTTTGGTGGCATTGTGGCGGGTTTGCCGGAGATGATTGGGCGCGGCTTCTTGGCCAAGGGGAATGTGACCGGTCTGATTGCCTTTGGCATTGTGGCCTTGGGTACCATGGTGCTCATAGTCATATTCACCGAGGCGCATCGCCGGATTCCGGTTCAGTATGCACGGACTGCGTTTCGCGGCACTCGTATGTATCGCCAATCGGGCTCGACGCATATTCCACTTCGGGTGAATACTGCCGGGATGATACCACTCATCTTTGCCATGGCGTTAATGATTTTCCCAGGAACAATAGCCAGCTATTTTGCTAGCCCGCCAGGGCAGGATCCAAACTTCTGGAATACGCTTACGGAGTGGTTCAGTCCTAATGCACCTCTACCCGTAGGACTGTTCTACTGGGGATTCTATTTCTTGATGGTGGTCGCTTTTGCCTTTTTCTATACCATGGTGATATTTGAGCAGATGGACCTGGCGCGGACCTTGCAGCGTCAGGGGGGTTTTGTCCCAGGTGTCCGCCCGGGGAAACCCACGACTGACTACCTCAACAAGGTTATCAGGAATATCACCTGGGGTGGTGCTCTTTTCCTCGCTTTTATTGCCATACTGCCTTTCTTGGCTCGGGAAGTGACCGACGTTGCGATATTGACTCTGTCCAGTACCGGGATGCTCATTATGGTTGGTGTAGCTTTGGATACCATGAAGCAGATAGAGGCGCAGTTGACAATGCGCCGCTATGAAGGTTTCTTGAGATGAGGAGTCAGGGGCTGATGTTCTTGGTCTTGCTTGGTGCTCCAGGGGCGGGCAAGGGAACTCAGGCAGCTATCATTGCTCAAAGGCTGGGCTTAGCTCATATAGCCTCTGGTGACCTGTTTCGGCAGGCAGTGGAGAAAGGGACTAAGCTGGGACAAGTGGTTAAGGATTACATGGATAAGGGTCTGTTGGTTCCTGATGAGGTGACGATTCAGGTTATTTTAGAGCGGCTGAATGAGCCTGATTGTGAAACGGGGTGCGTATTTGACGGCTTTCCGCGAACCGTGGAGCAGGCTAGGGCGCTTGATGAGGCCTTGGCCAGTCGGGGGAAGGCTATAGACAAGGCAATATATATCGAGGTGGCTGAGGAAGAGCTATTGAAACGACTTGGCGGGCGCTGGATATGCGGTGGATGCCAGGCGCCTTATCATGAGATAACGTCACCACCAAAGGTAGCTAAGATATGTGACAAATGCGGTGGGAAACTCCAGCAACGCTCTGATGATACTCCCGAGACGGTTAGGGAGCGACTGAAGGTCTATTTTGCACAGACTACTCCTGTCTTGGACTATTACCGCAGAGATAGCAAGCTCGTTGAGGTGGAGGGCAGGTTGGGGATAGAGGAAGTGGCCGAGGCGATAGTCGATGTTCTGGAGGCCGGGTCGGGGGCAGCCAAATGACCATCATAAAGTCTTCAGAGGAAGTGGCTATGATGCGGCGAGCTGGGGAAGTTGTGGCGGCTGTTCTGGGGCGACTGAAGGAGGAGATAAAGCCGGGGATCAAGACGTGCCAGCTGAACTCGGTGGCAGTGAACGAACTCGAGAAACGTGGTGCTAGGGCCTCTTTCAAAGGCTATCGAGGCTTTCCGGCGCACTTGTGCGTGTCGGTGAATGATGAAATCGTTCATGGCATTCCCGGGGAACGGCAGTTGAGTGAGGGTGATATCGTATCTCTAGACTTTGGGGCATTCGTCAGCGGTTTCCACGGTGATGCGGCGATAACAGTCGGAGTAGGCAGTATTAACTCTAGAGCGCAGGAACTCTTGGCTGTTACCGAGGCTGCCTTGATTGATGGGATAAAGGCTGCACGTTGCGGCGCTCACTTGGGAGACGTTTCCGCGGCTATTCAAGACTATGTTGAGACACGGGGATTCTCCGTGATTCGAGAGTATTCTGGACATGGAGTTGGCAGAGGCCTGCATGAGGACCCGTTAGTTCCCAATTTCGGCATCCGTGGTGAGGGCCCTACATTGCAAAAGGGTATGACCTTGGCTTTGGAGCCAATGGTGACTACCGGTCACTACCGGACACGCCTCGGCGAGAACCAGTGGACGGTGCTGACTGCTGATGGCAGCCTTTCAGCTCATTTTGAGCACACTATTGCTATCAGCGATGGTGAACCTGAGATACTTACTCTACCGTAGAAGAGTAGCATGCCTAGCAAAGAAGCGATAGAAGTTGAAGGCACGGTAGTTGAGACGCTGCCCAATGCTACATTTCGTGTCGAGCTACCTAATGGGCACAAGGTTCTGGCCCATATTTCGGGTAAAATGAGGCGGCATTACATCAGGGTTTTGCCTGCAGACAGAGTGTTGGTGGAACTGTCGCCATATGACCTGAGCCGGGGGAGAATTACCTATCGATTTAAGTAGTTGGCGAGTAGATTGCGTTTTGACATGTTGGTTGACAAAGTCCTATTATTAGGCGTATTCTTTTAGATTTGAGGTGACTGCGAATGAAAGTGCGCGCTTCTGTTAGGCGCCTTTGCGACAAGTGTAAAGTCATCAGGCGCCGTGGTGTAGTTCGGGTTATTTGCCAGAACCCTAAGCATAAGCAACGGCAGGGATAACTGCGGGAGTGAATTGAAAGATGGCACGTATTGCTGGTGTGGATATTCCCAAAGGTAAGAGAGTCTCGATTTCCTTGCAATACATCTACGGTGTTGGCCCTACCTTGAGCCGTCGGGTCTTGTCTTCCAGCGGTGTTGATCCTGACGTTAAGGTAAAGGACCTTAGCGAACAGGAAGTTAACCGTATTCGCGAAGTTATCGACAAGGAGTATACGGTGGAAGGTGGGCTTCGGCGAGAGGTCAATCTTAACATCAAACGCCTTGTTGAAATCGGCAGCTATCGAGGTATGAGGCATCGTCGGGGTCTTCCGGTCCACGGGCAACGGACACGAACCAACGCTCGGACCAAGCGCGGTCTTCGCAAGACGGTAGCTGGCCGCGGACAAAAGCGTGGTGCCACCAAGAAGTAAAGGAGCGGTGAGACGATATGCCTAGGAAAAGAAGAACTGGAGTAAGAAGACGAGAGCGTAAGCTGATCCCTGCAGGTAAAGCTTATATCCAGTCCACTTTCAATAACACAATCATTACTCTTACGGACCCCAAAGGTAGTGTTATTGCGTGGGGGAGTTCCGGCACAGCCGGGTTCAAAGGGTCTCGAAAAGGCACCCCCTATGCGGCTCAATTGGCTGCTCAGGGAGCTGCTCAGCGGGCCAAGGAACACGGGCTACGCCAAGTCGAGGTATTTATCCGAGGTCCTGGTAGCGGACGCGAGGCGGCAATTCGAGCTCTCCAGGCTTCTGGGATTGCCGTTACCGGGATCAAGGATGTGACTCCCGTCCCGCATAACGGTTGTCGTGCTCGAAAAAGAAGGCGAGTGTAGAAATGGCGCGATATACACGGGCTGCTTGTCGCTTGTGCCGACGTGTTGGCGACAAACTAATGCTCAAAGGTGAGAGGTGTCTTACCTC
>Ga0114920_10000801_pt1 | contig 13948 bp, 15 predicted proteins | sample ChitaG_FD_88683 | JGI IMG/M metagenome (GOLD analysis project Ga0114920, IMG submission 88683) | Deep subsurface microbial communities from South Pacific Ocean to uncover new lineages of life (NeLLi) - Chile_00310 metaG | ecosystem: Environmental > Aquatic > Marine > Oceanic > Sediment ... | reverse complement strand
CTCCCGCGGCGACCAGCAGGATCAACCCGCCGACGGTCTCTGTGCGCAGGATCTCGGTGATCCTGCTGGTCTCCGCCCACGAGCCGCGCGAGAAGAGCACAGAGCGGATACGTCGCCCGCCGGGGTTAGATGTCACAGCCTGCCTCTAGTTCACGTCAACGAATGCCCGCCGACCAGACTTCCCGGCACACCCGCCCGACATGCTATGCCAGACCCTCGAGTTGCGCCGATCATCGGTGCAGCGCCGCTACGCATTCGACGTGGTGGGTCAATGGGAAAGAGTCGAATACTTCCAGCTGCTCCACCGTGTAGCCGTGGCCACGGTAGAGCCCGATGTCACGCGCGAAAGAGGCTGGTTCACAGCCGATGTGGACGATGCGCGGCACGCCCGCGGCCGCGAGCGAGTCGATCACCTCACGGCCGGCCCCGGCACGGGGCGGGTCCAGCACGGCGACGTCAGCACCACGTCGCTGCCCCGCTAACGCACGCCGCACTGACTCGGTCTGCACCGAGACGCAGCCGAGGTCGGCCAGCGCGGCACGCGCCGAGCGGGATGCGCCCCGCGATGTATCGACGGTAAGCACGTGGCCGGTGTCGCCGACGGCTTGGGCCAGGGCTGCGGCGAATACGCCGGCACCGCCGTAGAGGTCCCAGGCTGTCATGCCCGGTTCGAGCTGAGCCCACTCGGCCACGAGCGAGCTGTACAGCGTTGGCGCGTCGCGATGCGCCTGCCAGAACGCCGTCACCGGCACCTGCCAGCTCTGCTGGCCAACGCGCTGGACTGCCTCGTAGCTTCCTTCTGCCACGGTTGTCCGATGCCCGCCTCCAGCTGAGGTGGTCTTGCGGCCACCGCGGCGGGAACCGGCCACCACTATGTGGCGATCGCCGTCGTCGTCGATCGCCACGTGGATGTGGGAGCCCGCGGGCCATTGCCTGTCGGCGACACCGGCGAGCATCCCCGCGGGCAGTTGGGCACATTCCAGCCGGTGCACCAGCTCTGAACTGTGGTAGCGGTGAAAGCCGGCGCGGCCGTCTGCTGCGGTGTCCAGCCTCACCCTCGTGCGCCATCCCTGCGCACCCAGCTCGCCTACGGGACGAGCGGTAGCCTCCTGTTCATCGCGCCAGCGGTATCCGCCAAGGCGGGAAAGCTGATTTGCCACCACCGCACCCTTGAGCCGCCGCGCGGCGGCCGGTTCGGCGAAGGCAAGGTCGCAGCAACCCGCCCCGTGGACCCCAGCGATCGGACACAGTGAGTCCACTCGGTCGGCGGCGGGCTCGAGCACCTCGATGACCTCGGCATTCCAGTAGGACCCACGCCCCCCGGCGCCACCTGTTATGCGGACCCGGACCGTCTCTGCAGGCAGCGCGTACCGCACGAACACCACCCGCCCCTCGTGGCGCGCCACGCAGCTGCCCCCGTTGGCCGCCGCGCCGGTGGTCAGCGTGAGTTCGACAGGCCGGGTCACCCCCGTCAATCGAGGAATCCTCTGCGCGCGTCCCCGGGAGCCGACTGTGGCTCCAACTTCTTCAACCGTTCCGACGAAGACAGTTGCCACGGAACCGAAGTCACCATGACGTTGGGTTCGAACAGGAGTCGACCCTTGAGCCGCAACGCACTCTGGTTGTGCAGCACCTGTTCCCACCAATGGCCCACCACATACTCAGGGATGAATACGGTGACGACGGTACGCGGCGACTCCTTGCCCACCCGTTTGACGTAGTCGATAACGGGGCGGGTGATCTCCCGGTACGGCGACGCGATCACCTTCAGCGGCACGCTGGTATCACTTCCTTCCCACTTATGCACCAATTCGCGGGTCTCGGCATCGTCCACGCTGACAGTGATGGCCTCCAGCATGTCTGGCCTGGTGGCCCGCGCGTAGGCCAGCGCGCGCAACGTCGGCAGGTGCAGGTTGGACACCAACACGATCGCGTGGTTGCGACTGGGCAACACGACGTCCCCGGCCTCGGCTGAGCGCAGTTCGAGCTCGCGGCTGACCGACGCGTAATGGCGGTGAATGAGCTTCATGATTGCGAACAGCGCACCCATCGCCAGGATCGCGATCCATGCTCCGGTCACGAACTTGGTGACGACCACGATGATGAGCACGGTTCCGGTACAGATGAATCCGATGATGTTGATCATCTTGGCGCGGTTCATCCGGGAGCGGGCAGCCACGTCGGTTTCGTTGCGCAGCAGCCGGTTCCAGTGCCGCACCATTCCCAGCTGACTAAGGGTGAACGCCACGAACACCCCTACGATGTAGAGCTGGATCAACGCGGTGACGTGCGCCTGGAACACCACTACGAATGCGATGGCCCCGAAGGTCAAGAACAGGATTCCGTTGGAGAACGCCAATCGGTCGCCACGCGTGTGCAGCTGACGGGGCAGGAAACGGTCCTGCGCCAAAATCGATCCGAGCACCGGAAAACCGTTGAACGCGGTGTTGGCGGCCAGCACCAAAATGAGCGCTGTGACGCCGGCGATCAGGAAGAGGCCGATCGGCATGTCGTGGAACACCGCGTCAGCAAGCTGCGTCACCAACGTTTTCTGTCGGTAGTTTTCGGGCGCGCCGATGAGTTGTTCCTGCGGCCGGTCCGCGACCTGCACGCCGGTTGCCTTGGCCAGCATGATGATCCCCATGAACAGCGTGACAGCGATGACGCCCAGCAGCAGCAGTGTCGTGGCGGCATTGCGGGACTTGGGTTTGCGGAACGCCGGGACGCCGTTACTGATCGCCTCGACACCAGTCAGAGCTGCACTGCCCGACGAGAATGCCCGGGCAACGAGAAACAGAAGCGCAAAGCCGACGATGTCGCCGTTCTCGGCGTGCATCTCGAAGTCCGCGGATTCAGCGCGCAGCGGCTCACCCAGCACAAAGATCTGGAAGAACCCCCAGGCCAGCATGAGGTACATGCCGATCATGAACGCGTAAGTCGGAAATGCGAATGCAGTCCCCGATTCGCGGATACCGCGCAGGTTCAGCGATGCGAGAACCAGGATTACCGCTACCGCGAACCACACTTTGTGCTGGTCGACGAACGGCACCGCCGACCCGATGTTCGACATCGCCGCCGACATCGACACCGCCACCGTCAACACGTAATCCACCAGCAGCGCGCTGGCGACGGTGAGTCCGGCGGTGGGGCCGAGGTTGGTGGTCGCCACCTCGTAGTCGCCGCCCCCTGAGGGGTATGCGTGCACATTCTGCCGGTTGCAAGCGATCACAATGAGCATCACTGCGGCCACCGCAAGGCCGATCCATGGCGTCATCGTGTAGGCCGACAGCCCCGCCACCGACAGCACTCGGAAGATCTCCTCGGGTGCGTAGGCCACCGAGGACAACGCATCGGAGGCGAACACCGGCAGAGCTATCCGCTTTGGCAGCAGAGTGTGGGACAGGTTGTCGCTGCGGAACGGCCGACCCAGCACCAGCCGCCGTGCGGCGGTAGAAAGCTTGGACACGAGTGCCAAGAGTAAGCCCGAAGGCCGTCTCCCGTGGGACAGCGGTAGCGTTCTGCAGTGCGCGGGTACTGCAGCAGCAGTTTGGGGAGGCAACGTCTGCTCGGGCGGGAAGGGACCGTGAAGTGCATGTAGTGGTGATGGGATGCGGCCGGGTGGGCGCGTCCCTATCGGACAGCCTGGCCAGGATCGGCCACGACGTCGCGGTGATCGACCGGGACAGCACGGCCTTTCACCGGCTCTCCCCCGAATTTGAGGGGCAACGGATTCTCGGCATGGGTTTCGATCGTGACGTCTTGTTGCGGGCACGCATCGATGACGCCACGGCCTTTGCGGCGGTGTCTTCGGGCGACAATTCCAACATCATTTCCGCGCGGGTAGCGCGGGAGACGTTCGGCGTGCCGCGGGTCGTCGCGCGTATCTACGACGCCAAACGCGCGGCAATCTACGAACGACTCGGCATCCCCACCGTGGCTACGGTGCCCTGGACCACTGACCGACTACTCAACGTGCTGACCCGCGAGAACGAAACGACAAAGTGGCGCGATCCGACCGGCAACGTCGGTGTCGCCGAGTTGGCGCTGCACGAGGACTGGGTGGGCCGCCGGGTGACGGACCTAGAAGCCGCCACCTCAGGTCGGGTGTCGTTCATCATCCGATTCGGCGCCGGAACGCTGCCGACCGCCGGGACCGTCATCCAGGCGGGCGACCAGGTCTATCTGGCGGCCATCTCCGGGCTCATCGCCGAGGCCCTGGCCATTGCGGCGATGCCCCCTACCGAGGACCCGGAGGCCTGATGAAGGTAGCGATCGCCGGGGCCGGGGCAGTGGGCCGTTCCATCGCCCGCGAGCTCGTCGAGTTCCATGAAGTCACCCTGATCGACCGTAACCCGAGCCATATCGACGTCGATGCGATCCCGGCGGTCCACTGGCGCCTCGGCGACGCGTGCGAAATCAGCCTGCTCGAGTCGATCAAGCTCGAAGAGTACGACGTCGTCATTGCCGCGACCGGCGACGACAAGGCCAACGTGGTTGTCAGCCTGCTGGCCAAGACGGAGTTCGCCGTCCCCCGCGTTGTGGCCCGAGTCAACGATCCCCGCAATGAATGGCTCTTTGACGAATCCTGGGGAGTCGACGTAGCGGTGTCCACCCCCCGGATGCTGGCCTCGCTGGTCGAGGAGGCGGTGTCGGTCGGGGACCTGGTGCGGCTGCTGCAGTTCAGCAAAGGCCAAGCCAGCCTCGTCGAAATCACGTTGCCCGACAACACCCCGTGGGGTGGAAAGCCAGTGAAACGGCTTGAGCTACCCAAGGACGTGGCGCTGGTGACGATCCTGCGCGGACCGCGGGTCATTGTCCCCGAAGCTGACGAACCTCTGGAGGGTGGAGACGAACTGCTGTTCGTCGCGGTGACCGCAGTCGAGGGACAGCTGCGCGAACTGCTGTTGCACCCGCCTCAGCGCTGAGTGTCCTCGGCGCGGCTCTGTACTGACTCGGGGGTATCGGGGACCGGGTCAGCAGGGTCCGCGACGTCGCTGGCTTCATGATCGTTGCCTTCATGCTGGTGCAGCGCCCGCTGCGCAGCCCTGATCGCCACGTAGGTCACCAGCGCGGCTACAGCCGTGAGCGGCCAACCCATGGTGATCCGGGCCACCCCCAGCCAACCTGTCTTGTCGGCGTCATAGAGGTGGTGCTGCACAACGAACCGGGAAGCGAACACCGCCACCCATACCAGGGTGGCCACGTCGAACGCCCGCACAGCGTTCCGCACTCCTCGCCAGCGCCGGTCGTGCGTATTCACCCAGCCCCAGATATAGCCAACCAGCGGGCGACGGATAACGACTGAAGTTGTGAACACGACCGCCCAGAACAGCGACATCCAAATCCCGAGCAGGAAATATCCCTTGGAGGCGCCGACCAAGTAGGCGATGAGTGCGCTGACGCCGACGGCGATGAAACCCGAAAAGGCGGGCTGCAGAGAGTCGCGCTGTACTAGCCGCCACACCAGGACCAGGGTCGCCGCCGCGAGCGCGGCGATGATCGCCGGCATGAGCCCGAACGCCGATGACACCGGTACGAACACCAGGACGGGCAACGACGAGTAGATGAGCCCGCGGATTCCGCCCATCTGTTCCAGGACGGCCGTACCGCGGGGTTGTGAAGATTGCTTGTCCGGTCCGGTGCCCGGGTCACTCACTATTGAATCTCATAGTGGGGGTTGTAAATCGCCTTGACACCGTTGCCCAGATTGCCGACCCTGCCATGCACCTTAAGCATGCGGCCGGACTCGATGCCGGGAATGCGGCGCTGCCCCAGCCAGACAAGCATCACCGAATCGGTACCGTCGAACAGCTCGGCCTTGACCCCACCTGCACAGTTTTTGCCGTTGCACTCGACGCTGCGCAGGGTACCGACCATCGTCACCTCTTGGCCGCGCTGGCAGCCGATCGCCTTCTGTGCGCCGGTGTGGGCGGCTCCGTCGCTGAGCTTGTCGACGTCGAGTTGCTCCGGGTCTTCGGTCAACCGACGGGTGAGGCGCCGAAGATACCCCTGGTCCGCGGCCATGGCTGCTCCTGAACTTTTGTCAATCCACTGTGGATACACCCAACAAACGCCACGGTAGACCTCTTGGACCGGACATGCCACGTTGAGGTGGCCTAGTCGTTGCAGCGATTCCGCAGCGGTGCACGATCGTGACATGGCAGTCAACCTGCGAGGGGTCACCACCGTTCTGCTTCCCGGCACCGGATCCGATGACAACTTCGTCTACCGGGCGTTTTCGGCGGCACTGCACGGCGTGGGCGCGGCTGTCGTCACCCCGCCGCCGCAGCCACACCGTCTGCTCGAGGGCTACCACGACGCCCTCAGCAGTGCTGCTCGTGCCGCTGACCCATTGCCGATCGCGGTTGGCGGGGTGTCCATCGGTGCCGCCGTCGCCGCGTCATGGGCGCTGTCACATCCTGACAGCGTGATCGCGGTGCTGGCCGCACTGCCAGCATGGACCGGCGCACCCGAGGCCGCGCCAGCCGCGCTGGCGGCTCGTTATTCCGCGGAGCTGCTTCGGCGGGAAGGCCTGCTGGCGGCCACCGCGCAGATGCAGGCCTCGACCCCGAAGTGGCTCGCTGAAGAGTTGACGCGGTCATGGCTCAGGCAATGGCCCTCGTTGCCTGAAGCGATGGACGAGGCAGCGGGTTACATCGCTCCGACCAGTGGTGATCTCGAGGGCCTGACCGCACCGATGGGCGTGGTTTCAGCCACCGACGACCCGGTGCACCCGATGGAGGTCGGCATCGAGTGGGCCTCGGCCGCCGCGTGTGCCTCGCTGCGCACAGTGACACTCGATCAGATCGGAACCAACCCTGCTGTCCTGGGCGCACAGTGCCTGGCTGCTCTGCGGGAGGCCGAGGACCCGGCGCGTGGCTAGCCCCCGGTGATGGTGCGCAGCTGCTGCATCGCCGACCCCTGCGTGGTGCGCCGGGCCGTTGGCTGCTGTTGCTGGGGTGGGGGGGGCTGCTGTGCGGCGGCCTGCTCGGTCGCGGCGCGAAGTTGTTCGGCCATCGGCTCAGGCAGCTCGATCGGCAACGGAGTACGCACCGGCATCGGAGTATCGCCGCGTCTAACAACGGCGTCTGCCAGCGCATCTCGGGCCTGCTCGGCCAGTGCATCGATGTGGTCGTGGGGCCCACTGACCACGCAGCGGATCATCCATCGGTATCCGTCCACGCCGATGAAACGCACCACCCCCGCGTTCTCGGCGCCGACGCCGACGACTTCACGACCCCACGGACCATCCTCGATGCTGACCTTGGGGACGTCCTTACGCAGCGAATCGGCCAACTCGGCGGCCACTTCGCGCCAAAGGCCAGGGGACTTCGGTGCCGCGTACGCCGCGACGGTGAAGCGGCCGTTGGGGGTCACCACCCAGACGGCACTGGGAACTCCGGTGTTGCCGAGCTCGACCTGCACTTGCCCGGCGTCGGGCATGGGGAGCAGCACTGAGCCTAAGTCCAGCCTGGCCACGGCGGCGACCGAGGGATCATCGAAATCGTCGATATCAAACGGGCCCTCAAGCTCGTCGCCTGGGTCCGCCTCCGCAACAGGGGTCTCAGAACTATCGTCGCGGTCGTTGCGTTGTCTTCTCAGTGCCATTTTCACAAACTCGCATGTCCGCCGGAGGAACCGTGGCCGTCGTCGCCACGGGTTGTGTCGGCCAAACCGGCCTCGTCGAAGGACGTCACCTCGACCAGATCGGGTAATTCCACTCGCTGCACGAGCAGTTGGGCTATCCGGTCTCCACGACGGACGACGATCGGGATTCCGGGGTCGAGGTTAATCAGAGCGATCTTGATCTCACCTCGATAGCCCGCGTCGATGGTGCCGGGGCTGTTCACAATCGAAAGCCCCACGCGGGCAGCCAGACCCGAGCGCGGGTGCACGAGACCAACCATGCCTACCGGGATCGCCACCGCTACCCCGGTCGACACGAGCACCCGCTCACCGGGCGCCAGTTCTACGTCCTGGGCGCTGTAGAGGTCAACGCCGGCGTCGCCGGCGTGGGCCCGACTTGGCAGCGGCAGGTCGCGATCGAGCCGCACTACCGCCAGAGAGGTCGACACGACGTCAGAGATTACCCTTGGCCTCGTGTCCGACACGCGCGCCACCACACAAACCGTTCGCTATCGCGAACAGCTGCGGGTCCCGTGGTGGTGGTGGCCGCTCGCTCTGGCGCTGGCCTCCCTGATCGCGCTTGAGGTCAACCAGGGTGTCAGGGCGCTGCCGAACTGGTTGCCGTTCGCGGTGCTGCTTCCGGTGGCGGCCATCGTGCTCATCTGGCTCGGCCGGACCGAGCTGCAGGTCACCAGCAGCGACGGCGGAACCGAGCTCTGGATCGGCGGCGCCCACCTACCGGTGGCTGTCATCGCGCGCACGGCTGAAGTGCCCCGTACAGCCAAGTCCGCAGCGCTGGGCCGGCAACTTGACCCGGCCGCCTACGTCGTGCACCGGGGGTGGGTCGGCCCGATGGTTCTTCTGGTTCTCGACGATCCCGACGATCCCACCCCATACTGGCTGATCAGTGCCAAATACCCGGACAGGGTGCTCGCAGCGCTCACCGCCTAGCGCGCAGGCGATAAGTCAAGCGGCGCAATCGGTACAGAGCTTCATGCCGTTCTTCTCGCTGGCGAGGCGGCTGCGGTGGTGGACCAGAAAGCAGCTCGAGCAGGTGAACTCGTCGGCCTGCTTGGGAACTACCCGCACCGACAGTTCCTCGCCGGACAGGTCAGCGCCGGGCAACTCGAAGGACTCCGCAGATTCAGATTCGTCAACGTCGACCACGGCAGACTGAGCTTCATTGCGTCGGGCTTTTAGTTCCTCCAGTGAATCCTCGGAAACGTCGTCGGTCTCGGTGCGCCGTGGGGCGTCGTAGTCAGTGGCCATTCCTGTCCCCTCAGTCGAGCAAGTGCAGTCAAGCAAGTGCAGCAGTGCTTTGTACCAGCGTCGAACGCATTCGCCAACCCATTCGTGCCCTTATTGCCAAGGGTTCTTATGTGATTTACGTCACAGTTGCCTCGGCGCCGGTCGGAACCCCTGGCCACACTGGCCTTAGAGTGCACAGCGTGGTAGCACAAATCACTGACGGTGCGGCGTTCGACAAGCGCGGACGCCCGTTCCGCCGCCGAAACTTTCTCCCCGTCGTCGTGTTGTTCTCCTCCCTGGCGATGGTGACTCTGCTCATCTGGGTGATCGCTCTGTCGCGCCCGCCCGACGTCCGCGAGGCCGCGGTCTGCAACCCACCCCCCGCGCCGGCGGATTCCGATTCGCCTAGACCGCAGTTGGGCGAGCAGGTGTCGCGCGAAGAGATGATCGATGTCACTCCCGCCCAACTCGCCGGCACCGAGATCCGCGTGCTCAACGCCAGCGGGCAGGGCGGGCACGCCGCCGACGTTGCCAGCGCGCTGCGTGACCTGGGCTTCACTGATCTCCAGGCCGCCAACGACTCGATCTATGAGAATGTGCGGCTGCAATGCCAGGGCCAAATCCGGTTCGGGCCGGCTGGTCGCGCCGCGGCGGCGTCAGTGTGGCTGGTGGCCCCATGCACCGAACTGTTCCAGGATGAGCGCAGCGACGACAGCGTCGACCTGGCCCTCGGCGCTGAGTTCGGCGGGCTGAGCCGCAGCGACGACATCGATGCCGTGCTCGTGAGCCTGCTGCCCGATGCCACCGCGCCGGCCGAACCGGCGCTGCTGTCCAGAATCCACAATGGAGCCTGCTAGCAGGGCACATCCGGGTTTCACCGCGCTGCTGCGTTATATCGCGCCACAGCGCGCCAGCATGTCGTCGAACGCTGCGCTGATCCCCGGTGCCGCGGCCACCACCAGACCCGCGCCCACGGCCTCCTCCGGGGCGCGCACCAGCGCGCCCGCCTCGGTGGCAATAAGCGCCCCCGCGGCCCAGTCCCACACGTGGACGCCATCTTCGTAGTAGGCGTCGAGCCTGCCCGCGGCCACCATGCACAGGTCCAGCGCGCAGGAACCGATCCGGCGCAGGTCACGCACCTCCGGCAGCAGCCTGGCGACGATCTCGCCCTGCCGCCTGCGGCGATCGGGCTGATAGGCGAAGCCCGTGCCCACCAGAGCAGACGGCAATTCGGCGAGAGCGCTGCAGCGCAGCTCACCGACGACACCGTCACGTCGTAGCGTGGAGCCCTGACCCAGCGCCGCCGAAAACACGGCACCGGCAGCGACGTCGGCCACGGCGCCGGCCACCGAGACGCCGTCGCGCTGCACGCCTACCGACACCGCGTACGCCTCGATCCCGTACAGGAAGTTCACCGTGCCGTCGATGGGGTCGAGCACCCAAGTGAGCTGCCCATCCGCAGAGCTGGTCGGCCCACCTTCTTCTTCGCCGAGGATGCGTTCACCTGGGCGTAGTTCGGCGAGCCGGTTCCGCAACAGCCGTTCAGTCTCGGTGTCGACCACGGTCACGGGGTCTGTCGGTGTGCTCTTGAAACTCACGGCACGCACATCCCCTAACCCCGCCTCTCCGGCCGTGGCGGCGGCACCGGTGCCGAACACCTCGATACGGCGTCGTCTCACGAACGCCGCCGCCTCTGACGCCAGCTGCTCGGCCACCGAACGAAGCAGCGCGGGATCGGTGTCGCTTCCAGTCACCCGACCATCGCAACACATCCCCGGACCAAAGACTGACGGGGATGGCCGACCGGGATACCTGCGAGTTAGCGAGCCGATAGGGTATGGAGCACACATCAGCTGCTTCGTGGCCGCCGACCTGCGCAGAGGAGCTCTTCATGACCGCCAGCGATCCACCTGATACTGATGTCAGCGGCGAAGGACAGCGCCGCGGGTTCGGCATCGACGTCGGCGGCAGCGGCGTCAAGGGCGCCATCGTGGACCTCGACACCGGCCTGTTGATCGGTGAGCGTTTCAAACTGCCCACCCCCAAGCCAGCCACGCCCGATGCGGTCGCCAAGACCATCGCCGATGTCGTCGCACACTTCGGGTGGGAGGGTCCGCTCGGGGTGACGTATCCCGGCGTGGTCACCGACGGCATCGTGCGCACGGCCGCCAACGTGGACAAAGGCTGGATCGGCGCCAACGTCCAAGACGTCGTCGGCAGGGCACTGGGAGGCCGACAAGTCACCGTGCTCAACGACGCCGATGCAGCCGGACTCGCCGAGGAAAGGTTCGGCGCGGGCCGAGAAAACACCGGCGTCATCGTGCTGTTGACGTTCGGCACAGGAATCGGCTCAGCGGTCATCCACAATGGGGCACTTCTGCCCAACACCGAGTTCGGTCACCTTGAGGTCGACGGCAAGGAGGCCGAACACCGGGCCGCAAGTTCGGTCAAAGAACGCGAGGATTGGAGCTACCGTCGCTGGACCGAGGAGGTCACTAAAGTGCTGGTGGCCATCGAGAACGCGATCTGGCCCGATTTGTTCATCGCCGGCGGCGGCATCAGCCGTAAGGCGCCAAAATGGCTTCCGCTACTCAAGAACCGCACGCCGGTGGTCGCAGCGGCCCTGCAGAATTCGGCGGGCATCGTCGGCGCCGCGATGGCGGCCGACACAGACATCACTGTTACCCACGGGTAACATTCGCCGTCCGGCACGCCGGAGGAGTCGAATATTGCCGCTGTGCGCAGCACTGGTTCCCACTGTCGTTACAATGGTCGACGGCGGCCGCCTACCGAGTAGCGGCGAAGTATCCCAAGTTGCGATCGACGCCGACATTCGACACAGCCGACACTTTTCGGTGACGCACGTGTGCGCTCCGAAACCGCACGACCGAAAGGGTGTACGTGGCAGCGACAAAGGCAAGGCCGGCAACCGATGAGCCGGTGAAGCGCACCGCCACCAAGCCCCCAGCCAAGAAGGCCGTCTCAGCCAAGGCGGCGAAGTCAGCGAATGGATCGGCGCCCGCGAAGAAGGCCGCGAAGAAGGCGACGAAAAGCACGGCGGCAAAAAGCACGGCGGCAAAAAGCACGGCTACGAAGGCCACGGCTACGAAGGCCACGGCGGCGAAAGCTACCAAGCCGCGTGCCACCAAAGCACGTGCCACCAAAGCACGTGCCACCAAAGCTGCTGACGCACCGGCTCCGCGCAGCCGAGCGAAGAAGGCCACTGCGCCCGCCGACGACAAACCCGCCGACTCCGGCAGTGTCGAGGTCACCTCCGGCGACGTTCTCGACGTCGCCGGCGCCGAATTAAAACTTGAGGCCGTCGTCGTCGACGGACCCGACGGCGAGGCATCCAAAGCCAAGGCCAAAACGTCCGGCAAAGGTGGCGGCGCGGCGAAGCCCGCCGCGCGCAAGGCCTCGGGCAAAGCCGCCAAGGTCGACGACGAGATCGCCGAGCCATCCGAGAAGGACAAAGCCTCGGGCGATTTCGTCTGGGACGAGGAGGAGTCCGAGGCCCTACGCCAGGCCCGTAAAGATGCCGAGCTGACAGCCTCGGCGGACTCGGTTCGCGCGTATCTCAAGCAGATCGGCAAGGTCGCGCTGCTCAACGCCGAGGAAGAAGTTGAGCTCGCAAAGCGCATCGAAGCGGGTCTGTACTGCACGCAGCTGATGACGGAGTTCATGGCGCGGGGTGAAAAGCTAACGACGGCTCAGCGCCGTGACTATCAGTGGATTTGCCGCGATGGCGACCGCGCAAAGAACCATCTGCTGGAGGCGAACCTGCGACTGGTGGTGTCCTTGGCCAAGCGCTACACCGGCCGCGGTATGGCGTTCCTAGACCTGATCCAGGAAGGCAACCTGGGACTCATCCGTGCGGTGGAGAAATTCGACTACACCAAGGGCTACAAGTTCTCCACCTATGCGACGTGGTGGATCCGCCAGGCGATCACCCGCGCGATGGCCGACCAGGCGCGAACCATCCGCATCCCGGTGCACATGGTCGAGGTGATCAACAAACTGGGTCGAATTCAGCGTGAACTGCTCCAGGACCTTGGTCGCGAGCCGACGCCCGAGGAACTCGCCAAGGAAATGGACATCACGCCGGAGAAGGTGCTGGAGATCCAGCAGTACGCGCGTGAGCCCATCTCGCTGGATCAGACCATCGGCGACGAAGGTGACTCCCAGCTCGGTGATTTCATCGAGGACAGTGAAGCCGTAGTGGCCGTGGATGCCGTCTCGTTCACGCTGCTGCAGGATCAGCTGCAGTCTGTGCTGGAGACGCTCTCCGAACGCGAGGCCGGCGTGGTCCGACTACGCTTCGGCCTCACTGACGGGCAGCCACGCACGCTTGACGAGATAGGCCAGGTCTACGGCGTGACGCGCGAGCGCATTCGCCAGATCGAATCCAAAACCATGTCCAAGTTGCGGCACCCCAGCCGCTCTCAGGTGCTGCGCGACTACTTGGACTGAACAGCACTCCGTTTAATTGTTCTTCCTGCGGGTTCGTAGGTCAGAACAGAAATAGTAGACAAGCACAGCGTTTCTAGTCAAGACGGAAAACGTTTGCGGCCAGGAATCATGCTGAGCCCTGAATACTCAGATGACCACCCAGACGGTTACGGGTGGTGACTTCTATTACCGCAGTTCAGCGCGAATTAGTCACACGGAGTGGCACGTGTTACGTAACAACTCCTGCAAATCTCTCGTGTAGAAGTTACGCACTTCCCGTCACTACGTGTCACTGGTCTAGAAACCGAAGTTTTCTGGAAACAGACAGGATGTCGCGACAACGCCCACGGGGAGCGTAACGGCGAGGAAGGGACCGCCACGGCTGCCACCCGCAGGCGCTGCCTGAGTCGCCGGGACGGATACCCGCCAAAGGCACTAACGGGTTCCTCGCCAGGTGATCCGTCAATACGAGAGCGAAACTCAGTACTTATCAGCGAAACTCGGTTGCGTCCCAAATCCGGTGTAAATGGCGACTGACTTCGGTTCCTTGGTGGTCATGTTAGGCGACGACTCCGACAGTTTCGCCGCCGGTGATCTTGGTGTTGATGTTGGGTTGGCGGATCGG
>Ga0114920_10000800_pt1 | contig 13952 bp, 8 predicted proteins | sample ChitaG_FD_88683 | JGI IMG/M metagenome (GOLD analysis project Ga0114920, IMG submission 88683) | Deep subsurface microbial communities from South Pacific Ocean to uncover new lineages of life (NeLLi) - Chile_00310 metaG | ecosystem: Environmental > Aquatic > Marine > Oceanic > Sediment ... | reverse complement strand
CCCTCTTTGTCTTTTTTAAACAGCATAAGGTTGACATTTCCAGACAATCCGGAATATTCCCAGGTTATCTCCTCCTCTGTACCAACGGTCCAGCTCTCGCCTCCATTGGGATTTATTATTTTAACCTGAGGTGGTACTTTTATTGCAGTTCCTGTAACTGCTGGCCTTATGCTTTTAATGGCAGGAGCACTTTCAATTTGAAAGTCATCACTATCGTCAGAGACAGACTCATCCGGTGTAAGAACATGAATGGTATATTTACCTGGTATGAGGTCTGCGGGAACTGTCCACGAAAACGCTCCGTCATTATCTGTGGAATCAGCAATGACAAGCACCTCTTTATCAGCTCGAAATAAAATAATCTTCACTTGCATGGCCATTTCGCCTGATTTATCCCATGTGATCACATGATTTCTGCTTTTAATCCATTTAGCGGCTGCATTTGGGTTTGTGACCATAATATTCTGGGAAACAAGCAGCCCCGAGATTGAAACAAAGATTAACACAAATAAAAGTATTTTTTTCATCCAATTCCTCCCTTTAGCTTGCTTCTGAAGAAGACATCTTTCCTCTTAAATTCTAAAACTTAATTGATAAATCCCTCAATAATATTTATTATATTTTATCAATACTTTTTAAAAAATTCAATACCATGGGTAGAAACATAAGAATTTCCTTTTTTTGCACTTACGATTTACACTTCAATAAGAAATCCGCAGGAAAGAGAGAATCTCATAGACTTGGTCCGGATTTTCTTGGACTGACAAAGAAGGAGGAAAAATGAATAAAATCGATCCTGCATTTATTAAGGCGATTACAGACAATGTCACAGAAGTTAAAGAAACGGCAGAAAATGTCTCGGATTGGAAATATGCAGCAAATAAGTTCAATCAGTTTTTTAATAAAATGGCAAATCCGTCCGATTTGCTGTGGTCTTTTGAAATGATGAAAGAGCTCTGGGAAACATATTACAAAGCCAGAGACAACGATAAAAATTATACCAACATTACTTTTCGAACAGTAAAAGCTATGCCCAAAGAGAGGCAAAATGACACCAAAAAAATCTTCCTGCAAATTGCCGATATATGCAGAATATTCCACGCCGGCCACAAGGTAAATTTTGAACCTGACGAGCTGCCTCAGGATTTTGAGGAAATAATTATGGTTCCTGCTAAAAAGAAAGGATTTTTTACATATGCAGAAGAAATGCCTTCGCTTTATAAGAAAATCAGCTTAACTTTTGACTATTGGGTTCCTAAAATTCTGGACTGGACTCAGGAGATTCGCGAAAAAGGGCTAAAAGAATGGAAAGGTGAAGCTATTCAAAAACACGAAACCTGTACGGACTTTATGCGCATGGCTTTGATGTTCTTATCTGCACCGGAAACCAACCTTCCAATCGCAAAATCAGATGTCAGAGAAAAGATGTTGAAAAATATATTCTATGATGATTTTATCTGGATTAAGAAATCACAAAAAAGGGAAGATATTCTTACTAATTCAGAAAAGCTTAAGAATTGTTTAGATCAGCTATCATCAGAAGTTAACATGCAAATTAACTATGAAGCTTGGACGCGTCTATTGAATTTAAAATATATTAAAGCATTCATAAATTAATTCCTAAAACAGCTTCTCAGCAGACTTAATGTTCTTAGCATGGCAGGAATGAGTCAATCAAAGACCAATTACCGCTGGGTGATCCTGGTTATGGTCTACATCTGCATGCTGGTGTTTGCATTTACGCTGCAGTTTTTACCACCTATCCTTCCTACGATTATCGCGAATTTTAAACTGTCCCATGCACAGGCCGGTCTTCTGATGAGCCTTTTTACGCTGCCGTCCATTTTTTCAGCGATTCTGGCGGGCCTACTTTCCGATAGGTGGGGCACTTATAAGATCGGCCTTTTCTCGCTTTTCCTCGTCATCACCGGGACGTTGACTTTTGCATTAAGCCGCACATTTGTTCTGGCCGGGCTTGGTAGAACTATTGCCGGAGCAGGTGCTGTGACCCTGACCATTGTGGCCGCAAAAATCCTTTCCCAGTGGTTCCATGGCCGTGAGGTGGGTTCGGCAATGGGGATTTATAATACGGCGATGCCCGTTGGTTCGATTATCTGTTTTTCGACTTTCGGTAAATTGGCGGCAAGTGCGGGTTGGCGAATGCCGGTGTTCATCACTGCGGCCGTAAGCCTTTTAGGGCTCATGGTATTTCTTTTTCTCTATAAATCTGCACCGAATTTGCCGCAAAAAGAAGCTCCAAACAAGCAGGAAGGAAAAAACATATTCTCTAATGTGTTGCACATCGCCGGTCTAGTTTGGATGGCCGCTCTGTGCTGGCTTTTATTTAATGCAGCGGTCATCTCTTTTTCGACATTTGCGCCTGATTTTTTCATTTCCAAAGGAGAAACCATTGGGCATGCGGGTTTCCTCACGAGTCTGCTTATGTGGGGTTCTTTGGTCTTAAGCCCGGTCATCGGCCGCTTGATTGATAAATTCAACAGCAACAGCATTTTTATCGGAGTAGGGGGATTTGTTCTGGCAGTTTCGCTTGTTTTTGTTTCCAGGGCGACAAGTTTTATACCCCCAATGGCCGTTATGACTGTAGCCGTGGCGTTTGTCCCCACACCCGTTTTTTCCTATCTCTCCAAAAATCTGCCGCCAAAGGATCTGGGTGTAGGATTTGGCATTCTTGGGATGGTTTCGGGGATGGGCATGTTTTTTGGCCCCTATCTGTCCGGCCTGATCAGGGATAAAACCGGATCGTATGAAACGACGTTTCTCTTCCTGGCCGCTCTTTCCCTTCTCGTAACAGCGGCAGCGGTCATTTTTCAAATGAGGGCCAAAAAAGCAAAAGAAGCTGCTGCGGCCAAATTATTTTTCCCAAATATATAGAGCTTGAACTGAGGAGACATACGCTTTTTGGAGGCACACCAAATGACGATAGACGATTCCCTGGAATTGGAGATCTATCATCCATAGATTTGTATGCGCGGATCAAAGAGAGTCTCGTGGACTTTGCTGAACCTCAGGATGACGTAAACTATATTCTTGTTAAGAAAGTGGAGTAAAGTCTTTTACTTAATCCCACTTACTCTGCACGAATGAGAAATTTTTTCAGATGATTTCGTCATTGAATTTAGAGGTGAATTGATATGGGAACATTGAAATTTCGACGAGGTTCTTCTATGATAAAAGGCAAGGTTTCAAGATATCTCATGCCAAATCAGTTTACAGCAGTCATAAAAAAAGACAGGGAGTGGTGGACACGCTGAACTCAGCAATATTTTGGCAGTAAAAATCTGTAAAGATTTAGGCATTCCTCACATTAAATAACGTCCCTCTAATTGCAGCTACTTTTTTACTCTCACAGGATAGGGTGGTCTCTTCGGTTTCTTGGGTGGATTCTGCTCTAACTCTTCCAGGATGACCTCAATGGCTTTTTCCAATTGAGGATCATGACCTTGGATGACTTCCGCCGGCCACTGTTCGACTTCGATGTCCGGGGGAACGCCCACATTTTCGACGACCCAGCCATCCTCTGACCAAATGGCGACATTGGGGGCCGTCACTGAACCCCCGTCCATGAGGATGGGGTATCCAAGAGTTCCGACGAGGCCGCCCCAGGTCCGCTTTCCGATGAGTTTTCCAAGTTCGAATTTCCTGAACATCCAGGGGAGCAAGTCTCCACCCGAGCCAGCCGTTTCATCGATGAGCATGACTTTGGGTCCTTGTATTGACGCATTGGGTGTCTTGAGATCCGCGTTGTAACGCATGTTCCAATAACTTGTAACCGGACGCCGGAGAATATCGATGTAGTAGTCCGCTACCTGGCCGCCACCGTTGAATCGTTCATCGACGATGATGGCATCTTTATGGACCTGAGGAAAGAAGTAGCGTTTGAAATAGGTATGCCCCATTCCTGTCGTATTCGGTACATAGACATAGGCCACCCGGCCGTTCGTGGCTTCGTCGACCTTTTTGATGTTCCCTTCGACCCAGTCGCGGTTCCGGAGGTTGGATTCGCTGGCGATAGGGACAACATTAACAGTCCGTGCACTCGTGCCGTCTGGATTGGGACCCACGGTGATCTCCGTGATTTTTCCTGATGTATTTTCAAAGCGGCTGAATAAATTCTCCGGGGGACGAAGTTCCTTTCCGTCCACGGCAATGATGTATTCGCCTGCCTTGACATCCACGCCGGGTTCAGTTAGCGGAGACCTAAGATTTGGGTTCCAATTTAATCCTCCAAAGATTTTCTTAAACCGGTACCTGCCGTTCTCGATGGCGAAATCCGCACCCAGCAGTCCCCCGGGAACTCGCTCGGGACTGCTCAAAACGTCGCCTCCACCCACGCGGTGATGGCCGACACCTATTTCGCTGCACATCCACCGGATCACGCGGTTGAGATCACTGCGGCAGGAGAGGTGGGGGAGAAGCGGGGCATATTTTTTCTGCATGGCCTCCCAATCCGCTCCGTGGAAATTGGTTGCATAGAAGTAATCCCGGTTGATGCGCCAGGCTTCATAGAATATCTGTTTCCACTCACTCCTGGGATCGATTCTGACCTGGATTGAATCGACATTTAATTTGCCTTCGCCCGGTTTCATCTTGCTGGAAGAAGATACGATTCCCCAGGATCTGGCCGATGTGTAAAGAATTTTCTTATTATCTGCGGAAAGCCAGTAGGCACTAGCATTGGGAATGATAACTTCGTCTTTCTTATCTTTGAGGGCGAACTTATGGAGTTGTGTATCCCTTCCCGATGCAGGACGTTCGAGATAATAGATGATTCCTTCATCTCCCGCCTGGAGATTGTAGAAGTTTCCGTCATCTATCGGCAAGCAGAGGATGTGATGGTTTAGGCTGTCGAAATCAATAGAGAGGGACTCTTCTTTCTTTGGTTCATCTTTCTTGGATTCATCTTTTTTGGGTTTTTCTTCTGTTTCTTTTTCCTCATCACTTTCCTTAGCGAGAGGTGAAGGGATATCATTACGCAGAGTCACCAGATAGATGGAATTGGTCATATCCATATCGGCGTTCGACATGGCGAACCAATTGACAACAGGGCCGGCATTGGTGGAGGCAAAAAAGTAGAGATATTTCCCGCTTTTATCGAACACAGGTTCGGAAACTTCGCTCAATCCATCGGTGATCGCATATGATTTGTTCTCTTCCAGAGAATAGACATACACCTGCTGGATGTACGCTTCGGTATGCTGGGTATAGGCAACCCATCTGGAGTCGTGTGACCAGACGCCTGTAATGATGCCGAAAGCTCCGACTCCGTAGTGATAATTGGTGGCAATTTTTTTTATCGATTCGGAATCCACCTCGATCCAGTACAGAGATCTGCCGTTGTCGGTGAATGTAATTTTTTTACTGTCCGGTGACCATGAAGGATTGGCGTAGAATCCACTTCCATTCAGCTTGAATTTCTTGATGTCCCCCTTTCCGTCCTGTGGCTGGATATGGAGTTCATATTCGCCGGATTCATCGGAAAAATAGGCGATAGATTTTCCGTCGGGGGACCAGACAGGCGATCGCTCATGAACACCTACTGTATTGGTCAGATAACGAGGATCTCCCTTTTTAGCCGGAACGGTTACGATTTCGCCCCGGAATTCAAAAACAGCTCTTGCACCGGATGGTGAGATCGAACCGTTTCGGACATACCGGGCTCCACTGACATACCGGGCTCGTAATTCCAGCAGATCGGCGGCGACTCCAATTTTTAATCGATCAGTCTGTCCGTTTTCCGGGTTGAACAGATGTAGATGTGCCGCCTGCTCAAATATGATTTTTCCATTCCCTAAGGATGAATCGAGGATCGGGAAATCAGTGTGGTGAGTGAGCTGCTGGATGTCTTTTGTTCCGGTGTCATAAGAAAACAGATTGAATTCGCCGTTGCGGTCCGACCTGAAATAGATTTTGTTCCCGATCCACATGGGATCGGTGTCGTTGCAGCGTCCTTCGGGCTGGGGGATTTTTTCTACGGAGTGATCCGCGTTCGTATAGAGCCAAATTGTCGATACAGTCCCCCCGCGGTAGTTTTTCCACTGACCGAAACGTTCTCCTAGCGGCGTATAGGCCATTCTTTTTCCGTCGGGTGAATATGTGGCCTTGTAGGCATTGGGGATTTCTAGTTTCTGAGGAAATCCTCCTTTTATGCTGATTGTGAATAGCTGAGAATAGCGGTTGGTAAAGACCGACCGTGAAGAACGAAAGAGTACGGATGAGCCATCAGGAGTGAAATCACAGACATTATCAGAAGAGGGATGATAGGTCAGCCGTTGGGGGATTCCTCCTTCGACAGGGACGATATAGACATCTGTATTGCCGTCATACTGCGCATTGAAAGTGATGAGTCTTCCGTCGGGTGAGAATATGGGATTGCTTTCAATGCCTTCGTCGGATGTGAGCCGGTGGACGTTGCCGCCGCCGCGGTTTGATATCCAGAGATCTCCGGCATAAACAAAGGCGATGTGGTCCTTGCTTACAGCCGGCTGACTCAACAGCTTGGTGTCATTAATATTGATCCCGTCTGCCCATACAGAATGGCAGACACAAAGCATCAAAACCGCAAAAAATATAACGAGATGTTTTTTCATGAATCTCTCCTTTTTAAACTTTATGTTACTTTCTTAATTCCGGCTTCTAAGTATACTGAAACAAGCCCCTGAAAAGCAAAAACATGCAAATAATTAATTGGGGACAGGCCCCATTTTTTCATCGAAAAAATGGGGCCTGTCCCCAATTAATTTGCAGGAGTTGCTCTGTCTGTCAGGTTTTTCAGGGAGGTGTCCGGCTCGCGGTATTGCCCGAAAAAACGGACCAGGCTGGTGAAAGTAAAAAAGCTGTTCAACGGTTTGATTCTGGTCAGTTGAAAAAATAAAAAATAGGCCGTGATAAACGCCGGATAATAGAAGATGGCATTGAGAAGCTCAACCGTCCACCAGTTCCTAAATGACTGCAGCCAGGGAAGAATACCTGTGATCAAAGTAAAAAGTCCTCCCCCGTAGGCCACCAATATCCCGATGTACCATAAAAGCGCGGCCCAGGAATGGCCTGTGACGACAGCGCGCTGGGAACAAAAATTCAAACACCTCAGGCAGTGCTCACAGTTGTATCTCCAGTATGGCCGCTTTGTTTTTTCGTGTTTTGAGCTTTTCATGATCAGGGCACCTGCCGGACAGGCTTTGGCACAGGTGCCGCAGCCGGTACAGTTGTTGTTGGCAAAAAGGATTTTTCCCATGAAAAACCGGCCCACTATCAGGTAGAGTATCGGGAACAGTGGGATGAAATACAGAAGGGGAATCGACCAGATCACTTCATAGAGGTTATTGCGTGTCAGCCAAAGAGAATTTTTCCGGAAAAAGCGCTCGAAATACCTTTCGGATTTGCGTTTGGCCCTGGCTACGACCCGGCTGGCATGCTGAGGAGTGAGCGTGGGGTGAATGGAGGTCATATTTATAGGCATGTCAAAGCTGACGGCCCCCTTGGAGCGGTATCCTTTAAACAGAAGAATCAAAGCCGGGAGAAAGGATGCCAGGCCGGCCGCTCCAGGAATGAGAAGAGGCCCTAGGTAAAGACTGCCCCGTGTCGGGATACAAAAAAAATGGGCTTTCTTTTTCCTCGGCATACGGAAGAGATATTTTAAAACCGACCAGGGGGGCATTAATCCATGAGTCGGAAAGGCCAGTGCGACCAATTGCTCTGAAGATGCGGATATTTCTTTCGTCGGTTGGGCTTTGCTAACCGGGACGAGTTCGGAAAAAATTTTCTTGGCGAGACAAGTCTCATGAAACCATGTGGCCACCCGGAAGGAATTTCCGGTTCCGCTGGAGAAATAGATCGTAGCCCGTTGATATGTTCTTTGCTTTTTTTTCACTGACACGCAGAAACGAAAGTATCACTCAGGATTCTGCATGTCAATCAGAGTCCAATTGAATTTCTCCAAATTCCCGACAAAAAGGGAATTGATTATTGGCTCAGCTTGGAACTGATAAATCGATTTAGGCTTATCCCTTCTTCAGCTGCCCGAACGGCAAGCTCCCGGTGCACTTCCGGAGGAATCCTGACAACAAATTTTCCACTGAAGGAGCGAAGGGAGAGTGGTTGTGGAGGAGACTCGCCATTTTTTTTCATATCCTTCAATACGTCCTCTACAACAACTCTAATCCCTTTTAAAGCTGCTTCTGGTGTTTTAGCAAGCCAGCTCAAACTTGGAAATTCAGTACATAAACCGACATATTCTTTGTCATCATCGGTCCAGGTAATCCTGTATGTATAGCGATTATATCTTTCTGTCATTGGTTCTCTCCAACTTCTCTAATGCCAAAAGCACCTGTTTCACCTGATAAACTTTCACTCTCCCTTTGCAGTTTTGAATATTGATTCGCGGATCTCCAATCCAGGGAGTTCTGTAGATTCTATGGCTGCTTCCACTTTGACGAGGTGGCCCAAAGTAATGGTCACATAATTTACTAAGCTCAGTGAATCGCACATTTTTTGGATTGAGTCTAATCCTTTCCAGGATTTCTTCAATATGTTTCATCTAAATGATATCACTATTGATACTATTGTCAAGTGTAATGGTTGAAAGAATAGCATCATAGCTAGAGACGAATTTTTTTCATTTTTTTCTCATTAAAATTGACCCATTTTTATAAACATGATATAAGCATCTTGCAGTGACAAAAAGGAGGTTTCAATGTCTTTATCAATGAAGAAGAAGTCTGTTTTCTCAGGGCTATTTGTGTTTTTTTTAATGGCCGTGTTTGCAGGGTTAGTTTTAGCCCAGACAACCGGAGAGGATCTTATTAAAGATCTTCGGTGGCGCAATATCGGCCCGGCCAACATGAGCGGCCGCATCTCCGATATCGAGGCCCTCGATAATGATTTTACCAAAGTGTTTGTGGCGTCGGCTTCGGGAGGTGTGTGGAAGTCTGTCAATGCGGGAAACACTTTTGAGCCTATCTTCGATAGATATGGCGCCGCATCGATCGGTGACATCGCCATCTTCCAGAAAAACCCGGAGATCATTTGGGTGGGGACAGGAGAAGAGTGCGGCCGCAACAGCATTGCCTGGGGAGACGGCATCTATAAATCCACAGACGGCGGAAAGACATTTACGAATATGGGATTAAAAGATACTTATTCCATTGGAACCGTTTTGACCCATCCCGATGATCCCGATACCGTCTATGTCGCCGCCGCAGGCTTGATATGGGGATTTATCGGAGATCGCGGGATGTTTAAAACCGTGGACGGGGGGAAAACCTGGACAAAGCTGACAAACGGTCTTCCCAATGACGGAAAAACAGGAGCGATCGAAGCGATTTTGCATCCCACAAACCCCGATATCATCTATGCCGCTTTCTGGGAGAGGCTGCGCCAGCCCTTCCGCATGGACTCGGGCGGGCCTAATGGTGGAATTTTTAAATCCACAGACGGGGGACAGTCCTGGGTAAAACTGGCCAAAGGGCTTCCGGTTGGGGATTCGGGAAAAATCGGATTGGCCATTTGCAGGACGAATCCCAAGGTTCTCATGGCATATTATGAACACGGCTTTCAGCCTCAGCGGGATGACCCGGATTTTGAGGATATGACGAAGCTTGGATCAGGCATGTACCGTTCGGAAGACGGGGGAGACAGCTGGATCTTTGTCAACAGATACCAGAACCGTCCCTTCTACTACAGCCATGTCTGGATCAACCCCCAAGACGACAAATTGATCTACAGGCTAACGGGAAGTTTTCAGTACTCCGAGGACGGAGGAAAAACGTGGCAGCGTTTTCCCGGCCAAGGTATCCACAGCGATTATCATGCCTTTTGGGCCGACCCGAACAACAAGGACCGGTTCTATGTGGGCACAGACGGCGGGGCGTACCTCACCCATGACCACGGAAATAATTTCATCATATTCGACAACTTTGTCATCAGCCAGTTCTACATGATCGGTGTCGATATGCGCGATCCCTATTATGTGTATGGCGGACTTCAGGACAACGGAACCTGGGGTGGCCCAACAGCCACTCGGGACAGAGCCATCTATACAGATCTCTGGTACACGATCAGCGGCGGTGATGGGTATCATGTTCAGATCGATCCGACCGATTGGCGAATCGTTTATTCCGAACCCCATCCCGGAAATACGGGGGGACGGATCCAAAGGGAGAATATTGAAACCCGGGTGGCTGCCCAGATCAGGCCTCAAAAAGGTGAAAATATCGTCAATTACGATGAATACATCACTCCGGAAATGGAACAACTGCAGCTGGAAAAAGGTTGGGGGCCCTCTCCCGGGAACGGGAGCGGCGCTTTCCGCTGGAACTGGAGCAGCCCGATCGTCATGTCGCCTCACAATCCGGACACGATCTTTTTTGGAGCCAACCATCTTTTTAAAACCATCGACCGTGGGGAGACCTGGTATCTGATCAGCCCCGATCTTTCAAAAAAAGATCCATACAAGACCATAAAAGAATCAGGGGGCTTGACTCCCGATCACGATCCCGGAGGCGGGGCGGAATTCCACGGCACGATCATCACGATTTCCGAATCCCCCGTAATAGCGGGAGTGATCTGGGTCGGCACGGATGATGGGAATGTCCAGGTCACACAAAACGACGGAGAAGATTGGGCAAATGTCAGAGGGAATATTCGCGGTGTTCCGGAAGACCTCTGGGTAAGCCGGGTGGAAGCTTCGCATTTTGCAGAGGGAACCGCTTATCTCGCATTTGATGGTCACCGCAGCGCCAACTTAAAGCCCTGGGTCTTTAGAACAACAGACTACGGAAAAAGCTGGACAAATATCAGCAATAACCTTCCCGATGGACACGCTGTTTATGTCATTAAGGAAGATTTGAAAAATCCAAATCTTCTCTTTGTAGGCACCGAGTTTGCCGTGTTCTACTCCATAAATGCTGGAAAATCCTGGACCAAGCTCAGCCTGAATATGCCCACTGTGGCCTTTCATGACCTTGTCATCCATCCACGTGATAACGACCTTGTTGCCGGAACACACGGGCGCGGGATCTGGGTGATGGACGATATCACTCCTCTGCAGCAGGCAACGGAGGAAGTCTTGGCCTCAGAGGCTTTTCTCTTCAATAACCGCAGGGCGACACAGTGGCTGAACATAAACACCGGCGGAGGCAGAGGATCTCTCTATTACCGTGGGGAAAATCCCAATAAAAATGCGGCGGTCAATTACTATCTTGGTGCGTCTGCCGCGGGGACTGTTGAATTTGAAATCTCCGATATCACCGGCCAATCCAAATGGACATATTCGGAGAAGGCCGAGCCGGGAATCCACAGGTTCTACTGGGATATGACCTTCAACCCGACAAAAGCAGAGATCGATTTGTTTAAGGAGCAGCTGGGTCAAATGATAGATCGCTTTGCATCTCAGGCGTCAGGCCCGCAGATTGAGCAGTTTAAAGCTCTGCGCAAAGAATTCGAAGAAGTGGGAACGGATCTGACAAAGATGAGAACGCTTCAGGGGAAAGTCATGAGAGCGTCAGGATTTGGGAGATTCAGGCGGAGTGGAGGTCTTAGGGGATCTCCCGCTAATCCCGGAGAATACCTGGTTAAGATGACCTACAACGGGAAAACCTATACCAATTCGATAGTGATCCGCCAGGACCCAATGCTGGATACGAAATAAGAAAAAAGAATAGATAGAGTTATTGCTTTATTTTATTTCCTGTTACTTCTACACCCATATCAAGAAGTGCAACGCTGCAAATTGTGTATTCGCCCTGATCAGGATCATCAGCGGTAAACTCATATGGTTCATCCCCTGCGGGCTCTAAAGTGACGGGTGCGCCATCGCCCGAATCTCCCCAAAGAGCTCCGGCGTCAATGTGGATTTTTAGAATAAGGATTTCGCCGCCAAACTCTCCCATGAATTGCTAATAGAAACCGAATTAAGTAAGATGTCTCCATAATTACCCATAATTAAAAGGAGGAGAATATGATTTCAGCAAAAAAAATAGTTATTTTTAGTTTACTTGCCTGTTTATTCATGCTGCCCGCTCTTTTGTCGGCCCAGGATGAAGATCTCTATCCAGGGGGGACTTATGATAAAGCCATTCCCACTCCTCTTGAAATTATCGGGCACCGGTTCGGCGAGCTTCATACGTTCCACTGGGAAATGGAAGACTTTATCCTGGCCGTTGAAAAGGCCAGCGACAGGGTCAAAGTGGTCAGCTATGGCGAGACATATCAAGGACGGAAACTCTATACTGTTTTTATAAGCGCTCCAGGAAACATGAAGAGGCTCGAAGAGATCCGCACAGACAATCTCAAACTGACCGATCCGCGCACCCTCTCCCAACCTGAGCTTGACCGCATCGCTTCAACAATGCCAACGATCGTCTGGCTTGGCTACAACATCCACGGCAATGAAGTTTCAGGAATGGAGGGCGCAATCCGGACTATCTATCAGCTGGCTGCAGGGACGGACGAAAAGACTTTAAACATATTAGAAAATGTCGTTTCCATTATCGATCCTGTCCAAAATCCCGACGGCCACGAGAGATACACGCATTACCTGCGGTCGGTCGTAACAGTGAAATCCCACCCTCAAAGCAGCGATGTCGAACACTCAAATCCTTGGCCGGGTGGGAGGACAAATCACTATTTGTTCGATCTCAACCGTGATTTTTTTCTCAAGACCCAGATCGAATCCCTCCAGAAGGCCAAACACTACCATGATTGGATGCCGCATGTTTTCCCTGACCTGCATGAGATGGGAACTAATTCCACGTATTTCTTTGCCCCCCCGATGCCCCCGTATAACGAGTTCGTTATACCAGAATTGATGAAATGGTGGAATATTATTGCCGATGCCAATGCCCGCGCATTTGATCAATTCGGGTGGGGATACTACACCAGAGAAAGTTTTGATTCTTTTTATCCCGGATATGGTACGTCCTACCCTTCCATAAACGGGGCTATCGGAATGACCTATGAGCAGGCCTCAGCACGAGGTGTAAGCTCCTACCGCGATGACGGATCCCTTCTGACTTTACGTGAAGCCTCGTGGCACCATTTTACCACCTCGATGGCCACGCTTCAGGTCGTCTCGGAAAGGAGAGAAGAAAGAATCCGGGACTTTCACAATTTCTTCGTTACCGGCTTAAAGGACGCGGATACCGATCCCATGAAAGAGATCATTCTTGTGCCGGACAATGATCCCCAGATTACGGAAAAGTTGATTGCCAACATGCTCATTGAAAAAGTCGAGATAAAAAGAGCGGCAAAACCGTTCACAAACAGAAGAGCCACGTCCTACATGTCAAAAAAGACGGCTTCGAAGACGTTCCCGAAAGGCTCCTATATCATCACTCTCAAACAGCCTCAAAAGATTTTGATCAAGGCTCTCCTGGCTCCGGATTCACCCTTGAGAAAGGAGTTTATCGAGGAAGAAAAAAAGAGACAGGAGAGGGGAGAGAGAGGAAATTTTTATGATATAACAGCCTGGTCCATGCCGTTGACTTACGGCATCGATGCCTACTGGACCGGTGAGAACTCAAGTGTCGAAACCGAACCTGTGACCGAGGCCCAAAAGTTTAAAGGAGAAGTTATCGGAGGAAAATCCGGGCAGGTCTATCTTATTCCATACAATACTTTGGCCGCATCAAAAATTCTCAATTCCCTTCTATCAGAAGATTACCGTGTCCGGATCGCGCGGAAATCCTTCACGATAGACGGCGTGGAATGGCCGGTAGGGACTCTGGTCGTGCGCGTGAACAGGAATCCTGAATCCATACACAACCGCATCAAAGAACTGGCTTCAAAGTACGGAGTGAATGTCTTTGCCGTCAGTCACCTGCTTGTCGAAGCAGGCATCGACCTCGGCTCAAACAATATCAATACGTTGAAAAAACCCGAAATTGCCCTTATGACCGAGTCACCGGTGTCTTCCGGTTCCTACGGCGCGATTCATT
>Ga0114920_10000799_pt1 | contig 13960 bp, 12 predicted proteins | sample ChitaG_FD_88683 | JGI IMG/M metagenome (GOLD analysis project Ga0114920, IMG submission 88683) | Deep subsurface microbial communities from South Pacific Ocean to uncover new lineages of life (NeLLi) - Chile_00310 metaG | ecosystem: Environmental > Aquatic > Marine > Oceanic > Sediment ... | reverse complement strand
TCTCCAGCATCTGGATTCCCCTCTGGCGCTGGCCGCGAGGGAGCAATAATGCGACCTGGGCCACCCTCTGCCAGAGCGGACTCCCACCCCAGGTTGCGTCGAATATCGCCAGCGGAAGGGCCGCATCGATTTCATCCGGGTATCGCTCGAAAAGCTCCTCGGCAACGCCCTTGGCTCCACGGGTTGACCAGCGGGCAGAGAAGTCATATCCCCGGATTGCTTTGAACTTGGCAACGAGCACCTGGGCAAGGGCCTTGAAATAAAGCGCACGGCCATACTCCGGTGAATCCGAGTCAATCCTCTTGGCAATATCGATACAGGCTTTCAGCGATTCCTGGAGAGGGCTGTCGTACCTCCGGTTACTCGGATTACGAGCGATAAACCAGCCGTAACAGTTGGCTCTAATAAGATAAGCGCCGTAATTGTCGGATTCACTGGTCAGAAGAGACCCGACCCGCTCAAAACTTTCGGTGGATCTTCCTGAATAATTCAGCCAGACAAGTTCACTGATCGTACTGCTGAGGAAGGTATCTCCATGTGCTGGATGAGAAAATGCAAGAAAAAGAAGGGAAAAGACCGTGGAGGAGAAAACTCTGGTAAAAGGGGAGCGACAGTGCATAGCCTCAGCAAATATCCTTGAATCATTGTGGAAAAACTAAAACCCGGCCACCGTAACCAGTAATTCAACCCTGAGGTCGAATCCGCTTGAAAAATGAGCCTGGAAATATTTTCCAGCCTTTATAACTTTCTCATTCGGAGCTGGAAAGAAATCTATCGGAAGATATCTGATTTATTCAACTTAAATCAAAATAATTAAAAGCCGGTAAAAAACAACTGAGATCAGTCTAACGACCTGTATTTCGATTTGGTTGAATAAAATATCTTTGTGAGGTGCCAAGCGTTTTCGATATTGATTTGAGCCAAAGCTATTTATTATAAACTGAATTGTGTTTGAGAGTTCCCTCCGGATTATTATTTTCAATTACAAGCTTTTCCCGCTGGCCGGGAACATCATTGGCGCAACGGAAACCCACGTTGTAATATATCTGATCCACGGCACCATCCCCACGGAAAGCTCCCCGGGCATAATCCCCGGTTTCCTTGAAAGAGCCGCCGCGGTAAACTTTCCTATATCCTTTCTGGAAATAAAACAGGGACTCATCATAGCCTGGATAGGGTTTCAGGTCACTGTCGACCCATTCCCAGACGTTTCCTGCAAGGTCCAGCACACCGAACTCATTCGCCCCATTCGGGAAACTCCCGACCGGCATGGGACCGTTTTTCCTATTCTCCTTGACATTTGCGCGGTAGGGATAGAAACGATCACCCCAGGGCCACTGGTAGCCATTAGATCCACGGGCGGCTTTTTCCCACTCCTCCTCGGTAGGCAGGTGCTTGCCGATCCAGCGGGCATAGGCATTAGCATCCAGCCAGCTCACGTAGACCACCGGGTAATCATCATATCCCTCAGGGTATGTGCCGTTCTGCCATTGGAGCGGGGGGCTGTGCCCGGTACTTTCGCAGAAATGCTTGTACTGCCGGTTGGTTACCTCACAGCGGTCGATATAAAAGGAATCCAGGTAAACCCAGTTCCTGGGAAGTTCTCGGAAAAGCATAATGTTACCTCCGAAATCCACCCTGACCTCGCCGATTTCCCTGTTGCTGCTGCCTCGGCTGAACTCACCTTCCGGAATCAAAATCATATCGGTGTAGGAAATAAACTCGCGCCGAGCCAGAGCCAGAGAATCATCCGGCACCAGATCCAGCAGCTTGAGACAATAAACCAGAGCTTCTGTATAATCCTTTTTGTCAAACAGATCCCCGGCCACTATCCTGAAAAAGCGGATTTGTTCGAGTTTTTTGCGGTATTCCTGTTCCTCATCAAGCCTTTCCTGCTGTTCTTGGCCCGCTCTCCTGGTCTGTTCTATACGAAGCTGGTGCAGGTGATCGAGCAGACCTAGCATCTGATCATTCTTTTTGATTCCCTCGAGAACGGCCAGGTCGTCCGCAACGAAATTCTCCAGTAGAAAGTTGAAATATGCCTTGGATTTCTCGAACTGGCCATTCATATAATACTGCTCTGCAAGTGCATAGTAGTAATCGGGAGGTTTTCCCCCGGTGATCGGCTCAAGAGATATTTCCGACTCTACATCTATCAGATCAAGCAGTTCCCAGATGTTTTCATATACGCTTTCGTCTTTATCATCGATGCGCAGGATCCGGGAGTAGTAAATCAGGGCAAAAGCAAAGTTGCCGTTGTCCCATTCCCTTTCCGCCCAACCAAAGTAGTTGCGCACCATCTCCCTCATCAGTTCCTTTGCCAGGCGGTTATCGGGATTACGTTGAAGAAGTTCCCGGCATTCAGCCAGACAGTTTGCGCTGTCCGGTTCGGTGTACTGGTAGATGGCAAAGTAAGTTCTGGCGTTTTCCTCCAGTTCGCTTATGATATCTACCTTTTCCAAGGTACGGGGACTCAGTGTACCCTCGATCTCGACGTACTGGTCGACCTCAAGGCTGTCTATCAGTAGGGTTATCCGGACAAGGCAGTTTTTTTCAGACACACCAACAACCTGTATTTCAGCGACATTTACCGTTTTCTTTTCTTCATCAAACTTGAATATCCTGCCCCGCAAACCCTGCCTTACGCCATGAATCATGCCCAGGTTGACAGCCACCACCTCGTCCATCACACCAGTAACCTTTCCGAGCCGGCTGCCGGCTGGAAGCTGTTCCCGGAGAACCAGGATCATGGCCATAAGCAACGGGATCAGAAGGCATTTACCCCATTTTTTCACATCGGTCTTCATTATCAGCCTTCATTGCTCATTCGGATTGCAAATCCAGATATTCGTCTTCGTAGAAACGGTCCCAAAGGGTAAGTTCGTATTCCTTGCGGGTAACACTTTTCTCCGAGTCTCCTTCCACCGCTTTTTTACCCAATTCGATCATTTTGACCAGCAACCTGAGCTTAGCTTGCCGCTCGGTGATTTCTTTTTCATGCACAGCACGCAGGAAACTATTGTGGGCTACGCGCATCCACTTTTTCTCCCGTTCCTCTCCCATTTTTTCGAATACCTCAGGCTGCTTTTCTTCATCTTCCCCCAAATCAGTTGCGGTCTTCTTGGAGGAGGCAGGCTCACTTTCGAAATCGAGATCGATTTTCAGGCTTTCGGGGTCATCCGAATCATCAATATTATAGACCACCGGTTGCGCGGTGAGCATGCCGATTACAGCCTCAAGCTGTTCGGGAAGGATTCTCTGTTTGACCAGGTCGACAAGCCTATCGAAATTGACCCCGGAATTGGCGAGTTTCAGCCGGTTATCCAGGATCAATTCCTTGCAGCGAACTTTCCGTTGCCGTTCCAGCTTGTTTTTCTTCTGGCTTCTGCGAAGCCAGAAATAAAGGAAAAGCAGAAAAAGAACAATAGCGGCCAACATTTTTACTTCCACTTCATTAACTGGCATTGTCTTCCCTTTCTTCTTTGTTGCTGTTTACCCCGGATCCTTCGGCAGCGCCGGCCAGGCCCCCTACTTTTCCGGTCAGATAACGCTGGAGTGTTTTCCCCAGCCGCCTGGCAACAGAGGCCTTGAAAGGCAGCGTTATCCGGTAACTCCCGGTTGATGTGGACAGGATAAGCTGGTAAAGCAATACTTTATCGTTTTTAGCTAGCTCCTCGACATCCACCTTTTCAATGATCCGGTAACTTATTTCTCTCAGACCATCGTTAAAAATGAAACGGAGACTCGAACCGGTAAATACCAGCCCGCAGCGGGTGGTGAAAGATTCCTGCCTGTCTCCATCCGTAAACTCTATAACCGGGCTCTGGCCCCAGAACCGGCGCAGCGGGAAAACAAGCAGTTCCTCATTGAGCGGGTCAGTCACTCGGCGATCCTGAAGGTAGCTTTCGCTCAGGATAAACTTGCGAAGATCGAGTTTCTCTACTTCTCCGAGCAAATTCTGCTCCAGGGAAGGCTCCTCTTGTATTTTTTCTTCTTCTTTTCCAGCAGAGCCATTGTCCCCGATCACTTGGCTTGCGGCAACTTCTTCCTGCTGGCCTGTTTGCGGGGTTCCGGCCAGAGAGATAGTTCCCTCCTCTTCTGGAGGTTTCTCTTCATCTGGCTCCTGCAATTTTTCGCCGCAATTGGGGCATTCAAGAACTCCGGTGCTTAAATCAAGCCCGCAAAACGAACATTTGACCATTTCAGGCTGAGGCTCTGGGGATTCCTCAACCTCTTCCGCCTCTCCCAGTTCAGGCTCTTCAGCTACTTGCGATTCCCCAGGCTCCTCCGAGGGTTTCTCTTCCGGGGCCGCGACAAGTTCCTCCTCGCCAGGCTCTTCAACCCATGCTTCTTCCGTTTCCTCTGCTGGGCGCTCTGCCCCAGCTGCCTCAAGCTCCTGCTGATCTTCCGGCATATCCTCTTTAGCATCCTGCGGCGGCTCTGGGGATTCAAGCATGAATTTCAAAGACCCGTTTACCGGAGAAACCTGACCAGTCGCAGCCTTTTCTTCCAGTGTTGTTGATTCTTCTCTCACCTCAGTCACTGATTCAGCAGGTTCCTCCGACAGGCGTATTCCTTCTGGGGCTGGGGTTTTTTCTGCCTGTTCTTGGTCGCCTTTCATGACAATCTCTTCGAAACTTGCGCTTTCCGGGGTGACCAGACTAGTGCCGCAATGCTGGCAGAACCTCGCATCCCCTGCAACACCTCCGCCGCAATCCAGGCAGATTTTTACGCTCTCTTTCGCTTGAGACCCGGCTTCCAGGGCTTGCTCAATCCTTTCAGCCGATTCCTCGCCGGCTTTTAGCTCCGGGGCTTGATCAACCTCGGGTGGGCTCGGCTTCCCGCTCGCTGAAGGTGGTAGATGCTCAACTAGATTCTCCGATGCCTGCTGCAGCTCTAGTGTCTCCTCCGCCTCTTTCTCCGATGCTTCCTCTAACTGTACCGGCTCGCTTGACTCCACCTTTTGGACAGGTGTTTCAGCCTGCGCAGCTTCACTGGGTTCCGGGGCTTCCTCTGCACTTACAGTCTCTGAATCAACAAGGTTCATTCCACAATGCTGGCAGAATTTGGCCTCAGCCAGAACATCCCCTCCGCAACCGGGACAGCTCACGGCAGCCTCTTTCGCAGAGACTTGAGCCCGGGCAAGGTCCTTATCCATATTGAAACTTTCGAGAAAATGGAAATAGTGGTAAGCGCCGTTTGTGCGGTTCATGTCGCTGCAGGCCTGGCTCACTGAGACGAAATCCACCTGGGAAGCAAAACGGCTGTGGGCGATGATCAGTGCCAGGTCGGCCACTGAGCAGATTATACGCGGACAGCCCTTGGAAAAATTGTAGATACCGGAATAGCCATCCTCGCTGAACATCTCTCTGTCGGGCGAATTCCCGGCCATGTGCAGCCGGTATCGGATCAGCTCGCGGGTATCGTCGAGGTTCAGGTTTCGCAGGAAAAAACGTACCGGCAGGCGCTGGTAAAATTCCGGCATGGCGCGAATCGCCTCATCCAGCGGCTTCTGTCCGGAAAAGATGAAAGTAAGCAGGAAAGCGTCTGAAACACAGAAATTCAGTAGTATCCGAAGTTCCTGCAACAGGTCCGGGCGGTGACAGAGCATCTGCCCTTCATCGAGCATTACCACGCACTTTTCATTCCTGCCGTGGCTTTCAAGCAGAAAGCGGCGCAGCTCGTTGAGCAGAATGAGTTTATCCGTGGTGTTCGTCCGCACTCCGAGCTGGCGGGCGATCTCGCATACCATTTGGTTCGCGGTCAGGGTGGGATGGTCGATGAAGACTATCCGGCAATTTCCCTGATACTGGTGGTCCAATTCCCGGCGCAGCCTTGCCAGCAGGCTGGTCTTGCCGTCACCGGCATGTTCACTGACCAGCAGTGCTCCCCCTTTGTTGGAGACCACAGCGTATTTCAGGCGAATGAGCCCCTCCTGATGTTGTTTGCTCATATAGAGCATATCAGGGTCGGGAGTCAGTGAAAACGGCGGTTTGGATAGGCCCCAATATTTGAGATATTCTGATAACATCGCTCGGAAAATCGCCAGAACTGGAAGAGATAATCGCTATAATTTATTTATTTTTCAAAATATTTACTTATAGCTTCAATAAATATTTTATTCCAAAGGGCTCTGGCTGTCAAGCCGTGAGTTTCTGATCGAGCGTTTCATCATGTGGACAAACAGCCTGTCATAGAACCGCGACTTTTTCCGCTCACCAATCATCGAATAGAGGTGGACGCAGCTTAGCAGGACTTCAGGATCAAGCGGCATTTTAATCTCCTTTGCCGAAGTTTCAGCTTTTTATAGCAAGAATTGCAATCTTCATGCCATAAGTAAAAACAAGTTATGGCATGAATTGTGTTATCATCGAGAAACCAATAAAATTCTCTAAAATTGAGATAACTTCTTGTCACTTGCCAAGCGGGTACTTATATTAAAAAAAGAGGAAATTTTTTCCACTCGGTAATATTTCCAAAAAACACGGGGTTTAAATGAGCAAAGCCGCCGCTGAGAGAAAACTAAAAAGCACGGCTGATGAAAAGCAGGTTCTGAACAATCTGCTCAAGATCCTGGTTTCCAAGCGAGAATTAACAAAAAAGGACCTGGAGACCGTTCTCAAAATCACTTTCCAGAAACTTGTCGAACTGGTGCAGGCGCAGGCGATCACGATTTATTCAGTCGGCAAGGACAACCATATCCATTTTACCCACGCCTATTTCAGCGAGGAACTATACAAGCACGACAACAAACTAAAGGACGCTTACCAGAAAAAGGTCGAACAACTGCGCAAACTTACCCTGAAACGGGGCCAGGGAATAGTGGGCAAGGTAATCGAAAGCAGTGAGACCTATATCTCCCTGGATTCCCAGAATGATCCCAACTTTTTCAGCGGAGTGGACGGGGAAACCGGCTTCCAGACCAAGAGTATGATCACCGTGCCACTGGTGACCGATGAGGTAATCGGCGCGATTCAGATAATAAATAAAAATCCGCCGGACAGCCCCGGGCTGTTCACCGAACGTGACCGCCAGCTTCTCGAGGAAGTTTCCGACTACTCGGCAATGATCATCCAGAAAGTCCAGCGGCCGGATGTAAAAATGGGCGACGCCGAGCTGGCCTATTACCTGAGCCGGCTTACAGACCACGATTATTACGAAATCGCTGAGGATTTCGTTGCGGATGAGAAACTGATAAACCTGGTGGGTGAAAAGAACCTGAAAAAGTTTCTCATTCTGCCGATAAAAAAAATCGGCACGCAGTCGGTTGAAATTGCTATCTCCAACCCGGTTGATTTCGACCGCATAGACAGTTTCCGCTGGGCGACCAAGCTTGAGGTAGCCAAAATAGTCGTGTCGGCCGAAAGCCGGATCAAAAAAGTGATAGAAAGCTTTTTCAAGACTGATTCGACTGATATCGACGAGGTAGCGGCCCTGGTGGGCAGCGAGTACGGCGAGGAAGTCGAGTCGGTGGATCTGGAAGAGGATGTGGACGAGGCAAGCACGCCGATCGTGCAGCTCGCCAACCGGATCATCGAGGACGCTTATACCCGCGGTGCGAGTGATATCCATGTCGAGCCGTTCGAAAAAGAGGTGCTTGTGCGTTACCGGGTGGACGGGGTCTGCCGGGTGGCGCTCAAGCTTCCGCCAAATTCTCTCAAAGCCCTGATCAGCAGGCTCAAGATCATGTCCGGACTGAACATAGCCGAGCGGCGCCTGCCCCAGGACGGCAGGATCAAGTTCAAGGACTTCACCCGCACCGGGATCGATATCGACCTCCGCGTAGCCATGGGTCCAATGGTTTTCGGCGAAAAGGTGGTAATGCGTATCCTGGATAAAACCAGCACGTCGGTTGGGCTGGATAAGATGGGCTTTTCCGAGCACAACCTGGCGATCTATGAAAAACTTATCAAAAGCCCCTACGGGATGGTTCTTCATGTAGGGCCTACAGGCAGCGGTAAAACCACAACCCTTTATGCGGCGCTCAACCATATCAACGATCCGGCAATCAACATCCAGACAGCAGAAGACCCGGTGGAATACATGCTTTTTGGTATCAACCAGATGCAGATGCGCAAAGAAATCGGGCTGACCTTTTCCAACGCTCTTCGCTGCTATCTGCGCCAGGATCCGGATGTGATCCTGGTGGGTGAGATCCGGGACCTGGAAACCGCCGAAATCGCAATCGAGGCCTCGCTCACCGGACACCTTCTTTTCAGTACTCTGCATACCAACGACGCTGCGGGCACGGTTACCAGATTCCTCGATATGGGTATCCAGCCGTTTCTTGTTTCCAGTTCTCTGCTTCTCGTCTGCGCCCAGCGTCTCCTTCGGCGGCTTTGCCCGAAATGCAGGGTGCCTTATGATGCCAGCGAGGAGGAAATTCGTCTGCTGGAGGATTCAGCCGAGGGAGCCACGCTGTTCAAGGCCAAAGGATGCGAAGTCTGCAACGGCAGCGGCTACAAGGGCAGAATCGGCTCGCATGAGATTCTCACTATGAACGACGCGATCAAAGAGGCCGTGCTGCGCAGTGCATCCAGTGAGGAGATCAGAGACATGGCGCTCAAGAACGAGATGGTGCCGATTTTTAAGGATAGTCTCGAAAAGGCAGCCAAGGGGATTACTTCCATGGAGGAGGTTCTGCGCTTAGTGCGGGCCTAGCTGAAGCGAATAAGGCAAGATATCAAATGGGATTATCAGTCAGCGGGAGAGTGTTTGTCCAATAGAGCTTTCATGTGCTGATTGATCGAAGTGGAGATTTGTTTCACCGGCTGATTTGCATCGAGCACAACGATGCGTTCAGGTTCTTCGCTGGCGAGAGAGAGAAAGGTTTGACGGACTTTTTCGTGAAATTCGATGCCCTGCCCTTCCATCCTGTCCTCATCATATGATCCCTTTCTTTCCAGCCCAAGCTCAGGCGGTAAATCCAGAAGGAAGGTTATATCTGGCAGGATACCTTCTGTGGCGAATTCATTAATCTGCTGCACCAGAGTCACATCCAGCGCCCTTGCCCCTCCCTGATAGGCGAGAGTGGAATGGAGAAAGCGGTCGGAAATGACGACCTTCCCCTCCTCGAGAGCCGGCTTGATCACCTGGCTTACTAATTGAGAACGGCTTGCCAGGTAAAGCAGAAGTTCAGTTTTTGGCGCTAGTTCCTTATGCTCTTTATCGAGGAGAATTCCCCTTATTTTCCATCCAATTGTTGTGCCACCTGGGTCATAGGTAACAGTAACTCTATAACCTAGGGTGGTTAGGGATTCCTCTAATAGTTTCACTTGGGTACTTTTACCAGCGCCTTCACCACCTTCAATTGAGATAAAAATGCCTTTTTTCATATTAGGTTAGCTCTGTTAACCACGGCAATAATTATTCGTCATCATCCAGCGGCACGCCGTGTGCAACCGAGTAAACGTGGAAGATTCTTTGAATTACGGTGAGATTGGACACAATCGCCAGAAACCAGATTACGTAATAAAGTGTCACATGCCCCAGAATGGCGCCGAATCCGAGATAGACAACCCGCTCGGGACGCTGAAACAATCCCACGCTGCATTTGATCCCGAGCGCCTCCGCCTTTGAACGCGCATAGCTCACCATCAACGAGCCGATAACAGCCAGCATGATCACCCAGGTCATCTCCCGGCTGCCTTTTTCCAGGTATAAATACAAAAGGCCCAGAAAGACGATCATATCTGAGAGCCGGTCCATTGTGGAATCGAAGAACGAGCCGAATTTACTGCTCCTACCCGTGGCTCGTGCCACTTTTCCGTCGATGATGTCAAAGGTGCCGCTGAAAAGCAGGATCGCCCCGGCCCATTGCACATTATCTCTCGCAAAAGCCAGTGCAGCGCAAACAGTGACACCAAAACCGATCGTGGTTATCAGGTTCGGTTGGACGCGATGGCGAATGCAAAAGCGGATTAGCGGGCTGATGAGGTCGATGTACCAGTATTTGATTAATTTCGGAATAAATCTCATCTGCGGTTTTAGCCCTCTAACAAAGCATCCAATTTACTCCGCAAAGTTGACTCAGAAACCGCTCCAATGGAAATGTCCACCGGCTCTCCGGCCTTAAAATATATGACTGTGGGGATGCTTCTTATTTCGTACTTTTGCGCTGTTTTAGGATTCTCATCAACATCAAGCTTGAAGACTTTCACCTTGCCCGCATTGTCTTCGGCAAAAGCTTCCAACGCCGGAGCCATGTGCAAACAGGGTCCACACCAGGGCGCCCAAAAATCCACAACAGCAATACCTTCAGCCTGCAGGACTTCCTGCTCGAAGGAAATATCGCCAACTGCCTGTGGTTTATTCTCAGACACGATTTTTCACCTTTCTTTAATCAAAACCGTAAATTAACTGGTTTTTTCCAGCCATAGCGAGATATACTATAATTACAAACTTCGAAATCAGGTTCTAATTATAATATACCGTCCGGACAAATGCAATCTAAACCTCGCTTTTGACATGCCTTAAATGTGGTGGTTATTGACAAATCAGTCAAAGCTGTATTATCATTGAATACGTCTAAGTGTTGAGGATTCAAGTAATCTTTGCTTCTTCGGTAAGCTCAGATCAAATCTTTTCCTTTTGATCCAGATATTTTTTGCCTTGGATCATACTCATAGAATTTGGAATGCTTGTCAGAATACTACAAACAGCTCCACGCTTGTGGGGGATTTAGAAGCAAACAGATAGGCTGTGAGGATGATATAAGCTTCAGCGGATGTTCGCATGTCATCGATCCCCATGGGATTGTAATCGAAAGCCTTCCTTTGCTCGAGGAAGCTCCGGCGACTGTCAAGATCGAGATGGACGAACTTCCAAGGGCGCGTATCGGTTATTCCATCCTGCGGGATGAAAAATTCATTTCGAGTCTCCATGAACTCAAACGAATCAGAAAAAAATCCTTTGGCCATTAATTGCGAACAAGTGGTCAAAGTATTAACCAATTTCATCCGCACCGAGGTTCTCAAAACTGGTTTCAAAAAGTTGGTTTCAGGTCTGTCCGGGGGGATCGATTCGAGCCTTTCCGCCACCCTGGCCACCAAAGCGCTTGGAGCCGAGAACGTGATCGGCGTGATGATGCCTTACGAGACATCCAACCTCGACAGCCTGGCAGACGCTGAAAAGCTTGTCAAAGAATTGGGTATTCCCCACCGACTGGTTGAGATAACCCCGATGGTCAAGCCTTTTTTTGAAATGAATCCTGAAATGGATGCCTTGCGCCGGGGCAATGTCATGGCGCGAATGCGGATGATAGTGCTCTACGATATCTCTGCCGCGGAAAAAGCCCTGGTACTCGGTACCGGGAACAAAACCGAGTATCTTCTCGGCTATTCCACACTCTGGGGGGACAGCGCCTGCGCTCTCAATCCACTGGGAGACCTTTACAAGAACCAGGTCAGGACCCTGGCTGCGTATCTCGGTCTGCCTGAGAAAATAATCAATAAAAAGCCGAGCGCGGATCTCTGGGCGGGCCAGACCGACGAAGGAGAACTTGGCTTTACCTACGAGGATGCCGACACCCTGCTTGAGATGCTTATCGACAGGGGGATACCCCCAGAGCAGGTGGTCGAACAGGGCTACCCCGGAGAATTCGTCGATAAGATCATTCGCATGGTGAAGCAGACCCAGTACAAAAGGCACATGCCTCTGATCGCAAAAATTAAGCAATAGAACGATTAACCGTGACTTCCGGTTCCCCAGAGACTGGGGGCTTTAATTCCTTCCTTAACCCCGGGTGATTGATTCATGTCCACTACACTTCAAATTATCATCGCAGTTTCTCTGGTTATTATCGCAATCTACTTCCTTCTGTTAACTGTGTTAACTGTTATCGCATATCTCAAGCTGCGCGTCTTTCAGAGGTATCTGGATAAAATCCTGAAAGAGAGGCTTGAGATCGCCATGGGACACCTTCAGAATATAACCGTCAGCCTGGAAGATATTTCCGCCAGCACTGCCCGAAAAGTAGAAGATCTTACGGATGTAATCCCGGAGATTAGAGAAAAAATGGAGGAGCTTGTTGACCTGCTCGACCTTGTGCAGGAGAAATTAAGGAATCCTTTACTTAACCTTGTTTCCGCGCTGAAAGTTTTTTCTCAAAGGGTAAATCGCTGGCTCTAAATAGGAAACAGCGGTTTATTTTTCAACCGAAAAGGAGGAACCTATGTCTGACGACGATTATGGCAAATTTGCGATTATCAAGGCTTTTCTTCTTGGAACAGTAGCCGGTGCCGGGCTGGCTCTGCTGTTTGCCCCCTATTCCGGAGAAGAAGCCCGGAAAAAGATTGCAGAAAAAACCGATGACGCCAGAAAAGCGGTGAAAGACACCACCGACCAGGTTCTGAAAAAAAGCACCGAGCTAGTGGAGGAAGGTAAAAAGACCGTGGATTCCCTTAAAGGTGAAATGTCTAAAGTCGTGGACGAGGGGAAGAAATCGCTCAACAGTATCCGTGGCGAGGTCTCAAAATTCGTGGAGGAAAGCAAGCAATCGGTCAAAAAGACGGTCAAGGAGGAAATGGCCGCCCTGGAGAAAGAGCTGGCGGCAAAGAAAAAAAGAGGAGCCAAATCCTGATATATGCTGGCTCTAATTAACTGCATGCGAATAAAAAAGCCGCTGAAAAATTTTCAGCGGCTTTTTTATTTAAGTCTAAGCATCAATCAAAGCTTACTTCAGCAGGATCATCTTCCTCGTAGCGTTGTATTTGGAGGAAGTGAAGCGATAGAAGTAAACTCCGCTGCTTAACTGACGGCCGTTGGAATCAGTACCATCCCAGAATGCCGAGTAGTAACCCGAAGCTTTCATACCTTTAGCCAGTGTCTTTACCAGGCGTCCGCGGATATCGTACACGTTGAGACTAAAAGACACGTTACCTGCGTCCTCCGGGATCTGGTAATTGATCGTGGTCGACGGGTTGAACGGGTTTGGACGGTTCTGTGTCAGCGCGAAAGCCTTGGGCAGCGAGGCTCCAGGGCCAACGCCCTCACCGGCGGTGGGCACGCGCCAATCAATCGTGGCCGTACCGCCCACCCCTTCGATGCCGACAAAGCTGCCGTTATCGTCGACTACATCCACGCCCGCCAGGGCAAAATCGATATCAATTCCGGCTTCTCCGACCTGAGGTATCTCTTCCGGAGCCAGATTGATCTTATAGACTACATGAAAAACAACTTCATCTCCAGCGGGTATTTGAGCAGCGGGAGTAGCCGCATAGACAACCACCTTTACATACGTGTCATTATCTTCAGCGGTAACAACCCAGTCAGCAGTCGGGGTGAGGGTCATCACCGGGTCGTCGGCCAGCGAGAGAATGCCGGTTTTATCCACCGGACCTTCCGTAACATAGAAAGTGAGGGACTGCACAGGCACGCTGTTTTTCAACCGGATCGGCAGGTGAAGCTGCCCCTCGATAATGGTAGCAATACCGGTTCCCTCCCACGGGACACCTTTATCGGCAGTGCCGGTCTGGACAGCGATAGCCAACGTATCGCCATAGGCGAAACTCAATTCTGCCGTGGCCTGAGGCGAAGTGGCGACTGCCAGAGCGGTACCTAACATATCTTTCAGCAATACGTCACTCAGAACCACAGAACCAGTGACACCTGCGCCGACAGAGGCAACACTGAAGGCAACTTCGCACAGATCGCCGAGTCCGCCTGTGGGTATCACACCGCCCGTAAAGGAGATAGTGACTACTTGATCACCAACAGCGCTTAATGCGGTACCTGCAAGGACAACACCGCTGCTGAAGGTCATCCCGCCAGCCCGGGTTCCCGCTGTAACGCTGGAGAAAGTCAGAGCGCTGGAGGGATAGGTAAGCTTAAAGCTGCTCCCGGGACCCACTGTATCTTTATTCGCAATATAGACCGGCAATGTGAGAGTATCGCCGCTCAGTGCAATGAGGGAGGCATCCAGTCGCAGGGTATTGTCGTCCGGGATCTCTGCGATTACGAT
>Ga0114920_10000797_pt1 | contig 13964 bp, 17 predicted proteins | sample ChitaG_FD_88683 | JGI IMG/M metagenome (GOLD analysis project Ga0114920, IMG submission 88683) | Deep subsurface microbial communities from South Pacific Ocean to uncover new lineages of life (NeLLi) - Chile_00310 metaG | ecosystem: Environmental > Aquatic > Marine > Oceanic > Sediment ... | reverse complement strand
AGAACTGACCGGCAAGCCGTTTATCACGGCTCCCAACAAGTTCGAGGGACTGGCAGCGCATGATGCTCTTGTTGAGGCTTCCGGCGTGCTCAAGACAATCGCCTGCTCACTGATGAAAATTGCCAACGACATCCGCTGGCTCGGCTCCGGACCGCGCTGCGGGATCGGTGAGATCGCCCTTCCCGCCAATGAGCCGGGTTCCTCGATTATGCCCGGCAAAGTCAACCCGACCCAACCAGAAGCCATGACAATGGTCTGCGCACAGGTGATGGGCAACGACGTGGCAGTGAATGTCGGCGGCTCGTCCGGCAATTTCGAGCTGAACGTTTTCAAGCCGGTGATCATCTACAACGTGCTGCAGTCGATACGGCTTCTGGCGGACGCCTGCGAGATGTTCAATGAGAACTGCGCGGTCGGTATAGAGCCAAACATGGAGGCGATCAAGAAACACCTGACCAACTCGCTGATGCTGGTCACGGCGCTCAATCCGCACATCGGGTACGACAACGCTGCCAAGGTCGCCAAGAAAGCGCATGCCGAGAACACGACGCTCAAGGAAGCGGCGGTGGCGCTGGGACTGCTGACAGCCGAAGATTTCGACGAGAAAGTCCGCCCGGAGAAAATGATCGGCCCCAATCTGGGGAAGAAATAGAACATACATCGGCAGCTTGATTTTACGTGAAAACGAGGAAAGGCGAAGCTTCCCTGCTCCGCCTTTCACTCTTAGGGAGGTATTTGCACGCGCCCCCAATCCATGAGGACGCTTCCCTGCTTAAACTAATGAACTGTTCAAAATGTTTCCAAGAAGAAAATGCCGACTTCGGGCTTTCAGAGACCCTGCCATACAGGGTGATGTCGGGTGACCCTGCCCGACATCGTTTGTGGCCGGCGTACGTCCTCGCCTGTCCTGACCTTAGAAGGGTGCACCAGCATATGCAATGACGACTTCGGCCTGACGGCAAGTCAGCGCATTCTACTCCCTCACCGGCAGGACGTGGATCGCCTTGATGACAAGCTGCACGTCATCGCCCACCTTGAGGCCAAGGTGCTCCACCGATTCGGTAGTCAGCACAGAGGCCATTTCTGCAGGAGTTGTGACATCGAATTTCACCAGCGACATGACATCTCCGCTCTTGATCGATTTGACTTTAGCTGTGACCTTGTTTCTGGCTCCGTATTTCACGGTTTGCCCCTCCTCAGTTTCAGTTTACGTATATCTTATAGACAGCAGATAATAACAACGTAACAGTGAGTTTACAAGCTTGTTCGGCGTTTTCGCCGCCGGTATATTCGCCACATGCAGACAGCGCTTCACATCCTAGCTCTGGTTGGGGAACTCAGACAGGAAGCCATCGGGGGGAAGATCGTCTCTACCGAGTTCTACAAGAAAGAGCGGGCGGCTTACTTCTTTATCAGGAAAGGCAAATCCACCTCCGCGCTGGGTTTTGTGTATCATCCGGCGGGGTCTGGTTTCTTTTTCGTGCCTGCGGGAAAAGTCAAACTGGACACACGCGAGAAGCCCTGGCCGGTCTTTGGTCTCGATGGTGCTGAGATCGAAGATGTCATGCAGCATGGTCTGGATCGCATCTTTTCAATCACGGTCGAAAAAGAGAACAGGATTCTTACTATCCTTTTTGAAGCCATCGGCCCCAACGGGAATATCTGGCTGCTGGATGATGATTCACATATCCAGGCAACACTCCGAAAGCGCAAATTCAACAAGGGTGAAAAACGCCTCACTGCTCCACCCCCGGATAAGCTGAACCCCTTCGAGTTGACACCGGAGACGTTCGCACAGCGTCTTGCAAAAGTCACGGATAAGTCACTGTCGCTGGTGGGGTTCATCGGAAAACAGGTGCTGGGGTTCAACCGCACGCTGGCGATAGAAACAGTAACGCGAGCCTCTCTTGAATTCGTGGAGTGCGGGAACATCAGCGAAAGTGATGTCATGGTAATTTTAGAGGCAATCAGGGAACTGGCGGAGCGGTTCAAGCACCCCGATGCCGGTTTCCTCTATATGATTGACGGGGCGGTTGAGGTATACCCGTTCAAACTGAACTGGGTTGATGTCCAGCCGGAGAAATACAAGACACTCTCGCTGGCGGTGCAAAGCATGACTGTCCGGCGCCGAATCGTGGTCAGCGCCGCGGACGAGCAGAAGACAGTCATGGCGGCTGTCAGACGAGCGATCAGGAAGCTGGAGAAACGGCTGGAAAAAGTCGAGCAGGATATCGAGCAGGCAGCGGACTACGAGAAGCACAAGAAGCTTGCCGAGCTGCTGCAGATCAACCGCGACCGGATACGCAGGGGCATAGAACGGGTCACAGTTGAAGATGTCTATGCCGACCAGCACACAGAAGTTGAAATCGCGCTCGATCCAGCTCTTTCCCCACGCGAGAACATCGAGAGTTTTTTCAGGAAATACCGCAAGGGACGTGAAGGGCTGGAACTGCTTAAGCGGCGGCTGGAGATTTCATGCGAGGAGCTTGAGCAGATTCGAACGATGCTTTCCGCTCTGGAAAGCGATTTCGCCACCGCCAGCGAGCGGTACCGCGCGGAGTTGTCTTCACTCATGCCCCGTGTGGCAACCAAAGAGGGAGTGCAGCCGAGGCTGCCTTATCGTGAACATCAGCTTTCGACCGGCTTGACGGTCTATGTCGGCCGGGACGGCGCAGACAACGACCGCACCACGTTTGATTTTGCCAGGCCTTATGAGCTCTGGTTTCATGCGCAGCAGTGTGCCAGCTCTCACGTGGTGATGAAGTTCCCCAACAAATCATTTCAGCCATCCCGACGGGAGATTGAGGAGACTGCCGCCATCGCCGCCTACCACAGCAAGGCGCGCAAGGATTCACTCGTGCCGATCATTTATACCGAGCGGCGTTATGTACGCAAACCACGCAAGGCCAAGCCTGGGCTGGTGATGGTACAACGGGAGAAATCAATTATGGTCACACCCCAGAAGCCCGAATAGCCTGTTTGAATTCCGTTTTAGGCGCGGGGTATCTTTTCGCCGGTCATCAACTCGATTTCATCCAGAAGAACATCTTCCAGACAAGCCTCATCGACGTGCCCGACGATCTCCCCCTTCTTTATGAGAATTCCCTTCCCTTCGCCCCCCGCAATACCGACATCGGCGGCGGCAGCCTCGCCGGGACCGTTCACGATACAGCCCATCACAGCGACTTTCAGCGACGTTTTGATGTGTCTGGTTTTCTCGGAGATTGACTCCGCCAGAGGAATCAGATCGATCTGACAGCGACCGCAGGTCGGACATGAGATGACCTCGACTCCTTCCGTCCTGAGCGCGCAGGATGCAAGTATCTGTCTGGCCGCTTGTACCTCATGGATCGGATCAGCGGTGAGTGAAACGCGGATTGTATCGCCTATCCCCGTCAATAGAATGGTACCGATGCCGACTGCCGACTTGATTGCACCGGTCTCAAGTATCCCAGCTTCGGTGATGCCGACATGGAGCGGATAATCGCACTTCCCGGCGAGCATGTGATATGCCCAAAAGGAAGTGATGGTGTTGGTTGATTTGACCGAGATGACAATGTCTCGGAAGTCCATGTCTTCGAGCACACGAATCTCACGCAGCGCCGCTTCGCAGAATGCTTCCGGATTATCATGACCATATTTGTCAAGTAGGTCTTTGGGCAGGGAGCCGGAGTTGACACCGATCCGGACAGGCACACCTGCGTCTTTTGCCGCCCTTGTCACTTCGCGCACTTTCCACTCAGCGCCGATATTTCCCGGATTGATGCGAATCTTGTCGAAGCCTGCAGCGATTGCCGCCAGCGCCAGCTTGTGATGAAAGTGGATATCAGCAACCAGCGGTTGGCTGATCTGTTCGCGAATCGCCCGGAGATTGCTTGCAGCTTCGAGGTTGAGCACCGACAATCTGACTATGTCGCAGCCGGCTTCAAACAGCCCTTCGGCCTGCTGGACTGTTGCCTTGACATCACGCGTGTCGGTGTTGGTCATCGACTGGATAGCGATGGGGAAACCCCCACCGATGATGACATCACCTATTCTAACGGCGCGGCTCTGGCGTCGCTTTATCGGGTAGTTCAGTTCCATAGTAGGCTATTGACCCAGTTCAAACTGTGATGTAATTTACTAAATCTATACCGCGAAGCAATGGAGAGTTGGCGGCATTCTATGAGGCTGTGGTTCAAGCGAGTGGCACCGATACTTCTGGTTCTTGTCGTCTGGCTGGGGTACACCCGCTATGGAAACTGGCAGGCCCAGCGTCAGGAACGTGTGAATAGCAGACACGCCCTGGTAACTGCTCAGATGTTGGTGGCTACCGCCCGCTATCGCAGTGACCCGGACAGGTATATGGCCTATCGGGACTCGGCGCTGGCGGCCAATGGTCTCTCTACGGAGCGGATGTTCCAGTATTTGCAGCGCTTTCAGCAGCGTCCGGAAAAGTATCACGCATTCACGGTGGCAGTCAACTACTACGTAGATTCCCTGTATCTGATAGAGGATTCTTTGCGCAGAGGGGCTGCGAACCTGCCGGCGGATTCGCTTCTCAAAGAGTAATGCACACAGGCATCGCTTCTATTCGGCGGGGAAGGCATCGGGGTAATGTTCCAGCTTGCCATCGACAAATGTTATGACATCAAATCTCAAATCGGTCTGTTCAATCGCTTCGGCAATCAGATATTGCCGGGCGGCACTTGTCAGGTTCCTGATTTTACGGGCGTCGACACGTTCTGACGGGTGCCCGAATTTCCGGGAGTACGCTGATTTCACCTCCACAAAAACGATGAGATCATTCTTCTTTACAATCAGGTCCAGTTCCTTGTGCCCGGCGCGCCAGTTGCGTTCGAGGATTTCATAGCCATTTTGCTCATAGAAAAGGGCGGCAAGTTTCTCAAATTTCCGCCCCTTGTCGTATCTTTCTGAATTGCGGTTGCTGTTGTGTTCAGAGGAGGCTGTACTCATCAATGAGTTCTGCGACTGGCCTAAATGATTTGCGATGGATTTCACACGGGCCGTGTTCCCTGAGTTCTTTCAGATGAGCCGCTGTGGGATAGCCCTTGTGGGTGGCAAAGGAATAGGACGGGAAGAGAGCCTCGTAATGATCCATTATCCGGTCACGGGTCACCTTAGCGACAACAGATGCTGCGGCAATTGACCTGCACCGCCCGTCTCCGCGAGTGATTGAGAACTGCGGCTGTAAGAGATTAGGTATAGGATGAATACCGTCGACCAGCAGGAAATCCGGACTCCGCTTGAGATCCATGACCGCCTTTCGCATGGCCATGAGCGAGGCTCGGTGAATATTGACACGGTCAATATACTCGCGATCCACTATACCCACAGAACAGATGAGCCCGAGCCTGGCAATCTCTTCAAAAACTCTCTCGCGGCGAAGCGGGGTCAGCTTTTTCGAATCGTCAACGCCTTCGATTATGACATCACGCGGCATTATAACTGCCGCTGCCACAACGGGACCGGCCAGCGGACCCCTACCGCACTCATCAACCCCGCAGACTGCCTTGTAGCCCTTATCGTAGAGTCTCTCTTCGATATCGGAAAGATCAAGCATGAACAGGCAACCCCTCTGCTATTGTTCCGTGCGACCTCACTCGCTGTATACTACATTGGAGGCGCTTTTTCAACAATTTATTCCATCACGCATATTATCGACCTCTCTGAATGCTTTTGTTAGGCATGTACACTTCTTATCTTACAGAGAGATATCTGTCCGGTTTTTGAACAGCGATGGTAAGAAAAACAGGAAAACAGTTCGTATTTCGCATTATTGCCGGTGACCTGAAAGGAGAAAAGATTACTGCTCCTGACCTTGGAGTTACGCGTCCTCCTTTGAGTAGACTCCGCAAGTCAGTGTTTGATTTTCTCCAGCCGTATCTTCAGGGGGCAAATTATCTTGATCTGTTTAGCGGGACCGGTTCCTACCTTTTTGAGGCAGTCTCCCGGGGAGCGACAAGGGCAGTAGGTGTGGAAAAGGAAAACCGTCTGGTCGACGCCATTAACCGACAGTCAGAAGCGCTGAACATTTCTGACCGCCTTGTCTGCCTGAACAAGGATGTATTCAGAGCTATCCCGGAGCTTGCCGTAAAACAGCAAAAATTCGATATCATCATGGTTGCCCCGCCGCAATACAAAGGTTTGATCGAAAGGACCCTTCAGACTCTGAGAAAGAGCGGTATTCTAAAACCACAGGGGCTGCTTGTCTGTCAGCACGCAACCTCTGAAACAAAAGACATCATTTTGGCAGGTTTTTCAGATCTGCAAAGGAGAAAGTACGGCAACACAACCTTCACTGTGCTCGGTTCAGGCTAAGCTGCACGCCGTCGGTCTAAGTGCAGGACCCGGTCTTGAGCGGCGATCCCGCGTCAGGAACGCAAGACAGTTATATGGTCACTGCCTGTGCCAGCCTGTTTTGTATCAGCTTCCGCATAATGAGATGGTGTACAGTGTGCCCTGACTCACATTTGTATTCATCGGAATCCTCAAAATCGGTGGAGTCACTCTCCAGGAACGGAAGGTCGGCCCCTGCTTTACTAACCGCCTGATCTCCTGCAAACGGCACGAGTTCTTCCTCTGTGACAAGGAAGCTGGATCCACAGCCGGGCACGTTGTGAACAAAGCAGAAATAGACTGAATCCGGCTTGTTCTCGAGAATTGTTAATCCGACGGGTATAATTTCCGGGTTATAAAGAATATCTTCAACTGTGAGCCATGTTTTGCAGGCATTACACCACTTGAATCTCTGAAAAGTCACTCAGCCCCCTGAGACATGTTGAAGATAAAGTCTGTAATATTATCGGTAGGTTGCCTTTTTCACTTAACAAAAAAGCACCCTGAAAACGCGACGGGTGCCTTTTGAGTTCAGACGACTGTGCAGAACTAATGAGTCTTATTGGTATCAGGGGGCTTGGTTGCCTTATTCGACCTGGCCGTGTCTGCAAGCTGCTCTTTGATACGAGCCGACTTACCGGTCAGGTTTCTCAGGTAATAGAGCTTTTTGCGTCTGACCGAGCCTGCACGTATACGCTCAATCTTGGCAATATTCGGAGAGTGTAGCGGAAAAACGCGCTCCACTCCAACGCCCTGGGAGATCTTGCGGACGGTGAATGTCGCACCGGTACCGCCGCCGCGGCGACTGATGACTGTACCCTGGAAGACCTGAATACGTTCTTTTTCCCCTTCCTTGATCCTGACATGCACCTTGACGGTGTCACCGGAGCCGAATACAGGTAGATCGTCCCGCATATAGCTCTTCTCTATCTGCGCAATTCGGTTCATGGCACGATCCTTTCTTTATCAATCAATGTCTATGTTTTCGTCAAGTTGTCTAATTGACTTTATTTCATCTTCACCCAGATCAGCTTTCCGAATAAGATCCGGTCGGTTGGCCAGGCACCTTCTTATCGCTTCCATCCGGCGGTATCTCGCGATCTCGATATGGTTTCCCGAGAGCAGAACTTCCGGTACTTTCAAACCCATATATTCCGCCGGGCGAGTGTAGGACGGGCAGCCCAGTAACTGATTCATGTACGAGTCACCAAGAGCTGACTCGAAATTACCCAGCACCTTCGGAATAAGCCTTGCCACAGCGTCCACTATCACCGAGGCTGCAGGTTCTCCGCCGGTCAGAATGTAGTCACCGATTGACACCTGCTCAAAGTCGTACAACTCGCTGATCCGTTCATCGATTCCCATATAGTGCCCGCAGACTATAGTCAGTCGTTCGCAGAGCGAATACCTGATTGCCGTCGTTTGATCAAACTGATTCCCTGCGGCGGTGGTCAGCAACAGCACCTCGTTGTCTGACCTGTCTTTCGTTTGATCTCTGTGGCTGTAACCGAGTGCCTTCAGGCAGCGGTCCAGTGGCTCCACCATCATGACCATCCCACCGCCGCCGCCATACGGGGCGTCGTCGACCGTCCGGTGTGTATCGGTGGCGAAATCACGAAGGTTGACGATTCTAATTTCAAAGAGCCCGTTTTCTTGCGCTTTTCCCAACAGCGACTGTCTCAATGCCACGGTGAAATAGTCAGGAAAAAGCGTTACAATTTCAAACGTCATCAATCACCCGATGCCTGGTCATCATCAAACATACCGCTCAGCTCAACCAGGATTCTGCGTGCCTCCGTATCTATGTGCTTCACAAATCTCTTCACGGCGGGCAGGAGCACCTCTTTCCCGGTTCTCAATTTTACAACATACACATCATTGGCCGGGTACTGGTGTACATCGACCACTTCTCCCAACTCGTCACCCGTCGCAGCATCAACAATAAGACATCCGACAAGGTCAAACAGGTAAAACGTATCGTCCGGAAGGCTGACAAGTTGATCATCCGTCACTGCCAACTCCCGGTTGGTCAGCCGGGAAGCCTCTTCCGGGGTTTCGATGTTCTCAAATTTGAGAACGGGTCGCCCGGCAATGAGTCGCGAGGAAACGATCGTCATTTTTCCCCAGTGGCCTCGGTCCCCAACGTGGATTTCTTTCAGGTTCAGGAACCGGTCGGGGAAATCAGTCATCGGTACAACATAAATCTCCCCACTGACACCGCGGGCTTTCCCCAGTTTGCCGACAGAAACGTATTTCTTGGTATCAGTCAATTATTCCAGTATTTCCAGAACCGCCCGTTTACCCTTTCGGGCCGAGGCAGCAACCAGCAGAGTGCGAATGGCCTTTGCTGTTTGTCCTTGTTTGCCGATCACTTTGCCGAGATCGCCTTCTCCTACGCGCAGTTCGTATACCGTTGTGCGGACGCCTTCGACTTCTGTAATGTCTACCTGATCCGGGTTGTCAACCAGAGCCTTGACGATGAACTCGACGAATTCCTTCATCCCGCTGGTCCTTTCGAATAAGCCCATAATCTCACTCAATATCTGTTTTCTTCGTTAGCCGTAAAGACAGGTCTCAACGCGACTATCATCAACCGACGGTGAAATTCCTCCTATTCTGTCGATGCTTCCGACTGCTTGTCCTCGGCAGATGCCTCCTTTTCCTCACCGGTGGCCTCCGTGGGAACACCTGCGGGTTCAGTCTCTTCAGCCGCAGCTTCAGCGCTTTCACCGGCTGCGACGGCAGCTTTCTTTGTTTTTCTCGTCTTCTTGCGACGCTCCGTGATAGTTGTTCTCAACGTTAACTCTGAGACGTCCAGTCCCCTCTTGGTCTTTTCGTATTTCTCCAGAAAGCCAATCTGGGTCAGAAGTGAACTTACCGTATCCGAGGGGATGGCCCCGTCGTCGAGCCACCTGGAAAGTCTCTCCTCCTTGACAGTCACAGTGGCCGGGGTAGTGATGGGGTTGTACGTCCCCAGGATTTCCAGGAAGCGACCGTCACGGGCACGCCGGGAATCAGCGGCGACAATTCTGTAGGTGGGGCGCTTCGTTTTCCCCATGCGGCGCAATCTAATGTGCACAGCCAATACTGTATTCCTCCCTTCAGCGGCTCACCTAAAAGGGGATCATCCCTTTCGGCAAACCCTTTAGTTTCTTTTTGCCTATATCACCGAACATCTTTTGCATAGCAGAGAACTGCTTGAGCAGTTGGTTCACAGCCTGGACGGAGTTGCCGGAGCCGAGTGCGATCCGCCTCTTACGCGAACCATCGATAATGTGCGGGTGGCGCCGTTCTTGGATCGTCATCGACTTTATGATCGCTGTCATTCGTTCGATCCCACGCTCGTCAAACTTAATCCCTTTAAGCTGTTTGCCGATCCCGGGGATCATACCGACTATTGACTCAAGTGGCCCGAGTTTCTTCAGTTGACCAACCTGTTCGAGGAAATCCTCAAGATCAAACTGCGCTTTGAGCAGTTTTTCCTGCATCTTCTGCACCTTGTCCAGGTCTATCGTCTCCTGTGCCTTTTCCACAAGCGAAACAATGTCTCCCATGCCAAGAATGCGCGATGCCATGCGATCAGGATGGAACGGTTCCAGATCTCCAAGTTTTTCTCCGGTGGAGGCCAGTTTAATCGGGCAACCGGTCACCCGGCGGATAGAGATCGCCGCACCACCGCGTGCGTCACCATCCAGCTTGGATAACGCCACACCGGTAATGCCGAGGCGCTGGTGGAACTGCTCGGCAACATTGACCGCATCCTGGCCGGTCATACTATCGGCGACCAGAAGCAGTTCATCCGGCCTGACAAGAGCCTTGATCTCTTCAAGTTCAGTCATCATCTCGTCATCGACATGCAGCCGCCCGGCGGTGTCGAGAATAACGAGGTGGACGAAGTTTTTCTCGGCATACCTGACAGCTTCGCGGCAAATCTCCTGTGGTGTCCCGCCATCCAGATAGAAATGTTCGACCTGGATAGAGTCGGCCAGCACCTTGAGCTGTTTGACGGCGGCAGGACGGTAGATGTCAGCGGCCACGACCAGAGGCTTCTTGTTCTTGCGCCTGGTCATCAGTGCAATTTTGGCTGCAAGTGTCGTCTTTCCGGAACCCTGCAGGCCGCAAATCATGTATACGGTGGGAGCTTTGTCGATCGGTGCCAACGACTCGGTTTGACTGCCCAAGAGAGCGATCAGTTCGTCATGGACGATCTTGATTATCAGCTGCCCCGGGTCGATTGACCGAAGGACTTCAGAGCCAACAGCTTTCTGCTCGACAGACTTGATGAAATCACGTGCGACCCTGTAGTTGACGTCCGCTTCAAGCAGTGCCTGGCGAACTTCGTGAAGAGAGTCCTTGATGTTCCTCTCGGACAGCTTGCCGTGACCTCGGATTTTCTTGAAGACAAGCTCAAGTTTGTCTGTCAGGTTCGAAAACATAGCGTCAAGACTAACCTATTCTGCCACCAGCCAACTGGTTATTGTCAAAGGCGCGGCCATCGGGCTGCGCTGTAATCTCCACAGTTATTCTACCGTAGTTTTTCTTAAAGCGAAGTAATATATGCAATTCGTCAGAATTGGCAAGGCCTTTGCGCCTTTGCTCTGGATTGACTCAGCCGCGCAGGTGGCGACCCGGATGGAGGGCAATGAAATACCTGGCAATTGTGGGTTTTCAGGCTCTCAGGCACGGTCTGGCGAGCCGTTGAGCTCAGAAGCGGTCAAAGCAGGTCTACTCGGTGGCGCTGACCACCAGATCGATCTCGGTGCTGACATCCAACTCGGTTCCTTCCGGCTCGGACTGTTCGAGAACCGTTTCCGGCAGGTAGTTCTCATTGATTCGATAGCTCACAATGCCAACTTTAAGTGATTTATCCTCAATCCGTTTGACGGCCTCGTCGAGCGTGAGGCCAACTGCATTCGGCATGTAGGTGAAGGTGGAAGCACGACCTCTGTTGACCATCAGGTTCACATGTGAACCAAGAGGAATCTCGCTCTCAGCGGCGGGATAAGAAAAAACTACAACTTTTTCGGGAATTGTATCGGAGAAAGCCCAGGCGATTTCACCAAGTCGCAGACCGGCTGATTCCAGCTCAAGCATCGCCTGTCTGACCGATTTACCGGCCACGTTGGGAATCGGCACCAGCTTCTGCCCCAGAGAAACGACAAACTTGATATCCCGCCCGGGCTTGACCTTCGTTCCCGGGATCGGATACTGATTGAGGATAATCCCGTGTGGTTTACCCGGTGAGTATTCCTCCGAGGCAATCACGTAGTTGAGGTCGAGGTTATCAAGTGAGATTTGTGCTTCGACCAGCCGCTGGCCGTTGAAATCCGGAAGCGGAAACTCCTTTCCCTGACGCGTAACAATCGGCATGACGATCTTATCCATGATTCCAATCGCAGCCAGAATGATAAACAGCGGCAGGACACCGCCCAGCACGATATTGCGCCGCATCGAGTCATACGGCAGCCACCGGCCAAGCATACTGCTTCTGCGCCTGCGTGGCTGTCTCAATCTGGTGGCGCGGGGTAGGGTCATTTTTCTTATGCCAGTCCTGGACAATATATTTCTACGGTCATCGTATACTGTCTGGTGTTCGCGGGGGAAAATCAAGCATTAAAAGGGAATGACTCCACGGGGGATAATTACGGGTTCAGTTTTCGGCGGAGACGGGCGCAAAAACTACCGTCAAGATCGTCGAAGCCCGGATACGTTTTCACGAAACCGCGTTCATTGACCAGAGAGCTGCCGAGAAACTCGCTGGCGGAATCAATTTCGAAGTCACTGTTACGCAACAGGAACTCTTCAACTATTTGATCGTTTTCACGACGGATGATGGTGCACGTGGAATAGACCAACACGCCGCCCGATTTGACCAGCCTGGCGGCGCGGTCGATCATTTTGCTCTGGATCTTGACAAGGTTGTCAATATCCGTGGGGGTTTTGGACCAGCGCAGATCGGCAAGCTTCCCTACACTTCCCCAGCCGGAGCATGGGGGATCCAGGATAACGCGGTCGAAGGGGCCGCCCGTAAATTCGGCCATGTCGCAAGCCACGGGGGAGATTATCTTTATACCGAGGCGCCGGGCGTTTCCCTCAAGCACCTTCAGCCGGGCATGTGACTTATCGACGGCTGTCACCCGCCCCCTGTTTCTCATCCGTATGGCTGCGTAAGTCGATTTTCCGCCGGGCGCCGCCGTCAGGTCAGCAACATCACTCCCCGGCTTTGGGTTCAGCAGACGGATCGGCAGCCCCGCCGACTCATCCTGCACATATACCTTGCCGGTCCTGATCAGTTCAGCCTCCAGCGGAAGCCCGCCCATCTCGATATGGATGAATTCGGGGAGGTACTTCCCAAATGAAAACTCGATGTTTCCCTTTTGGAGTATGTTGGTAACCTCGTCCGGTTTTGCTTTCAGGCTATTGATACGGTAGGTTACACGGGGGGCTTTGTTACCTGTAACGAGCAGTTGCTCGGTCTGTTCGAAGCCGAACTCGGAAATGCAGTATTGCACGAAATGGTCGGGGTAGCTGTGATAGAGGGCAAGGTTCTTTACCGGATCTTCATGTCTGTCGGGGAAAACAACCCGATGAGGTTCCCGGAGTCTTGTCCGCATAACGGCGTTCACCAACCGTGCCTGGGTCTCCTCGGCGTGAAGGCGAGCGAGATTCACCGACTCTGACACCGCGGCGGCCGGAGGAACACGATCTGTGAAGAGTAGCTGGTAGAAACCAAGACGAAGGATATTAGATATTCTCAAAGGCATCTTAAGTGACGGCCGGGCAAGATAGAATCTTATCTCGTGGTCGAGACGACGGCGCATCTTGGTGGTGCCGTTGACCAACTGCTTCAGGAAACGAATGTCAAGCGGGCGAAAGTTTTTGTGGTGCGTCGCCCGCTCGATGGCTTCCTCCGTCTGTTCTCCCTGCTGGATAGAAATAATCGCTTCAAGGGCAGCGGCCCGGACCGGATCAAACTTCATGGCGGTGGCTTTCTTCTCCTCCTGGGTCATATCGGCTCACAACTCCATTGGGTCGATCTGCTGTCCGCTCTCCTGTAACCGGTACATCTTGCGCCGGTGGAACAGCAGGGCAGCAACATCGTCAGTCAGACCATAACGGAGGAAATGGACGACTTCCGTGGGTCGCACATAGCCCGCATCCCCTAACCCGAGCACCATTACCAGCTCGTCACCATCGGCGTATAACTCGTAGATCGGCGCACGGATGTCGACCAGTTTGGACTGCTCCTTGCCCATGCGCTCAAATTGCAGCGTGTCGGCGGACAGCAGTCTCTCTATCGCCTCCAATAAATCATCTGTTCGTTCCCACGCATCCAGTGGCACTGTGTAAACAGCCCTGTTCAGCGCCGCGGAGAGCGAGGCGCTCTTGCCAAGGACCGCCCTGGCATCGTAGAGAACAGCCCCGTCCGGCATCGCTGCCGTCATATCCCGAATCATATACGGCATCAGGTTCGTCTGAATAGTAATATCGACATACTCGGCGCTGGACGTAAACCCGAGCGGGAGTGGAGGCCCGAACGATAACTTCATCGTTGGGCTGTAGCCCTGACTGTAAGCAACCGGAATCCTGGCTCGCCGAATGGCGCGCTCCACCAGGTGCATATT
>Ga0114920_10000795_pt1 | contig 13972 bp, 13 predicted proteins | sample ChitaG_FD_88683 | JGI IMG/M metagenome (GOLD analysis project Ga0114920, IMG submission 88683) | Deep subsurface microbial communities from South Pacific Ocean to uncover new lineages of life (NeLLi) - Chile_00310 metaG | ecosystem: Environmental > Aquatic > Marine > Oceanic > Sediment ... | reverse complement strand
GCGGCAATCACACAATTTGTGAAATAATGGGGACAGGCCCCATATATTGAAGAGTCATTGCGAACGCAGTGCGGCAATCTCACAATATGTATTGTCATTGCGAACGTAGAAGATTGCCACGCTTCGCTCGCAACAGGCTATGCAATCTCCTCCTCTTTTCAATAGATTTCCTTTCAGACTACCGGAAAGCGAGCTCGATTGCTTCCTCCGGACTTTTTGCCTTGATTACTCCCGGGATGTCCCACGTTCCAAGGCCAATAATTTTTTTTCCGTATATACAGCCGTATGCGATCTCAGTCAGAGTTCCGTACTGGCCGTCGATTGCTATTAAGACATCTGCGTTCAAGGCAACAAGGGAATTTCTACTGTATCCCAATCCGGTAGCAATGGCGATATCAATGTAGGAATTTGCGTCATCCGGAGAATTTCCGGGAAGAATACCCATGGTTTTTCCCCCTGCCTCTTTTGCTCCACGGGAAGATGCTTCCATGATTCCGCTGAGCCCTCCACAGACAAGGATTGCCCCTTTTTCTGCGATCATCTGGCCGATTCTAAAAGCAATCTGGCGGGATTTTGCATCAGCCTTCGCACCTCCGATAACTCCAATCCTTTTCTTTTTTCTCAATTCCATCTCAAAATTTTCCTTTATTCTATTTCAATTATAACTTTATTAACACAGAGAAGCTTTCTTTTCAAACATAAAGGCTGGAGTAAGAATGGTCCATCTTTTAAATATTTTTTGACATAACATCAGGAATTCATTCGTCTATAGAGATGATTGGATATGTTATTCAAAATTGCGAGCGCCTCTTTGATCGGGATTGACTCCTATCTGGTAGATGTGGAAGTTGATATTTCTATGGGCCTCCCTGGTTTTGTCACTGTTGGATTACCCGATGCATCGGTCAGGGAGAGTAAGGAAAGGGTGAGAGCTGCGTTGAAAAATTGCGGATACAAGTTTCCCTCACGAAAGATTACTATAAACCTGGCTCCGGCTGACAGGAGAAAAGAAGGCTCTTCTTTTGACCTCCCCATTTCTCTCGGCCTCCTTGCGCACTTGGACCTTTTTCCCATAGAAAGGCTCAGGGATTATTTATTTTTAGGGGAACTGGCTCTGGATGGAATACTCAAATCCGGGAAAGGAATCCTTTCTTCTGCTGTTCTTGCCAGGAAGAAAGGTTTCAAGGGGATAGTTATTCCAAAGGAAAATGAGAAGGAAGCTTCTCTTGTGCAGGGGATTGATGTTTATGGTATGGAGAATTTGGTCCAGGTTATTCATCTTTTGAACGACTCTGAAGAAATCTCTCCATGCAGGTATTCTTTAAAAGAACTCTTGCCCCGGCCTGAATATGATATGGATTTTCAGGAGATTAGAGGCCAGCAGCATGCCAAGCGTGCGCTGGAAGTTGCTGCGGCGGGTTCGCACAATGTTCTTTTGATCGGTCCCCCGGGAGCCGGCAAAACCATGCTGGCCAGAAGATTTCCTACCATACTGCCGCCCATGGTTTTTGATGAAATGATTGAAGTCACCCAGGTCTACAGTGTTTCAGGGCTTTTAAAGGATAAGGGAGCTGTTGGAGAAAGGCCTTTTCGTGCTCCTCATCATACAATTTCTGATGCTGGATTGATCGGAGGAGGTCTTGTTCCAAAGCCCGGTGAGATAAGCCTTGCCCATCACGGTGTGTTATTTCTGGACGAGCTGCCTGAGTTTAAAAGGCGTGTGCTTGAGGACTTAAGACAGCCCGTGGAGGAAGGGAAAGTGACGGTCTCCCGGGCTTCAATGTCTGTGACTTTTCCTTCTTCATTTATGTTGGTGGCTGCCATGAATTCCTGCGAAGATGCTTATTGCGGCCTTTCTTCTTCTGATCTCAATTGTACAGACAGCCAGAGGATCCGCTATTATTCAAAAATATCCGGGCCTCTCCTGGACCGCATTGATATTCAAATCGAGGTGCCAAAAGTGGAATTTAAAAGTATTATTTCCAAAGTTGAAGGTGAGAGCTCAGTAGCGATAAGAAAAAGAGTCATTCGAGCCAAAAAAAGGCAGCTTCAGAGGTTAAAAGGAAAAAAGATCTACTGTAATGCTCTAATGGGAACAAAAGAAGTAAAAAAGTACTGTCAGGTGGACAATGAGGGGAAAACACTTCTGGAAATGGCTGTGAATCGCCTGGGGTTCAGCGCCAGGGCTTACACCAGAGTTTTAAAGGTTGCCCGGACGATTGCAGACTTAAACGGAGAAGAGAAAATTAGCCCTGCCCATGTCTCAGAGGCTATCCAGTACCGCATGCTGGATAAGTACTTCTAGAAAATAACCTTCGAAAATATATGAGATTGAACCGACCGATTCCTAGAGAAATCATGTATTTTCTTTTTTTCTTGACTTTAATTATTTATTCCCATTTTAATATCTATTTGCGATCGATTGTTCTCGTTCAGAAACATTAGTGACACATTAGAGAAGCGATGCGTGGTAGAATAGGAATCACTATGAATGGGAGCAGGAAGAATTTGTCGCATAAAATAAGCGTGAAACAGGGAGCATGTTTCATTCTGTGAGTACTGGACAAAAAAGGAGTTACGATGGAAAAATCTGATGTTTTGATTATGCCAAGAAGAAAGTTTATCGCTTCCGCGTCATTCCTGGCGCTTGGAGGGGGGTTGTTTGGCATGCCTTCATTTTTACAGCAGTCTGTTCAAGAGGCTCAAAAACTAAAAGAAGAGCTGACGCCCGAAGAGATGGAGCTTGTCAAAAAATCAGTCATGGCTCAGAATTTGAAAAATTATTTTCATGAAGGCTACAACTGTGCAGAATCTATCTTAATGGTTTCTTTGGAGTTTCTGGAAAAACCTAAAGACCTGGTCTGGGCAGCCAGTGGCTTTGGAGGAGGATTGTACCACAAAGATCTTTGTGGGTTTCTCACAGCAGGAATCGTGGCGATCGGGCTCTCGGCTGGAATGATTAAGAAAAAAAGAGAAGAAGGGAAGGAGTTTTGCAAGCAGGCAGTCAAGGAATACTGGAAGTGGTGGGATTCCATGGCGCCCTTGCATTGTTCTGAAATCAGAAAAAAAGACACGAGCCCAAAAGTATGCACACGTATTGGTGAGTTAGCTTCTGCAAAAGTTGAAGAGTTAATAAAGCCGGTAAAAACATTTTCTTAGCCCCTACAGAATTTTTCCGTTCCTGACAACGAGTTTCCCGTTTTTTAAAACATGTTTTATGGGATTGATGCCCAGGTGGTAGACAAGGGTGGAGTAATTGGGAACGTCCCAGAGAACAAGGTCCATTTTTTTCCCGACCTCAAGGCTTCCTACATCTTCATGCCTGGCAAGAGCATAGGAGGAGTTTGCTGTTGCGGCATTAATTGCTTCTTCGATACTCATTTTTATAGTAAAGACGGCAAGCTGGAGGACAAAAAGCATGGACTCTGTCATAGAACTTCCCGGATTAAAATCCGTTGCAAGAGCTACAATGGCTCCTGCTTCTAAAAGCTTCCGGGCGGGCGCTTTTTTCTCATGCATGAGAAAAAAGGATACTGCTGGAAGAAGTATTGCTGCTGTCTGGCTGCTGGAGAGCTTCTGGATTCCTTCTTCCGTGATGTTGATAAGATGGTCGGCAGATGAAGCATTTTCCTCTGCTGCGAGCTGAGCCCCTCCAAGGGGAGAAAATTCATCGGCGTGGATTTTGATTTTGAGCCCTGCCTCTTTTGCGGCTCTGACCAATTTTCTCGTTTCCTCCACAGAAAAAACTCCCTCTTCGCAGAATACATCAAAGAATTCAGCAAGTTTTTTTTCTTTGACTTCGGGAAGGATTGTGTGAATGAGGAGCTCAATGTAATCGCTTTTTCGCGCTTTGTACTCCTCTGGAATTTCATGAGCGCCCATAAAAGTAGGGACAATATCTACAGGATGTAGCCTGTTTACCTCTTGCAGCGTTTCGAGCTGCTTTATTTCATCGTTCAGATTCAGTCCATAGCCGCTTTTTGCTTCAACGGTAGTTGTGCCTAGGAGAAGCATCCTGTCGAGGCGCGAAAGACAAAGGGAGAGGAGTTCCTTCTGTGAAGCTTGACGGGTTGACTTAACAGTTGTTTGAATCCCTAAGCCTTTTTCTGCCAGCTGCTGGTAGGAGTAACCTTTAAGACGAAGTACAAACTCTTCTTCTCTGGTTCCTGCAAAGGGGAGGTGTGTGTGGGAATCCACAAAACCTGGAAGGCCGACTAAGCCGGTTCCATCGATTTGAATGCAGTTTTCTTCTAAGCGGACCTCTTTTTTGAACCTTTTTTTTTCGCCAACAAAGACAATCCTGCCTTTAAAAGATGCAATGCAGCCTTTTTCTAAAAGCCCGACCTCCTGTAGTGCCTCTTTTCTCTTAGGTATCCTGCCTTCACAGGTGAGAAGTTGGCTGCAGTTTTTTACAACACAGTCAGCTGATTTCATCTGGAGATTTTCTCAGCGGAGACATCTTGTTCCTCCTGATGAAAGAGGGTGTCTCGTAAGGCTCCCACTGTTTTTCCCAGGAAGGTTTGTTCCAGAGAGTTTCGCTTCCTTTTGGCTCGAATAAGTAGGGGGGTGTTTTAGTATGAACCGGGAAGGGAGGAGGAGTTTTTTGACGGGCCGGGGATAATTCTTCTGGTGTGTGGGCATCTTTTTGACGGGAGAGCTCAAAACCTGTTGCGATTACTGTGACTTTAGCCATGTCTTCCATCTCGTCGTCTATGACTGTGCCGAATATGATATTGGCTTCCTGATGCGCCTGGCTGTGAATCAATTCTGAAGCTTTGGAGACTTCGTGTAAAGTGATGTCTTTGCCGCCCGTTATATTGATGAGGACTCCTTGAGCGCCCTCTATTGATGTGTCGACCAAGAGAGGACTGGATATTGCTTTTTGTGCGGCATCAACAGTCCTGTTTTCTCCGGAGGCTATACCTGTACCCATAAAAGCCATTCCCATGCCTTTCATGATTGATTTGACGTCAGCAAAATCCAGGTTGATCAGTCCCGGTCTTGTGATGAGGTCAGAGATTCCCTGAACGGCCTGACGAAGGATATCATCCGCCATCTTGAAAGCATCCGTAATAGAGGTGTCCAGTGTAACAGTCTGGAGAAGCCTTTCGTTGGGTATTGCAATTACTGTGTCAACAGCGGATTTTAACTCGATCAGACCTTCCTCAGCCTGCTTCCCCCTGACTTTTCCTTCAAACTGAAAGGGAAGGGTGACTATGGCGATGGCAAGGATGTCCATTTCAGATGCAAGATTAGCCAAGATCGGAGCTGCACCAGTTCCAGTACCTCCTCCTAAGCCGGTCGTTAGAAAGACCATATCTGAACCTTGAATTAGATCGATTAATTTTTCTGTGTCTTCAACAGCCGCCTCTTTCCCGATGTCCGGCCTTCCTCCCGACCCTAAACCTTTTGTGAGCTGCTCTCCGATCTGAATTTTGCTTCTTGCCCTGTTGTTGTTCAAAGCTTGAAGGTCTGTATTAACCGAGATGAAATCTACTCCTTCAATTCCTGTTTCGATCATCCTGTTTACAGCATTTCCACCACCGCCGCCGAGCCCTATAACTTTGATTTTAGCGGCGCAGCGGTCTTCCACAAGGTGAAATTTTAATTTGTTTTTTACGTCATTCATTTTTTCCTCCTATGCTTCCTTGAGCCAGTCTTTTAATTTAGCAAAAATACCTTTTTTTCTATCTTTGGATAAGCCTTTTTCTTTCCACTGTTTATATCCGTATATAATAAGGCCTACAGAGGTGGCATAGTCCGGTGTGTTGACTCTGTCCACCAGACCTCCTATTCCGCTGGGATCCCCGCGCCTTACTGGTAAATCGAAAATCTCCTCTGCAACCTCTTCCAGCCCTTCCAGTAAAGCCGTGCCGCCAGTGAGGACTATCCCGGAATTAAGAGATTTTTCGTATCCCATCCTTTTAATGTCATTATCAACCAGGCGGAAGATCTCTTCTGCTCTGGGTTGAATGATGTCGGCTAATAACTGCCTGGATAGGATTCGAGGATTTTTCCCTCTTCCTACAGACGGTACTTCAATGGTTTCCTGCTCATCCATAAGTGGACTGGAAACGCAGCCAAATTTTTTCTTTATCTTTTCTGCTTCGGGAATGGGCGTGCGCAGGCCAACGGCGATATCATTGGTGAAATTGTCTCCTCCAATGGGAATAATAGATGTGTACCACAGGCTTCCTCGCTCGAAAATGGCAATTTCGGTTGTCCCTCCTCCAGCATCGATGAGCCCCACTCCAAGTTCCATTTCATCGTGAGTTAGAATAGCGGCGCTTGCAGCGATCTGGTTGAGAACGATTTGTTCGATTTCAATGCCGGCTCTTGAAATGCAGGTTCTCAGGTTTTGGACAGACGTGGTTGCGCTCGTTACGATGTGAACATTAACTTCAAGTTTTATCCCGCTCATTCCGAGTGGGTCTTTGATTCCGTCTTGTTCATCCACTAAAAATTCTTGAGGAATAATATGAATGATTTCTCTATCGGGGGGGATGGATACAGCCTTGGACTGTTCAATAACGCGCTTGATGTCTTCCTGGGAGATTTCTCTGTTTTTACCGGAGACTGCGATGACTCCTCTGCTGTTAAAGCTCTTTATGTGAGCACCGGAGATTCCGATAAAGGCTGAGTCGATCTCAAATCCCGCCATTAACTCTGCCTCTTCCTGGGCTTTTTTAATAGCGCTTACAGTGGCATCAAGGTTGACCACGACTCCTTTTCTCAGTCCTCTTGACTCAGCTGTGCCAACGCCTATAATCTCGATTTTATTATCTTCTGCGACTTCGCCGATAATAGCGGAAATTTTTTTAGTTCCGATGTCGAGTCCGACGATATAGTTGTTTTTAGGCATCATAAAACCTCCTTCTTAGAGTTGGGGGTATTCCCCCTGTAAGAAGAGTTTTTTATAGGTTTGATATAAAAACGGTCCTGGAAGCGTAGGTCTATGTATTCAAGGTCTCCATATTTTTCGAATTTTGCACGTGATTTCTGGAATAATTCGAGCTTCTGGGAAAATTTATCACTGCCGAGAATAAGTCTTGTATGTTGTGTCTTAAGTTGAACAGAGATATTTTCGTACTCTGAAAGGTCGATTACATCCAGCCGCTCCTTCTCTTGTGGAGACAGGCTTCGAAGGCATTTCCATGCAAGATGTAACTTTTCTTCAAAATGGTTTTGAAAGTTATTTGAATCGATAAGTAGCGGGAGATTGATATTTTCCCTTGAATTTATCTTTTCGAGCTGGACACCCTCCTTGTCGATAATATATAGATAGTCTTTTTTTAAGACAGCCATGGGGATTCTTTCTTTGATTTCGATTTTTAAAGTTGACGGGAAAATTTTTCTTACTCGCACCTCTTTAATCCATCTGTGAACCGTGAGTGCTTCCTGAAGGTGGCTGATGTCAAGAAGAAGAAGATTCCCCATCTTTTTCCCTTTTAAAACCTGTTTAATTTCTTCCCGTATCTCCGGTTTTTGACAGACGATCTCTAAACCTTTTACATTCAGGTTTTCCCACGAGATCAGGAATAAGTAGAGCCGCTGGAAGGAATAAAATATTCCGCCAAAAAAGAGGAAAAGGAAGAATATATGCTTGAATTTCAGCCTGATTTTTCTCTGGATCTTTTTCGGCCTTGTTTTCCCTTTTTTTCTCTGGAACTGCATGGGCCGGGAAGAGAAAGAATCTGCTCTGCTATTGATGGCTGGATTCAGGTGAGAAGCCATGTTTATCCTTTTGCCTCCAGGATTTTTATACAGCCGGGAATGACCTGGTTAATATTTCCTGCTCCCAGAAAAAGAATTATGTCCCCGGATTGAGCAGCTTTGCTGACAGCAGAAGGAATTTTTTTCATATCTGGTTCAAAGACGACATTTTTGTGTCCAAGCTGTTCGATTTCCTCATAAAGAACCTTGCCGGAGACGCCGGGAATGGGTTTTTCCCCGGCCGGGTATATTTCCGTGATAATAAGCACATCTGCCTGATTAAAAGAAGTGGCAAAGCTCTTCATGAGAAGAGAAAGGCGGGAGTAGCGGTGAGGTTGAAAGATTGCCATAACCCTTCGTGTCCATCCTCTTGTTGCTGCTTCAAGTGTGGCTTTTATTTCAGTGGGGTGATGGGCATAGTCTTCGATGATCATAATATCGTTAACTTCTTTTTTAAATTCGAAACGGCGGCCGGTGCCTTCGTAGCTTTCCAGGGCTTCAAGGATATGGTGTAGCGGGATGTCTAAATCAAGACCAACTGCCACGGCTGCCATAGCGTTGTAAATGTTATGAGTGCCGGGGACGTTAAGCTTCAGTTTTCCCAATTTTTTGCCCTTCCAGTAAAGATTTGATGTGCTTGAGAATTCTTTAAACTGCTTGTCTCTGGCAAAAATATCGGCCTGGGCTGAAAATCCGTAGTTGATAATTCTGCGGTCAAGTGAGGGAATGAGAGCCTGGATATTGGGATTGTCAAGGCAGAGAACTATAGGGCAGTAAAACGGAACTTTATTGGCAAAATCGATAAATGTTTTTTTGATTTCATCAATTGTCTTGTACTGGTCCAGGTGCTCATCGTCCAGGTTGGTAAGAACAGCGATAAAGGGTGATAAATATAGGAATGACCGGTCGCTTTCATCAGCTTCGGCTACGATGAAGTCGCCTTCACCCAGTTTTGCATGGGCACCAATAGTGTTTAAGCGGCCGCCTACGATTATCGTCGGGTCAAAACCGCCCGACTCCAGGACCTGGGCAATCATGGATGTGGTTGATGTCTTGCCGTGGGAACCAGCAACAGCGATTCCGTATTTCATCCGCATCAATTCAGCCAGCATTTCTGCGCGGGGGATTACCGGGATTTTGCGGCGGCGTGCCTCTTCGACCTCAACATTATCCTCTTTGATGGCAGAAGAAACAACCACAACATCCGCGCCCTCGACTTTTTCAGCTTTGTGGCCGATCGATATTGTTGCTCCGAGGTTTGTGAGCCGCTTTGTTACTTCTGTATCTGTGATATCTGATCCCGATATCTTGTAGTCCATGTTCAAGAGCACCTCTGCAATACCGTTCATGCCTGTGCCGCCGATTCCGATCATATGGATATGGTTAAGTTTTTTATAAATGTGTTCAACCACGAGATTACTCCTTCAGCTCCGCCTCCATGAGTTCAAAGCAGAGATTCGAAATTTTTTCGGACACTTTTTCTGTTTTCATCCGGCTCAAGTTTTTTTCCATATTGCCTATTTCTTTTTTGTTTTTAAGGAAGTGGAAGATTTTCCCGGTAAAGATTTCAGGCTTAAATTCCTCTTCAAGGATAACCTCAGCTCCTTTTGTTTTTTCCAGTTCTCTGGCATTGAAGACCTGGTGATTATCTGTAGCCTGGGAAAAAGGAATCAACAAAGAAGCTTTTTGTGATGCGATGAGCTCTGCTATGGTGGTTGCGCCGGCTCGGCTGATTACTAAATCTGATTTTTGAAAATAGCTGGCCATATCATAAAAATAGGGAGCCACGGATACTTCCTTGAATCCGTTTTGGGCATAGCTGTTCTTGACCCATTCAAAATCATTTTTTCCTGTTTGATGGAAGATTCTTAAGTTTTCTATTTCCTTTTTGAGAAGAGGGAGAGAAGCAGTCATTGCCTTGTTCAGGAAATGAGATCCCTGGCTTCCTCCAAAAAGATTGATGGTGAGCTTACTGTTCCTTTCTTTGGGCAAAAGATGGTAAAACTCCTCCCTAACAGGGTTCCCTAAAAATACTCCCTTTCCTTTAAAAAAAGGAAGAGAGTTTTTAAAAGCAACAACAGCTTTTTTTACCCAGGGAAGCAGAAGCCTGTTGGTGAATCCGGGATGGAGATTTTGTTCGAGTATCAAGGTGGGAATCTTCATCCACGATGCAAGGAGGACAATAGGACCTGAACTGTAGGCTCCTACCCCAATTACCAGGTTTGGCTTTGTGCGGAGAAGAATAACAAAAGATTTAATAAAAGAAAAAGGAAGAAGAAGAAGAGATTTGAAAATTTTTATTCCTTTTCCCTTTATTCCCTCAATTTTTAAAGGGATAAAATTTACGTGATGATGTTTCATGATGTCTTTTTCCAAATCCCGGCTGCTCCCGACAAATATTATATGAAGGCGTGGATCTCGCTCTTTCAGTTTGTCTCCCACAGCTAAAGCCGGGTAAAGATGACCTGCTGTGCCTCCGCCGCATAAAATGATTTTTCTCTCCTTCATTTTTTCCTTATGATGTTTTTCTTTCTCTGTGAAATGTTGAGAAGAATTCCGATGCCGAACAGGCTGCACAGGAGAGAAGACCTTCCGTAGCTGATCAGGGGAAGTGGGATTCCGGTTGGGGGGCCGAGGCCCAGGACAATACTTATGTTCAGCATAGCCTGGGAAAAGATGGCCAGCGTTATTCCTGCAGCAGCGATTTGGCTGAAGAAATTGGGTGCATTTCGGGCAATAACCAGTCCTCTCCATAAGAATATTAGGAAAAGAAATAGAACCGTTAAGGTGCCAATGAGTCCAAGTTCTTCTCCCACAATGGCGTATATGTAATCTGTATGTGTGCAGGGCAGAAAGAATAGTTTCTGGGTGCTTTCCCCGATGCTGACCCCGAGGAGACCTCCGGAGCCAATAGCTAGTTTTGATTGGATGATCTGGAAACCAGCGCCCTGAGGATCTTTTGTGGGGGACAGGAAAGCGATTATTCTATCTAATCTGTAAGAAGCCTGGAAAAGGTAAAAAGTAAAAAGAGCTGAAGAGAAAATTCCAAGACATATAAAGTATTTAAACTTAACTCCTCCGATAAAGAGCATAATCGAGCAGGTGAGAAAGACCAGCAGCGCTGTCCCGTAATCAGGCTCCTTGATGATCAAAAGGATGAAAATCAGGAGCACGATCAAAGGGAAAAGAAGAGTATGAAATTCGTTCATTTTTTCTTTTTTACGGTCGAGATAATAGGCAAAAAAGAGAATGAGACTTATTTTTGCTAGCTCTGAGGGCTGGAACCGGAGACTAAAAAACTGAACCCAGCGGTTTGTTTTAGCCAGAGCCGGCATGAGTAAACACAGCACAAGAAGGAAGAAGGAAAGAAAAAGAAGCCCGTAGATAAAGTAAAAGTTCTTGTAAAACTGCTTTCTTATAGGAAACATGAAGAAAATTAGAGCCAGTCCGATACCGGCTACCACGAGTTGGTTGACAAAAAAATGAAAGGAGTCCTGATATTTTTCGCTGGCTAAAATACCGGAAGAACTGTAGACCATAACCAGACCGATGACCATAAGTATAAGAGTGACGAGAAAAAGAGTTTTATCAAAGCCGTAAGGTCTGAATATTTCCATATACCTATGTTGTCCTTTTTTCCTTGAGTTCTTTCTCGAGGTTTAAGACTTCGCGCTTAAAAACCTCACCCCTTTCTTCGAAGTTCTGAAACATGTCAAAGCTTGTACAGGCCGGCGCAAGAAGGACCACTTCTCCTGGTTTTGCTCTGGAGTAGCCTGATTTTACAGCCTCTTTCATGGAGGAGGCTGTCTCTATAGGGACAGTGTTCTTAAGAGCATCTCTGATCTTATCCCGGGCTTCCCCGAGGAGAATAATCCTGCTTACTTTTTCTTTTACTGGTTTTAAGAGTTTTGTAAAATCACCTCCTTTATCCCTTCCGCCCAGGATAAGAATGATTTTCCGGTCAAAGCTCTGGATGGATTTGGATGCGGCATCCACGTTTGTGGCTTTGGAATCATTAAAAAAGTTTATCTCTTTCACTGTTTTAACTTCTTCCAGCCGGTGTTCAAGACCTTGAAAGCTCTGGATTGGGTCTTTAATTTTTGTAAGCGGGATGCCTAAGATATGACCCACCAGAGCGCTTGCCATGATATTTTCCTGGTTATGGATTCCAAGAAGGGGGATTACAGAAGTTTTAATCAGCTTTTCTTCTTTTGTATTCGAAAAAATAATCCAATCTCCCCGAAGGAAACATCCCTTCGGGACTTCTCTCTTTCGGCTGAAAGCAAATACTTCAAGTTCCCGGAGATCTTTGAGCTTCCAGACAAGAGGATCGTCCTGATTGAGAATGGTGATGTCGTTTTTTTTCTGGGAAAAAATGAGTTTCTTTTTTGCCTCGTAATAATCCGTGAAGGAAGAGTGCCAGTCCAGGTGATCATGAGAGATATTGAGAAAAACCGAGATCGATGTTCTGAAGTGATTGATGTAAGCAAGCTGGAAACTGGAAAGTTCTGAGACGTAAATGTGTTCGTCTTTGCTGTCCTTAACAAAGCTTATCAAAGGTGTTCCGATGTTGCCAGCAAGGTAAGACTGTAATCCCCCATTTTTTAATATTTTATGGGTTAGGGTCGCTGTAGTGGATTTCCCATTCGACCCTGTTATGCCCACGATTTTTCCTTTTAAATAATTGGAAGCCAGTTCTATTTCAGAGATGATTTTTATTCCCTTTGATTTGGCTGCCTCGAGCTCAGGAGACCACGGGACTCCGGGGCTGGGCACGATGAGGTCGGCTTCAGTAAAGGATTCTTGTTGGTGATTTCCTGCTTCAACAACAACGCCCTTTTGCTCCCAGAATGGGATTCTCTGTCCAAGTTCATCTGGACTCTTTTTTTCGCTGATTTTTACCCGGGCTTTGTGCCTGAGAAGGAAATGGCAGAGAGCTTCCCCTGTTTTTCCTAAGCCGACGACCAGAACTTTTTTTCCTTCCAGATTCATTTTACCTAAGTTTTAAGGTGGAGAGGCTGAAAAGGGCAAAGATAATGGCAGCAATCCAGAACCGGATGACAATTTTTTCCTCAGACCACCCAATAAGTTCAAAGTGATGATGGAGCGGCGCCATCTTGAAGATTCTTTTTCCTCCTGTCAGTTTAAAGTAAGAAACTTGAAGCAGAACAGAGAGAGCTTCCAGAATAAAAACCCCGGCAACCATAAAGAGAAGGAATTCTTGTTTTATGAGAATAGCGATTAGACCGATAGTTGCTCCCAGAGAGAGGGCTCCCACATCGCCCATGAAGATTTGTGCAGGATGACAGTTATACCAGAGAAATCCCAGACAGGCTCCTGCCATGGCTCCAACAAACACTGTGAGTTCTGCTGCGGGAGCTACCCGGACAATATTTAAGTATTCAGACCAGAGTACATGGCCTGCGATATAGCAAAGAGCCAGGAAGGCGCTGGCACTGATGAATGTTAGACCTGTTGCGAGCCCATCGAGTCCATCAGCAAGGTTGACCGAATTTGAAGATGCCACGAGAATAAGGATTATCCACGGAAGATAAAACCAGCCCAGATAAGGGGCCCATTTCTTGAAAAACGGTAAACTCAAATGAAGGTTAAACTCACCTGTCAGACCGAGATAAACAAGAATGAGCCCAACAACTCCGGATAGAACAATTTGGAATACGAACTTACGGCGTATGATGAGCCCCTTGGGCTTTTTTTCTATGATTTTTAGAAAATCATCCCAGAAGCCGAGAAGGCCAAAAATAAGCATTGTAGCCATAGCCAGCCGGACATATGTGTTGCCTAGGTTTCCCCAGAGAAGCACAGGGATTATTGTCGAGCTGATAATCAGAATGCCTCCCATCGACGGAGTCCCTCTTTTTTCGAGGTGAGATTCAGGTCCCTCAGGCCTTATTTCTTCTCCTATCTGATACTTCTTGAGCAGTTTTATCAGCCAGGGCCCGAGGAACAAGCATATAAGAAGGGCTGTTATCCCGGCTAGGGCTGTCCTTACTGTGATGTATCGGAAGACATTGAAGAAAATAAAGTATTCTTTTAGAGGAACCAGAAGATAATAAAGCACGTTACAGTCCTTTTGATTTTAATTTTTTTATGATTTTATCGATTTTTATGCCTCGAGAACCCTTAACCAGAATGAGGTCTCCTTCCCGAATAAGAGGCCATATCTCTTCAGCTGCTTCCATGGAATTTTTAAAAGAAAATATCTGGTTTTTTCTTTTTCCCGCAGCCAGGGCCCCTT
>Ga0114920_10000794_pt1 | contig 13978 bp, 11 predicted proteins | sample ChitaG_FD_88683 | JGI IMG/M metagenome (GOLD analysis project Ga0114920, IMG submission 88683) | Deep subsurface microbial communities from South Pacific Ocean to uncover new lineages of life (NeLLi) - Chile_00310 metaG | ecosystem: Environmental > Aquatic > Marine > Oceanic > Sediment ... | reverse complement strand
GGTGTAGTGGGTATCCTCTCCTTTTCTCAGACAGGATGCCTTTCCCTCTCGCTCCAGCTTAATGAGATGGGCGAGAATCTGTCCCTCGGCTGCAAAATGAAGGCGACTATCTAGCTCTGGGTAGATATCTTCCACCAGTTCTTTTACTGTTGCCTTCCCTTGCCTCAGCCCAGCTATTACCTGCTCCTCTCGTTCCAGGCGATGCTGGATCAGTTCCTCGATCTTTCGTTTGGCCTCCCTTATTGGGGGGCCATGGCCTGGGTAGATCATCGCAATATCATAATTGAGTAGCTTCCTCAGTGAATCAATGTATATAGCCATATCACCATCCGGTGGTCTCATTGCGGTAGTGCCCGTGCCCAGAATGTGGTCCCCAGAAAAGAGGATCCTTTCCTCCACGAGATATATACAGATATGCCCTGGGCTGTGTCCCGGCGTATGTATCACATCTAGTTTAATGCCGTCGAGGAGCAAGCTATCACCGTCTTCCACAGCCTTATCCACCGGGATAGTCGCCTGCCCTATCTCAGCGGAGTGGAGAACGATTTCTGCCCCTGTTTCCCCCCTGATCATCACTGCGCCACCAATGTGGTCTGGGTGAGTATGCGTGAGCATGATATACCGTAAGTCTGGCTGGACGGTTTTTATGTAATCGATTCGTGCCCCGATGGATTCCTCATCGCTGTATCCAGAGTCTATAAGTGCACCGTGTGACTTATCGACCACCAGATAGACATTCGGTGCGAAGAAGCCCATAAAAGAGGCCTTGTCCACCGGGATAGAGTGGATTCCAGGGGCAATCTCCAATTCGGCCTCCCTCTTCATACCTTAAGCCTATGGAGACTTTACATGTAGCATATTAGCAATTGAATTGGGCGAAGTCAACCGCTGGTTGACAGGGGTAGGAGATGTGGCTAGTATTTACCTTAAGTGGGCGATGTATCAAAAGAGCGTTCTGGATAACGGGCTGCGAATTATCACTAGCTCTATGCCTGGTACCCACTCTGTGTCCATTATTTTCTTCCTTGGTGCAGGCTCTATCTATGAAAGAGCGGAGGAAGCGGGGCTGTCCCACTTTATTGAGCACCTCCTTTTCAAGGGGACGCAGCGCCGACCAACATCAAAGGATATCTCAGAGGCCATTGAGGGAGTAGGCGGCATATTCAATGGGGCCACCAGTAAGGAACTCACCATTTACTGGTGCAAGGTGGCTCGTCCCCATTTCCCCCTTGCTTTAGACTTAATAGTCGATATGCTACAGCATTCCAAGTTCGATGCCAAGGACATAGAGCGGGAACGCCAAATCATTATAGAGGAACTCAATGAGAGCATGGATTCGCCACACTACCGAGTGAGTACGCTTATCGATGAGGTGGTGTGGCCCGATCAGCCTCTGGGCCGCGATGTTATTGGGAGCAAGGAATCGGTAACTGGCTTGAGTCGAAGGATGCTTATGGATTATATCGGCTATCAATATGTGCCTAGTAACGTTGTAGTCAGCGTTGCTGGCGACATAAGCCATGACGAGGTACTGTCAGCCGTAAGTGGGGCCTTGAGCGATTGGGCTGGGGGTATTCCAAAGCCTCCTTATCCCACCGACGACAGCCAGCAGGAACCTCAACTCCGTGTAGAGCAACGGGACTCCGAGCAAGCTCACCTTTGCCTAGCGATACGCGGTGTACCCATCCTTCACCCCGATCGTTTCAATCTGGACATGCTTAATGTGATTCTCGGAGAGGGGATGAGCTGCCGTTTGTTCTTGGAGATTCGGGAGAGAAGGGGGCTTACCTACGACATTTATAGTTATGTGGAACACTTTCTCGATTCAGGGGCTATTACCGTGTATGCCGGTGTTGATCCGAAGAACATCGATAGCACTATTCAAGCCCTCTTGGAGCAGTTGCACCTCCTCAAAGAGAACATACCTGAGGCGGAGCTATCCAAGGCAAAGGAGTATGCCAAGGGGCGTCTCTTACTTCGTATGGAAGACACCAGGAATGTTGCTAGCTGGACGGGGGGACAAGAGATACTAACCAGGCGCATTTACACCGTCGATGAAGCGGTATCGATAATCGATGCCATCACCCCCGAGGACCTAAAAAGGGTGGCGAGGCAACTGCTGGTTTCTGAAAGCCTCAACCTGGCTGTCGTTGGCCCCATTACCGAGGGGCATAGCTTCTATGGGCTACTCAAGCTTTAATATGGGGGGAGCACTACCTCGACGCCAGCCTCGTTCTCAGTTATCTTGAAGCTGGTGTCCTCATCATGCCGTTCAAAGTGGAGGTCCACAGTGCCCTCCCCGATGCGAAGACCGGTGACTGAGGCTTGCGTTATCCATGAGGGCAGCTTTGGGGTTACGTAGATCCTCTTTGTGAAGGCGTCGACCTGAAGCCCAAGCATCGACTGGAAAAGGAGGATGGCGCCTCCCGCGGTCCAAGCCTGGGGGCTCGAGCTCACTGGGTACTCTGCGGGCACAGAGTAGCCCTCTCGATCGCGGGCGAAACCGCAGAAGAGCTCGGGCAAGCGTCTATAGGGGAAGAACCGACTAGCATCGAAAAGCTGAGTGGCGATCTGCTCTGCTTCCCAATGGTAGCCATATCTCCTCATCCCGGCAACGATGAGGGAGTTGTCATGGGGCCATATGCTGCCATTTTGATAGCTCATCGGATTGTATGTTGGTTCCCTGTTACTCACCGTCCTGATGCCCCAGCCGCTAGCCATATCGGCCGAGGTAAGGCGCAGCACCAGGTATCTTGCCTTCTCTTCATCGACAATGTCACAGAAGAGGCAGTGCCCCGGGTTTGAGGTGAGCACCTCCACCGGTTTCTTGTCGACGTCAAGTGCCTGGGCGAAGACGCGTTTTTCCTCAAGCCAGAAATCCCGGTTAAATCTTTCCTTTAACAGCGCAGCCCTTTTTTCGAGCTTGGCGGGAAGGGAAACCTCACCTTTTCGGGTTAATAATACAGCCATCTGCTTCATCGCCCTATAGGCATAGCCCTGTACCTCAACTAGCGCCACTGGCGGCTCAACCGGTGTGCCATCGGGATAGGTTATGGCCCCGTAGCTGTCTTTCCAGCCCTGGTCTCTGATGCCACGTGACGAGCGGCTTAGGTATTCCAAATAGCCATCGCCATCTAAGTCACCGTAGTGCTCCATCCACTCCAGGGCTCTCTTGGCTGAAGGCAAGATCTCTTGGTAAAGTGTATCATCGTCGAGCCATCTCATGGTCTCGGCAAACAGTATCACGAAAAGAGGGGTGGCATCCACGCTCCCATAATAGGCGCTGTGTGGGATCTCCCCGGTTGTTGCCATCTCTCCCTTGCGCATCTCATGAAGAATTCTGCCTGGCTCCTCATCTCGCCACGGGTCGACCTTCGTTCCCTGATGCTTTGCCAGAAAGCGCAGGGTGCTAACCGCTATTTGCGGATTAAGCATCAGTGTCTGTAGGGAGGTAATGAGGCTGTCACGCCCAAATATACATGCGAACCAGGGGATGCCTGCGGTGGGCACCAGCCCCTCAGGAGTTACGTCCATGAGGAGGCGGAGGTCAAGTGTGCTCCGGTGGAGAAGCTGATTGAATATCTGGTTATCGGTTTCTAGCTTGGCGCACTGGCGGTGCCAATCCTGATAGGAGTTGCGCAAATCAGCTAGGCCCTTGTCAAAGGCTCCTACTGTCGGAGTAAGCTCGCCTTCTGAAGTTAGGACGTGAAGGGTGATGGATTGAGGCTCATTTGGCATAAGGGTTAAATCCCAGGTCATCTTGGCACAAGCGGGGCGAAACACCATCATGATTGCGGGCTCCGCAGCATCGGGTATGAAAGTGCTAGGGCGGCGAAGGACAGGTTCTTCGGCGCATACATCGATATCTACGCCTGATGGGGTGACATCGAAAAGGATCTCAGTACGCCGCTCCACCTCATCTAGCCCCAGATAGCTTAACGTCAGACGGGAATCAGCGAAGTGAGGCGGGTTAAGCTGTCCTCGTCTCTCTCTTTCACGGCCACGCACCTCAAAGATGTCGCAAAAGTCGCTGCCAAAGACGATGGTGAATTGAATGGTCACGGGGAATGTGTTGTGGTTATAGAAGCTGGTACGTTCGTGGAGGCCATCTTTAAGGAAGCGGCGGCGCCTGATGCTGATGGTCCGTGCAAGGGCGATGTTACCATCAGGAAGCTCCAAAGTGGGATTTGCCATCTGGATATCGCAGACATAGTTCTCCTCGCTTGATGAAGCGAGAAGACGCGGCTGCTGTCCACCGATTCTTGTCTCGAGGATGGAAAGGAAGCGCGTATCGCAGCAGTAAAGCCCGAGCCTACGCCGACCGCGAGGCATATCCCCCAGCTCATCCGAGACCATCATCAGATTGTTCTCTTTTAGGACATGTCGTTCCAAGATGGGCTCCGTTGCTTAGTTTTTCGAGACTGTTTCGATCCTTTTAACTATCTCTGTAGAAGATGATATGCTGTGGTATGGGATAGTTTGCCCCGTGGCTTGAGCCAATTCGAGCGTGGTCACAACCTCCCCCTGAGTTTCAAGTTTTAGTATCCGCTGGTAGGCGACGAGATAGTCATTCACCATTCGCGGGACGTCGAAGTTTCGTTCCACGTGCTCACGGCAAGCTTTGCGGTCGATACTATCGATCTCACCAACTGCCCGTACCATTTCATCTATGTCCTCCACAATGAAGCCTGTCTCGCCATGATAAATGACCTCAGACGCTGAGCCCTTATTGAAGGAGATGACCGGGGTGCCGCAAGCCATTGACTCGACCATCACTAAACCGAAGGGCTCAGGCCACGTAATCGGCAGCAGGAGACAGGATGCATTGGCGAACAGCTCCCTTTTCTGCTCGTAGTCAGCCTCACCGAAGAATTGAACAATGTCGCCATCGACTTGCGCCATGACCTTTTGCTGGAAGTATTTTTCATCCTTAGCCTCAACATTGCCTGCGATGATCAACCTTCGTTTCAGCCGCTTTGCCACCTCGATGGCGATGTGGGTGCCCTTCTCCTCGCTTATGCGGCTCAGGGAAAGGAGATAGTCTCCCTGTTTGCCATGAAAGGGGTAGGATTTACAGTCGACTGCATTATAGATTACTCCCACAAACCCCTTCTTATCAGGTAGCAAATCCTTAGCTGATCTGCTAATGGTATTATAGTATCCTTTATATGCCGCGAAAAGGGTGAACTGGTCACCCTTCAATTCGTTGTGAAGGGTGGTAAGCACCGGCGTCTTCACCAGACCTGCTGTGGCTAGCCCTTCAAAATTGGTGTGGTTATGGATGATGTCGAACCTCTCCGCTTGTTCCAGGCAAGCAACGAAATTGAGTATATTTAGGATCCCTCTATCTCTATCAGAGTCTCTAAGGAAATGGGGGCAAACACAATGAAGCTTCGCCTTCGTCACCGAGTCCCCACTGGCGAAGAGGGTTACATCATGTCCCCTCCTCACCAGCTCCTCGGTGAGCAGGCTAGCGACTAGCTCGGTGCCCCCATATGCTATAGGGGGAACCCTTATCTCCAATGGCGCTATCTGGGCAATACGCATCCCTACACCTCATCATCCCAAGTATTGCATAAGACGTTTACTGAAGAATTGTAGCCACGATCTCAAGACCATGGCTACAATTTCCGAGCAAAGATTTCTCAGGCTTAGTACTCTGGCATTGGGGGCATTCCGGGTTTTTCCTTCTCGGGGAGATCGGCAATCAGCGACTCGGTGGTGATCACCATAGCGGCCACGCTCGCTGCATTTTCCAGCCCGGCTATTGCTACCTTGGCCGGGTCGATGATCCCCCGTTTCTGCATATCAGCATAGTCGTCCCTCAGGGCGTCGTAGCCAATCCCTGGCCTGCTCTTCTTCACCTTCTCCACCACCACTGAGCCCTCCCTGCCGGCGTTGATGGCGATCAACTTCAGCGGCTCGACGAGGGCGTGCCTGACAATGTTAACCCCTGTTGCTTCATCACCGGTGGCCTTGATCTTATTCAGACTGGAGAGGGCATTAACGAAAGCGACCCCACCACCAGCAACGATCCCCTCTTCCACAGCAGCCCTGGTGGCGGAGAGGGCATCCTCGACGCGGTGTTTCTTCTCCTTTAGTTCGACCTCGGTGGCGGCCCCCACCTTAAGCACGGCAACGCCGCCGGCGAGCTTTGCCAAGCGCTCCTGTAGCTTCTCTTTATCAAATTCGGATGTGCTATCCTCTATCTGGGCTTTTATCTGCTTTATCCTCGACTGAATGGCTTCATCCGAGCCCTTGCCCTCGATGATGGTGGTATCCTCCTTGGTGGCTATCACTTTTCTTGCTCTGCCGAGGTCCTCAATTGTGGCTGAATCGAGCTTTCGCCCCATCTCCTCGGTAATCACCGTGCCCCCGGTAAGGATAGCCATATCCTCGAGCATTGCCTTTCTGCGATCGCCAAAGCCCGGTGCCTTTACTGTAAGACAGTTGAGGGTGCCCCTGAGCTTATTGACCACCAGGGTGGCCAGCGCCTCTCCGTCAATATCCTCGGCGATGATAAGGATATTCTTTGATACTTGAAGTATCTTCTCTAGGACGGGCAGAAGGTCGGCGACAGCGGATATCTTTTTATCGGTGAGCAAAATGTAGGGGTCCTCGAGCTCTGTCTCCATCCTCTCCGGGTTGGTGATGAAGTAGGGGGAGATGTAACCTCTGTCGATCTTCATCCCCTCTACATACTCCGTCTCAAATTGTATCCCCTTGCCTTCCTCTACGGTAATCACGCCATCCTTGCCCACCTTGTCCATAACCTCGGCTATGATAGTGCCGATCTCATCATCGGCCGCCGAGATAGCAGCGACCTGGGATACCTGCTCGCGGGTGGTTACCGGAGTTGATATCTTCTTGATCTCCTCCACAACCATGGCGGTTGCCTTTTGAATGCCCCTCTTTAGTGCCATGGGGTTTGCCCCGGCAGCGACATTCTTCATCCCCTCGTGGAGCATCGCTTGGGCAAGGACGGTGGCGGTTGTGGTGCCATCGCCGGCGACATCATTAGTCTTGGTTGCCACCTCCTTTATCAGTTGAGCCCCGATGTTCTCGAAGGGGTCCTCCAGTTCGATCTCCTTGGCAATGGTGACGCCGTCATTGGTTATGGTAGGAGGGCCGAACTTCTTGTCCAGCACTACGTTCCGCCCCTTTGGTCCCAGGGTGATCTTGACCGCATCGGCCAGGGCGTCCATTCCACTTTTTAGATGTGCCCTTGCATTTTCACTATAAGCAATCTGTTTTGCCATTTCTCCTCCCTCTAACTGAACTTGGCCAATATATCGCTCTCGCGCAGGATCAGGAGTTCCTCATCGTTGACGGTGATATCAGTGCCAGCATACTTGGCGTAGACCACCTTGTCTCCCTTTTTCACCTCCATGGTCACCCTCTTGCCGTTCTCGTCTAACCTTCCCGGGCCTACGGCGATGACCTCACCACGCTGAGGCTTCTCCTTCGCGGTATCAGGTAATATAATACCTCCCTTACTTACCTCTTCCTCAGTCATCGGTCTCACTACTACTCGGTCTCCCAACGGCTTCAACTTAGTTACCACTTTCGCCCTCCCTATAAATTATCTGATTAGCAGTCTCACCAGCAGACTGCTAATCATATTAGCCTAGATTGGCATAGGCTGCAAGTGGGTAGATAAGCATTAATAGCTATTGGTAGCAATTGAGATAAATTTAGTTTATTCTTGTTGTTAAAATATTCTATATAGGTCTCTTTTTCCCTTGGATGCTACCTTTGACATCGAACACGGAAACGTGTAAACTATCTCTATGAGAGCAAGAGGGAGAAAGAAGAAGGTACAGTGGGATGCAGAAGGCGTTCGCACCCTGAGGCAGCATTTGGGCATCACCCAGCAGGAGATAGCCGATGAGCTGGGCACGCGCCAGCAGACTATCAACGAGTGGGAGCGGGATATGTATCGTCCCAGGGGCACCTCGTCGAGGCTGCTCACTATCGTCGCCGAGCGGGCTGGTTTTGAGTACGGGGCGAAAAGAAGTGAACAGCCGTAAAGATGGGGGATTTTTACCTCAGATGATCAGGATTTCGTGAGTTTCGAGAGGATAGTAGAGGGTGAGCGGTGAGGTTGTCTATACCTTGGGAACGAGCTATCGTACCCCAGATGAATTCTTAGCGCTGCTCAAGGACGTAGGTGTTGAGGTGGTGGTGGACGTACGTCGCTTCCCCACATCGAGATTCAAACACTTTGAAAAGGATGAGCTTTCCCGGCTGCTTGAGAGAGAGGGCTTTAATTATATTTATCTCGGCGAGGAACTAGGGGGATATCGAAGGAAGGGATACGAGGCTTATGTCGGCACTGAGGAGTTTAGGAAGGGGCTTAGCAGGCTTGAAGAGCTGGCCTGTGAGAGGAGTGTAGTCATTCTCTGTGCCGAGCGCCTTCCTTGGTGGTGCCATAAAGGTTTATTGACCGGGAGCTGGAACGGGATGGATTCAAAGTTGCTCATGTCATCGATGAAAAAAGGGTGTGGGTGCCCCGAGGTCAGGTTGATGGGAATGGTTGAAAGACAAGGCTTCATTTTTACGTAGAGCTACATGCAATCGTGTAAGAATGGTCTGTATGGAGCGAGTGACGGAAAGCCCGTTAGCCTGGGTTTGGACCGAAGCAGGAGTTCCTTAAAGAGGTATTGGTCTCCTAAGTTGATTTGACTGCTACGGTGATAGGAGTGTAAGATATAAGCACGAAGGTTTACTTCTGGTAATGGTACGCAGCCATCGTTATGGGAATGGCTGCACCATTCTTAAATGGGATGTAACTCCGATATGCAATGGTAAAGGGAACTGATATGAAGTTGTGGAGAACACCATTTGATCAGGCGGAAAAGGCTACCAAGCCGGCCAAAGTGCTAATTGACAAGGATAGATGCAAGGGGTGCGGCTACTGCGTGGACTTCTGCCCTAAGGCAGTGCTTGAGATGAGTGAGGAACTGAATCCAAAGGGCTATACCCTCGCCATAGTAGTAGACGAGAGTAAGTGCCTGGGCTGTGGCTTATGTGAGATGCTTTGTCCTGAATTCGCCATCTACCTGGAACTGAGCGACAACGAGAGCTGACGGGAGTTTGTATGTCTGAAGATGGAGTGCTCTGTGGAACATTTTTCATGAACGGTGATGTGGCCTGCGCCGAGGGGGCCATCAGCGCAGGTTGCCGCTTCTTCGCCGGCTATCCCATCACCCCAGCCACCGAGGTGGCCGAGAGGATGAGTGAGCGGCTTCCCCACGTGGGTGGTATATATATACAGATGGAGGACGAGATCGCATCCATGAATGCCATACTGGGTGCGTCATGGGCAGGGATGAAGGCAATGACGGCGACCTCTGGCCCCGGATTCAGTCTGATGATGGAGAACCTGGGTTTGGGAGTGATGCTGGAAACGCCCTGTGTTGTGGTCAATATACAGCGGGCCGGCCCATCCACTGGTTTGCCCACGCTACCCGCTCATGCAGACATGATGCAGGCACGGTGGGGCTCACATGGCAGCTATGAGATTATCGCGCTGGTGCCTAGCTCTCCTCAGGAGATATTCGACCTTACTATCACGGCGTTTAACCTGTCGGAGATATACCGTGTTCCTGTGCTGGTTATGTCTGATGAGGCGGTGGGGCATATGAGCGAGAAGGTAGTGATATCATCGATATCACCTGAAGAACTCTCAAATCGGAGACGGCCTACTGTAGCGCCGGAGCAATACCTACCTTACAAAGCGGATGGGGATTTGGTACCGCCAATGGCTATAGCCGGCGAGGGCTACCGCTTCCACGTAACCGGACTTACCCACGATGAGAAGGGATACCCGGCAATGACTGCTGAAGCCCAGGACAAGCTGGTTCGCCGTCTGGTGGACAAAATCAGGCTCAACAGGAGAGACATAATAAGATATGACGAGGTCGATGTAGAGGACGCGGAAGTTGTGGTCTGCGCCTATGGAATAACCGCACGCATCGCCCGACTGGCGGTACAGCAGGCAAGGGACAGTGGGATTCGCGCAGGTCTGCTGCGGCTGATAACAGTGTGGCCATTCGCCGAGGAGCGCATCATGGAACTTGCGCAACGGGTCAAGGCTTTCGTTGTTCCCGAGCTAAACTACGGTCAGATTGTGCTAGAGGTAGAAAGGTGCGCCGCAGGCAGGGCCACTACGTTGCTCGTGCCGCACATGGGTGGCAGTGTGCACCTTCCCGAGACCATACTGAAAGCTATTAAGGAAGTAGTGCAATGACAAGTAACGTAAGTGTAGAACAAAACATCATAAACGGCTTCCTCAGATTGGACAGAATGCCGCATATCTGGTGTGCTGGGTGTGGCATAGGGTCAGCAGTGGGATGTCTTATCAAGGCTATCCACCGCGATGGTCTCGACCCAGATAAGATTGCGGTCGTCTCGGGAATAGGCTGCTCTGGCAGGGCGGCGGGTTATCTTAGGTTGGACTCATTTCACACCACACATGGTCGGGCCCTTCCCTTCGCCACCGGCCTGAAGCTGGGAAACCCCGAGTTGAACGTGGTAGTCTTTTCGGGAGACGGCGATCTCGTAGCCATAGGAGGCAACCACCTCATCCATACTGCACGGCGTAATATGGATATGACCGTCATCTGTATAAACAATTTCAATTATGGCATGACCGGCGGACAACTGGGGCCTACCACGCCTGTCGACGCCCGCAGCACCACCTCGCCCTACGGCAACATCGAGACTCCCTTTAATATACCATATCTTGCGGCGGCCAGTGGTGCCACATATGTTGCCCGCTGGACAGTGCTGCACGCGCGTCAACTGGAGAGGTCTATCGCTGAGGCGATGATCAAACCGGGATTCAGCTTCATAGAAGTGATAAGCCCCTGCCCGGCATTATACGGACGCATGAACAAGCAGCCACAGGGGCTGGATACCATGCATGAATATCAGGAAAGAAGCATAGTTCGAGATGGAGCCGATACCAGGGACGTAGACATAACTTTCGACGGACCCATTGTTGTAGGAAAGTTTATCGACATAGAACGCCCGACATTCTGGGATCACTACAGACAATTGCTTGATAGAGTAGGCGGGAAGGAAAACTAATAGGCAGCCGAATGTGTCTGGCTCTACCAGGGCAATAGATGGGGTGAAAGAGTTTGAGCATAAAGGAAATAAGAATAGCCGGATTTGGTGGACAGGGGGTCATATTATCAGGGCAGATACTGGGTCAAGCTGCTTCCATATATGATGAGGGTTTTGCCACCCTCACCCAAAGCTACGGGCCAGAGGCCCGCGGTGGCTCATGCATGTCGGAGGTAGTCATTTCCGACGAACTGATAGACTATCCGTATGTGCAGAACCCGAGTGTACTTATCATCCTGTCGCAGGAGGCCTACAGTAAGCACGGGCACAATCTCCCTGCGGAAACACTTTTGATCATCGACCCAGATTTGATAAGACCTGACCCATCGCAAAACCCGCCACCCTTCTCCATACCAGCTACCCGCATGGCACGGAACATGGGGCGTGTGGTGGTGGCCAATATCATCATGCTTGGCTTTCTAGCAGCGGTTAGCGAAGTGGTTTCCCCCGAGTCCCTCAAGAAGTCCGTTCTGACCTCTGTACCCAAGGGAACGGAGGAGTTCAATGCCAAGGCTTTCGACTTAGGATATAACTACGGATTAGAGCACGGAAAGGAAAGAGAGGGAGCAAATGGCTAGGGGGGTTGCTGTGATCGGTAGCAGTGTGGGTGCGGCGCAGGCCGCCCTCACCCTGGCCGAGTTGGGCGTGGAGGTCAAGGTAATCACACCCTCCGCAGCATTGGGCTGGGACAATATGACTGACACTGCCTCAGTCACTTCTTCTGAGGAACTGCTTGGCGTCTGGCCCCTGTTGCTTCGAGCAGCGAGCCATCCACTGGTTACGCTATACACCAACTCCGAAGTTATGGCCATAGAGGGTAAGCAGGGGAGGTTCATGATAAGGGCAACCAAATACCCTCGCTACGTTCGAGAGGACCTGTGCACCGGCTGTGGCCGCTGTGAGGAAACATGCTCAGTACAGGTGCCCTTACTGTTCAACGGCCGGAGGGTGTCCAACAGTGCCATCCACGCCCCTGTTTTGGGTGCCAAGACAGTACCTTCAGCGTATTACATAGAGAAGAAGGGGGTTGCTCCCTGCCGCGCAGCGTGTTCCCTCGGTATCAACGTCCAGGGGTTTGTCTCGCTGCTATCTAAGGGTAAAGTGGATGAGGCCCTGAGACTGATAAATGAGGCAGCACCTCTGGCCGGAGTGCTCGGCCGCATTTGCACGCATCCATGCGAGGACAATTGCAAGCGAGACGAAGTTGATAGCCCGGTATTCATCCAAGCCCTGCATCGTTATGCTGCGGATAACGCTCCCAGTGGCATCAATTACAGGCGCAAGGCCGCTGCTGGGTACAGGCGGGAAAAAATAGCCATCGTGGGGAGCGGCCCTGCTGGGCTTGCCGCTGCCTGGGAGCTGGCGCGCCGGGGCTATAGCCCCACTATATTCGAATCACACGCGGTGGTGGGTGGCATGCTTGCCACGGGCATTCCCAGATTCCGCCTCCCTTGGGAGGTACGCTATAGAGAAGTTGAAGCAATCAAGGCCCTGGGAGTGGATATTAAGACAGGGGTGACGGTAGGCCGTGACGTAACGATATCCGATCTAAGAGAGCGAAGGTATCGAGCCTTCTTCCTGGCTATAGGTGCTCACCAAAGCAACAAACTGAACATCCCAGGTGAAGACCTAGAAGGCGTAGTGGATGGCATGTCGCTGTTGTTTGCACTGAATATGAAAGTGGGTGCCTTCGTAGGCTCCAATATCGTGGTCATTGGCGGCGGCAATAGCGCTGTGGATTCGGCCAGGGCAGCAAACAGGCGGAGCAAGGGAGAGGTGCGAATACTCTATCGCCGCACAGCGGAGGAAATGACTGCGGTGAGTGAAGAAGTAGAGGATGCCATTAGGGAAGGCATTTCTATAGAATACCTGACAGCTCCGGTGGAGATCCTCGGTGACGGGAACAAGGTAACTGGTATACGGTGCCAGCGTATGGTAATGGGTGAGATGGAAGCCGATGGCCTCCGCAGGGCTGAGCCAATACCAGGAACTGAGTTCGTGATTGACGCTGACCATGTGGTAGTGGCCATAGGACAGCAGCCCAACACGTCCCAGTTAAACATGAGGTGGCTTGATGTCGATAGCGATAACGACACCATAAAAGTGGATACTCTAACCCTTGAGACCGGAATACCCGGTATCTTTGCTGGCGGCGATTGTATCACTGGGTCCAACAACGTTGTAGATGCTGTGGCCGCTGGCTTGCGTGCCGCAGAGTCGATAGACCGGTACCTGAGGGGACGCGATCTGAGGAAGGGTCGTACGCTGGAGAAACCTCAGGCGGTCGAGGTTGATATAAGAGAAAGGGATGTTTCCTATTACAAGCGAGCCCGCATGCCTGGAATCCCCATTTCCAGAAGGATGGGTAACTTTGAGGAAACAAATCTGGGGCTCCCTGGGGAAGTGGTAGAGCGCGAGGCCGGGCGTTGTATCAACTGCGCCCTGTGCAGCGAATGCACGGAATGCGAACGAGTATGCGAGCTGAACGCCGTATTCCACAAGGACAGTATCTGCCAAGTAGATATACCTGCCGAGATCGTAATTGATTTCACCACCGCCGACAATGGGACAAACAATTATATGCGAAGGCGTGAAATTGCCCAAGGTACTACTTTACAGCTCACAAGACCGGGCATCTACACAGTGGATACAGAGGAAGGCCTTGGCCTGGAAAGCGAGCTTACCAGGGCTTTAGCCATTGCGCTTAAGGCCGCCATTGAGCTCAAGTCGAGAGAGTTCCCACGCCCAAAGGAGCCAGATATCGCAGGCGTTCCAGATGTCTATTTGGAACAAACGCGCGAGGAAGCAGAGCCAACCAGTCTTGGGGAGGACCGCGTAGGCGTGG
>Ga0114920_10000793_pt1 | contig 13987 bp, 15 predicted proteins | sample ChitaG_FD_88683 | JGI IMG/M metagenome (GOLD analysis project Ga0114920, IMG submission 88683) | Deep subsurface microbial communities from South Pacific Ocean to uncover new lineages of life (NeLLi) - Chile_00310 metaG | ecosystem: Environmental > Aquatic > Marine > Oceanic > Sediment ... | reverse complement strand
TTGGGAAATTCGATGAACGACTCAAGGGAGTAGAGGAGAAGGTTAGTAAGATGGACGCCAAGCCTGACCCTAAGGATAAGGGTGGGGACAAGAAGGAGGACCTGGAGGCGTTGACGAAAGGTGTCGCCGACCTGAAGGGTCAACTTGAGGAGGTTGAGAAGAAACTCAAAAACCTCGAGACCACTCCTTCTACCAGAAAGGGTGGCGATGACCTGCCTGACCCCAAGGTGACCGAGAAGAAGGAGGAGGTGCCTCTCGCTAAGAAGTTGGAGGGCACTGCATTCTCCTTCACGAAACCCCAAGAGTAAGTGGAGGCAATCACTCGCTAATAGCGGATGAACCCTTAACTAAATAGGAGGAAAGCACGAATGGACAATCAGGAACTCCTGGCTCTGTTCAATCAATGGGCGGACAAGCGAGGCATTGTTTCCAAGGCAGAGGGCGGTGTCCTTGATCTGACCACTATGAACTTTGGCGGTCTTCTCCCTCGAGATGTCGTGGAAGATCTGATCATTCTGACCCGAAAGCAGAGCGATTGGTTGGCCACATTGGACACCAAGGTTCGAACTCAAGCCGCCGGAACAGTTCCCGTCTTCGACCTGAATGAGCCGGTGACCGAGTATGTGGGTGAACACGACCCCACTCCGATCACCACCCGACCGAGTTCCAGGGTGGCTCCTTACTCCTGCAAGAAGTTCCGCAGTGATCTCTACATCACCACTGAGGACTTGCGGGAAGCAGTGGCCGCTGGGATTCCCAACTTCGAACAGAAGCTGACCGAGTCCTGGGCAATCCAACTTGGCAATGATGTCGCTGACATCGTTATCAATGGGGATAAGACCTTGGGCACGCTCACCCGTCGGAATCGGCTCCGTAGGGGAATAGATGGACTGGCGAAACAGTCTGACACCGGGAACATCTACAATGCCTTAGGGCAGGCTTGGGGTCAGGGAATCTTCGCTGCTATGCTGGACAAAATGCCTGACCGGTTCGCCAACGACCCCAATCTGAGGTGGCTCTTCAACCGAAGGCTGAACATAAACTGGCACGCCTCTCTGACCAACGTCAGCACCACCGAGAGAATGAGGTCGGGGTTGGGAGACCAAGTGATCTCTACTCCGATTAACGTTCCCCCGTTGGGAGTCAGCCAGCTTATCGTTCCTCAGATCTCTTCCAACGAAGGGATTTCAGCAGCTCCGGATACCATCACTGACAACACGACCTACCTCACCGCCAGAGTCAACTCCATCCTCGTCGACACCACCGACTCTACCGGTAGAAAGGTAAAGATAACCTATAAGCCTACGGGCTTATCGGAAGTCTGCACCGTCGTCTACACATCTACTGAGAACAGAATTCTCACCGTTGGCTTGCTGGGTCAAACCACTGTCGACACCACCGCCGCCAACTATGTGGTTCAAATCTACGACGAGACCCACCTCTATCTGATGAACCCCAAGTCTCTGACGCTGATCTACTGTTCTGAGTGGCGGTCCTATCGGGAATTCAACAAGGACTACGACCGGTTCGAGATCACGACCTACTTGGAACTTGATGTTCTTCTGCCCACCGCAGATGCCATCGTCAAGTTCAAACGGGTTCTGGTTGCTCCCATCACCAGTTGGTCTTGATCTGGTGGGAGATTAGAATAAGGAGGAATGAGAGACTATGCCGAAACAAGCATACCGATTCGACCTTATAGCGGCTGCTTACAGCACTGCTAAGGCCAGCTATACCAAACCCTGGTCTGTGACTCTTAAGGAGGGAGACCCACGGATTTCTGAGTTCAGGAACAATGGGTGTTTCAAGGAGACTCCGGTAGTGATGCCGGAGCCTCCTCCTCCCAAAGAGGAAACCCCCACCTTTACTATGGAGTCCCCCATTGAGGACATCCCCGACATCGCCGCCAAAACCAAAGGGCTTTTGGTCGAGGCTGGTTATGAAACCATTGGGGAGGTCTTGGATGCCTCTCAAGAGGAGGGTCTGACGGAGATAGAAGGCATTGGCGAAAAGACTGCCATTGCCATCGTCTTCGCCTGTCAGAAGGCTCTGGGTGAGAAGGGGAAAGAAGAGTAGATCGTTCACCTTACCATAAAAAATAGGAGAAATTAAATGCCTGGAACTGGCAGATTCGGATTCGGAATCGTTGGTGGTGTGGGAGTAGAGTCCCAGATATTTCAGAACCGAGTGATTGAAGGGATGTTGGCTGGAGTGCCCACCACCCCTTCCACTCAGGTCACTGGAACTGGAGCCTACGACTTCAACGCTGACATCGATAAAGGCCTATTGGCCGTTGACGGCACCGTGAAGGAGGAGGCCGTTCAGGCTGACTACGATGTGGGTAGTGGCGCCGCTGCTATTCTCATCAATGGTCAGTCGGTGGTCTACTCGATCATCGCCTACAAGAGTAGGGGTGACGGGGTTGTCTATATGAAGTCCGTTCAGGGTGTGGCGGCAACTACCGGAGCTCAGGTGGCTCCCACCGACGCCGTCATCGAAGCAGGTCTCGCGGATGGGACCTTCTGGTATAGGCTGGCGGATGTGACTGTCAACAGAACTGGTGACACCACTGTCACTCAGTCTCAGGACAACACCGTTCGTCCTACCCTTATCATCACCAGAGCCTAAGGAATCACGGTGGCCTACATCAGTGTCGCGGATTTAAGAGCTGAGGCGTTACAGACCCCCCATACAATGATGCGTATGTGACGGCCCGTATCGTCCTCGCTCAATCCTTAATAGAGGAGCTGACTGGTCGGTTCTTTGAAAAGAAGGAAGCGTATGTAGTTACTCTGGATGGCACTGGCCATGACTTGTTGTGGTTGCCTGTTCCCCCTGCCACTATTGACTCGATAACCAAAGTAGAGGTAGGTGGGGACGAATTAGATGCTGATGATTATGAGCTCCTTATGCGGGCTATTCCGGATGGAAGATTCAATCCCAAGCTCCGCCGCCTAAGTGGATTTTGGCCCACCGGCAAAAGCAATATAGTTATCACAGGAGATTTTGGCTTTGTCGATCCAGGGGAGACTCCGACCACCCCTGTCAATATAAAACACCTTTGCAAGAAGATCGCCGTTTGGGGATTGCCTATGGTCGGCGACCCTGAGGCTCAGCGAGGAGGACGAATCATTCAAGAGTCCTTAGGGGACTACAGTTATAGACTCTCCGAAGTTGGCCAGAGAGGTTTCTTTGGTGACTCTACAATTGATGGTCTTTTGGTCATGTACAAAACTAAAAGGATAAGAGGAATCTGAAGAATGATAGTAGAGATTATAGGTACGGGAGTGGTTGGATTCTGTGCGGGGATTGGAGTCGCTTATCTTGGAAGTGTAAGAAAGGTGACTCGCCATTGCGTGGACATAGAGCATCTCAGTGAGGCAGTCAAGGCTAATGCCCAGAACCATACCAAAACTCTGGGTCTTCTCACAAAAGTAGTTGACCAGAACAACCTTCTAATTCAGAAGATAATAGCGGAGTAGTAGTCCTGATGCCGAGTCTTTTTCTGAAAGACCGCTACAAGACCTTCTTTGGAGAAGTAGCGGGTCTCACTACAGTCAACTACTATGCCTTCACAGAAGGCGGAGGGAGAGACGAGCTGACGGGGGATATAGTTGATGAGAGCCAGGCGTATTCTCAAACTCCCGTTTCTCTTTCTGCCCTCATAGTTTATAGTCCCTCCCAAGCGGTCCGAGAGAAGATAGGCCTCGAGATAGAATTCGATTCTATGGTCAGGCTGTCTCAACAGCAACTCCTGGAAAAGGGGGTGACAGTTAAGATTGGGGATGCTTTTATTCTCCCTGGAGATCTCCAAGCTCCCACCTCTATTATTGATCAGACTACTTACATCACTGTCAGAGTTCATTCTATCCTTGATGACGCTACGGATTTTACTGGCAGGAAGGTAAAGGTCACTTACAAGCCTACAGGCCTATCGGAGGTCTGCACTGTCTATCGGGATTCTGATCAGAATAAAATTGACACCACCGATCTCTTGGGTCAGGAGACTTCTGGAATCTCTGGAGTTCCCACCTCCATTATTGATCAGACCACTTACATCACCGCCAGAGTTCATTCTATCCTTGATGATGCTATAGATTCTACTGGTAGGAAAGTGAAGATCACTTACGAACCTACAGGTTTGTCAGAAGTCTGCACCGTCTACTACGAGTCCGGTCAGAATAGGATTGACACCGTCGGTTTGTTGGGTCAGACTACCGTTGACATCACCGCTGCTAATTATATGCTTCAGATGGTTGATATCGCTACCGCTAACTATGTGATTCGGATATATGATAGGACCCAGTGGCACTATACGAAGAAGCTGATTTTGGCGAAGCAATTCGAGAATGAGTTTTTAGATTTGACTATAGCTGTGAAGAGAGGGATTGGTAGGCGTGGCTAAGCATTTATATGGTGATTGGAATAAGGCACTGGGTCGGCTCAAAAATATGAACAGTCTTATGTCGAAGAATGTTCAGGTGGCCACCAAGGAGAATGCCTACAGTCTCAGAGATGAGATTAAGAGAACCATTCGAGATGGTAGAAGTGAGTGGCCTGCATTGTCTGGAATCACTGTTAAGGTTAAGGGTAGTTCCAAACCCTTGATTGGTCACGGGGATTTGATGAACAGTGTGACGGCCAAAAGTCTTGGTTCCTTCGGTTTCTTTGTGGGCGTTCCTCGAGCGGTGAAAAACTCTGAGGGAGTGGAGATGGTGAACATTGCTCGAGTCCAGGAGTTCGGAGCCAAGATCAAACCCAAGATAGCTAAGGCTCTAACCATTCCAGCTACCAAAGAAGCCCAAGTCTTAGCTCACCGAAGTGGGGGAGTTAGAAATATCCCTGGCCTTTTTCGACCCAAAGGAACTAAGGTCTTGGCCAGAAAGGGAGCTAAGGGATTTGAAGTTATGTTCATCTTGATGAGCCAGGTGGTGATTCCTCCCAGACCTTTTGTTGGACCCACCTTTGAGGATAACAAAGAAGCTATGAAAAAGCGGTGGCGAAGAGCCGCTAAAGATGCCCTACAGGGGAGGGTATATTTTGGCTGAACTGTTGCGGGATGTATTTAAGGGTCTCCGGGATTACTTTCAGACCAATCTGACGGCTGACAGAGTAGTCCTGGGTTTTCGGGATGAGCGTTCCGAGGCTGCACCGGAGCGTGATTATCCCGAAGTGACTGTCACTTTGTATGATGCCCGCCTTGATAATGTTGGTAGGTACGGTGGGCTTTTCAGAACGATTGCCGTAAATCCCGACGGCAAGACAGCCAAGATAGGAAGAATTCCCTCCCCTCTTAATCTCTACTTCCAGCTGGACACCTTCTGTGAGAAGAGGGAGGATGATTGGATTCTATCCCGAGAAGCTATGGGGCTGCTGGCGGACCGACACACTAAAATCACTACTGATGATGGTAGGGTTCTTCACCTGTTTCCCGTCTCTATGGATGTGCTCGATACCTTGACCGCTGATGTTATATGGAGGAAGGCGTATAGGTTTTTTGTTCAAGTCTGGCTTGATAGTCCAGCTACCGCTGAAGATGCCTACTTAGTCTTGATTCGGCGACTGAAGATGGAGGGAGAAGTCTGGGATATGGACTCCTCTCCTTCTGTTCCATCCGGTGGCAAGATTTACGCAAATGGTGAAGACCTCATTTTAGAGAAAGCTCTGTGGGCCGCTCGGAATTGCTCTCTCATAATCACCTATAGAGAGATGGACCAGTTTGTTGGTCGAATGAAGGAAGCCAATTCCCGCTTGAGACTTCTTAGATATTCCCGTCCTGTTCTTATCAGTGAAGAGAGTATGGAGCCGTTCCCTGGTTCTGTGGTTCCTATTGGGAATTTGAAGACTGCTCACGATGATTGGTTTTGGAAGACGGAGGGTGGTGCTTACATACATCCAGCCAACCCTCCCCACCAGACCGAGCGTTATCTTATGGACCCGGCTGCTGGACCAAATGGGTTCTGTGATTATTGGCTCACTGAGTTCCTCAAGTTTGCCGACGTCGGTTTCTATGATGGTATTATGGCTGACCTAATCTGTATTAAAATTTCGAAGATGGAACAGCTCTATCCCGGCTGTTCCTGGAAATATCCCACTCAGGCGGAGTTCGAGGTCGTTCAAGAGGCTTTCCTGGCAAAGTTAAAGGAAGTCCTTAATGGGCAGGGGATGATTCTCATTCCTAATAGTCCCAATATCGATTCACCCACAGACCCAGATTATTTAGTGAATGTTTGGAAGGACATTATTGATGGGTGGAACAGGCAGTGGTTTATGATGGAGGCTAAGAACAAACCAGGAGACCCGTTTATGGCTAAGGCTACCAATGAGAGGTTTATGACCATCTCTGATTCTTATTCTGCTGATGGCAAATTGGTCATAGTTCAAGTGTCTCCTCGATATATGGGACAAGGGTTTTCCGAAGAACAGGTTCGGGCTGACATTCTCTATTGCATTCGTGGTTATCTTCTCGTCAAAAATGATCCCTGGGTATGTATGGCTGTCGATTGGAACGGCAGCTTTGCCAAGATGGAAGCCCTATTCAATACCTTCGGGGACTTGTTTGAATACAGATATGGGAATCCAGTTGGCGACCGATTCGAAGAAGGAGGGGTTTGGAAAAGGCGATTTGAGAATGGAATGATAGTCAAGGTAGATATGACGACTCCGACTTCGTCCTTCGGTCCAGAATAAGAGGAGAGAAAATATGGCATTTGAGATAGTCAATCGTCAGCCCACTTTCCTGACGGTCAAGTTGAAATCAACTGAGGCTGTCATTGGACCTATGGCTACAAAGGGTCCTTATGCTGACCAAGAACTCTCAGCTGATGTCAAGTTGAAAGAGAGTAGAGGGATTCTAAGCCTTCGCTATATAAAGGAAGAGGTCCCTCAGGAAGAGGTTCCCCAAGAGGAAATCTCCGAATTGGTAAAGGAGGCGGAAGATCTCCAAGAGGAGAAAGAAACAAATACCTCAAGCAAACCCAAATCAAAAAGGAGGAAGAAGAAAAATGGGTAGTTACAATGTAGGCGTGAACCTGGTAGAAGGTCAAAGCCTATCCCCTATTGCGGGGGTCACCACTGGAATCTGCGGTCTGATGGGGAACTTCGTCAAAGGTCCTCTTCACAAAGCCACCTTGGTGACTAACCTCACACAAGCTCAGGGGATATTCGGAATCAAGCCTCCTACAGGGTGCACCTCTCCCTATTCGGTCAAAGCCTTCTTCGCCAAGGTAGGCTCTGGCCAGCTCTATATAGTTAGAGTGGCGAGTGATGCCGCTGCCAGAGCTTTCAAAGTTTTCCAAGACCGTCAAGGAGCTCCAGAAGATACCTTGAAGGTGTGGGCCAAAAATGAAGGGATATGGGGGAACGCTCTCCAAGCGGACATCGACGATTACAGTATCCTCTCCACCGAGCCTTCACTCGAAATTCCCGTTTCCGCTGAGGAAGCTATGCTCCTTTCCATAGAGGGCTTGGAGGTGGGCTCCGACCTCGAACTTGACAACGGGACTAATCAGGAGTATGTGCGAATCACTCAGATTGACGCTGCCAACAAGAAGGTCTATTGGTCTGGGGGAACGACTTACGCCTATCCCACCGAGACTTCCACCGTCAAGTCGATGGAGTTCTCCCTCAAGATCTACGACACCAGTCTTCTGGTGGAGACCTGGGATGGTCTGTCAATGAACGACGCCGTGACCTTCCATTGTGAAAAAGTGATCGCTGACAACAGTGATTATGTCACAGTGGAAGACCTCAAGGCCACTGACACCGACTACCAGGACCTTCCAGCTGCCACTACTCTCCAAGCCTTAACAGGTGGAGTGGATGGTCTCTCCGATGTGGACGGGGCTGACTACACTGGAGTCGAGGCCAGTAAGACAGGCAAGTATGCCTTCGACGCCGTTGAAGGTTTGTTCCGGTTTGTCTGTCCCAATCCCCTGCTCACCAACGGCGACCCCGCTGTTGCTTACAAAGCTTTGGTTCAGGACCTCCTGGACTACGCCAATACCAGAGTTCTGGTTCACTTCATTGGGGATGTTCCCTACGGCAAGACTCCAACTGAGGCGGTGACTTTCCGAAACAACTTCGCGGGGAGAAGGCTCACCTGCTGGTATCCCTGGTTGAAAGTCCTTGAGGAGCAGGTGGCGGTCTATCTGCCACTCTCCAGTTTCGTTCTCGGGTGTTCGGTCGAGAAGGACTATCGGAGGGGAGTCCACAAGAACATCGGAAACGAAGCGATTCCTTATGCCATCGACGTCGAGTATCCCGTTTCAGTTCCGGAGGGGGAGGTCCTGAATGACGCCGGAGTCGATGTCGCCAGAAAGTTCCGGGGCAGAGGGATAAGAACCTATGGTGGGAGAACCTGTAGCGTCTTGACGGCGTGGAGATTCAATCACTATGCGGAACTCTGGAGCTACATCGGAAGGAGTCTGATGGAAGGCTTGGCCGATGTTCCCTTCGAGCCTCACGACCAGTTCCTCTGGAAGTCGGTCATCCGTCGGGTCGAGGCTTTCCTCGCCAACGAGCAGAGTAAAGGAGCACTATTCGACGCCTCCAATCCCACAGGAAAAGCCTATCTGGTGATAATGAATTCCTCGAACAACCCCAACGATCAGATAGCTCTGGGAATCGCCCTGGTGGAAGTCGAATATGTTCCTGTGGGGACTGCGGAGAAGTTCGTCATCAAGTTGACCAGCTCTCCTATGGGTCTCTCCGTAGCCTGAGCGGGATTGAACAGTTAACTCTTAAGATAGGATAGGAGAAAGGTATGCCGAAAGAATACGGGAAGGCGGCTCCTGACGCCCTCTATGAGACCAATGCCAAGTTCCTCTTGGAGGTTGAAGGAATTGCCATAATGGCCTTCGAAAAAATAACCATAGGCGATTCCGAATGGGGAGTCATTGAAGGCAGAACAGGTATCGATGAACTGGTCAAGGGCACCTCTTCGGGATTGAAGAAGCCAATGACTATCACCATCGAAAAACACCTTCGGGTTGGAGGGGTCGATGATATAAAGGAAATCGTCGACTGGCACAATGCTGGCTCCAAAGATCGGAAGAGTGGAGCAGTAGCTCATCTGGACCGTGATGGAAATGAAACCATAAGGTTCAATTTCCGGAATGCCTGGGTTCCAAAAATGACTCCACCCGAATTGGACGCCAGTCAGGACTCCAATCCAACGGTCTTCGTCTTTGACCTGAGTATGCCAGAGATAACCTTAGGCTGATGTCCTTAATATCTGCTCCAGAACAAATCATTGAAGCTCTTGATGTCCTCGGCTTGGAGAGGCTCAAGGGTTTCAACTTTGCTGTCCAGATAGATGGCCAGTTCACAGGGAGCCAATTTGTTCTTGGCTTCGAGTCTGTGGATGGTCTGAGTGAGACTCTAGACGTGAAAGAAGTTCTGGAGGGAGGTTATCCCGGGAGACACAAATTCCCTCGGAAGGCCAGACAGAATGCCATCACCTTAGTTCGAGGTATGACTTTCAGTAGGGCCTTTTGGAATTGGCATCAGGAGGTCCTTAACTGGACTAAGGGCCAGCCCGACTACAGAAGGACGATGTCCATTTATATGCTGGACCAGATTGTCAAAGTTGGGATGACTGTAAGATTCGAGGCTTGGCGATGGGATTTGTTTCAGGCTTGGCCAGCAGAGTGGCTTGGGCCACCTTTAAGGGCTAATGAGGAAAAGGGGGCATTTGAAGCTGTAGTCATTCAGCATAGTGGAATCTCCGAAGCCGAAGGAATCTTTAGTGGAACGGCCGGAGAAATTTTAGGCATATTTCAATAGGAGGCGGAACGATGGAACTGACCAGAGAATTTGAACTCCCCATTGGTTATGAGGATGGCCAAGGAGCGATTCACAAGTCGGTCCAGATGAGAAAGGTCAAGAACTCCGACATCATTTGTCTCAACAAGGACATTCGAATGAAGGCTCTGTCTGGGGATGACTTGAACATAGAGAGTGGCAATCCCGTAGTCTCTATGAGAGCCACCGGAGCCCTACTGGAGATGTTCTCCATCATCTTTGGAAGGGTGGTGATCAAGTTGGGACAGATGGAGAATCCCCCGGCAAAGGTTTTCCAGGATATGTATCAGGAGGACTTTCAAACCATAATAGGGATCTACAATGACCTGAACAAAGTCCCGGGAGTAGAGACGACCCGCCCTTTTCTTTCCGAGAAGGGTTAAGGAACTTTCCATATCCCATAGATCAGCTCTATGAGGAGATGTTCCTTCTGGTCTATGGTTTGGGGTTTGGTTATGACGAGGTGACGGAGATGGAACATACGGAAAGAATTAAATGGATTGAGATAATGGCCAAACACCACAAGGAACTTGCTCAACGATTGAAGGATGTCCCTCGAGGAGGACCTCGGGTATTTTAGTCCTGTAGATCCGCCTGCCTATAAAAAAGGCTGGATCTAAGGGTAGTAGGTTTAATTATGCTGACTGAACAGTTAGGTTTAGGTCTTGTCCTTCAATGGAAGGATAAGATGTCTCGCCAGGTCAAGTCGGCTGAGGGGAATCTTAGGAATCTCAAAAGAACCGCTCGAGCGACTACTGAAAGTATAGAAGAACAGGCTCATCGAGCCGGGCTGGCGATGCAACGTTACCAGCAGGGACTTCGAATGAGCCTTAAGGTGGCGGCCGCGGGAGCAGTTTTAGCGGCTCCCTTTTTGATAAGTGCCAAAGGCGCTGCTGAATCCCAACAGAGATTAGCCGATGTGAAATCCCTGTTGGTAGCCACTGGTGATGTAGCCGAGGCTGATAAACAGATAAGAGGGTTGAAAGAAGCCATACTGGGTATGGCTGGGGATACGATGATTCCCCTGGCCGACCTGGAGACGGCTACCTATGATTTGGTCTCGGCAAACCTGACGGCAGCAGAGGCTCAAGGAGCGTTAAAGCCTACCGCAGATCTGGCGGTGGCTGGTATGGGTTCCATGAAAGAAGCTGTAACCACTATGGCAGCTCTTCTAAATACCTTCGCCCTTCGATGGGATGATACTCTCAGTCCAATGGAAAAGGCCAATAGGATAGCTAATATCTTAGCCGGGACAGTGGCCAAGTTCAAAACCACTTTGCCTGAATTATCTCAAGCTATGCAATATGCTGCTGGGCCGGCGAATGTTTTAGGAATCGAATTAGAGGAAGCTGCCGTAGCGATAGGACTTCTCCAAACTAAGGGTCTTCAGGGGACTCTTGCAGGGACAGCCTATTCTGCCTTTTTGAGACAGGTTACTCAACTTCAAAATAGATTTGGGGAGTCTATTGATGCTTCCACTATGTCGATGGACGAATACCTGGAACTGGCTACCACGGGGAAAACAAAGGGAGGAGCCAGTAGAAAAGCCACTGCTGCCGCTAAGATAGTTGGCATCGATATAGTGGACGCTCAGAAAAGAATAAGACCCATCTATGACATCTTGGAGGAGATAGAAAAGAGATTCGGCATAACTTCTGAGGATATAGCAGAGGGCCAGAAACAGATAGTAGATGAAACACTAAGTGGGGCTTCTTCCTTTCAGGCCTTTGGTTTGGCGATGGAAGATGCGGCGGCTCTTCAGGCCGCTTTTGGAGATGAGGGTTCTCGAGCCATCGCTATGTTGTTAGGTCAGAGTCAGGCTATCAAAGAACAAATAGAAGCCGTTAAGGAAAGTAACGCTCTTCAGGCTATGGTGACAGCTAGGCAGGAGACTCTTAACGGTCAGTGGCTGATTACGAAAAATAGAATAAAGGTTCTAACCAATACTATAGGGGATTATGCTCTTCCGGTTATGGAGAAATTGGTTAGTTGGCTGAAGAAAGCAATAATTTGGGTTCAGAAGCTCGTCAAAGCCCACCCTACCGCAACTAAGTGGGTAACGTATGGAAGTTTGGTAGGAGGGGTCTTACTCACAATGGCAGGAGGCTTGGCCTCCGTCTATTTCCTCCTTATGATGATACAGACTCAAAGAGCTTTGATGGTTTTGGCGAGTCAGGGAATGGTTTCTAAGGGAGTTCTAGCGTCTTTGGGGAACACCGTTTTGATGTTGAAGATTAGACTGGGACTTCTGGCTTTATGGACCAAGATGGTCACTGCTGCCCAATGGCTTTGGAATGCTGCTATGACGGCAAATCCTGTGGGTCTAATCATAGTTGGCATTGCTGCTTTGATAGCGGGTATAGTTCTTCTGGTGAGGAACTGGGATTGGGTTAAGACCACTGCTACATCCGCCCTCAAAACTATGAGGGGTTTGCTTGATAAGGCTCCTGATTGGCTTTTGGCACTGGTGGCTCCCTTCTTACTAATTATCAAACACTGGGATTTGGTGAAAGAGGTTGGGACCTCTGCCTTAGATAAGATCAAAGAGTCTATGGTTTCGGTTTGGGAGTGGATGGAAAAAATCGTTTCTAAGATAGAAGAGCTTCTTGGTTGGTGGGTCAGGCTTCATACTGGAATAATCGGTGGAGTGTTGGGCAAATTGGGACTCGGCGGCAGTTCCGCCTCCCCCGCTGCCGAAGCTCCTCCCATCGCTCCGCCGATTGGAGTTCCTATCCTTTCGGGTCCGGTTGCGGTTCCTACAGGATTTGGCGGTGGAGCACCTACTCAGCAGATAACGGACTATAGCAATAACCCAGTCAACATAAATCTCTATCCTCCGCGGGGAGCTGACCCCACAGAAATAGCCACAGCGGCGGCCAAAATAATAGCGGACAGGCAACAGAGAGGTGCCGGGGGGAGATGGTGATGGGTCTGTTCATTCCTACATCTCAGGGGAGTTCTCCTCCGTTTTCGGGGATAGCTTTAGCCAAGGGTCAACTCTATAATCTAGATCTGAATGAGTTTCTCAGTTTCCAATTCAACCCCAACACTTTTGAGTGGGCGAGGAAGATCAACTGGGGAGAGATAACATGGAAGGGCGATACTAAAGGAGGCAATCTTCAATTCATAAATATCGGTCCACGGAAGATAGATTTGCCTCTTCTCTATATGGCTGACCCTGGTGCCCCTGAAATAGAATATACTGTGGAAGAGGCCATCTCTACAGATAATCTGAAGATGGATTTTCAAGCTATTAAGGCAATGATAGAAAGATGGGAGGAGCTGATAGAGGGCAAAGGAAGGCCTTCGAGGATTCGAATAATAGTGGGACCTAACTACTTCGATGGAGTAGTGACAGATTGGTCATTCAGAATTGTTGAGTTCTTTTCTGACCTGACGGCAAAAGAGGTTCTGATAACTCTTCGGTTTAGAGAATGGCAACTTCAATAGAACGATACATAACGGTTCAGCCTGGAGACAGAATAGACATTCTGGCCTTTAGAGTCTATGGGGACTCTACCAAATATGACCTTCTCATTCGGGCTAACCCTGAGTTAGATATTTGGAATCCTAAGCCGGGCTCTCAGATGAAGGTTCCTAATGCCAGATAAGGCTCCCGATTTTGGTATCATCTGTAACGGTGTTGAAATTACAGACTTGGTGAAGAGTCATCTTGGGTCTCTGATCTACGATGAGTCTCTGGAGGCTACTGCGAAGTTGGACTTTGGTATCAGGGAGAGTGAAGCTTTCTCTTTAGATCCTGGGGACTTCAAGTTGGGAACTCCAGTTGAGTTGTATATGGGATACACAGATGATGTTAGCAAGGTATTTGAGGGAGAGATTGGAAAGGTATCTCCGGAGTTTCCTCTTGAAGATCCATCTGTCTTGAAGGTTATAGCCTATGACCTCAGTTATAAACTGAAGCGCGTTTCACCTCCCAAGATATATAAAAGCCCCAACCTGAAAGCCATAGCTGAAGAGATAGCTAAGAAACACGAATTGAAGATTGTGATAGATCCGCCTGGTCCTTTGAGTGACTTCAGTCTCGAGGATGACCAGTCAATAGAACAGATAGACGAGACAGATTGGGAGATATTAGACCGGATAGCTCGAGTGGGAAATTACAAACTGTTCGTGAAATTTGACACTCTATATCTAGTCCAGAAAAAGTATCTGGTTTCAA
>Ga0114920_10000792_pt1 | contig 13988 bp, 10 predicted proteins | sample ChitaG_FD_88683 | JGI IMG/M metagenome (GOLD analysis project Ga0114920, IMG submission 88683) | Deep subsurface microbial communities from South Pacific Ocean to uncover new lineages of life (NeLLi) - Chile_00310 metaG | ecosystem: Environmental > Aquatic > Marine > Oceanic > Sediment ... | reverse complement strand
ATTGATAAATAAAGTGGTAGCGGGGGCTGGATTTGAACCAGCGACCTCCGGGTTATGAGCCCGACGAGCTACCAAACTGCTCTACCCCGCAGTACTTTATCTATTATATCAAAGTTCTCTCAGATGTCAAAAGGATAAATTTTGGGAGGGAACAAGCTGGGTCGCGTCTCAACATTTGACATTTTAACCACATTTTTTGCATAAATGCATAAATGGCTGCGTTTTATTGAGGTGGGTTTCATTATTAGAAATGTCAAATGTTGAGACGCGACCCCTTTTTCTTAAAAATTTCTTGACATTAGCTTATAGCAAAAAATATAATGAGAAACTCAAAAAATGGCCCAATTTTTATTCTTTTTACTAGCTATTGTATGTATTGCTTCAGTTTTGGGAATGATCATTTCCAAAAACCAAGCATACAACGCTCTTTTCCTTATTCTCGCTTTTGCATGCATGGGTGGATTTTTTGCTCTTCTTGATGCTCCTTTTATCGCAGTAGTTCAGATCATCATCTATGCTGGAGCTATCATGATTCTCTTTATTTTCGTCATTATGATGATAAATTTACGCGAGGGCCTACCCCCGGAGAGAAAGAAAAGGACTCTTTTCTTTGCCCTGGGAATTGCAGTTGTTCTAATCGTTGAGCTGATCCTCACAATGAAAGCAGCATTCTCGCCTCTTAAGTATGGTGGAATCGAGAAAATTGGAAGTCCAACAGACATCGGGCGTCTTCTTTTTACTGAGTATCTCTACCCCTTTGAAATTACTTCCATCTTGATCATTGCTGCCCTGGTCGGAGCGATCGTACTGGTTAAGAAAAGAGATAAAGAATGATACCTTTAAGTTACTTTTTGATATTGAGCGCTGTTCTCTTTGTTCTTGGTGCTGTTGCATTCTTTGTAAAAAGAGATTTGATCACCATGTTCATGGCTGTTGAGGTTATGCTCAATGCAGCTAACCTTGCTTTTATTACTTTCGCAAAATCTGCTTCCTCGATAGACGGGCAGATTATTGTGTTTTTCATCATAACAGTAGCTGCTGCTGAGGCAGCCGTGGGTTTGGCCATAATCCTCCTTATCTTTAGACAGAAAAAGACGATAAAATCCGAAGATATAAAATTGATGAAAGGATAAAATGACTGATATTTTCTGGCTCATTCCTTTTATTCCTGCGCTGAGCACTCTTATTTTGGCTATTTTTGGTCAAAAGCTTCCTAAAAAATACATATCCTTCCAGGCATGCTTTGCTGTTTTTGCATCCTTTATTATCTCGGTCATTTCCCTTGTGGGGCTTCTTCAGACGAGCCCTGAAAACTATCCTCTGGTCAAAAATCTCTTTTCCTGGATTCATGCAGGAAGCTTTAAGGCTGATATTTCCTTCCAGCTTGATCCTCTATCTGCTGTCATGGCACTCGTTGTAACAGGTGTTGGCTTTCTCATTCATGTGTATTCTGTAGGCTATATGGCAAACGATAAAAGCTATTCACGCTATTTTACTTACTTGAACCTGTTTACATTTGCCATGCTCATTCTTGTCATGAGTTCTAATGTTGTATTGATGTTTGTCGGCTGGGAAGGAGTCGGGCTCTGCTCCTATTTATTGATAGGATTCTGGTTTGAGAAACATTCGGCAGCCAATGCCGGGAAAAAGGCTTTTATCGTAAACAGGATAGGTGACGCAGCCTTTATCATTGGCATTTTCTTTATATTAATATATGTAGGAAGCGGAGAATTTACTGCTATCAACAGCGCCATCTCCGGAGGGGCCATTACACAGGGAGTCGCCACTCTGATTGCTGTCCTTTTGTTTGTAGGAGCCGTAGGAAAATCCGCGCAGATTCCGCTTTATGTATGGCTTCCTGATGCCATGGAAGGCCCCACTCCTGTCAGTGCTTTAATTCATGCGGCAACTATGGTAACCGCCGGTGTATATATGGTAAGCAGGATGAACCTTCTCTACACACTGTCAGTAGACGCAGCTCAGGTTGTCGCTGTTGTAGGAGCAGTGACAGCTATTTATGCAGCCACTATGGCTCTTACCCAAAACGATATCAAAAGAGTCCTGGCCTACTCGACTATTTCTCAAATAGGATACATGTTTATAGGTTGTGGGGTTGGCGCATATGCTGCAGGAATGTTTCATCTCTACACCCACGCATTTTTCAAGAGCCTCCTGTTTTTGGCAGCAGGAAGCGTAATGCATGCTCTCTCAGGCGAACTTGATATGAGAAAGATGGGAGGGCTTAGAAAGTACCTTCCCCTCACCTATCCAACATTTCTTATCGGGGCGATTGCCATCGCAGGAATTCCGTTTTTATCCGGTTTCTTTTCAAAAGATGCGATTCTGACACACGCTTTTGCCAGCGGCCAATACTTCGTATGGGCTCTTGGGATCCTGGGAGCGGTCCTTACTGCTTTCTACATGTTCCGCCTTATATTTCTCACTTTTCACGGCAAAGAACGCATGACACCCGAAGTTAAAAAACACATCCATGAATCACCCCCTGCAATGACTGTTCCACTTGTGATTCTGGCCTTTTTCTCAATCGTTGCGGGCTTTATCGGGCTTCCTGTTGTGTTCGGGAAAAACCTCAACTGGTTCGGACATTTCCTAGAGCCTGTCATAAAAAAGAGTCATGAAGCTCACTTAACCCTTGGAACAGAGTGGCTGCTCATAATCATCTCGGTCGCAGTGGCTTTGATAGGAATCCTCATCGCGTATATCTTTTACATCAAAAAGACCCAAATTCCTCATTCTCTTGTGGCACGGTTCCCTTTCATCTACAAGCTTCTGTACAACAAATACTACGTAGATGAAATCTATAATGCAACATTCGTGAATCCCACAATAAAAGGATCTGAACTAATTTACGATAAATTTGATTTAAAAGTTATTGACGGAGCTGTCAACGGCACAGCTTCATCTGCCGGTTTCTTCGGGAAAATCCTGAGTCACTTTCAAACCGGCTTAATCAAGGATTATGCGCTTATTTTTCTTTTAGGAGCAATTCTCTTTATAGCTTATTTATTGTTTTAGAAAATGAATATTCCAGTTTTAAGCATCATAACTTTTTTACCGCTTGCAGGTGCAATTCTTCTTATCTTTATCCACAAGGACAGGAAAGAACTTATACGTTTTGTTGCGCTGGGTGTAGTCCTTATCACTTTTCTTGTTTCTTTAACTCTGTATTTTAATTTTAATGCCCAGACTCCCGACCCACAATTTGTGGAAAAAGGGGCATGGATTGGCTACGGCATCAACTATCACATAGGCATTGACGGCATCAGCCTGTTCCTTGTGCTTCTAACGACTTTCCTTATGCCTATTATTATCCTCTCCTCCTGGACATACATCCAAAAAAGGGTAAAGGAATACCTGATCTTTATACTGATTCTCGAGACAGGAATAATCGGAGTCTTTGTCTCACTCAACCTCTTCCTCTTCTATGTATTCTGGGAAGCCATGCTCATTCCAATGTATTTTCTCATCGGTGTATGGGGCGGACGGCGCCGTATCTATGCCACTATAAAATATGTCCTTTTTACGATGTTTGGAAGCTTACTCATGCTGGTGGCAATCTTTGTGCTTTATTCTATTTTTTACAAGGCTACTGGTACGTATTCATTCAATATTTTTGACTATTACAAGATTATTCTCAATCCTCAAGTCCAAGTATGGCTCTTCCTGGCTTTTGCTCTGGCTTTTGCCATCAAAGTGCCTATGTTCCCTTTTCATACGTGGCTTCCTGATGCTCACGTGGAAGCCCCCACAGCAGGTTCTGTTATCCTTGCTGCTGTACTTTTAAAGATGGGAGCCTACGGCTTCCTGCGTTTTGCCATTCCGCTCTTTCCAGATGCCCTAGAAAAATTCCTTCCAGTGCTTGTGATCTTATGCTTGATAGGGATCATTTACGGTGGCCTTATGGCGCTCATTCAGAAAGACGTAAAATCGCTTGTTGCTTATTCAAGCGTAAGCCATATGGGACTCATCATGCTTGCTATCTTTGCAATGAATGTGGAAGCATTGGAAGGTGCTATATACCAGATGATAAGCCATGGATTGAGCACTGGTGCTCTGTTTTTGTGTGTAGGCGTTTTGTATGAAAGATCCCACACACGTTTAATCAAAGACTACGGAGGGGTTAGCAAGCAGATGCCTGTTTTCTCCGCCCTTTTCCTAATCTTTATGCTTTCTTCTATAGGGCTGCCTGGGCTTAACGGCTTTGTGGGTGAAGTTTTGTGCATTTTCGGAGTTTTTAAGACGAGTAAAATCCTGGCTATTCTAGGAGTTACGACTATTATCCTTGCAGCAGCATATCTGCTCTGGATGTTCCAGAGAGTGATGCAGGGCCCGATAGAAAATGAGAAAATATTCTCCTTCAAAGACCTTAATAAAAGAGAAATTATCTATTTTGTGCCCATAGTGATCATGGTGTTCTGGATGGGTATTTATCCCAAGCCTTTCCTGAGGAAGATGGATGCATCTGTCACACATCTCATTAACCAGGTAAAGAAAAAGGGAGCTGTGTTTACAAGAGTGCAAAAGGAAGAAAATATACCCTCAGTCGTCGATATCAAGAAAATTGGAGACAAAGAAACAAATAAGAAAAAAGATGCAAATAAGGAAAAGGAAGAAGAAGTCAAATGAACAGCTTTTCTGCCCTGATACCTCTCTTAATCATAGTGTTCGCTTCTCTTTGTATTATGATTCTGGAAGTCTTTCTTAAAAAAGAAAACAAAGATTATCTTGCATATATATCTATCATTTTCCTTGTTGTTTGCGGCTTTTTCCTTGTAAGAGCCTGGAACAAAGATTTCTCGTATTTTAACGGCAATCTCTTCCTTGATAACCTTTCTATCTTCTTTTCTTTTATATTCCTCATAACAACATTCCTTGTTATCCTTATCTCAATGAAATATATCTCCCTCCAGGGTGTAAACTGCGGGGAGTACTATTCTCTCCTGTTGCTTGCATTATCAGGTATGTTGATTATGGTTTCTTCTGGGGATTTGCTCGTCATTTTCTTAGGCCTGGAAGTCCTTTCTATTTCCAGCTACTCCCTGGCAGGGCTGAGGATGAAGGAAGAGAAATCTTCTGAAGCAGCGATTAAGTATTTCCTGCTGGGATGTTTTGCCTCTGCTTTTCTTGTCTACGGGATAGCTCTTCTGTACGGAGCTACATATTCAACCGATATCTCTTCAATCATCAATCACTTCCAGTCAGGAGAGAGCCTGGGCCTTATGGCTCTTATCGGGCTGGGAATGGTTGTTATAGGGTTTGGCTTTAAAATCGCTGTTGTTCCCTTTCATATGTGGACTCCAGATGTTTATGAAGGAGCGCCCACTCCAATAACCGCCTTCTTTTCCGTAGGGCCAAAGGCAGTTGGCTTTGCAGTGCTTTTAAGGATGTTATACCCTTACTTGAAAAATGTTCAGGATTCTTCTCAGGCTATCTTTTTGCTTCTCTGTATCATCTCTGTGCTTACCATGGTTGTTGGGAACCTCATAGCTTTGAGGCAGACAAACTTGAAAAGAATCCTTGCCTATTCCAGCATTGCGCATGCGGGGTATCTGCTTATTGCCATTCTTGCTCAGGACAATGCAAGTTTGGTCTTCTATCTTACAGTTTATATTTTCATGAATATTGGAGCTTTTGCCGCAGTCATTGCATTGGGCAAAAAGGATAAGGAATACCTTGAGCTCGAAGATTATGCCGGAATCGGCTTTAAATATCCCTGGATTGGGGCAACATTCTCTGTGTTTCTACTTTCACTGGCAGGATTTCCTCCCACCGGAGGTTTTCTGGCAAAGTTTTATGTTTTCTCTGCAGCCGTAAGACAGGACCTTGTGCCTCTGGTAATAATAGGTGTCATGGCTAGTCTCATATCTGTGTTTTACTATTTAAGAATTATCGTCTACATGTACATGAAAGAACCATCCTACGAAGTAGATATAAACATTGACAATCCTGGTTTATTTTTAGTGCTTTTTCTCTGCCTCTATGGAGTGCTTCAATTAGGGATATTCCCTGGGAATGTCCTAATCCTCATAAAACAGGCTGTTACCGCACTACTATAAAAGCACCAAATCCCAAATAAATTTCAAGCACTAATGACTAAAACTTATTTTGGTTTAAGGTTTAAGGTTTAAGGCAAGAATTGAAACTTTAAACAAAATCTGTCTTGCCTCTTTGTCTTGCCACGAAGGTTGTCTTGCCCTTTAGTTTGTCTTGCTTACTTAGATAAACTAGATAAACCAGATAAACCAGACAAACCAGCATAACGGAATAGACTAAATAAGGCTGGAGTAGGTCGTAAGCCGAATTCTGTTCCCGCTAAGGCATTGGCGGGGGTGGTTATTTATCTAACCCCTTGATTGCTCAAAGGGATAAGCGACCTACCCGCCCCTGTAGACGGGCCGTCTCAAACGGGGCCAATTTGGTCTTGCTCCAGATGGGGTTTACCATGCTTCTGATGTCACCACCAGAACGGTGAGCTCTTACCTCACCTTTTCACCCTTACCCTGCAAAACAGGCAAAATTGCCTTCTTATAGGGCGGTATGTTTTCTGTGGCACTTTCCTCCGATCGCTCGGAGTCGCTGTTAGCGACCATCCTGCCCTGTGGAGTTCGGACTTTCCTCCCCTTCATCCTCATGAAGAGAAGAAGGAGCAACCACCTCGCCTACTCCAGCCTTTATTTTTATACCATATTGCTCTAATTTCTTGTAGAGATTGCTTCGCGGTGTATCGATCTCTCTTGCAGTCTGAGAAATATTCCAGTTATTCGCCTCAAGCTTTGACAGAATAAACTCTTTCTCCGCTAAATCTCTAAACTCTTTTATACTTTTTATTTCCTTAACATCTGGAAGGTAGATTTGCATCTCCCCTCTGATCTGCTCAGGCAAATCTTTCTTCTCTATTATATCGGCTTCATTAGTTATAATCAATCTCTCTATTAGATTCTTCAGTTCTCTAACATTTCCTTTCCAAGGATATTTCATCATGGCTTCTATCGCTTTATCTGAGAATTTTTTAGGCCTGAAATTATTCTCATCAGCGAAAAATTGAATGAAATAATCGATAAGAGTAGGGATATCCTCTTTTTTCTCCCTCAAAGGTGGCGAATAAAGAGGAACAACATTAAGACGAAAATACAGATCTTCCCGAAAATTGCCATCTTTTATTTCTTTTATTAAATCTTTGTTGGTTGCTGCAATCACTCTGACATCAACTGTATTTATTTTGCTCGAGCCGACTTTTTGAACCTCTCCTTCTTCAAGAACACGAAGAACCTTTGCTTGAGTCTTCAAACTCATGTCCCCTATTTCATCCAGGAAAATAGTCCCGCCATCTGCCAGCTCAAATTTTCCCAATTTTTTCTCCGTGGCTCCTGTAAAGGCACCTTTTACATGACCGAACAGCTCGCTTTCTATCAGCTCCTCAGGTATTGCCGCGCAATTCACCTGGACAAATTTTTCTTTTGCCCGCATGCTGTGATTATGAATGGCCCGAGCTATAAGTTCTTTTCCTGTCCCGCTTTCGCCATAAATAAAAATTGTCGCATTTGTGGGAGCTATTTTCAGGATTTCCTGCCAGAGTTTTTTCATCAACGAATGATTTCCGATGAGCTCGTACTTTTTCTCTGCTTTTTTTCGCAAATCCTGGTATTCGTAAAGCATCTTGTTCTGGCTTAACGCATTCCTTATGCTGAGCAACACTCTTTCTCTGTGAAGGGGCTTTTCCAGAAAATCAAAAGCTCCCAGCTTTGTTGCTTCTACTGCTGATTGCACCGTACCATGTCCGGAGATCATGATGATTTCAGGTGAATAGGGTTTTTTCTTCAGTTCGGCCAGAACATCCAGGCCATCCCGCCCTGGAAGTTTGATATCCAATAGAACCAGATCAAGGCCGATTGTTTCTTCAATGATATCAATCGCCTCTTCGCCATCAGCAGCCTCTAAAAAATTGTAGCCCTCGTATTCTAAAATCATTTTGAGGGATTTTCGGATATTCTCCTCATCATCCACGACCAAAATCTTTTCTTTACGACGGTTACTCATTTGCTTTTATCCTTTTTTCAGTTAATACAAATATAATATAGCAAGACAACACTTTGTTGGCAAGACAACGTTTCACTGGCAAGACAATAAGAACTCAAAACTTAAAACTCAAATCTCAAAACTGGATATTGTAAGGAGTGAGGAGTAAGGAGTGAAGAGCAAGAAAATTCAAAGCGCGACCTGTTATTCTTGCCTCATGACTATCAATATTGTAAGATTAATTCAGGATGTGGAAACCCATTCTGCTTATTCTGTTGATGATTTTTATTGGAGTTGTCGGTTTTCACATCATTGAAGGCTGGCCATTCCTCGATTGCCTGTATATGACAATAATCACCATCTTTACAGTCGGGTTTAAAGAAGTCAAGAATCTTTCCCCTCAAGGAAGGATCTTCACCATTTTCATCATCCTGGGAGGCGTAGGGACAGCAATATTTACTTTAACCAAACTCGGAGAAATTCTCTATGAGGGAGGAATCAATAGATTTTTAAGGAGAAGAAAGATGGAAAAAAAGCTTAAAAGCTTAAAAAATCACTATATTATCTGTGGGCATGGACGTATGGGAAAAACAGTAAGAGAAAGGCTTGAAGAAGAAAAATTGCCTTTTGTTGTTGTTGACAATAATGAAAAGAAGCTTTTGGAGCTTAAACAAACCTACAGATGTCTTTATATAGAAGGAGACGCCGCTCAGGAAGAGGTATTGAACAAAGCTGGCATAAAAAAAGCCAAGGGATTAGCAGCTCTTCTCTCCTCTGATGCAGATAATCTCTACCTGGTTTTAACTGTCAAGCTGATTAACCCCTCGCTTTTCGTCCTTTCAAAAGCCATGGATGAAGAAGCTGAAAGAAAGATTCTCCAGGTCGGAGCAAATAAGGTTGTAAGTCCTTATAAACTCAGCGGCTTAAAAATTGCACAGGGATTGATCCGTCCCACTCTGGTTGATTTCATGGATCTCATTATCAGACGAAAAGAACTTTCTTTGTATATGGAGGAATTCACCGTTAAAAGAGACTCTGATATAGTGAACCGTAACCTTTCAGAATGTGATATACGGAGAACTACCAACGTCATCGTCGTAGCAATGAAAAAGCCAGGAGAAGATATTGTTTTTAACCCTTCCCCTGATATTAAAGTGGAGACAGGAGATACTCTACTTGTTTTAGGAGATAAGGAGGCGATCGACCATTTTGAAAAGAGCTACCTTGGAGGCATATCCTGAAAAGCCATAAATCGATTTATACGATAATTATGTTCCTGTTCAAATCATCTAAATTCCGTACAACAGCCCTGCTGCTTGCCCTTATATTTTCGCCATTTTCCTTTTACGGACAGGAAAACGAGCAAACCCAGTTCTTTGAGCTTGAAAACGGCCTGAAGGTCTTTCTTTATGAAAAGCATACCCTCCCCTTAGTAAATTTCGCTTTTGCCGTCAATTTGGGCTCGAAGGACGAGTCGGAGGAAACAAACGGCCTTGTGCATATCCTGGAGCATTATATCCTATTCCGAGGAACAGAACTCAGGAGTGGGGATGAAATCAGCAGGGATACAAGACGGCATGGGGCCTATTTTAATGCTCATACAGGGCGCGACCTGGCATTTTTCGAGCTAACTCTTCCTTCTGAATATGTGGATTTTGCCCTTAAGAATCAAAAGGAAATCTTATTCAACTTAAAGATTACACAAGAAGAGCTTGACGAAGAAAAACAGGTTATCCTTGAAGAGATAAGCCAGATTGAAGATGACCCGAAAAAATACGCGACATCACTAGTTTACCAGAATCTATTCGAGAACCATCCTTACCAAAGACCCATTTACGGAAAAAGAGAGATTGTGGAAGCAGTGACTGTTGGACAAATAAAAAAATTCTATAAAAGCTATTTCGTCCCGTCAAATTGTGCGCTGGCTGTAGTGGGCGATTTCAGAATGAAAGATATGGAAGAAAAGATCAGAGAAATATTTGGGGATTTAAAAAACAATGGCTTCACTCCCCAGAAATTTGAAAAAGTAAAGCCTCTAAAAAAAAATGTCGAAATAGAAAGAGTGATGGACGTTAACACTGCTTATTTGGTAATAGGGATATTAGGTCCTGATTATAACCATCCCGACCAGTATGCCATCGACGTCTTGACAGAAATTCTCGGCCGTGGGATTAACCCAATGTTAAACTATCCGCTGAGAGGGAGAAGACGCCTGGTTGAGACTATATCGATGAGCTACGGCTCATACATGTATGGAGGTTGTATCCTCATTTACCTTACACTGGATCCAAAGAAAATAAAATATGCAAAACAGGAAACCATCCGGTTTCTAAAAAGGGTAAGAAACGAGAATTTTTCCAAGAAAGATTTTTTAGGAGAAAACCAATTTTATGCATGGGATTTTTTAGAAAGCGCCAAAAATCAATTGAAGTTTAAAGTTCATCAATCACAGGAAAGAGGGCTATTGTTAGCAACTTCTATTGCCAGATTCACGCTTCTGAATGAAGACCCAAATCGAGGAAGTTATCTTGAAAACATAAAAAAAATAACATCTTCAGACTTAAGGGAAGTATCTGGCGAATATTTGAGTAAAGGGCGCTATGTTTCTGTAGCTATCATTCCCAAAAAGAAAAAACAGTAAGAAATTTTTGATGTTTTTACAAAAGGTTTTATTGAAAGTACTAGTAGGCGTAATAGGTTTATGCCTTTTTCCAATTATCTCGATTTTTCCAGCTCAAACTCAGTCAGTTCAAATCTGGGAGAACCCGCCCAGGAAGAAAACTCTTTCTAATGGCCTTACGTTGCTCCTCTATCAAAAGGATAAGTCATCAGATGTCACTGTTATTCAAATCTTTATCAAAGGAGGAAAACGAGCCGAACCAGAAGGAAAGCAAGGCCTTGCTTATCTTACGACACGTTTGACTTTGGAGATTCCCGACCAAAGAAAGATCCAGGACATCATGAATCAGGCAACGCGTATTACCATGAGCAGCAGGGGTGATTATTCAATCATCAATATAGCATGTCTGTCTGAGAACTTAAAAGATGCCCTAAAACTCGAATCTGGAATCCTTCTTAAACCTCTATTTTCAGGATTGAGGATAGACAGAGTAAAAAAGCAGATGGAACACCAGAGAGAAACACAGGAAGATGATCCGGTCAACGCGGCCCATAATTACCTTTTGGAAAACATGTTCAAAAACACAGGATATGCAGGTTCTATTTACGGCAGCAAAGGATCGTTAAAATCGATAAAAAAGAAAGATATAAAGAATTTTTATGATAAATATTTTAGGGCTGGAAACATGATAGTTGCCATTTCTACGGATTTGGAAGAAGAGTTTGTTTTTGAAATGATTAAAAGATATTTTGAAAAAATTCCTCCCGGCGAAGCGCCTGAACCCAGGGCTCTATCCATTCCTCCCACAATCGAGAAGAACCATTTTATCGAAAAAGAAACAAAGCAATCTCTTGTTTCTGTAGCCTTCCCTCTGCCGAAAATAACACCCAGGAATTATATTCTTGCTTATATGCTGGAAAATCTCCTGGGTAAAGAAGTCAATTCAAAACTTTGGCCTCTAAGATCAAAGGAAAAACTCGCATACAATGTCAATTCAATAGCAACACAATTAAAGGAAGGAGGGATTCTAGAGGCTTATTTGGAAACAGATAATGCGAAAAAGGAAATTGCCCTTTATGCTTTGAAAAAAGTACTGAAAGATCTCTATGATAAAGGAATAACAGAAGAAGAACTCTTAGTTACAAAAATCTATTCAAAGAGCTTTTTCATGAGAAAAAACGAAACAAAAGAGACACGAACCTACAGCCTTGGCACATTTGAGATTCTAGGGCTTGGTTACGAATTCCTAAATAAAATTTTCCAAGAAATCGACGCAACCACCCTAGAAGAAATAAACAGCTATATTAAAAATATTCTCGATCCAGAAAAGGGCATCGAGATCGTGGTCGGACCCAATCGTAAACCGTAAGCCGTAAATCGTAAGTCGTAAGCAGAAAAACCCAAAACTGAATAACAGACTAACCGATTAACAGGCTAACCGATTAACAGACTAACCGATTAACTGGACGCAGTGATTTCTTCTGTTTTTTCGATCGTCTTAGGAATGGGTTTTCCTAATACTCTGTATCCTTCTTCTGTAACCAGGACATCATCCTCGATGCGAACTCCTCCAAAGTCTCTGTACTCATTGACTTTTTCATAATTTATAAACTGGGCTAACTTCTTCTCAGCCAGCCATTTATCGATTAATGCCGGAATAAAATAAATCCCGGGTTCCGCTGTCAGCACAAACCCAGGTTGAAGCTCTTTTGCCAGCCTTAGATATGCAAGTCCAAACTGTTCGCTTCTTTTAATCTTTTTATCATAACCCACTAAATTTTCGCCAATATCTTCCATATCATGAACGTCAAGACCCATCATATGTCCTAATCCATGCGGAAAGAATAGAGCATGTGCTCCGGATTTGACCGCCTCATCAATATCACCCTGCATCAGCCCGAGCTCTTTCAATCCTGTGGCAATCGTTTTCGCTGCTTTTAAATGAATATCTTTATATTTTATATTGGGCTTGACTGCTTGAATTGCTGTTTCCTGGGTGTCTAGAACAATCTCATATATTTCTTTCTGCTTCTGCGTAAATCTTCCGCTCACAGGAAAGGTCCTGGTGATATCTGAGGCATAATGCATCGGAGATTCTGCACCTGCATCGTCGACGATGAGCCGGCCCTCCTTAAGGACATTGCCGTGAAAATGATTGTGAAGGATCTGGCCGTTGATCGTCAGGATTATCGGAAACGATGGATAACACCCTGAAGCGATGGCTATTCCTTCCATCTGGCCCACAAGGTCTCTCTCATACAAACCTGGTTTTACCATCTTCATCGCAGCCATATACATCTCATAAGTCACGTTGAGCGCTTCCTCTATCTGCTCGATTTCCTCTTTTATCTTTACTGACCTTTGAGCAACGACTGCCTTTGTGAGTTCTTTGGACGCATTTTCTTTTGCCTTTGAAGGATGAATTCCTAATAACTTTTCAATCTTCAGAGATGTTCCCGGTCTGTAAGGAGGAAGATAATGAATTTTTCTTCCCTGATCAGCGGCAAGTTTTAGTATCTCTTCAAGGCGGTCTATTGGCACAGCTTCCTCAACTCCCACTCGTGAAGCCCTGTCTTTCATAAGGGGTTGAGATCCCATCCAGATAATATCCTCGACATCCACATCATCGCCAAAAATAATGTCTTTATTCTCATCGATGTCTATCACTGCAGCAAGACCCGGGGAATCTAGTCCAAAGAAATAAAGGAACGAGCTGTCCTGCCTGAAGTGATAAGGATTGTCCTGGTAATTCATCGGACTCTCTTCATTTCCCAAAAAAAGAATGAGTCCTGACTTTACTTGTTCTTTTAGTCGATTTCTCCTATCTGTGTAAATTTTCGAATCAAACATTTTAATGCTCCTCTATTAATTATAAAGCTTTGAGACAATTGATATATCAAGCATTCACATAGAAATCAATAGATAATTAGCGATTATTAATCACAGAAATGAAAATGTTTATTTGTCAAATGTCAGGGTTTGACCCCAATTAATTCCCTCCTAATTCCTTACTCCTCACTCCTCACTTATTCCAGTTTTGAGTTCTGAGCTAGAATGTTTGGTGTTCTGTTCTTTTGATGATTTCATTCTGAAGTTCAACACCGACATCAACAAAATAATCGCTGTAGCCAGCCACACGCACAATGAGGTCACGGTATTTTTCAGGGTGTTTCTGAGCATCCCGAAGCTTATCAGCACTGACAACGTTAAGCTGAATATGATGCCCGTCCAGCTTGAAATAAGATTTTATAAGGGCACAAAGTTTATCTATCCCTTCCTCATCGGCTAGAATATGAGGAGTAAATTTTTGATTGAGGAGAGTTCCTCCTGT
>Ga0114920_10000791_pt1 | contig 13989 bp, 12 predicted proteins | sample ChitaG_FD_88683 | JGI IMG/M metagenome (GOLD analysis project Ga0114920, IMG submission 88683) | Deep subsurface microbial communities from South Pacific Ocean to uncover new lineages of life (NeLLi) - Chile_00310 metaG | ecosystem: Environmental > Aquatic > Marine > Oceanic > Sediment ... | reverse complement strand
TTGAAAGCCCGGTCATAGCGGCGACGATTCCCATTTACCAACATCTGGACACCTCCTGACAGAATCATAATACTATCCTTTCTCTGTGTCCACTAAACCGGGGGAACTTCATTGCGATGCCCTCTACTCCGCCGGCAGGAGGTCCGGGTCACTCATCCAGATCATGTCGAGGTAGCCCACACCTTTGGAGTCGTAGTACGCCTCTGCCTTTGAATATACCTTGTCCTTAAGAGCCTTCTGGAGGCTGATAAACTTGTACCCCTGATCGGTAAGCGCTGTGAGCAAATCATCAAGATAGACAGCGTTCAGGCGGTTCGCGCGCAGAAGCAGTATCTGTTTCACGGGGCGGTTGACCAGTTTCAACGCCAGTCGCTCGACTCGTTCCAGTTCATCGAGGACGTGGTTAACGTACTCGTTCAACAGCCTCTCGTAATCAGCCGAGTCCGGTCTTTTCCCCAGTTTTTCAAATGAAAGATTGTACAGGTAATCCTCCGGCACAACAGTGGCGTGAACAATCGTGACATCCTTGTCTTCCAAATACAGCCTGGCCTGCTTTTTCGCCTCGACAGTAGCCCCATAATGGAGAAACGGAAACCGGAAATACCGCCACTTCTGACCAAACCCGGACAGTATCGGTTCAATGGCCCCTATCCCGTGGTTGATATCGCTGAGAAATGGCTCGATTCCAAGATTGTTGTAGTCCTGGTTTGTGAATGTCATGCTTCCGAGCGTGTGGCCATCGTTGAGCCACCGACCCAGAATATCATATCCCTTCTGAATTCTTACACCTACCACAAAGCCGGCAGCTTTCACTTTATGTCTCTGAAGGGCATCCAGAATGAGATAGGTGATTGCTTCGCGGTCCACCTCACCGAATGACTCAGCCACCGGCAGCTGTTCGAACGTGATACAGATCTCCTTGCTGCTTTTCTTTTTGGCTCCCTTCTGCGCCAGGCCGGTTTGAGCACCTAGGACAATTGCAACAAGGAGAAGCAGCGTTACGGATATCTTTGACAGTCTGAACATATGCTTATTGAACCTCGTGGTACATCATGAAATTCGTCGGTACGGTCGACCCGAATGGCGCGCCGCCGGTAATGATCACATTCTGTCCTTTCCGGGCAAGTTTGAATCCTTTGCAGGCATCATTGACAATCCGAAGCATATCGGCAAATGATTTCGGCTGTTTTATGTGGATCGAATACACGGAGCGGTAGATGGAAAGCTGACGTATCACGTGCATATCCGGCGTCAGGGCAATCACAGGCTGCGGAGGATAGAGGTTGGAGATCAGACCCGCTGTGAAGCCTGAGGTGGTAAAGGCGAAGATAATCTCGGTATCACAATACCTGTTTGACTCGCTGACCGCTCCAGCGATGGCAAATGGTATGGCTGATTTCATCATGTGCTTGTCAATCTCAACGCTCTGGCGAGGACATGCTTCCTCGGTGGCGACAATAACTTCATTCATCGTACGGACTGTCTCAACAGGGTACTTGCCTGTTGCGGTTTCTGCCGAAAGCATGACGGCATCGGCGAAATCAAACACAGCCGATGCAACATCGTTGATCTCAGCACGGGTCGCGCGTGGCGAGAAGCGCATTGATTCAAGCATCTGTGTGGCCACAATGACCGGCTTGTGCTGCTGGTTGGCTAGTCGGATTATGCGTTTTTGAAGCTTGGGCAACTCCGCCGGCGGAAGTTCCACTCCAAGGTCCCCCCGCGCAATCATCACGCCGTCGGCCAGCATTATGATCTCCTCCAGACAGTCAATCGCCTCTCTTTTCTCAAGCTTGGCGATTATCTTTTGCCTGCCGCCGCACGCTTTCAGCAGCCTCCGAGCCTCGATAATGTCATCACCGGAGCGTATAAACGACAGCGCTACAAAGTCGGCATCCACCTCCGCTGCTGTCCGGATGTCCGCCTTGTCCTTTTGCGTAATAGTCGGGATTTTGATGTCAGTATCGGGCAGATTAATCCCTTTGCCCGGCAGCAGCACACCCGGGTTTGTTGCCCTGATCATGACCGTCCGGCCATCGGCTGACACAATATCAAAGATGAGAGCACCATCATCGACAAACAGACGCTCTCCCTTTCTGACCGATTTTATGATGGCCGGATGATTGACCGCGATGATCCCTTGCTGCAACTCGGTTTTCCTGGCTGTGAGAGTGATAGTCTGACCGGGCAACACTGCGATCTCACCATCGAAACGATCCAGCCGGAGTTTCGGCCCTGAGATGTCAAACAGCAGACCTACCGGATACTTTGCCGATCTGGTCGCTTTGCGGACGAGGCGGGCAGCCTTGACAAACTGCGAAGTTGTTCCGTGTGAACAGTTTATGCGAATCGCATTGACGCCGTTACTTACCAGTCGGCGTATTTTGGCTGGAGTTGCGACTGCGGGGCCGTATGTAGCCACTATTTTGGTCTTTTTCATTGACTGTAGGTAGCCCCAAGCGGAGTTGCGATCAACAAAAAAGGGGTAGCTGGCACTCTTAGCTATGTGGCGGCATTGGAATTGGCGGCCTATCTTCGTGTCAGTCAAGCCGTTAGGGGCTGTGTTTGTTTTTTTGTTGACTTTTTTGCGTGTGACTCTTCACAAACGCACAGTTTTTACGTATATTAAGTTGATGCTGGCGTAATCCGCCAAGGAATCAGGGCCCCGGCCATACGGAGGAGAGCAAACATGAGCAAGAAGGTGATCGTTGCTGTCAACAACATGATTTTCACCTCCAAAATCATGTCGTTCCTCGACAGCATGGAAGCTGAAGGGATCAAGGCTATTCGTTCGGATGATATCTTCTGCAAAGCGCAGGAGCTCAGTCCGGATCTGATAATTATTGATCTCAACTTGAATGGTATCGAAGCCCCATCGCTCATTAATAAGCTGCGATCATATACCGCCACGGAAAAGATTCCCATCATCTGCTATTCACCGCGCATTCTGGCCGACCAGATGAAAGCAGCCCTGGTTGCCGGGGCAAACGAGGTCTTCCCGAACTCCAAGATGACCTCGCGCATGAACAGAATCCTCGGCAAGTACATCAACAACTAACGCCCCCATTACCGCAAGCGCCGGGACAACCGGCAGCGCCTGTCGATTCACTCCCGAAGCATGCTACGGCACAGAGCGTGCCGGACGATAGACCCACGCCTCGTGCGTCCGGTTGTGTTCGGGATTCATCGTGTGAAGGACGAAATCAATTGCGGACGGGCAGACTTGGAATGACTCCTCCAGTGGACCGAAACGAACTGACAGCGAATCAACAAAACGCGGCAGATCACGCTCTGAGGGTGGATACAGGATGAAGAAATCAAACCCGGGCTGTGGGTGGCGAGTATTCTCGAACCGTTCAAGGTCAGACCACTGATAAACGAGCGCCCTCCTGATCAACTTGAAACCGGCGTAGTAAAACGGATATATGCGCCCTCCCTCGGGCGATACAAACATCACGGCCGGTCGCGGCTGCGTCGCCATACGCTCAATTCTCACCAGCGGCTCAACCACCCCCTTGTGACCATAGTTCAGCGTTAACGGGAAAAGAAGTGCAATGTTGATACCCGCCGCGATGCCTGCGAGACTGTAAAACAGCCTTTGCCGACGGTAGAAATACCCGCGCTCCTGCCAGTGATGCCAGAGAGCGAGAATCAGCAGCACAATGAGCGCCGAGACTATAGGGATCATGTACCGCTCCTGACGGCTCGGCGACAGGGTGTGAGCTACAACAAAACAGAGCAAGCTGAGGAAAAGCAGACGGTGCCGCACCCAGAAACGCTTTCTCCCCGACAGGTAAAAAAGCACAGGTGAAATCGGTGGAAGAAAGAAAACCAGCAGCACGGCGGCATAGATAAGAATACTTGTTTCATAAGGGGGACTGTCGGTGAGCACCTGCCGGATGTGATTTACACTTGAATCGGCAAACGAACCAAACAGACAATAATCAGCTGCCCCGGAGATCAGCAGCATAACCAGAACCGCAGAGGAATAGACCATGGCCTCCTTCAGTCGTCGGCTCTCGTACCAGAGCACAAACGGTATGGGCAGGACAGCAAATGCTATCTCAAAACGTATCATCCAGGCCAGACCCGTCACCAACCCGGCAAGCACAAGTTCGGCGGTGTTTCCGTTGCGCTTATAGCGATAGAGCAGAAGCAGCGACAGTATCCAGAAGTGACCGCCGACCATTTCAATCAGGTTTCGGACCGAAAGAAAGGGCATCGCCAGATGGACTGCAGTGACCAGACCGGCTATCAACGCCCAGTACTTCGAGCGCGTGACAAGCTCAACAATCCGGAACACGCAGTAAACGGAAACCAGCGACAAAACAGCATGGGACGCCCTGACGCCATACATAATCGTGTCGAGTGACGTGACGCCAAACAAGTAGTAGATCTTCATGATTGCGTACAGGAAGAGCGTGTAGAGCGGAAAGCGCGCCACATCCCGGGTAACTGTCCCTCCCCAGGTCAGGAGTCCCTCTTTGGACCAGAGCCCTGTACGCAACCAGTTGTACGCGACATCCACCGTCTCGTACTGGTCGTCGGAAGCCATGAACCCCTTCGAGAAGATCACAGCGAGTGTTCTTAACAGGATCGCCGCCACCATCACGACGAGAAGCGGATGTTCGCGGCAGTAGCTGACCAGCCTGTGGCACTTCAGGTTCATGACCGGGAAAATACCGAAGGAACTGAGCGATAGCAACAGGCGAACAAGTACCGGAGAGGCTGGAAAGAGCCACCGTGTACAGGGGCGACCCGCTTCACACTTACAAAAGAAGGCCCCGTGAAGTCTGACACCTCACAGGGCTTTTATGCCTATGCGGAAGGCGGGGTTCGAAGGTGCAGGAATATATTGTATACCAATAAGTTCTATGATCGCTATCAAGTTGGAAATGGAAAATGACAGAACAGATCTATTGCCATTCAGGAGGACACTCCAGCACCATTCCGCGGGTTGTGACGAAGATTCTGTCAAGTTGACTGGTCTTCAGATGTTGTAATTTCATCTTGCGGCGAAAATGCGCAGCTTTGGTCAGTTCTTTTGCGCGCCGAGCTATAGGCACGACTACGCCTACTTTTTTCTCGGGGAAGCACGTCTTGATAGAATCAATCGCTGGAATAAGGTCACTATCACCCGAAACGATAAAGGCAGTATCATACTCATCTTTATAGGCCAATTCAAACAGCTTGACCGCCAGACTGACGTCAGTGCGTTTCTCCTCCGGCGTCCAGAAGTCATTGTAGCATTTAGGGCAATGTTTTTCTTTGTACCTAAAGACACCTTCCACAATCTCAACACCCATATCTGCATAGATGGAAGTGATCAATCTGTGACGCTTCACTTTGTCTGTCGACCAATAGGCATAGGCCGTAAAATAGAGTATGCGATCAACGGTATCCAATTTTGTCACAAAGCATGCTGCGAGTTTTGTCAGATCAAGCCATTTGTATTGGTGATATGCACGGTTATCATTGAGTGCATGATAGAGATTGAACCCATCGAAAAAGAATGCTACTCTGGACAAAGATGTCTCTCAAATAAAAACCCAGGTGCACAGGCAACCTGGGGGCTGTAGGAACGAATTCCTACAGGGTTGAATTCTGACCTATTATACGAATTCTATCGGCAATTGTCAATCACTTTCGATGATTTTCTCAAACAAGAGTTTGATGCTTTGTGCAAAGACTTGCATGGTCAACCCTCAGGTCTGGAGCAACTTATTCTTGGCTGAATGATATGTTCTGTCATATCTCGCCCCCGATTAAACACCACACCAAGATTGGATTGCAGAAAGTTCTCCATCGGCTGCTCATCACCGTCGAGATATGCCCCGCTCCTATCGATTTCTGTTACTAATCAGGGCTTGCTGTGGCACGTCCTGTGGCCCGGTTGTGGCCTGACCCCGTGGCACAGATGGGCCATTTCCCGCCCAAATGCGTATATTTCGGAATGCTTTTGATGGTCTGTAATAGGTTGAAAAACAAAGCGAAAGCCCCTAAGTCTCAGGGACCCAAGGGCTCTTATGCTTATGCGGAAGGCGGGACTCGAACCCGCACGGATCGCTCCACTACCCCCTCAAGATAGCGTGTCTACCTGTTCCACCACTTCCGCAGACATTGTCAGTCTTTCAGATTGAACGGTCAGTTGCCGCTGGTGTCCTGGAGCCAGTACGGGATTTCTTCCTCAGAACCTGACTGCCCGGTGGCTCTGGCAATCGAGTCCTGCCGCGCTGCTTCCTCGGTCGCCTGCCTTTGCTCCATCATGCGCTGCTGTTCTTCGGCCATCATGCGGGTAACAGTTGATTCTCCAGTCTGCGTAGTATCAACAGCCTTCCGCGTTTGTGACGACATGAATGCCAGGGCGCCGCAGTTTACCATGAAGACAACTGCAAGCACAGTGGTGGCCCGGGAGAGAAATGAAGCTGCACCGCGTCCGCCGAATACCGCTCCCGACACCCCGCCGCCGCTGAAAGCTGTCCCGGCCAGCCCCTCCCCCTTGGACGATTGCATCAGCACGACCAGCACCAGGGCGATGCTCGTGATCACATGAAAGATTACCCAGATAGTAAACAAGTACTCAGCCTCCGTCTAAACCGCATTTATTATCGCAATAAAGTCATCCGCCTTCAGGGATGCACCTCCCACAAGAGCACCATCGATGTCCGGCTGCGCCAATAATCCTTCGGCGTTGTCCGGCTTGACCGAGCCGCCATAAAGAATCGGTACGCTGTCAGCCGTCTCCATGTGACGACCAGCCAGCCTTCGCCTGATAAACTGATGCACGTCCTGTGCCATTTCCGGTGTGGCCGTTCTTCCTGTACCGATAGCCCACACCGGCTCGTAGGCGATGACACTCTTCTTCAAATCATCGGCGGTAAACGCAGAGAGCGAACCATCAACCTGCCCCCCAACCACTGTCTCGGTGTCGCCGCGTTCGCGTTCGTCCAGCATTTCACCGACACAGATAATAGGCGTCAGACCGCTATCCAGAGCCAGTCTCGCCTTAGCGTTGATCAGTCGGTCAGTTTCGGCGTAATACTGCCGTCTTTCAGAGTGGCCCAAAATAACATAGGTTGCACCAACTGTCAAGAGCATCTCGGCAGAGACCTCGCCTGTGTAAGCCCCTCTGAGATGTTCGGACATGTTCTGGGCGCCAAGGGCAATTTGACTCCCGCTCAGGAGTCGGGACGCGGACTCCAGTGCTGTGAATGGTGGACAAACCACCACAGTCGCCCGGTCGTTCCTGGAGTTTCCGGCCAGCAGCGCTTTCAGGAGAGCCTCCGTCTCTGGCTGCGTACCGTTCATTTTCCAGTTACCGGCAATTATCTTCTGACGCATTTCACACCGCCCCCACCCTGGAGATGTCAGTCAGGGCAGCAACGCCAGGAAGCGTCTTTCCTTCGAGAAACTCCAGCGAAGCACCACCGCCGGTTGATATATGGGTCAATTTGTCGTCCAGTCCGGCCTGCGATACCGCCGCCGCAGAGTCGCCACCACCCACAACCGTGATCGTTCCCTTGGCTGTCAACTCAGCAAGCAGGTTCGCAACCGCGAGCGTCCCCGCCGCGAACGGCCTGTACTCAAAAACGCCCATGGGGCCGTTCCAGATGACCGTTCTGGCTTCCGCCAGTTCTTCGGAAAACAGCGTGATCGTGTCCGGGCCGATGTCAAGCCCCTTCATGCCGTCGGGTATCTTGTCAATCTTAACCACCTGTGTGACCGCTGACTCGGAAATCTCCGAGGCAATCACTACATCTTTTGGAAAGATGAGCCTGACACGCGAGTCCTGTGCCCTGCTGATGATTTCCCGTGCCAGTTCGATCTTGTCCTCCTCGAGTAGTGAGTCACCAATCGCGTACCCCATCGCTTTGGCAAAAGTGAAGATCATTCCGCCGCCAATAACGAGCATGTCAACCTTGTTCATCAGGTTTTGAATGACATCAATCTTACCCGAGATCTTTGCGCCGCCAAGAATAGCTGCAAACGGCCGCTCGGGATCAGACACAGCCTGACCGAGATACTTTAGTTCTTTCTCCATGAGTAGTCCGGCCACCGACTGGTTGAAATAGTGTGTCACCCCTTCGGTGGATGCGTGGGCACGGTGTGCAGAACCAAAAGCATCGTTGACGTAGATATCCCCCAGGGAAGCAAGTTTTCCGGCAAATTCCGGATCGTTTTTCTCTTCCTCCGGATGGAAGCGAAGATTCTCAAGCAACATGCAATTACCGTCTTCCATCCTGTCAACCAGATTGGAGGCTTCCGGACCGATACAGTCTTCGGCGAAGAGAACCTCCTGCCCAAGCAATTCCGATAGGCGCCGCGCAACCGGTCGCAGGGACATCCCGGGGATCGACTTCCCTTTGGGGCGCCCCAGATGCGAACAGGCGATCACCCTGCCATAATCGTCGAGAATCTTGCGGATGGTCGGCAAAGCACCTCGAATACGGCGATCATCGGTAATCTTCTGATCCTTGTCCAGTGGTACGTTGAAGTCAACCCGGAGTAGTACCCTTCGTCCTCGAAAATCTATGTCAGAAACCTTTACCTTGTTCATTGCTGCCTGTTCCCCTCCTGACTACAACATCATCTGCATCATGTCAACCATACGGCAGGAAAAACCCCACTCGTTGTCATACCAGGAAAACACTTTGGCAAACCTGCCGTGGCTCATTGTCATGGCTGCGTCAAAAACACAGCCGTGTGGATTACCTATTATGTCAGTCGACACTACCGGTTCCTCGCAATACTCCAGTGTCTTCGCAAGGGGACCAGACTCCGCGGCTTTCTTGACAGCGGCATTGATCTGTTCGGCAGTGACCTCTTTCTCGAGAATAACCGCCAGATCAACGAGCGAGGCGTTAGGAGTGGGAACGCGAATGGCGCAGCCATCCATCTTGCCGGTCAGCTCCGGAATCACCTGCGCGATCGCCTTGGCAGCGCCGGTAGTAGTGGGTACCATTGATAACGCAGCCGCACGGGCACGCCGCAGATCCCTGTGCGGGGCATCCTGAAGGCGCTGATCGGCTGTGTAGGCATGAATGGTTGTCATGAACCCCTTTTCGATGCCGAAGTTGTCAAGCAGGACTTTGGACACAGGTGCAAGACAGTTGGTAGTACACGAGCCGATGGAGATGACATCATGCCTGGACTTGTCGTACTGGTCAGAATTGACCCCGAGCAGGAACGTACCGTCATGCCCCTTGGCTGGAGCGGAGATGAGGACTTTCCTTGCGCCGGCACTAATGTGCTTAGCAGCATCATCCCGCTTGGTAAACAGCCCCGTGCACTCCAGCACAACCTCAGCACCAAGCGAAGCCCATGGCAGGTCGGCAGGGTCCCTCACGCACAGCACCGGGATATTCCTGCCGTCAACAATGATGTTGCTGCCATCAACAGCTATCTCGCCGGGATAACGGCGATGTATCGAATCATACTTGAGAAGATGCGCCAGTGTCTTGGCATCGGTAATGTCATTTAAGCCCACAACCTCGACGTTGGTTCCACGTGTGGCTCTCAATACGAGTCTGCCGATACGTCCGAAACCGTTAATGCCTACCTTCATATCAGCCTCCCTGGTTATCCGTTATTTCTTCTTTTTTGACTCAAACAAGTACTTTGCGCCTATTGTAATCGTAAGCGATGACCAATCTGTAACGCCAATCAGCGCCTTGGAGAAGTTGATCGGCATATATTGGGCGCTGAACTCCAACCCGATTGTCGTTGCTACAGGCCAGTCGAAACCACCACCAAGAACATAGTTGAGTGAAGTTTTCGATTCTTCTTCGTAGAACGTGGAGTAATAGTAAGCACCACTGGCGATCTGAATATCATGCCGGGCATGATAGATCCCTCCACCGACCGTGAGATAAGGGTGAAACTTGAAACTCCACTGCTCCAGAGGGTATAACTTCAACTTCAACAACATCGGATAGACAAGCAGACTACCGTAGAGGCTGCTACTTGGGTCCCTGCGCGTCACTTCCCCCCGGCTGACAACACCGAGTGACAGCTCTCCCATGAAACACGGACTGAACCTATACGCTGCAAATCCCTCAATGTAAAAGCTGGCATCTTTGAAGTCATTGATGAACACGATCGACGAGGAGTTGTCGGAAATCTCCTCCAGAGGAGTATCCCCAAGATTGCCCCAGACACCGAGTCGCACTCCCGCCTGATGACGTTTCCTGAAGTTTTCCCCGCGAGTATCCTGCATGTCGCGAGCCGCAATGGTCCCGGACGCGACAAATATCAGCACTGCCAGGAAACCAGGCAAGAGCATCAGCGGTCGTGGTGGTCGAGGAATCATGTGCGAGATCGAATCCTTTCGATCCGGCTAATGCCGGATAGTTGCCGTTCTCTTCTAACTGCTTCCCGTTTCATGGGTTACAGCATTCCAAGAGGACTCTTTCGTTGACGTCCAATATATGTCAAGCCCCCCTGCTGTCAAGCTCTTTAGGGCTTTGCCCCCTCATAGAAGATAAGTCGGCTGTTGTTGTAGTCGATTAACAGGCGGAATTGCTCCAGAAACATGTTACCGATGTTGCCGGCCAACTCCTCGGAGCCTGCGATGCCTTCAGCCGACCCGGACAGAAACACCCTCAAAGATTGCACGCGCACGCCACCAAATGCGAAAGAGGCAGCATAAGCTGATTTTGCCGCTACCTGACCACCGAACCCACCCAGCACTCCTGAGATGTCCTGAACATCGTCCAGCTTATCCTCGAGGCCGTTTGCCTGGACAAACCTGTCATGCAGGATCAACCCGAAGGCGTTTCCCAGATCAATAAGAAAGCTGCCGTGAATACCATTCAGTTCCGCTTCTATCGTCGGCACCTGCATAGTCAGATGAAACGGAACTTCCTCCCCACCCTCAGGCAGCTCAAAACGGTCGGGATTGTAGACAGTCAAAGCTCTGCCTGCATAATCAATCATGATCGGAAACCGGGACAGAAAATCGTAACCCAGCACTCCGCCGAACGGTGTGCCGTCAGCAGCGGCGCGGCCAATCCTTCCGAGATCGGTTGCCCCTGCCACCTGATTGTAGAAGGTTAGCCCACCGATGGAGATCGAATCCGTCCGCACCAGATCAAGCTGTTTGAAACCGCCTATGCCCTTTGCCGGCAGAGATCCGACCGATGGCAGGTCGAGAGACCCTATTGTTGGTTGATGGAACACATTTGCCGAGGCGCCGGAATCCAGAATGAAACGCGCCTTTTTCTTTCCATTGATGACAGCCGTGAGGTAAATGTGCCCATAGCTGAAATCGAATGGCATCATGACCCAGTCTACACCTTCCGGAAAGTAGTAGTCCTTCTTTGATTCAGACGGTATGCTGAATAACGACAGTTCTACAGGTTGGTTAAGACTCACTGTCTCAACAAAGAACTCGGAGAACAATGAAGCGTTGGAAGCTTCGGCTCGAGAGAAAAACGGCATCAGGATTCCGGAGACACTACGGAAATCTTCGCTGAATGTTTGCGTCTCCACGTTATCCAGACGGCTAACCATCAGTCTCTGCAGGCCCGATTTCACATCATAATGCAGAAGAACCGTATCGACATACAGCGGAAACACCGCGACCAGATGATAGACGTCATCATCGATGACGGTTGTTCCCCTGTACTCCTTTCCGCCCGGTATGCGATCCTTAAAAAGATACGAATACGATTGGAAGTAGACCTGTTTCATGAGTTCTCGTTCTTCGTATCCCGCAAGTCGTGAAACCGCGCCGTTGTGATCCCTTTGCCAGGCCACCTGACCATCATACGCCTGAGTAATAGAGAAAGCTCCAAGGTTCACCTCCAGATACATCTTATCCGGCAAAGCGGAATACATAAAAAACCGGCCCCTCTGGCCGTTGATGTTGACTTCCCCCTCGGCGTAGTAGGTTGAGACCGAGCGCAGTGTCTCAAAGGCCTCCTGCCCGCCGATCGACACGATCAACAGAGAATCAAGATTGAAGCTTCGAGCCGGTGTAAACGCCAGCAATAGAATGAAAACAAACAAGCGCCGTTTCAATTGCATAATCATCGTATCTTATACCTGTATCGGCGCAAAAGAATCAGCATCCCTACACTTACCCGCGTGCGTGCGCCAAGTCCCGCGATCCTAATACTCCTGCCAGCGGTAGTCGACTGAAACAATCAACGCAATCAGCGCCCAGGAAAGCATTAATGCTGTCCCTCCATAGCTCAGAAACGGGAGCGCCAGTCCGGTAACCGGCATGAACCCAAGCGTCATCCCCACATTGACCACACACTGGAACAGCAGCATGCTGGCCGCACCCATCACCACCAGTGACGCAAACCGGGAACGACACCTGACGGCTATCCTTGTTGCACGATAGAAGATAAACGCAAACAGAAACAGCACAAGGAGCGAACCCCACAAACCAAATTCTTCACCAAGGACAGAAAAAATGAAATCAGTATGCCGCTCGGGTAGAAAATCGAGACGTGACTGAGAACCACCAAGGAATCCTTTGCCCCACATTCCTCCGGAGCCGATTGATATCTTCGATTGAATAATCTGATATCCTGCCCCCCGCGGATCCTGCGTTGGGTCAAGAAAAGCAAGTATGCGTTGCCTCTGGTATTCAGCCAGCCTGCTCCAGACGTACGGCGTTATGATGCCGAACGCGAGGTTGGCGACCACCACCACAATCGAGAACAGCGATCCCGGCCGCACGACAGCCAGGAAACCGAGCAGGACACCGAAATAGATCGCCCATGACAACCAGTGAAACGCCGTCACCAGTGACAGCAGCGGCGAGAGTATGAGAAGAAGATACCAGGGAGAAAGCCCTGACCAGAACCACAACGCCAGGAGAATGACCGGAAAGACAATTGATGTCCCAAGGTCCGGCTGTTTCAGAATAAGGAGCATCGGGACAACAGTCATCAGTGTCGAGAGTGCCAGTCGCCGCTTTGAAACCAGCGAGAGTTTGGTGTAGGCAAAAAAGCGCGCAAGCACCATGATCAATGCCAGCTTGGCGATATCTGAGGGCGCGAGATTGATAGGACCGAAAGAGAACCATCGTGACGCGCCACCCGGTGCGTGCCCCCAGATAAGCACGAGCACAAGCATGACAAGCGCAGCCCCGTAAAGCAAATAGGCGCTGACATCAAAGAGCCTGAGCGGTAAATGAATAACAACCACAAACAGCACAAGCGCGAACAGCAGCCACAGCAGTTGCCGTTGATAGTAGGTCTGTTCGTAGTCTGTGGCTGCGTAATACTGTGCTGACATGATAAGCATTATGCCGATCAAGGATAGAATGAAAGCAGCACTTACCAGTTTCAAGTCTAATTCGCGATAGTTCAGCATCAGGGCAACTCTTCTCTGTTGACCTCGGCCACCGATTCTCTGTTCATCTTCTTGTGCATGAAGACATCAATCACTCGTTTTACCATGGGTGCCGCTACTTCGGATCCATGACCGGCGTTCTCGACAACAGCACAGACCACAATCTCCGGCCTGTCCAGCGGAGCGACACCGACAAAGAGGGCATGCTCTTCACCATGGGGGTTCTGCGATGTTCCGGTCTTGCCACCAAGAGAATAGTCACTGTTTCGCAGGCCTCGAGCCGTTCCTCTCTCACCTTCTACCACCAGGCGTATTGCTTCCTTCAGCAAGTCGAGGGTTGACTGTGAGAAGGGCAGAGTAAACGACACAGTTGGGGAAATAGTCACCCGTTCTCCGGTCGGTTTCGAGATCTTCTTGACAATATGGGGGCGATACACTACGCCATTGTTGGCGAGTCCGCAAAAGAACTGAGCAAGCTGTAACGGCGTGCACAGGATCTCCCCCTGACCGATAGCATTGTTCAGGACAAGCGCCCGGGTCCATTTCCCCCTGCCATAGCGCACATCATAGTAGTCACTGTTGGGATTCAGACCAGCCGCCTCATTCGGCAGATCCAGCCCGGTGAGTACACTAAACCCACATTTACTGAAATAATAACTCAACAGGTCAACACCGAGTTTC
>Ga0114920_10000789_pt1 | contig 14008 bp, 9 predicted proteins | sample ChitaG_FD_88683 | JGI IMG/M metagenome (GOLD analysis project Ga0114920, IMG submission 88683) | Deep subsurface microbial communities from South Pacific Ocean to uncover new lineages of life (NeLLi) - Chile_00310 metaG | ecosystem: Environmental > Aquatic > Marine > Oceanic > Sediment ... | reverse complement strand
ATTGATGAAGTTGAGGACCAGAAGATAGAGGTCATCGGGCCGGATATAGGCGAGATGGAGGAGGGAAGCAGCCATCCCCTGGCTCTGATGATCGAAGTTGCCGGCGCCGAGTTGGAGAAGGATATGGAGCCTGTCTTTGAAAGAAGGATACACCTTTATACTAACTACATAGAAGGTTTCTATCACATGAACCAGAGAGACGAAATCTGGATCAGGCTAAACAAGGATTCCTTTGGTAAAGGGCTCAATTCGCTGGAAGTGATCGGTCAGATTTTGATGTTCCTCTATACGTCGGAGCTGGATGTCATTGAGAAGATTTCCATCACCTTCGTCACGGATGAAAAGAAGGTTGAGGAGCTTCTGCCTAAAGCGCGGGAAGTGTATGGAGCCAGGGATGAAAGAGCCAGAGGCATGAAAGATGAAGATGTGGAAGAGTTTTATAGCTGTGCCCTATGTCAGAGCTTCGCCCCAACCCACATCTGCATTGCCACTCCAGAAAGAATCGCCAATTGCGGGGCCATAAGCTGGTTCGATGGCAGGGCCGCCTATAAGCTTGACCCGGAGGGGCCAGTGCAGGAGGTGAAGAAGGGGGAGTGTTTGGATCCGATAAGAGGCGAGTACAGTGGGTGTAATCAAATGGGAGCGGAGAAGTCTATGGGAGCCTATTCTCGCATTTACCTTCACAGTGCTTTTGAGTATCCACATACCTCCTGCGGTTGCTTCCAGGCCATCTGGTTCTACATTCCTGAAGTTGATGCCTTCGGTCTCGTCCACCGTGATTTCGCTGGTCAAACTGTAGTCGGTACGTCCTTCTCCACGATGGCTGCAGATACCAGCGGCGGCAGACAGGTAGAGGGCTTCCTGGGCTTGGCGCTGGAGTATCTCCGTTCGCCCAAGTTCCTCCAGGCTGACGGTGGACTGAAGCGCCTGGTGTGGGCTCCCAAGGAGATAAAGGAAAGATACAGGGATGCCATACCCGAAGATCTGTATGACAAGATAGCCACCGAGGAGGACGTCAAGAACGTTGACGAACTGGTTGAGTTTCTCGATAGGGTAGGGCATCCATGGGTAAAGGGAGAGGTAGAGCTTCCTGTGTAAAACGAGCTAGGAGGGTTTTCGATGGCGCTCAAAGGGACCGATGTTGTAAAGAGGCTTCCTGAAGGGGGCAAGAAGAATTGCCGAGAGTGTGGCTTTCCCACCTGTTTCGCCTTTGCCATGAAGCTAGCCGGGGCAGGCACGTCCCTTGATAAGTGTCCCTATCTTTCGCCAGAGGTTAAGGCTGAGCTAGAAGATGCTCTGGCACCGCCCATCAAGCTGGTGACCGTAGGCTCCGGTGATAATGCGCTGGCGATTGGGAACGAAGAGGTGATTTACAGGCATGAGAAAACCTTCGTTCATCAGCCGGGCATTGCGTTGCTAATCTCGGACAATGAGGCTGAGGCCAAGGTCAACGAGAAGATAAAGAAGATGAAAGAACTGCAGTTTCCCTGGGTGGGGGTGACCTTAAAGGCGGATCTGCTGGCGCTGCAGTTTGAGTCAGGAGACAAGGCCAAGTTCGAAGCTCTGGTGAAGAAGGTCTGTGACAGCACAGACTTGGGCATAGTACTAATCTCCGAGGATGTTGAGGCCTTGCTTTTGGCGCGAGGTATATGTGGTGAGAGGAAGCCGTTGCTGTACCCCGTAACAAGAGACAATGTCGATAAAGTACTTGCTGGCATCAAGGACTCACCGACGCCGCTGGCTGTCAGCGGAAACGGCGTGGAGGAGTTGATACCGCTCACCACCAAGTTGAAGGATGCCGGTATCGAGGAGATAGTACTGGACCCGGGCTCCAAGAACATGCAGGAAGCTATAAGGGACCAGACCCTGATTCGGCGAGCCGCTTTGAAGCAGAACTTCAGACCTCTCGGCTATCCTACTATCGGGTTTCCTTGCTTCCTGGCCAAAGATGAGATCAGGGAGGCCTTGATGGCCGCCATGTTTGTGATGAAATACGCTGGTATCATCGTCCTTCGCGACATTGATGAGAGTTCCTTGTTGCCGTTGTTGGTTCAAAGGCTCAACATCTACACGGATCCGCGAATACCTATGTCGGTGGAAGAAAAGGTCTACGAGGTGGGTGAGCCCAATGAGGAATCGCCGGTTCTGGTAACCAGTAACTGGGCATTGACTTACTTCATCGTGGCCTCGGAAATTGAGGGCAGTAAGGTTCCATCCTGGCTGTGTGTCAAAGATACCGAGGGGCTTGGTGTACTCACCGGGTGGGCTGCTGGCAAGTTCTCCGGCGATTCTATCGGGCCGTTTATCAAGAAACTGGGAATCGAAGACAAGGTAAAGCATAGGAAGCTGATTATTCCAGGGAAAGTAGCGAGGATTAGAGGCGAGCTGGAAGAGGCATTGCCCGACTGGGAGATTATAGTTGGGCCTCGGGAGGCTGGCGAGATACCAGCCTACCTGCCGAGCCTCGTTCGGAAGTGGAAGAACTAGGGCAACAAGTGGCGGGCATCCTGGCCCCGGAGAGAAAAGACAGACGCCACTTAATCTCCGTCCTTCAGGGCGTTCAGCAGAAGTTTGGTTACATTTCAAAAGAGGCGATGCTGGCGATCGCCGACTTCCTGGGCATCCCGGGGAGCACGGTCTACGGCATTACCACTTTCTATAATCAATTTCGTCTTACTCCTCCAGGAAAGCACCCCGTAAACGTTTGCATGGGCACTGCCTGCCACTTGGCCGGGGGCAGGCTTGTTTTAGAGGCGATGGCGAGGGAACTGGATATTGAGGTCGGGGGCATTACGCCTGATCACGAGTTCAGCCTGGATAGGGTGGCCTGCATCGGTTGCTGTGCTTTGGCTCCAGTGGTCGTAATCGGTGATTCCGTCCACCCGAGAATGACACCGCCGAAGGTGGAGGAGGTCCTGGTGTCTGTTAAGCCGGTAAGCCCAGAGAAATCGGAAAAACAGTAATGGATTGCTTAGCAATCCTGCCTGTCATTCTGAGCAGAGTGAGGAATCCTTCCCGTGGCTCAAGACAGTGTCTAGAGGTCCTTCGCCGTCGCTCAGGGTGACAATCGAACACTCTCAGTTATGGTTTCTGATGACCTTTGAAGAGATTCAGAATCAGGCAAAATCGGACTGGAACTCCCTTTATCACGGCGAAGTCCCTCATATCCTCATCGGTACAGCTACTTGCGGGCGAGCTGCTGGAGCGCTGGCAGTAGTCGAAGCCTTCAATAAGGAGCTGGCTAGGCAAAGCGCTCAAGCTACGGTGACCGAGGTTGGCTGTATGGGGCTTTGCTCCCTTGAGCCTTTGGTTACCATAATCAAGCCGGGCTCCTTTACAGTTTGCTACAACAATGTCACTCCTCAGGTTGTGCCTACTCTGGTTGAAGGCTATGTTGTGGGTGATGACCCTTGCCTTGAGCTGGCTTTGGGAACGGTTGAGGGAGGTGAGGGCGAGGCTGTCTATATCCCCGAACTACCCAGGTTTGAACACGAACTCCGCTTGATACTCCGTAATTGCGGTTATATTGACCCTGGGGACATAAGCCACTATATTGCCGGCGGCGGCTATAGCAGCTTGGCTAAAGCCTTGAAGATGAAGCCGGCAGCCATAATTGGGGAAATAAAGAAGTCGGGGCTCAGGGGGCGGGGTGGTGCCGGCTTCCCTGCCGGGATGAAATGGGAGCTTTGTCGAAAGGCTTCCGGCCGGATCAAATATGTAGTCTGTAACGCTGATGAGGGAGACCCTGGGGCCTTCATGGACCGGGTCGTCTTGGAAAGCGATCCGCAGCAGGTTATAGAAGGCATGATTATTGCCGGTTATGCAGTCGGGGCAGGAGAGGGGTTCATATATATTCGAGCTGAGTATCCTCTGGCCATTGAACGCTTGAAAGTCGCTCTGGAGCAGGCAGAGAAGGTGCAGCTGCTAGGTGACGCTATCCTGGGCAGTGGATTCAGCTTTCATGTTGAGATAGTCCAGGGAGCGGGTGCTTTCGTCTCGGGTGCGGAGACTGCTTTGATGATGGCAGTAGAGGGGAAGCGGTCCATGCCAAGACCGCGTCCACCGTTCCCGACCGAATCAGGGTTGTGGGGCAAACCAACCTTGGTTAACAATGTGAAGACATATGCCTATGTTCCTTTGATACTTGGCCACGGGGCAGACTGGTTTTCCGACATCGGCACTGAGAACAGCAAGGGCACAGCAGTGTTCGCTCTGGCAGGCAAGATGGTCAACACCGGACTGGCGGAAGTAGCCATGGGTACAACTCTGAATGAGCTCATCTTCGATATCGGTGGTGGCATCGGGGGTGGGAAGCAGTTTAAGGCAGTGCAAATTGGTGGTCCTTCGGGCGGTTGCCTGCCGGAAAGTATGCTACAGACGCCGGTGGATTTTGATTCGCTCCGTGAAGCGGGGGCGATTATGGGCTCTGGCGGCGTAATTGCCATGGATGAGGACAACTGCATGGTCGATACTGCGAAGTTCTTCCTTGACTTCATCCAGAAGGAGTCCTGCGGCAAATGCTCAACCTGCCGACTGGGTACCAAGCAGTTGCTGGACATACTGGAGGACATCACTGCTGGAAAAGGCAAGATGGAGGAGATTGATTCACTGCTTGAACTGGGGGAAGATGTGAAGGATGGTTCGTTGTGTGGCTTGGGCAAGACGGCATCTAATCCAGCCCTGACTACCATTCGCTATTTCCGCGATGAGTATGAAGCTCATATTCTCGAGAAACGTTGTCCGGCGCGGGTATGCAAGGAGCTAACGGCCTATTACATTCTGCCGGACAAGTGCGAGCGGGGCTGTGAGCATTGCGTCCTGGCGTGCCCTGTGGAGGCAATAAGTTCCAATAAGAAGGGGATAAAGGTCATTGACCAGACCAAGTGCACCAAATGTGGCAGTTGTGAGCTGGTGTGCCCGCCAGAGTATAATGCGGTGGTAAGATTATCGCCAGTAAACTTGGTGCCATCGTCAGAGGTTGCGAAGCCGAAGAGAAGGAAGACCGGAGGAAAAGCGAAGTGACAACCACGATTGTCGTAGCTGGAAAAGGCGGTGTCGGCAAGACAGCTATCTCCGCGTTGCTGATTGAGCTGTTATCCAAAAAGGGGGTGGTTCTGGCCATCGATGCCGACCCCAGCACCAACCTGAATGATGCCCTGGGCCTGCCTCTGAAGGACACGGTAGGCAAGGCGCGTGAGGACATTACTGAAGACATTCAGAGAGGGACTCTTTCTCCCACAGTTCCCAAGCAAGATGTTCTGGACATGAAGGTAAGGGAGGCCTTGGTGGAGTCGGCGAAGGTCGACCTTCTGGCTATGGGGCGTCCGGAAGGCCCGGGGTGCTACTGTGCTGCCAATCATATGCTGCGTCTTTCCATGGAACGGCTGGCGAAAACGTACGATTATATGGTCGTCGATTCCGAAGCTGGGATGGAACACATAAGCCGGCAGACAACACAGGACATAGACTTCCTGCTGACCGTCTCTGATGTGACTACGCGGGGTATCACTGCCGCTGCTCGAATGAATGAGCTAATTAAGGAGATGAGGACTAAGGTTGGGAAAGCCTACCTGGCAATTAACCGGGTTAAAGATGGGCTGCCACAGGAGATAGGAAAGGCTGCCGGCGACTTCGGACTTGACATCATCGCTACCATATCTGAAGACCCATATATCGCCGAGTTAGAGATAAAGGGCAAACCGATCACTGAACTCCCAGAGGATTCGCCGCTCCGACTGGGAGCCAAAGCCATAATCTCCAGACTGGGGCTGTGACCAGCCTCATATGGGGGGTTACCCAGGTGGGACTTAAGGACAGGAAGCTAATCACCCTGCGGGAAATCGAGGGCGTCGTCAGTCCTCACCAGCGGCAGGTTGACATGGCGCTGGAAAGCAGGAAGGAAGCGCTGGAATATGTTGTCGACGTCTCCGAGCTGGCCGAGTTCATCGGCGGCAGGGTGGAATCGTTGGGACTGGGTGAAGACTGGGCAATAAGCAAGGAAATCCTTACTGGGGTGGAGGTTTTCTTCGTTTTCAACCGCGCTGATGAAGAGTTGCCCGCTAGTCTGAGGTTCTTATTCTCCGGCGACAGGATAGGACTGATGAGGGGCGAAGATCTAGCTGGCTTCGTCATTCTCCACGTCAGCCACATGCTCAGGTATGTGAGGGAAAGTAATCCTGACAAGGATCTTCCCGAGGTTTGCTATAGAGTATAGAGACTCTGCCTTTAGGACCTGAGAGGGTAAATGGCAAGCAACACCGATTTGGACTTCCTGTTTAATCCTCAGTCGGTAGCTATTGTCGGAGTTTCGGCCAGCCAAGCCTGGGACAACGTCGCTGGAACCTATCTGGGAGCTTTGCTCCGCTGTGATTTCAAAGGCCCAATCTACCCCATAAACCCGAAGGGCGGTGAGATTCAGGGCTTGAGAATCTATGCCGGCATTGAGGATGTTCCGGATCCGCTTGACTACGTTATTTGCTGCATTCCAGCCCGGTCGGTGCCGCAGCTAGTCAAGGATTGCGCCGCCAAGGGAGTCAAGGCAATCCAGTTCTTCACCTCGGGCTTCAGCGAAACCGGCACTGAGGAAGGCAGAAGGCTGGAGGCGGAGATTTGCGACCTGGCTCACGACGGCGGAATCAGGCTTGTTGGTCCCAACTGCATGGGAATCTATTGCCCCAGAGGAGGCTTATCTTTCACCATGGATTGCTCTAAGGAAAGCGGGCCGGTGGCTTTCATTTGCCAGAGCGGTGGGAACGCGATTTATTTCACCCGGCACGCGGCTCAGCGCGGCGTTCGTTTTAGCAAGGTGGTCTCCTACGGGAACGCTGCTGATGTCACTGAAAGTGACCTGCTGGAGTATCTGGCCGCTGACCCCGAGAGTGAAATCATAGCTGTCTATATTGAGGGAGTGAGGGACGGTAAGCGTTTTGGCAGAGCTCTCCGGGAGGCAGCGAAGGTTAAGCCGGTGATAGTGATGAAGGGTGGCTGTACTGAAGCCGGGGCAAGAGCGGCGGCTTCTCATACGGGCGCTCTGGCTGGATCGGCAACGATATGGGGCGGGCTCTTGCGGCAGGCAAACGTCATTCCTGTCGCTACCCTGGAGGAGTTGGCCGACGTGTTGGTCACCTTCCTGCATTTGCCGGTGCCTCAGGGGCGGCGGCTTGGCTGTATCGACGTGGGTGGTGGAGCGGCGGTTGTAGCTACCGACAGCTATGTTTCCGCCGGGCTCATCTTGCCAGCCCTGCCCCAGAAAATGCAGAAGGAACTCAGGGGTTTCGTCAGCACTGATGCCGGCGTAAGCCGCAACAACCCTATGGATCTGGCCGGTCAATTCTATTCCCCAGCGGTCTACTCTGTGGTGAAAGCCCTAGCTCAGTACAGCGGCATTGACATCATCGTTGTTCATTTTCCTCTGGGCATCATGCCAGCAGTCTCCTATTTCCCCAAGAAGGGTGCGATTCCCTTGCTCGACAATCTAATTAGAGTTCATGACGAGAGTGATAAGCCGATGGTGGTGGTGATCGACCAGATTGTTACTGCTGAAGCCTGGGAAACGGCCTTCGGATGTCAGCAGAAGTGTCACCAGGCGGGGATTCCAGTGTACTTCTCGATGAATAGCGCAGCCAGAGCTATTAGCCGGTTTCTGTGTTACTATGAGCATCGTGGCAAGCGCCAGGCGGACAACGGGGGACCGGACTGACTGCCCTCCGGTCCAAGAGGAGGTTATCTGAATGGATGAGTATGTAAGAAGTCTCATGGAGTCGAAGTTTCAAGTTCCTGTAGTCGACGGGGAGGACAAGGTGTGCTCTCTGGCTGAAGCCATAAAGAGGCACGTAAGGAAGGGAATGACCATCAACGTGTCTGCAGGCGGAGCCTTGATGTACCAGCTCGTGAGGGAGTTCTGGGGGCAAAGACCAGGTTTCACGCTCATAACTCAGGGCTTGGGCGCAAATCTGCTCGCCGTGATTCAAGGGAGACTGGTTAGGAAAGTCCTAACCAGTTTCGCCGGCAATGGATATCCCAGTCCAGGTCCTAATCCTCTGGTGCAGAAAGCTTATCTCTCGGGCGAAGTGGAGTTCGAGAACTGGACGATGCGTACCATTCCCCAGAGGCTTCTGGCAGGGGCAATGGGATGGGGCATCATCCCCACTAAGTCACTTCTGGGGAGTTCCATGGAGGAGGAGAACAAGGAATCCTTCATGGTCATCGATGACCCGTTCTCTGAGGGCGAGAGGATCGGATTACTGAAAGCCTTGAGGCCGGACATTACGCTGCTTCATGGTGTGGCTGCCGACCGTTGTGGCAACACCATAATGACCTATCCGCTTGGGGGTGATGCCTTCGGCGCGTGGGCCGCAAAAGACGGCGTGATAGTCAGCGCAGAGAAGATAGTGTCTACCGAGTATATCCGCAGGCATTCACATCTCGTGCGGGTGCCGTCCTATCTGGTTCTGGCGGTTTGCGAGGCGCCTTATGGAGGCCATCCGGGTGGGATGACATGCCACGGTTTGCCCGAATCCGAGGCCTATTTCCCCGATTACGATTTTGTTACCGAGGTCAACGAGGCGTCGAGCGATGAAGAAAAGTTCTCGAAATGGATACAACACTGGATTCTGGATTGCAAGGACCACAACGACTACCTTTCCAAAGTGGGAAACGAGAGGCTGCTTTATCTGAAAGGTAAGGCCGATTCCGATGCGTGGATAGCTGAAACGCTGTCTGAAATCTCGAGGGTTGATTTCGAAAGGGAGCCGAACTCTCTGGAGAGGCTGGTGGTAGCTGGTGGAAAGGTTATAGCCGAGAAGTGTATCGCTGAAGGATACAAGACAATACTGGCCGGCGTAGGGCTGTCAAACCTGGCGGCCTGGCTGGCCACTTATGCGCTCAAGGAAAAGGGGCACATGGTGGATTTGATGGCTGAGATAGGCATGTACGGTTACCTGCCCAGAGCATCAGACCCGTCCGTGTTCAGCTTCCATAACATGCACACATGCAAGCTTTTCACCAACATAGACACAACGCTCGGGTTCTTCGTCGGCGGTTCGTCAAATCGATGTATGGGAGTTTTGGGCGCGGGCCAGGCGGACAAGTTCGGCAACGTGAACTCGACCAAGATCCCGGGTAGGTCCTACCTCGTCGGTTCTGGAGGTTCCAACGACATAGCCAGCACCAACAGGGAGACGGTGGTGGTGATGAACGCGGGCAGGCGTAGACTAGTGGAGGAAGTCCCGTACATTACTTATCCGGGGAAGAACGTCAGGACGCTGGTCACCGATATCGGGGTTTTCGAGAAGATTGACGGCAGGGAGACCTTCACCTTGACAGCCTACATCCCTTCGGAGGCAAGTCAGAAGGAGGCGGAAGCCGTAGCCGAGGTGAAGGAGCGGGTGGGATGGGAACTCGACATCGCCTCGCACTTGAAGAGAGTGGAGCCGCCGACCAGAGAGGAGATAACTCTGCTAAGGCTCTTCGACCCCAGGGGATACTTCATAGGGTCCTAAAGCAGCCTGTACTGCACCCGGAAACCAAGCGGCGCCTACGAGTAGCTGTAGCGTCACTCTCTGTTTGTTGCCTCGCGACTCAACACTAACGTCCTATGACCATTTACTTGGTCGGATTAGTCCATTTGGGTGATTCATTCGTCAGACGACCGATGATACACTCGGGTATACCTAAATACTGACGGAAGGGCTTATGACATGCCAGTTCAAGTTAACGGCGCAGAGTTCTACAGAACGGCCGAAGCTTGTCGAATAGCCGGCATAAGTAAGAACACCTTCTTGCGATGGGTCAAAGCGAGGGCATTTGCCGATGTGGAACACAGGGATAGAAGAGGTTGGAGATTATTCACCCAGGATGACTTGGAGAGACTAACAGCCGAGGTCAACAGAATTTACAAGGATCCAGCGGCTGAAAACTGGCGAATACGTTCCGCGAGGCTGAAGTAGGCTGAGCCTTTGTGAGTTGGCATAAGCACGCCGGCTCTAGGTGTAAAGATGGCGGACGATCAAGGGACAAAAGAGCAACTTGTGAGTGAATTGCGGGCATTACGCCAACATCACGCGCGATTGGAAGAACTATTCACCAGACGCAAGCAAGCGGAGGCTCTTTGTGACATCGCGCGAGCGACGGGCCGGAGGCTGGGACTAGACCAGCTGATAGACTGCACCCTGGGCGAGGCGGTCAAGGTGATGGGCGCAGACATGGGATTGCTGTATCTAGTGGATAGGACAGAGAAGGCTCTTGTGCTAAAAGCTCATACGGGCGTGCCCGAGCAGACCCTCCTTCGAATAGGGACTGTGAAGTTCAGCAGCGAAGACTTGCGAAAGATGCCGAAGAACGAAGCCCCAGAGATCTCCGTTTCGCGGATATTTCGTGACGCTGTTCTCAGATTAATGTTTGCCGAAATGCGAGTGGACCAAGCAGTATCGGTAATCGCTATCTCCTTCTTGGGGAAAAGCGGACTGCATGGAGTACTGGCTGTCGGTAGGCCAGGTGAGCACAGATTTGACCAAGATGACATGGAACTGCTCGAGGCGGTCGGCAAACAGGCGGGAGTTGGCATAGACAATGCTATGCTGTCCCAAGAGGCGGGCAGGTTGGGTGGAGCCGACGGTCTGACCAGCCTTTACAATCAGGCCTATTTTCAGCAGCGACTGCAAGAGGAAGTAGAGCGGAGCTCGCGCTACGGGCTAGAATTCTCCGTTGTCATGTTAGATGTAGACGACTTTGAACGGTATTGCGCGCGCTGCGGGCGTGCGCCGGGGAACAAGATTATTGAGATGTTAAGTACGTCGATCCGCAGCTGTATCAGAAAGGTGGATATCGCCTGCCGCTTCAGTGGAAGCAAGTTCGCCGTCCTTCTGCCGCACACTGACCCGGGTGGCGCCCAGGTAGTGGCAGAGAAGCTATGCCAAACGGCCTTCAACGCCTTTGCATTGACACGGAGATCTACTCGCTTCGATTTGGCTCTCAGTCTGGGCATTGCCTCCTTTCCCTCTGATGCACAATCCCCCAAGCAACTCATCCACCGGGCTGAGGTTGCCTTGGGCACGGCAAGAAGGCAAGGTGGAAACCAGGCGTGTCTGGCCTCAGATACGCCTAGCGCTGTCGGCACAGCCAGCGGCGATGTCTCCCGCCTGACCGAAGATGACAAGGAGTCAAGCATGCAGATTGCCTATGCCATGGCAGCTGCGGTCGACGGCAAGACTCACCTCGGCCACTCGCGGAACGTGGCAAAGCACGCTGTGGCCGCAGGTGAAGTGCTTGGCCTGCCGCGCAGTAAGATACGGCAGCTTCGTACTGCTGCTCTGCTCCATGACATCGGTAAGGCCTGTCTCCCGGACGGCCTGCTCGAGGGGTCGGAAGCCTTAAGCCAGGAGGAACTGCTGCTGCTGAGGAAACATCCGGAGCAGGGGTCGACCATAGTAAGCCAGATCCCCGAGTTGGCCTATTGCGCTCCGGCCATTCGGCACCATCACGAGCGATACGACGGCAGTGGTTACCCCGACGGCCTTGGGGCCAAGCAGATTCCTATCGAGGCACGCATCATTGCCGTAGCTGACGCCTACGATAATATAACCACGCCAGGTTCCGAGTACCAGATGTTGCTGCCCCAAGGCGCGCTTGAGGAGCTATCACGGCATGCCAGTACCCAGTTTGATCCTCACGTTGTGGTGGCTTTCACGAAGGCAGTGTTAGCCGGTGTCTAAGTCTCGCGAGGCAGAATGTGAGTTCAATAGAAGAACACTTCGCAGGTCTTGGCGCCCAGTCCTCTCACCGACTCTGGTTGTTGGAACAGGATACAGTCGGTATGGCTACATAGGGTATGGTCTTGGGCAGCAGTCCTGGTCAGGGACAACGCCTCAAGTCTCCGATCAAGTATCTAACAGGTGGCCCGCCTGCAAGGGGATGCAAGAATCGGCCCAGCTGACAGCGTGGTTACTCTTAGTTTCGGTCTGAACAGGATTACGGCAGGGCCGGCAAGAATACGCATCTGGCCTGTTGTCAAGACAAGCTCAAACGGAACAGATTTGGGTGTATTGTATCTACTCCACGCTGGTAGCCGTTTGTACTGCGCTGCGAAATGGAATACGTGATATGCGTAAAAGGCGGCGTTACTAACCCGTTCTGCCGAACTCCTTTTCCAGTTGGCGTGAGCTCAGGTGAATCATGGTTGGCCTGCCGTGGGGGCAGGTTCGGGGCTGGGTGGTCTGCTCTAGCTGTCTTACCAGCTCTCTCATTTCCTCGTCAGTTAGCGATTCTCCTGCTTTGACAGCGGCGTGGCAGGCCAGGGACTGAGCCATTTTCTCTTCTCGCCTTAGTGGCCCCTCATCGCTAGACAAGGAGTCGAGCAATGTCCTCACCCCTTCGGCCAGGTTGCCCCCCTTCATCATCACTGGCACAGCTCTTAGCAGGTAACTCCTGCCTCCAAAGGGCTCGAGGCTGAAGCCGAATTCGTTGAGCAGTTCACCTCTAGCTTTCAAAACCTCTTCGTGCTTGGGGCTCAGTTCTACGTTTACCGGCTCAAGCAGCCCCTGAATATCTACGTTCTGCTGGGAGCGCTGAGTCAGGATTCTTTCGAAAAGAACACGCTCGTGTGCGGCATGCTGGTCGATGAGATAAAGCCCTTCGGGCCCTTCAGCCATGATGTAGCTGCTGCTCAATTGGCCCGCCACTCTGAGGATGGGCACGAAGGTCATCTCGGCAGCCTTTGTTGCTGATAGGCTTGGCGCGGGGGTAGGTACTGGGGTCGTCTCTGGGCCTGATGCCGTCCACAAACTCGGTGACGGCGTGGGTGGAGAGGCGGCAACTCTGACTTTGGGCGGCGACGCTTTGACCACAACCTTGCTTATTGACTTCTCCACCGCAGCATAAACGGTCTGACCGCTACGAAATCTCACCTCCGTTTTGGTGGGGTGGACGTTGACGTCGACCTCTTGTGGCGGCAGGGAAACGTTAAGAATTACTATGGGGTGCCTGCCAGCCATGAGCGACCCTTGATAGGCATCCTCGGCAGCCCGGGCCAGCAGGCTACTGCGCACCCAGCGGCGGTTGACAAAGAAGCTGAGATAGCCGCGACTGGAGCGGGCCAAGGAAGCCGGGCTCACCAGGCCAGTCACCCCGGGTGCTTGAGCGGTTCCACCAATGGCCAGCATCTGCTCGGCTATCTCAAGGCCGTAGACTTCGGCCACGACATCTCGCAGGTTGCCGTTGCCCGGCGTGTGCAGGGTTGTTCGCCCCTCGAGCGACAGGTTGAATCTCACCTCGGGGAAAGCCAGGGCATACTGGCTTAAGAGGTTGGCGATGTGGCCGTTTTCCGTTGTTGCTGACTTGAGGAACTTCAGTCGTGCCGGGAAATGGCGGAAGAGGTGATGTACGGCGACGGTAGTGCCCTGTGGTCGGCCACGTTTCTCCCTGTTAGCCACGGTGCCGCCCCTTAGCTGAAGGTAGGTGGCTGCAGTATCACCGGCTGCCTGTGTCAGGATTTTCATCTCGGCCACCGCTGCAATGCTGGGCAAAGCCTCACCGCGGAAACCGAGGGTGGAGATTGTTTCCAGGTCGGCTAACGTGTCAATCTTGCTGGTGGCATAGCGGCGGAAGGCAGGCTGCACATCGCCTTCTGAAATGCCGCTTCCGTTGTCGGTGACCTTGATGAACCTTACGCCGCCCCCCTGCGCCTCAACGGTGATCTGGCTAGCGCCAGCATCAAGAGAGTTCTCCACCAGCTCCTTAACCACCGAAGCCGGCCTCTCCACCACCTCGCCGGCCGCAATCTTGGAGGCAACTTCCCGGGCGAGAACCTTTATGGGCATGTTAGTTCATTTTACACGGTTTAGTGTAGGAAAGCAATAGCAATACTTCGCTTGTGGGGCAGCTTCAGCAAGAATCCGGGATTCACCCAATTCTTTCTAGGGGCGCAAAGCTGAGCAACAGTCTCTTGGTTCCGGCCTCCGCGAAGTCTACAGTTACCACCTGGTCGTGTCTATTGCTGGAGCAGCTTACCACT
>Ga0114920_10000788_pt1 | contig 14011 bp, 11 predicted proteins | sample ChitaG_FD_88683 | JGI IMG/M metagenome (GOLD analysis project Ga0114920, IMG submission 88683) | Deep subsurface microbial communities from South Pacific Ocean to uncover new lineages of life (NeLLi) - Chile_00310 metaG | ecosystem: Environmental > Aquatic > Marine > Oceanic > Sediment ... | reverse complement strand
ATCAGGTTAAGTGTATCGGTGGTGCTGCAAAGTATTCATTCACTGAGAATGGAGTAATAGGTGTAAAGTCTGGTACAGATTGGCTACCTATTCCAATTGTAGCGTTCTCGGCTCAATGGACGCCACGTAAAGGTGATGCTACAGAGAAAGTGATGATCAAGTATGATTATGAATTAGCGCTTGAATTAGGGCAGCTATGGATGATTACTTATGAGGAACTAGGTACAACACCTCAAGACTTAGCATTAGCAGGATTGTTAGACGCTAACTTTACAGTTACTACAGCAGTAGCAGTAGCGGCAACAACGACTATCTCATACCAGTTAAGAACTGATTATGGTAAAGGATTGGTGAACAACCAAAACATTGCAGGATTAGTATTAGCTGACTATGCAGCAGTGAACAGAACAAGTGGACTTCCAATTGTTATGACAGCAGCGGTTGAGTTACCAGATGTAGAGTATCAATTTGATATGCCTAATCAGACTAGTGCTGATGTGGTTCGTATATCAACTGTTACCACTTCAGGTTATGAAGGGTTTGTTGATTTCACAATACCTTAAACTTTAAGTTATGAATAGAGACGATTTATATATAGTTGGTCACGCTTCATACCTAAAATCTGAAGTAAAGGGAAAGGACTTGACAGCTTTAAAGAAGAAGTACCCAACTCATAGAGAGGACGTATTGAAAGCTTTAGAAGCAATGATAGTTGCAGACGTGAAAGCCAAGAAAGAAGCAAAAGAAGCAAAAGCGGCAGAAAAGGCGAAAGCCAACGAAGCTAACAAAGCGGATAAATAGAACTCTACTTGTTTTATTTGTGAATAGAGCCCTACCACTTGCGGTGGGGCTTTTTTTTAACCATGATGATAGACTTAACAACAACAGGACACTACAAACGCATACAGAGGCAAGCAGAGCTATTAACAGATGCTTTACTTTGGATAGATGCATTTCATACTAGTAGTGAGCTTGCAGACCAGATATTAGAGTGGATCAAAGAAGATCAATTAGAAGACAAGGGTGTAGACTCGAATGATGAGAACTTAGGTTTTTATTCTTTCATGACAGAGATACTAAGTGATGGAGAGAAGCAGGAGGGCGACCACTACACCTTAGACGACACAGGAGAGTTTAAACAGACTATGGTGGTACTTGCACTAGCAGATGTCTTAGTTGTCAAGGCAGACGCAGACAAGATGCAGAACCAACATTGGTGGAGAGATGAGATACTAGGGTTGAACAATGAAAACATGTCAAAATTAAGAGATGCGTACAGAGAAAAAGTTATCAATTACGGAAAAAGAGTATTGGCAGGACGTATCTAATTGTCCTCTTGATGTTTGGGAGGCTTGTCATGAGAGAGGTTACCACAACCTTAGAAAGAAGCGTAAGAAGCTTAGTGATAAGAACGAGGCTAAACAGAAGATTAAGGATTACGATGCATGGAACATCTTATTTAAAGACTTTGTAAATAAGATTGGGTTACAACCTGAGTTCAAAGAATACATATTACTTGTGAAGCGTTTGGTCGATGTTCAGCACAAGTACATAATGAGTGAAATAGAGGTTGATGGTATTATTATCAGAGATCGTAAAATGCTTAATGAGATCAACCGCCTAAAGTTAGAGATAGGCAACTACGAGAAGTCAGGGAGCAAGTCAGAGAGTATTAATGCTCAATTGATGCGCTTTCTACCAATGACAAAGGTTAAACTGTCTAAGAAGGATTTGACAGTAGAGGAGTTTTTCGAACTACGTAAACAATTTATAACATGGCAGAAAATGTAATACAACAGAGTGACGTAGCAGTAGAGAACCTGTACGGACATGTTATAGATAGTGAAAAGAAGTTTGAAGAGCAGACAGCCAAGACTAATATTACCTTAAAGGCTCAAGCAGACATCTTCAAAGAATTAACTGAACAATCAGAGCAATTCACACAGAAAGGGCTTGATAAGTTAATGGTTGCACGTCAGAAGATGAATGGACTTCAAAAGACAGCAGCCACAACAGACAAGAAATCATTAGAGATACAACGTAAGAAGATATCTATTGATAAGAAGTTATTAGTTGAGAAAGAGAAACTACGCCAAGCGAGATTAAAAGAGACTCAACAGGCAAGAAGAATAATAAAGTTACAGCAAGCCGAAAAGAACAGCGTAGAGGCACTTAGAGCAAAATTAGCGTTGGTTACTAATGCATGGACTAAACTAACGTCAGCAGAGCTTAAAAACACCAAGAGAGGGAAACGATTAGTTAACTCTAAGTTGAAGCTTACTAATCAGTTGAAGAAACTGGAAAAGGCAACGGGTGATAATAGACGTGAGGTAGGTAATTATTCACTTGCTACGGATAAGCTTACTAGATCATTAAGAGGTGCTTCACGTATGTTAGGACAGTTCGGTTTAGCATTGGGTGGGGCTGCTTTAATTCGCTCTACTGTAAGTATTCTGTCAGAATTTGATGAAAAGCTTGCAGACATCGCTAAAACGACAGGAGAGACGACCAAGGGAGCAAGAGAGATATCCAAGGAGTTACTTAATATAGATACGCGTACTTCTATTACTAATTTACAAGAGTTAGCGAGTGCAGCAGGACGTTTAGGTATTACAGGAAAAGATAACATTGTAGGATTTGCACAAGCAGCAGATAAGGTCTTTGTTGCATTGGGTGATGATTTAGACGGTACAGCAGAGGAGATAGCAACTAACTTAGGTAAGATATCAAGTCTATTTGGGTTAGAGCAAGAGTTTGGTATTGAAGGAGGTATTGAAAGAGTTGGTTCAGGGTTAAATGAACTGTCTGCAAATAGTAAGGCTAGTGCAGGTAACATACAGAATTTTACCAACCGTATGGCGGGGCTATCATCTATTTTAGAATTGAAGGACGTACAAGCGTTAGGAGCGTTATTTGATGAGTCTGGGCAATCTATGGAGGTAGCGAGTAGTACACTTAATAAGTTATTACCAGATTTAGCAAAGGACTTTAAGAGATTTGCAGGGGTTGCAGGGCTTGCACCTGAAGAATTCAAGAAGATAGCAGAAGAAGCGCCTATTGAGGCATTGAAACTTGTAGCAGAAGGAGCCAAGAGTAATGAAGAGGGTTTATTCTCATTAACAGATACACTTAAGTCTTATGGTGTTGAGTCTGCACGTGCTACTGGCATTGTAGGAACGCTTACCAATAACATTGACAGATTAGGAGAACTTCAAAATATTGCAGGCGAAGCGATAAGAACTAACATCTCTATAACGAAAGAGTTCAATACTAAGAATCAAACGTTAGCAGCCACTTATGATAAAGCAGTAAACAAGCTTAAGGCGTACATACTTGGATCAGAAGGAGCAACTAAGGTAAGTGAGGGGCTAAAGGATATGTTAGGCTTCTTGGCTGAGAACATTGAAACGATAATGAGTGTTTTATTCCAACTGATTAAAGCATTTGTTCTATTTAAGGCTACAATGTTCGCTCTAAAGATGCGTGAGAACATATTAAACTTTAAGAATTTTGGTAGAGCAGCAGAAGATGCAGGTGAAGGAATGTCTAAAGGTGCTAGTAGTGCTAAGAAGTTCGGGGCTGCATTAAAGGGTATTGGTATTTCAGTTGCTATCGGGTTGTTGTTTGAGTTGGCTACTGCAATACGTAATGTTGCAGAGGGGTATGATGATGCTACAGATGCAGCAGCAAGGTTTGGTAAGCAGACATCTATAGCATCCAAAGAAGCAGAACAAAGAGCAGGGGAAAGGTCAAACACTCTAAAGGAGAACTTAAGACTAGCAGAAAAAGCAAGAGACTTAGCACTTAAATCAGCAAAAACAGATGCAGAAAGAAATAAGATAACTGATGAATTCCTTGAGAAGCAAAAGAACTTATTAACCGCAAATAAAGAGTCTATACAGTCAGACATCAATACTGTTAATGCTAGAAAAGAAGCACTAAAGATTACACTAGCAGAGAATGAAGCAGCCAAGGCGCAACTACTTGCACCGTTAGGTAAACTTTCTGCAACTCAAAAGGTGGCTGCTGCTGCTATTTTGAAACAGAGTGATGCATGGAAGAAGATTAATGCAGCAATTAGACAGAACAATGCAGATATAGGAGGGGCAAATGCTAGGCTTACCGCTTACAGTGAAGAGTTAAAAGGTGTTACCGCTTCAACTAATGAGGCGACAACAGCAGCAGACTTACATGCGGCTTCTGTAACTGCAACAGCAGCCAAAGCAGCAGGAGCAACAAAAGAAATGGTAAGTCTTTTACGCGATATAGAAGACGAACAGATAAAACAAATAGGCGATCAATTCAAACGCAAAGAGGTTGAAGCAGAGGTAGAAGCAAGACGTAGAATTGAAGACTTAGCAGATGTCAATGCAACTGAGACAGAGAAGGCTGCTTTAACATTAGAGATCAACAAGAACCTGAATGCAGAGTTAGAATCAATACGTGCAGAGAAGAGAGCAAAGGAGTTAGCAGAAATAAGAGCGTTAGAGGCGTTATTAGATTCTATTGAGGGTGATATAGTTGGAGCGTTAGAAGATACACCAGAGGACGTTTTAGGTACACGTGAAGCAGAGTTTGAACGTACTGAGAAGGAGAAGCGTTTATCATTGCTCAAAACGAAGAAGACAGACGAAGAGATTCAAGAGGAAACAACAGCATTTTTAATTGATCAGTTGAAGGAGCGTATAGAGCTTTATAAATTGTTTGGTGAAGATACTATTGATTTAGAGTTAGAGTTAGCAGAGTTGCAACGTAAGAATTTTGTTGATAATGGTAAGGAGTTTTTAGCTGAGGTAGAAAGACAATTACAGAGGGGGTTAGATTTAGCAATTGAGAACTCGAAAGAGAAACAAAGGTTACTTGATGAAGAGATAGCGAAGCAGAAAGAGGTAATTGCCAACATACGTAAAGGAGATGCAGAAGGTAATGCTATTGCAGACAAATCATTAGCATTAGAAGAGGCTAGGTTAGAGGAGCGCGAACGTATGAAGCGAGAGGAGGCGAAGCAAGAAGCATTATTAGAAGAAATAAAGATGCTTTGGAATTCAATTAACAGCTTCTTAAATCAAGGTGACTCTTTCCCTGTAGCGACTGCAAAAGGTACAGCGGGTACATTGGGTGTCAAATCACTTGCTAAGGCAATAGGGAGCTTCTTTACTGGTACTAAGGGTAGGCTAGGAGATGAAGACAAAGCAGTACACGGTGGTAGAGATGGTCATTTGATTTGGGCAGACAAGGATGAGATGATATTTAATGGCGGTCAAGTTGATCAATTAGAAGGGGTAGGTATAAGAACTACCGAGGATGCTACTAAGAGTGCGATACTTGGCGCTCAATTAAAAGGTGGGCTGTTGTCACCTAAAAGGGAACAAATGCCGTTACAAGTGCTTAAAATGGATGCACTAACAAAAGAGATGAAGGGCATGCGTAAAGATTTAGCAGCAAGACCAACACAAAAGCTTAGTCCTTGGATTCAAAACGGAATATTGAAAGGCTTAGAAGTGTATGAGAAAGAGAATAGTATAGAACATAAATATCTAAAACCATTTGAGAAATGAACGTATTAGGATTTCCAGAAGATTTAGAATTGAACCCGTTAGATATTGATGGGTTCGCGTTCGTTAAGGACTTTCGAGTTCCGAAGAGTGGTGTAAGTATCAATCAAGAGACTATTACACTAGTTAACGAGGCGTATAAGCGTTTAGAAGATTGGCGTAAGTTAGAGTACGGACGCTTTGAGAATCCACCCGCAAAGGTTGTAAGTGATACGGGTCAGGTTTATGATTACTTCTTAGACCTTAAACCGATGGTTCGAAGACGTAATACCATAGACGTTGGGTTAACATCTAGGAAGGGACAAAAGCATTTCTTTGACAATGCAGACTTCTTACTGTTTGACTTGATCAATGAGGAGAATGGTTTAGACCCAATTTACGAAGTAGACGTACCATATTTAATCATTCCTGACAACGTAGAGATTCAAAGAGCTATTGCGTTGGTTACTGAGGCTAGTTTATTGTATCAATTGTACATGACACTGTTACAGATAGAGCAAACCTTAGCCACTTTGTTTGACCCTACCTTTGTCTTGGCTGCTGCATTACAGTTAGCTGCTTTACTTGTATTCTTAGGGCTTACTATCGCAGCACTAATTCAAGCAACAATTGATTTAAAAGAGGTTTACTATCCAACGTTAAGAAATTTTAAGTCTACTTCTGACTTTGATTTGATCAGACAAGGATGTGAGCACTTAGGCTACACATTGGAAAGCTCGGTATTAGAGAATGAGTTACAACATCAATATACATTAGGCGTTCCGTTGGCTATTAAGGGGAGAAGTATATTAAACTACTTCCAAAACCAACAAACGCAGTATTTCAATGAGGCGTTTCCAACAGATCAGGATTCAACACCTACATTAGGTTCTTTGATTGATTGGTATTTGAAGCAATACAACCTTAGAATATTTGTTTATGATGGGGTTGTTAAGATCGAGAGACGTTTATTCTTCTCACAGAATGCTTCTTGGACACTTGTCCCAACTAACACAGATCAAGATGAAAGTGAAGATTCATTTGTATTCAATGAGCCTGACGTATGGGGGCGTTCTTATCAACATTGGTCAGTAGATTATAGTGATGTTCATTCACCAGACATCAACGATGGTATGAAGTCAGAACACATCACTAAACCTATAACATCACTAAATAGTGATTTAGTGCGTTTAACAGGGTCTAAACAAGTTTCTGCACCGTTCTCATTAGGAAAGCGTAAACAGGGCTTAGATCAAATAGAATTGACCGTTAATCTGTTAATAAACACGTTTAACTTATTGGTAACTTCTATTGGAGGCAATGCACTACCTAATAATGTAAATGAAAGAAACGGAGCATTGATAATTGAGGCTCAGTACTTCAGTAATACGAAGAAGCTATACGGAATACCAGTAAATGGAGTGTTAAAACAATCTTCTGACTACCTAGATAAGTTGTCAATGGACTATATTTACGAGAACTTTAGAAAGGATTTAGAGGTAGATGTAAATAGCTTTATAGTAAAAGAGATGTTTGTACCATTTACAGATGAGATGTTTATCCAGTTGTTACAAAACAATTACGTAATATATGAACCAACAGACACAGCCGTTGAAGTAGCAAGGGTAGAATGGTTCGATAGAATGAAGGGAGCTAATATCATGGTATTACTCCCAGATGATAGCAAGAAGAATACTCACACAATAAAACTCGCATAGTATGAACGCAAATGAAGAAATGGCAAAACAGGTAGCAGGTAAATTACAGTCTGTTATTAAGAGTATGCCAAACCAATTGAAGAATTTACCACCTGCAATGCAAGCAGACATGAATAGACTTTCACAATTAGCTTTGAAGAATGGTGACATTCTAAAAAAAGATGGCACTATAGACACTGAAAAACTATTAAAGAACAACGCTGCAATGAATGAATTGAGTGCACAAATAAAAACTAAGGATTATGGGGTTCACACTAGTAAGTAAAAGCTACCAAGATATAGCAGCAACCCCAAGGTCGGGCGCGGGTGTTTCAGGAAACTACCTAGATACTAATACGGTTACTTTTCAATATGATTATACATCAAGGGTAAATGTTAGTCCTACTATACCTGTACAGAAGGTAGGTGACACGTTTACTTTGCTTAGTGGTGATTGGGGTACATTGATTGGTGCGTTTAACGGTGCCAACTTAAATTACAACCTTACTACCAATGGAGTACCTGTAATTAATGCAAACATAACATTTGTAGATGGTGCTGATATGGAACTAGATACCGTCCCTAATTCGCTTAATGATGGTCTATATGAAGTGGGATTCTTTCAGGTTTTAGACCCGTTAGAGCAGTTTGACATGATATTCAACCTAGCACCTAATAGCTCTGGTGGAAATCCTAATAGTTTAATTGATGGTGAAGAGGTTCGTTTCAGTTGTGTGTTAAACAATGCATTAACGGTAACTGGAACTGATGATTTCATACAATTGGGTAATAAATCAGGCGGTTCTAAGTTCCCTGTTAAAACAATAGAGTTAATTTCTGATACAGCAGGAGTAAAGCGTTATGAGATCATATTAGAATTTAAATATTGGGTATTCTTAGACCTCACACCATTTCAAGGTAGTGCCGCAGTAGGTGTATTTACTTCGGTAACTGGATTTATGGTTGCGGGTGATCCTTCAATAACTGTAAACCATACTACTTTTCAGCAAGGTGGTACAGGTGGAGAGAATGAAAACTTCAATGGACAACCAAGTAACTACACGTTAGACTTTATTAACTGGACAGATGATAGTGCCAATCCTATGGATGCATGCGACCATACACAGAACTCTAACTTTGAACTAGAGATACTAGGTAACTTCAGTGCGTTTGCAGACTTCAATATTAAGATGTTCACTATACCAGATGATCCTGCTGAGTATTCTAACCTACCTAATCCTGTAGACAATAATGTCATGTTAGGGATTAACGACACGCTTATACCTCAAGGGCTTCCCGTATTGATTACAGGAAACCTTAACGATGCGGGTGCAGGGTACAATATTGAGGACTTAACATTTATCATTACAACTAGTGTAAAGGTTAAAGTAACAGGTAAGGTAGTTCCAAATGCTGCATTTACCTCTTTATTTGAGTCTAGAGACATTAACGACCGTAAGTATAAGGTGTTAGTCCAGTGTGAAAATGATAGTCTATCTAAGAAGCTTGCAGACACAGTGAATGTATTGTGTGATTTCCAAGACATGAAAGAGAACTTTATACCTCTTGGTAAGTGGTCAGATATGGCAGCACTTGAAATGTTCGACCACAACGACGATAAATACCTAACTACACCTGATGCACATCTTGAGGACGATGTACTCACAGAAGCGCTCTTTACCCTACCTAAAGATACTGTGAACCAACCTTGGACAGGAATAAGTTTGAGGGTGGTTGCACAAAAGGTGTCAACAGGCGAGAGATTCACGTTGGAAGAGTTCTTTTATGATACTTCTTTAATACCTACAAACACAGTTACAGGTATTGTGCCTTTGAGCTATTCACAGAACAGAGGGCTTAAGTTCCCTGCAACAAGTGATAAGAATGACGTAATAATAGAATTGTATCCTGCTTTGGATGATCCGACTAACTTCGGAGTACGTGCAGCGTACCCATTTATCATGAAGTATCAAGATTGGGAAGACCTACCACAAGCACACAATGACTTCTTTGGAAATAAGAATAATGACTGGTATAACTATTCTAGTAATCCTAATTGGCAACTACAAATGGAGATCGGTTTACAATTGTCAAGTGGAGAGTATGTAAACGATTACAAGTTCACTATACGCACTTATAATGATTGGGCAGAAGTTGCGGGGTCTAGTTTTAGTTTCACTCAAGCAGATGGTGTTACACCAATTACAAAGCCTTATGCAGATTTAGTAAGTAAGGTTGTAGGTACACATGAGATAGATACAGAAGATTGGACAGGTAACGAGTGGGCATTGATTCACGTTAGACCAGAATTTGGAGCTCCACAATGGTTAATTGGTTCTGTATTGGTTCACAGTGATAGTGCGAACCCTTTATTTCCACTTGCAGGAGAGACAGAAGGCAAGCTAACAGTTGGCACTAAGATAGTCACTGTAGAGGCTTTATTTGATCCTGCTAAGATTGATGTTAGTGGTAATGTAACTTTTACTACTAGAATAAATGGAGATACTACGGGCGGTATTCGTTCAAACATCTATAAGGAGACTTACACACTTGCACAGAAACCGATAAGACCACAATTAAGAGCACAACCAGAAGAAGAGAAAAGAGGTGGTGACTTTTGTTGCTGTCCTCCTTTTGAGGTGTTCGCAGACAAAACAGACGGACGCGATCACAGAAACAGTATAACGGCTGCTTGGGAAGTTGGAGATAGTGTTACATTCATTTTGAAAAAGAATGGCGTAGTGACGAGCTATAACCCTATATCGGTAGCGGCACCACAACAGCCAGACGGTTGGACTACACAAATCAACTGGCGTGAAGTAATTATATCGGATGATACAGGATTATACACATTAGAGGTAGAGAGTGTTGTGGCAGGTCAACCTGAACCTGTTTACACTTGGGGTACATATTGCTTAATGACTTATGATAGTGTTGTTAACAGTGAGCTTACTTATTACAATGCGGAAGGAAAGGTTCGTATTCGTTCAGAGTTCAACGATTACAACATGAAGCAACGATTTAACTTCACTGATGCGCGCTTAGTAGATACTATTTGGTTTAAAGGTAAGTTCGGTTATGTTGATCCTAACACCTTAGTTGAGAATACAGAGTATACTAATGCAGAAATGCAGAAGATACGCAGAATGGACATGGACAGCTACGAACTTAGAACGGGTCTTATATGTATTAACATCGTTAGAGAGATCAGGATGCACGTTCTAGGAGAGAATAGATGTTGGGTATCAGATCACAATAGAACGTCTCCTGAGCACTACTTTAATGTTGATGTGATCGTTAAGGAGGGTTATAAGCCTGAGTACTTCGACGGTAGCAAGGATCAAAGAGGGGTAATTGTGTTTGAAGATAAGGTGCGTGATTGTAGAACTTACTTTCAAGACCCAAGACAGACAGCAGAAACAGTAACACCTACAGATGCATGTGAGCCTATTGTTATAAGTGGTGTTCTTACCTCTGTAGGTTGGCAAACGGGGCAGACAGCTGTATACGAATCTGGCGACGATGGAGACGAACAGAGAGGGGGAGGAGTTGACTTCTTTACCCTTACAGATAACAACTTTTTCAGCAATACCGACAGGTTTACAGACACTTTAGGTACTCAAGTATACGCAAACAATATTATTATTGATTGGAGTACGTTTAACCCATTAACAGGTGATGTTAATTGGTGGTACAGAATTATAGATGCAACTCAGCGAAATTGGGTTACATGTTATTCTTTTGCAGCGAGTCTTAATATAGCAGGTTTCACAAATTGGATACTCCCAAACGAGGATGAAATTATGAGGATTAGAAACTCTAATGTTGTTTTTTGGATCAATTACCCTCCGTTTAATATTGCTGCCAACTACATATATGCAACAACTACAACAACTCCATTAAATACATTGTTGTTTAGTGCGTTCCTACCTGCTAGTAATACGCTAAACCCCCGATCTAAAGCACTAGTATCTTATAGAGTACTAGCAATGAGAATAGGTAATATATCAGAACTTTAAAATAAAACAAAATGGCAACATATTCATTTCCAAATTTCAACATACAAATACAGTCACCAACCGTAACAGTGTGTCAATTTCTTGACAGATGTGACGGAACAGGTATAATTAGTGTGATGCTTCAATTGGATCAAGCCCCGACAGGGACAAGATTTATAGTTGATTTAGACTATACATACACTACTGAGAGAACCAAGGCAGAGAGATTAACTTGGGCATTAAATGAACTAATTCAATACGAAGTGTAATGGCAGTAGTAAGAATATACAGACAGAACAATTACTTCATTATTGCAGACGATGCAACAGGTGAAGTGCTACATAGTAAATTTGCTATTAGTGTCATGGTTCAACCGCTTGAGACTAATCCAGACGTATATCAATTCTTCTACGCTAATCAATTTAACATCAAAGCCCCACTTCAACAGTTCTTTGGGGGTGAAATATCAGAGTTCAAAGATAATGCAGCACCACCAGTATTTTACACTAATACGAGCTTTATAGAGTTCTATACTGGTAATACTTCAGAGTCTTTTACCCCTTCTGGTGGAGGTGTAGATTCCGTGAACGGTGATACAGGCGTAGTAGTATTAGACGCTGACGATATCGATGATAGCTCCACTACCAACAAATTCGTAGAAAAACTATACGTTAATTTAGATAGTGCAGAAAGTGAAGTTAGCAGGGTTTTTGCCGCAGGCCGTACAACTTTCACGATCACTCACAATTTTAATACAAAGGACGTTTACAGTACTGTTATACGTTTATCTAATGATAGGCGTGTAGGATGGAGAATTGAAGCTACAACAGTAAATACAATAGAAGCAAGCAGAACGGGAAACGTTTCAGACGGTTTATTTAGAATATTATTAACAACTTAACATGGAAGCAAACGACATATTAAAACTCATTGATTTAACTCAGGCAGAAATAACAGCCGCCACTGATAAAGAAGGGTTATACATGAACACAACAACTGGAAAACTAGAATATAATGGTGTTGAAATAGGTAGTGGAGGAGCATCAGAACCTTTGCCTGTTGTTGTCCTTAAAAGTAATGATGACTCTGAAGTCTTTACAAGATCATCGCCTTTGATGGTTCCTTGGAATCAAGAAAAATACAAGGACACTGGATTTAGTCATGATAACTCAACCAATAACACACGGGCAATAGTTGACGACGCGAGTACCTACCAATTTGGTGGTAGAATTAGAGTCAGAAACACAACAGACCAAAGGGCACAGCCAACAGTTAAAATATTTGTAAATGGTACGGAGCAGGACTGGAATTTAGCGAGTGGGTACATTAGAAATGCAGGTAATTCTTCGGACGATTGGACGCTTGAGTTTACGTACGAGCCAGAAAAGCTAAACGCAAACGATTATGTAGAACTTGAACTAAGCCACGAAGATGCTAACCCTACGACTGTGGATAGTACATTTATTGGTTCTGAATCTTCTTTTTGGGGTATTAAGCTACAAGGGGCAACAGGGGCAACAGGAGCAACGGGTGCTGGCTCTAATATCATAGTAAAAAAGAACGGGGTAACAGTTGGTACAGTTTCGGACATTATTAATTTTATAACTTCTTTAAGCGTGACAGATGCAGGAAGCAATGAAACGGAGGTAACCATAGGGGACATGCTAAAAAGTGTATACGACCCTACTGGGGTAAACGCTGACGCTTTCGACTATGCAAACGCTATAGGTATAACACAAATAACAGACAGTATAATAACACCATCAACGCTTAATTCAGATCAAGATGACTATAATCCTACGGGGTTTGCTACTTGTAATCTGATTAGACAGCAAATAAATGGAGACAGGGTTATAACGGGATTTGTTGCACCACCCGCAGGAGTTAATAGAATTTTTGCAATAACTAATATATCAACAAGTGACAATATTAAGTTTTCAAATAATGATTCATCAAGTAGTGCACCGAATAGATTACTTTTAAGGGATAACGGACCAGATAAATCATTGAAAGAAAACGAAACAGGTATATTCTGGTATGATCACACTTCATTAAGGTATAGGGTTTATAATAGAATAGGATAACACACAAACTATGAGAAAGAAATTTTACAAAGAAGATATTGAAGGGTCAATAAAATATGCATTAAGTCAACCGTCTGATTCAGGTGACGGTCACTCGTTTGTCTTAATAACCAATGTTGCGGAATTGAAAGCATTACATTTCCAAAGATACAACACCCTTAAAGTTGACGGTGAAGATTGGTATACTGAAAACCAAGCTGATTTATATCTAAAAATACAAGATGGAACGTATACAGAACAGGAAGTTTTTGATTTTGAAAATCATATTAAAAGCGTTAGTGGTGCTGTTGTTTCTGGTAACTGGTTAACGTCACAATCGATCTGTTCGGCGCTTGCTACAAGTGGAATTTTTGACACTGCTAAGAAATTGGAAATTCAAACTTACATTGATGACTATGTTACAAACAATTATTAATTCGTTATTTTTTAAACACAAAAAAATAAAACAGTAAATTAGTACTTTACACAATTGAAAATTTATATATTATGAGCGTAATAAACGTAAATATACTACAGCAGAATTCCCAGATGATTACTTTACCTGAGTTTTTTTCACGTAAGAAGAAAGTTAAATCAAAAGGCGTTGATTCAATTACGCTAGTATCAGGAGATTATACCGCCCGTCCTAATGAAGAAATCAAAGTTTGCACTGGTGACCGTGTTGTCACAATTACATTTCCGAAAATAAAAGGTCAATT
>Ga0114920_10000787_pt1 | contig 14029 bp, 12 predicted proteins | sample ChitaG_FD_88683 | JGI IMG/M metagenome (GOLD analysis project Ga0114920, IMG submission 88683) | Deep subsurface microbial communities from South Pacific Ocean to uncover new lineages of life (NeLLi) - Chile_00310 metaG | ecosystem: Environmental > Aquatic > Marine > Oceanic > Sediment ... | reverse complement strand
TCGGTGTCCCGAGGACCAAATTGACGCCGCCGCCGCCGACCAACTTTGTCAAGAGCTGCTTCCGCTAAGATGCCACGATAGACAAACGAGTAAATACCGTCCATTAGCCTAAGTGCTCCCTCATTGATCGAAAGATCGCATCATAGACTGCTTGATCCTTGCTTTCTGGTAGTACGATATTGATGTGATACTGAAGAGCATCGACCGATAGTGGAGGCCGTGACCCATCTGTCGGAACCTCGCGCGTCGGTTCGGGCTTAGCCTCGTCAGGCTTGCGATGTTGCGTACTTTCTTTGGCTCTTCCAAAATCTGCTTCTTGACAGAGTGCTACAAACGTACTCGCTATTCTTGCTATTTGAGCGTCTTTCTTAGAGCCCTTGTAGAGGGTGCGGAGCTTGTTCTTTACGTCTTCAACGTCCAGCTCGTTCGACTTCTTGTTGACGTCGAAGACATCGGAATATGCTTCCCTAATACCGTCTGCTAATACATGCTTGGATCGTGACTTGTCGAGAAACGCATGGTAACGATCCTGCGGAACAGCATCCGAGTCCAAAAATCCCAGCTCTTTGAGGATTCCAATAATCGTCCGGTCGTTGGTGCTTGCGAATCCCAAGTTTTCCAAGAACCTATACGTGAAACGCTCAGGCGCCTCAGCTTTGAGTATCGCTGAAAAGTACTCGCTGATCGAACCTGGTTTAAGGGTGTAGCTATTCGGAAGTGTCATGATCTGTCCTCACTCTTTCCTTCGCTATCAACCGCTCTTCTACTCGATGAGAAACGCCCGCTCTTGGCTCTGCCCTGTCAACGACTGACCGCCAAAATACTCGGCTCCCATGCCGTTGACCAGGGGTACGAGGTACGTCTCGGCGTGTGCTCGAAAGCGTCTGATCGTCTCTGGCTTGTCCGTCCCCCAGTATCGACGCTTGCCGTCATCGTCGATAGAATAGAACCGCCCGCTGGGCTTGTGGATCGAGAGTCCGTTAACGAGCTTTCTGTTGGCGTCTCGGATGTACTTTCGTGGTGGTGGCATGACCCGTTAGTCCGTCAAGAACCTTGCTCGCAAAACGTCAACGGAGAGCATGCCACAAACCGGCGAATGGGTCAACGTTTAGGTCAAAAAGCTCTGGAGGAGTGGCCGAGCGGCTGAAGGCGACGGTCTTGAAAACCGTTAGGCTCGAAAGAGTCTCGGGGGTTCGAATCCCTCCTCCTCCGGTGAATCACAGTACCAGAGTACCGTGTTTCACAAATACTACGACTATAGATCACGCGCCGAGCCGCAGGCTTTAGCCTGCGCGGAGCACCGCTCAGGTAGTCGCGGGACTTATGAAACACGGTAAGAGGATGCAAACTGATGAAAGGAAACCCTTTGGGTCGCTCGCGGCGGAGCTTGGCCGTGGGATGCCTCGTGCCCTTCGACTATCCGTGTAGCGGCCGGCCCCCGTGCCGGCCGTCGTGAGCTTGGACGACTCCGCGGGTAGTACTGTCGAGCGTTGCTTGTCCGCTGGACGCCTCGTGCCCTTCGACCACCACCTACCGATCAGGCAGCCGGCAGGGGCGCCGGCCGCTACTTGGGTTGCGGGCCCGCCCGCATTAGGCGCTCCTAAACGTAAGTCGCAGAATTACAGGGATTGGGCGAGTGGCGGAATGGCAGACGCTGGGGACTTAAAATCCCCTGTCCCTAACGGGACGTGCGGGTTCGAGTCCCGCCTCGCCCACTATTATCGGCCAGAGGACTCTCGGTTGCAGAACGGTGGCAGAAGACTGCCCGCCGTAGGCGAGTGCCTCGCTCTCACGAGGCGACTTGTTCTCGTTCAACGGCTGCGTGCGTATCGAAAGGGCTCGTTATGTTGCACCGGGTGGACGGCCGCCAAAGCTGCCATGGACGTGCGTTACGTCGGATTCGGAACCACCGCTTGCTTCTTCAATCCGGCCCGCATGACCGCTCCTTCAGTGGACAGGACAGACGGCAAGATCCGCAGCGAAAGGTATGGCCCACACTTGGCGCACGGCCCGCTATCCCGCTATAATGCTGATTTACCGTCTCGCGAATCGGTGGCATCGGTTCACATTTTAGAAGGAGGTGCGGGGATGCATCGGCAAGAACCTATCCAATGCATAATGGTCGTGTTCGGCTTGGTCGGCGCCTTGATCTCCAGCCAGGTGGCGTTGGGTCAACCTTGCGAGCCTGGTTCATGGAGCGAAGACGGGAACGAACCCTGCACGCCATGCCCGGCAGGGACTTACTCGGACGCAGCGGGGGCGACATCGTGCGACTGGTGCCCTCCGGGGACTTACTCGACCGGTGGGTCGTCGTCGTGTTGGCTTTGCCCTCCGGGGACTTACTCAACCGCTGGGTCGTCGTCGTGTCAGGATTGCCCTCCGGGGACATACGCGGACTCACCTGGGTCGCCGGAGTGTGCCGATTGCCCTGTGGACACCTATCAACCCGATGCGGGGGCGACGGAGTGCTTGGAATGCCCTCCTGGGACGGTGCAACCGAACCCGGGCCAGGTCGAGTGCATCCCTGATCTGGGAATCCCCACGGTCTCGACCTGGGGTATGTGCGCCATGACACTACTTATGCTCGCAGCGGGGACGGTGGTGCTCAGGCGGCGGCGGGTTGCGACGTAAATAGTTGATCATTTGATGGACAGAACATCGGCATCATAGTGCCTTGCGCAGTCGCTCGACCGCATCCTGCTTGGCATGCTCGGTGACGCCGGCGTAGTGCTTCAACGTGGTGATTGCGCTGGCGTGCCTCATGAGGTCCTGCACGGCCTTCATGTCGACGCCGGCCTGCTGCCGAGCCGTGTCCGGGGCCCCGGAGGAGGCCGTGTAGTGACAAACTCCCAGTCGGCCTCGTATTATTCTACAAGGACTTATCAGCCAAACCGACGAACATGAGCTAGCCACACGCAGGAAGGAATACCAGCGGAAATGGGTGCGAGAATCCCGATGTACATCGGGACTCGCACCAGACGAATTCTCGCACCAGCCGAGAAAGGATTCTCGCACCAGCCGACACCGTCCTGCTCATTTCACCGCGCGGGCTCCCGATAGATCGGGATTCCATTCCGCCCGCGGCTCGGATCACAATTTCGGGAAATGCTCTAATCCTTGCATCACAATCCAAATCCATTATCCTTAAACAGCAAACGGAGTTGATGCGTTGGCTAGCCGTACTCTCTTCAAGGCAGTGGAGAAGACCATCAATGCGACTGACGTCGCTCTGCGCTTCCTTGGAGGCCGACCCAGTTGATGGTCTGCGCACACAGGATTAGATCATGCCACCAGAGCTAATTCATTCGTACTTGGCCCGGCGAGACTATTCAAAGGTCGACCCTAGCTTCCTGACCTACCTCGCAAACCTGGAACTCGTCAGCAGCGTATCGCCCGACATTGCCAGGTCTATCGTGCAAGAGCTGGTGGATCAGAGGAATAACATAAAGCTGATTGCCAGCGAGAACTACTCCTCACTTGCTGTTCAGTCGGCAATGGCCAACCTTCTGACCGACAAGTATGCGGAGGGCCATCCGTTCCACCGGTTCTACGCCGGGTGCGACAATGTCGACAACATCGAGGAGTACGCCTGCAAGAAGGCATGCGAACTATTCAACGCTGAGCACGCCTACGTGCAGCCGCACAGCGGGGCCGATGCGAATCTAATCGCGTTCTGGGCAATCCTAGGCACTCGCGTGGAGCTTCCCATGCTCCAAGAACGGGGAGTCGGGCGATCGACTGAGCTGTCGCCGGTCGATTGGGAGGCGATACGTCAGCGTCTCGTTAACCAACGGCTCCTTGGTCTGGACCTTACCTGCGGCGGGCACCTCTCGCATGGAATGCGCAGCAACGTTTCGGCGAAGATGTTCGACACCCGATCCTACATGGTGAATCGTTCGACCGGGTTGCTGGACTACGATGAGATTGCACAATTGGCTCGCCAGATCAGGCCGCTAATCCTTCTTGGGGGATACAGCGCATATCCGAGGAACATCGACTTTTGCCGGATGCGTGAGATCGCCGATGAGGTCGGCGCGGTCCTGATGGTTGACATGGCCCACTTTGCGGGCCTAGTGGCTGGCGGTGAACTCCAGGACGAGTTCAATCCTATGCCGTTCGCCCATGTGGTCACTTCCACAACGCACAAAACCCTTCGCGGTCCTCGCGGCGGTCTGATTCTTTGCACGTCGGAGTTTCAGGAACAGGTCGACAAGGGCTGTCCGCTGGTGCAAGGCGGACCACTGCCTCATGTGATTGCAGCCAAGGCCGTCTGTTTCACCGAGGCCCTCCGACCGGAATTCAAGGAATACGCTAAGAACATCGTGCAGAACGCCAGGAACCTGGCCGAAGCCTGCTTGAAGGAGGGAATGTCCGTGGTGTCCGGCGGAACCGACAACCATTTGGTTCTGATCGACGCAACTCCCTATGGTCTGACCGGCCGGCAAGCGGAAAGTGCCTTACGGGACAGCGGCATCACCCTGAATCGAAACACGATACCGTTCGACCCGAACGGAGCCTGGTACACCAGCGGCCTTAGACTCGGCACTCCGGCTGTCACCACACTCGGAATGGGGGCGAGCGAAATGCGGGGAATCGCCTCGATCATGCATTCAGTGCTCTCTCATACGACACCCGGAACCACCAAGGATGGAAAGAAGAGCAAGGCCCGCTACCTGCTGGATCAAACGACGCGTGAGGAAGCCAGTGCCAAGGTTCGAGACATCCTCTCCAAGTACCCTGTTTATCCCGAAATCGACGTAACATTTCTGAAGAAGTGCTTCGGCCTAAAAGAATGAGACTCCGGCTGGGTGGAGACGGACACCAGGAGCTGTTGGTCCGGTTCGAGCGTGGTTCTGATAGACTATGGAGCACTCGACGACCTTCGTTTTTGCCTTGCACCGACGTACCCCGATGTGCATCGGGACAGGCGTCGGGGTTCGGCCGCACCAGTGCTGCTCACAGCCGACAGGCTATTGCACAATACCCGCGCCAGGGTTGCTCGGGACTGAGCGGCTACGGCCGGCACGGGGGCCGGCCGGTACACAATAGTCGTGGGTACACGGACACGTGTCCGACACAAATGCAATTAAGTGGCTGAAAGCCCAGAATGTCGATTTCGAGGTGTTCAATTACGAGTTCACCGAAATCGGCGCCGATCATGCAGCAGAGGCCATTGACCGACCCCTGGAAGCGGTCTGCAAAACGCTGATCGTTGAGGCCGCCGGGCAGTCCTACTGGGTTGCTATTATCCCTGGTGACCAGCGGTTCGACGCCCGCTTGATGGCTTCTGCCATTGACGCCAGACACGTGGAGCTTGCCGCACAGCCTGCCGCCGAGAAGGTCACCGGCTATCGCGTCGGCGGCATCTCGCCCTTGGCCACGCGCCGCAAGCTGCCGGCGATCATCGAGGAGTCGCTGCTGGCCCTTGATCGGATCATCGTAAACGGCGGCCGCCGAGGTGTATTGGTTGAGTTGGCGACCGAAGACCTGGTCAACATTCTCGACGCCAAACCGGCGAACATCTGTAGCTGATGCCACGCCTGGGCCGATCCACCAATATCCACCGGTCCGCTAACCACAGCCGCCCTGTTCCCGAGCGTGTCCGCTTCCTCCCTCTGCGAAGGACGGGCACAGCCGACTGGGCGCGAAGGACTGGGGCACACCAGCACATCGGCTGGGGGTAGTGCCCGTCTTCCTATATCATGGAGCATCATGACCTTGCCAGTTGTTGCCATTGTCGGTCGGCCGAACGTGGGTAAGAGCAGTCTGTTCAACGCGATTGCCCGACGGCGGACGAGTATCGTGGAGCCGACGGCAGGCGTTACGCGCGACCGCGTCACAGCCATCTGTGATGTCGACGAGACCTACTTTGAGCTGGTCGACACCGGCGGGCACGGAATCATCGATCGTGACGACCTGGATGACCACGTCGAGCGCCAGATTCAGTATGCGATCGACCAGGCCTACCTCATCCTCTTTGTCGTCGACGCCCGGGAAGGCTTGAGCCCACTTGATCGTGATACGGCGGAGCTGTTGCGGCGCAACGACAGTGCCGGGCGCGTCCGACTTCTCGCCAACAAGGTAGACGAGCCGCACATGGAGGCGGGTATCGGCGAGTTCATCCGGTTGGGATTCGGCGAACCGCTCGCGGTAAGCGCCATGAGCGGTCTCGGCCGCACGGCACTGCGCGAGCTGATCCAAGAGGCATTAGCCGGCATAGCCGACGAGGTACCTCCTGATCCGGCCATGAAGATTGCCATCGTCGGCAAGCGCAACGTCGGGAAAAGTAGTTTCATCAACGTGCTGGCGGGAGAAGAGCGCGTAATCGTCAGCGAGATTCCCGGTACCACCCGCGACAGCATCGATGTGCGTTTTGAGAAAGACGGTCGGACCATCGTGGCTATTGATACAGCCGGAATGCGTAAGAAAAGTAAGATCGCCGACGACATCGAGTTCTACGCCCACTCACGAGTGACCCGGTCGATCCGTCGGGCGGATATCGTGCTGTTTCTGATCGACGCGACCGTACCGGTGGGCCAGGTTGACAAACGACTCGGCGGCCTTATCGCCGGTGAGTACAAGCCTTGCATCCTGGTGGTCAACAAGTGGGACCTTGCCAAGGGTCGGGCCTCGTCGGAGGACTACGGCGACTACCTGACCAAGGTCCTGCCCGAGATCGACTATTGCCCGGTGGCCTTCACCTCGGCCATCACCGGGCGAAACGTGTACTCGACGATTGATGTGGCCGCCGGGCTGTTTAAGCTATCGCGGACCCGCGTGGGCACCGGTCAGCTCAACCAGGCGCTCCAAGAGGCGCTTGCTACCAACGCACCGCGAGCCAAACGCGGGCGAAAGGCACCCAAGTTCTTCTATGCGACGCAGGTGTCAACGCAGCCGCCGACCATCGTGCTGTTCGTAAACGGGCCTGCGTTGGTAACCACGAACTATGAGCGCTTCCTACTAAACCGATTCCGGGAGAGTTTGCCGTTTGGCGAAATCCCGATACGATTAGTGTTCAGAGGGCGTCGTGAGCGTGGGTCGGCTCGATAGTTGAATGGCGTGCGGTCGTAGTGCTGCGGCGGGTCTGCCTGGAGGATGACATGAGCATCGAGCTTCACTGTCCCCAATGCCATAAACTGATTCAAGCGCCTGACAACGCCGGCGGAAAGCGTGGCAAGTGTCCGTACTGCAAGAATAGCGTGTACATCCCGATGCCGTCCGACAATGGCGAGGAGATCCACCTCGCGCCCATCGTCGACGAGGATGAACGGCGGGCCGAGGAACTGCGGCGAGAATCCATCGAATACGCAGCGGCCGTGGACCATGTCACGGATTCCGGGACGGGTGCCGAGGATACCGCTTCATCGACGGACGGTGCGGTGCCGGCCGGGGTGTCGGACGACGTCGCCGAGCTGGGTGCGGATGTCGACGCCTTTGTCATCGCCATGGGGGAGTCGAAGCTTGGTGAGGCCAACGCAGCCGTCGCCAGACTCAAACGGGCCGGCACGCGTGCCAGTGACTATGTCCAAGACCTGTTGCTCGACGACATGCTACCCACATATGAGAACGTTCCCCAACCGGTGATGCAGGGCTTCCTAAGAACCCTCCTCAACCGGCTTGGCTGACCATCCGAACTGCGCCGTGTCACCGAAGCGTGAGTCCGGGGGGGGGTGACGAGGCAATGCCAACACCAGCAGTGACAAGGGGACGGCATCAGAGTACTACCCGCGCGAACCGGTGCCTGCGCCCCGGCTACAGCGCCCCGACGGTTTCGTCCACCTGATCGGGCAACTGCTCTAGAAATGCCGTGAAGTCGTCGCGGCCGGCTAGATCCAGATCGTCTACAACGCGCGATTCGAGCAGGTTGTACGGCACAAACGGGGTGTAGCAGAGCAGAGCGTTGATCATGTCGGTCAGTTGGAGTTGGAGACGGGGATTCCGCAGCGGATCGTTGGGGTCGGGGTAGGTGTGATGACCCGAGATCAGGGCCTTAAGGTCTGGCGGTAGTAACCACGCATCGGCGATCAACTCGCCAAACTCCTGGTGGCATTCGTGGCAGAGATACTCGAACGTATCGGGATCGATCTCGTAGCGTTGGGCAATCCGCTCGCCATAGACGATGCGCAGCACGACCACGTTGCCGATGTCGTGAAGTAATCCCATAAGGAAGGCATCTTCCTTGTTCAGATCCGTGAAGTCGGACAGGCCGCGCATGATATATGCGCTGGCAAGCGATCGAGACCAGATCGTGTTAGCAAACTCGTTGCCACCGCGCTTGGAGTGGAACATGGCCGCCCGCAGTGACTCGTGCATCAGAAGCATGCGGAGGGCTCGAACACCAAGCCGGGTGATGGCCGGTCGCAACGCCGTGGTCTTGTGTAGGCCCCGATAAAGCGGTGAATTTGCCATTCGAAGCACCGCGGCAGCGATGACCTGATCCTCGGCCAGGGTGTTGGCCACCGTAGCAAGCTCGCAGTGCGGGTTGCTCAGGCGCGGCAGCACAGCCTCGGCAACATGAAGAAGCGGCGGCAGTCTCAGGTCGTGTCCGTCGAAGTGGGATACCAGCAGGTTTTCAAGAGCCCGTGCCTCGGTCGAGAGGTTGAGGCGCTCGACCTCTGGTGGTTCCGTCAGGGTCGCTCCCTCCGGGACCCACCACCTCTCTACCAACTCCTTCTGCCCCGCGGTCGCAGACGCATCGGGCGGCTCCAGTACCGCCACCGCCTGGTCGGCAGTTGACCTTGGACCCTTTGGTCCGTGCCGGGGGCGCGCAGCTTGCCCCCATTCGCCGTCGGTCCCCTTCCCCAGTATCCAGCTCCAAAGCCCCATTTGCACGGTTCCGCTGGTCGGAAGAGCCGTGTCCAGCACCCCCGAAACAGTACGGATACGGGTGCTTCAGCGGGCCTCTTCTCCATATCTCTATCGAGTATTCGACGGCGTCAGTTGCGGAAGCACCGTGAGCTTTGGCGCAGACAGGGTCTAACGGTGTGACAACGGCTTTCCGTAAAGGGCCAGGACCGATAAGCCCACCCAGCGACAAATCCTGCGGGAGAGACGCAAGGTGTACCAGAAACGGACACCGCACCCGGCGAGAGCACAACGAGGACACTTGCATGGCGGAGGGATCATTGAGTAAAGTGAACGAGTCATGTGTGCGCAATGGGGGAGTAAGACGCTTGCGTTCAGTACGTTGGGTCTGCTCATCGCCGCATCGCCGAACGCTTCGGGCGGTCTTGTCAACCTGGAGTTGAGACCGGTAACCGAAACGGTCATCGTCGGCGGGACGGTAGAGATTGGCCTTTACGCGGTCTCGGCCGATGGGAACGACCAGTCAGTTGGTTTCGTCGGTACGGTTGTAGCCTGGGACACGAGCACCCTCGCGCTCACGGGCAACAGTGACGAGGGAGCCTTCGCATGGACTTATTCCGGTTTCCCCTCGGATCCCGCCGGTTTGAATGATACCTTCTCGGACGGTGACGCGTATTATCAGGCGGTCGTCTCCGAGGACGGCCCTTTGGCTACGGCCACCGCCGAAGGCTCTCTTGTAACCACCCTTTTGTTCACGGCGTTACCAGACGCGACGGGCCCCACGTCGATAGCAGTCGTGCCATGCATCGGGGAGACCTGTAGCATCGTTCTGGACCGCCATCCGTTCCAAGCGGGCGTTGAGGATGTCACGGGCAGCCTGGGAGCACCGGTCGAGGTGACAATTCTTTGTGAAACCGATTCCCACTGTGATGACGAGAACCCGTGCACGGACGACACCTGCGACGAGAGCGACATGTGCGGGCATACCCCCAATGACGCCAACGATCCCGATGACGGCTTGTTTTGTAACGGCCACGAAATCTGCGACGGGGGTCAAGTCGTCATCGAAGAGGATTCGATCCCGGACTGCGATGATGGATTGGCTTGCACATTTGATAGCTGCAATGAGACTACCGATCCGTGCGACCATGCCCTGAAGGATGGCTACTGTTTGATCGGGGGGTACTGCTACACCGACGGCTCGATCAACCCGGCCAACGAGTGCGAAGCATGTGGCCCGTCATCCGATCCGGAGGATTGGTCACCCCGGCCTGCCGGCGCGTCGTGCGGCGATCCGACCGAGACGGAGTGCAACCACGCCGACACATGTCACGGCTTCGGTATCTGCGAGGACAATCTGGAGCCAGAGGGCACTGCCTGCGGTGATCCCTCTGATACCGAGTGCACCGCACCCGACACATGTGACTATGCGGGGATATGCCAACCGCATCACCGAACCGACGGCACCACGTGCGACGACGGCCTGTTCTGCACGGTTGCGGACGTATGTTCAGCGGGCCTGTGTGTAGGTTCAGACCTGCGGTGCCCGGACCAGGTGTGCGACGAGTCCACAGACAAATGTAAGGCCGTGAACCCCGAATTGAGGCCGGTACAGGAGGAACCTTACCTTGTCGACGATACCGTTGAGATTGAACTGCACGTGGTCTCGGATACCGGCACCGACCAACCGATAAGCGCAATCAGTGTAATCTTTACGTGGGACCCGTCGCGTCTTGAGCTGCAAAGTAATGTCGACAACGGCCCCTATCCATGGTTGTTATCAGAGTTTCCGGATGATTCGGGGCTGGACGGTCTCAACGATACTTTCCTCGACGGAAACGCGTTGTACGAGGCATTAGTGCTACCGGCACCGAACCCGCCAGCCGTGGCAACCTCCGATGGAATTCTGGTCAGTACGTTCCAGTTCCTGGCCCTGGCCACTGGAACGGTACAAGTTGAGATGATTGATGCGTTTGGGCAATCCACCGAAACGAGGGTCGTCGACGGTGAGACCTTTGGCCTGGACATTACCGGGGTGTTGGGCCCACCCGTGCTGGTCGACATCATCGAATGTCTTGACGACGATGACTGCGACGATGGAGAGTTCTGCACCGGTGTGGAGAGGTGCATTGATGCCCTGTGTGTAGCGGGGACCCCGCCGGACTGTGACGACGGTCTGTTCTGCAACGGCACTGAAGTATGCGAATCGGGGTTCGGCTGTGTCAGTCCCGGGAACCCTTGCCCTGATCCTGATTCTTGTGACGAAGACGACGATAGCTGCGGAGGCTGTCATACACCGATATTGACGGCTGAGGGTTCACGCTACTTGGTTGTAACACCGACCACGGGCGATGACCCGGTTGCGATCCTCATAAAGGGCGATCCGTCCGATCCGACCGTGTCTTGCTTATCGAAATATGTGCAACCCGACGGCACAGTTGACACCACACCCGTATTCCAGACGCCGGCGGAATGGGGTACGGTTCACATTGGCGACAAGGAACTCGCTCCGAGCACGATGTATATAGTCTATGCAGATTGTCGCCGGGAAGGTTCCGGTTACCTATCGAGTCCGGTGGGCGCGACAACGTGGCTTTGGGGTGACGTCAACAACAACGGTGCTGTACAAGTTGACGACATAATATTGGTGTTCGATGGTTCTCAGGGGGTCTTCAGCGGCGGTACCACGGTCGAAAACCTGGACCTGTCTCCGTGCCTGCCGAACGGGGAGGTCGATGCCGATGACGTTGCAAGTGTCCAGGACGCCTACGCTGGTGGTTCTTTCCCCTGTCCTGCGGCCTGTGAGGCCTGCTTGTCCATTGACCCTCCGCAGGCGGAGCCAAATGGCGTTCCCAAGAACCGGAACATCTCATTCATGTTCGGGAACCCCGGCTGGCGGACGGCGATCCGGGTGAGATTCAGCGATCTGCCCCCGCCTCATGATGTGGCCAACGGGCGGACCATGTGGATTGGTCAGCCGCAAGAGGTCAGTGAGAACGCAGCCAAGATCGATCCTTCGGAAGCCCCTGGCTGGCCCACTTTCGTGGCTGCGACGTTGCGGTGCGAGCCGTACTACGCGGATTGGAGTGCGCTGGGCAGCGTTCATGTGTATCACGAGGGGATTATTCCGGGTGCCGTGTATGAGTTGCAGGCGATCGACGAGGTTTGTGACATCGCGGATGACAGTAATTACTCCGCTCCACTGCAAGCGACCACAAGCTTGTGGGGCGATATCGTGAAAGATTGCGTTACGACGCCGTGTGGCCCGCCTGACGGCAGTGTGGATGTGGTAACTGATGTCACCGCGGTGCTCGATAAGTTTAGGAATCTGGTGGGTGCTCCGATCAAGGCCAAGTGTGATCTGGAGCCGGATCGTCCGGATCTGATAATCAACATCACCGACGTTACGTATATACTCGACGCGTTCCGAGGCTTTGAATATCCGTTTGAAGGCCCGCGTGCGAACGATCCGTGTGCTCGGTGATTAAGAGCCTATCCCATTAATCCCTGTGGAACCGGTTTCCAACCGGTGAAGTACACGGGTTGCAAACCCGTGCCACACTTTTTGGGATAGGCTCTTAACGGCACACACCATCTGCCCAAACCTGATCATCGTCGCCCGGGCCGAGCAACCTACAACCGAGGCCAAGCTCACCCGCGCGGGTGCCACGCGAGTGGTCTGCCCGCAGGTGATAGGGGCCACCAAGGTGGCAAACATTCTGACCCGTCCGACGGTGGTTTACTTCGTCGAGGTGGCCAACAAAGGAGTCGATCTGGAACTTAGCGAATTCAGAATTCGCTGTTGTGCGTTCGCTATTCACCTACAAACTCGATCTCGCCCACGTCGGGTATCAGGCCGGCGTCGTGGCCGCGGCGCAGGAGTTCGCGTACTGCCCGCCGGCCAACGTCTCCGTAGTCGATGGTCCACTTGTTGACGTACATTCCGACGAACTTGTCGGCGAGGTGTTCTCCCATGTCGCGGGCGTATTGCAGGGCGTACTCGACGGCTTCCCGACGATGCTCCAGGCCGTATTCGATGCTGCGCTTGAGGATGCCCGTGATCTCGTTCATCGTGTCATGGCCAAGGGCGCGCCGGATGCAGTTGCCGCCCAGGGGCAGCGGCAAATCAGTCGTTTCCTTCCACCATTTACCCAGGTCAACGACCTGGTGCAGCTCATGGTCCATATAAGTAAGCTGCCCCTCGTGAATGATGAGGCCGGCGTCGGCCTTCCCACCAGCCACGTAGTCGAGAATCCTGTCAAACATCACCACGGTATGCTTGAACATACCCGGCCCCAGCAACAGGTTGAGAGCCAGGAATGCAGTGGTTTTTTCACCGGGTATGGCGATCGTCTTCCCGCGAAGCTCCCCTACACTCATCGGCTCGCGTGTGACGACCAACGGGCCGTACCCGTCCCCCATGCTCGCCCCGCAACTGGTAAGGGCGTACTTGTCAGCTACAAAAGGGTAGGCGTGGATGCTAATGGCCGTGATGTCCAGCTCGCCCTTCAGTGCCCGATCGTTGAGTGTCTGAATGTCCTGAAGCACGTGCTCGAAGCGCCAGCCACGTGTATCGATTCTATTCTTGGCCAGCGCGTAGAACATGAAGGCGTCGTCCGGGTCGGGACTATGGCCGAGCGTCAAATGCTTGATCGTCACGTCGGTTTCTGCGTGGTCTTATCGGACATTCGCTTTCGCGATGCTACGGTGATACATGACGCATTACATGTCCCCCGACGGGGCATGACAAGAGGGACGCCCCCACGGGGCAGCAAGCCTGCAGCTTGCGAGATGCTCCCATAACCGGCCTGGGGACGCTGGTAGCCAGGCTCAACCCCGGTACTTCTGTTTGTCGATGATGTTAGATGATATCGGAATATTGTCAGGACGTGCCCTCGCGACCGTTGCAGCGGTAATACTGCCGACATGTAACAATTCCGTCACGGCTGACAGCGGGCGTTGACGAGCTTGTTGGACCGCCGGCTGGCGTGTAGAATGATTGGTGTTGCGTCGTTAAATGAGTATTGTTCCCGAGTAGGTGAACTTCGTTGTTGAATCTTCGACCGCTAATAATCACCGGCGAGGTTCTGGTCCTGTCGGCCGTGTGTACGGGGTGTTTCTCAGCCGCCCCGGCTGATGAACAGCAGTATGATGCCATGCGTGTTCGTGAGCCGGAGCCGTGCATCACTCCACAGGATGCTGAGCGGATGGCGGATCAGGTGCT
>Ga0114920_10000786_pt1 | contig 14034 bp, 12 predicted proteins | sample ChitaG_FD_88683 | JGI IMG/M metagenome (GOLD analysis project Ga0114920, IMG submission 88683) | Deep subsurface microbial communities from South Pacific Ocean to uncover new lineages of life (NeLLi) - Chile_00310 metaG | ecosystem: Environmental > Aquatic > Marine > Oceanic > Sediment ... | reverse complement strand
CAATCTATCATCAAAGCCACTCACCAACCGGCATTTGCTCTACCGCACGACGCAGGACAGGATCAACGTTAGTATATACCTTGTTTGTTAAGCGTGGCGATTCGCCCAGATCAGTACCAAAATGGAGACATGAATCGAGGTATTAAAATTAAACGAGATGTAAAACTATATCTTACAAAAAGTTATGAGATGGCGGTGTTTCTTTGCAATAGTATGTTCAAAACGTTGACCATTTTTGCGATTTTTTTAAGTCTTTGATATTACAAATCTTATGGATTTAAGATTTTGGGGATTTTATGAGCTATTTGGGCTTTTGGTTGTAGTAGGGTTGTATAGATTACCCTCACTAATTACAGCCGCAAAGTCATTGGATATATGACTTTGCTGTCACTAAAATATGCTTGAAATAAATATTGCTCACCCTATTATAAGTGCTGAAGAGAGAGGGTATTCTGGGCCGTGAAAGAAGTGTCTAACGAGATCAACAGAAGGAATTTACGAGACATCTTCTGAGGATTTTCTTCACATATCTTTAGAAGAGATGAAAGATTCAGATTTGGTGTGAATTCTGAAAATTTTCATATTGCCTAGGTGGTAACTACTCCGAACCATGATGGGCCAGCCCTGTCACCGTTAGTGGTTGCAGAATTGCCACATGCCATTGATTTTGGTATGATATTCTATCGAACATGAATTTCTAGTTTAAGTGATTGCATAAGGAGAATAAAGCGTATGGACAATCATGGTGGCGATTGTTTCAGCCATTTGTGCAAGTACATAGAAAACGGACATGGTCTCTTTTACGCAGGCACGATTTTGGGGGTCGAAACCAACGCCATGCAGTTCTATCCGGATGCTTCTAAACCAAAAGCAAAGGTACATCCCGGAATCTACCAGAGACAACAAGGCCATATTGATCTTTCCACAATAAGAGGTTCCGGCTTTGGCTATCGTCTAAATGAAATCCATAGAGATTTACCCGAACCTGTTGCTGAATATGAAAGGGTGGTCCAATGAAAAATCTTTTCGATGTAACAGACAAAGTAATAGTTCTCACTGGTGGTGGGGGAGTTTTATGCAAGGGATTAGCTAAATCGCTGTCACAACGAGGTGCAAAAACCGCTATCTGGGATATTGATGAAGAGGCTGGATTAAAAGCAGCTGATGAAATTAAACAGGCAGGTGGGAAATCCATAGCGGTAGAATGTGATGTCCTGGATAAAAAAAGCGTTGAAAAGGCCAAGGGTAAAACTATTCATCAATTAGGCGCTATTGATGTATTGATTAATGGGGCAGGCGGAAACAGCAAGCAGGCAACTACTTCGGAGGATATATCCTTTTTTGATTTGTCCGAAGAAGCGCTTCGGTTTGTTTTCGACTTAAATTTCATTGGGACCTTTTTAACTACCCAGACTGTAGGTCGTGACATGGTCTCTAGTGGAGAGGGCGTAATAATTAATATTTCAAGCATGAGTGCCTTTCGACCTTTAACAAAGATACCGGCTTATTCTGCGGCCAAAGCCGCTGTTAGCAATTTTACACAATGGCTGGCCGCCCATATGTGCCGGAACTATTCAAAAGATATCCGGGTTAATGCCATCGCTCCGGGCTTCTTTCTAACTGAACAAAATCGCTTTCTCTTGACAGATGAAAAGAGCGGGGAATTGACCGAACGAGGAAAAACAATTATCGACCATACACCAATGGCAAGATTTGGCCAACCGGAAGATTTAATCGGCACAGTAATTTGGCTGATCAGTGATGCATCGGAATTCGTCACCGGGATCGTAGTTCCCATTGACGGTGGTTTTTCATCTTTTAGCGGTGTCTGATTCTTTTCACAATAAGTAAAAAACTGGAAAAAGAAATGGTTATATCAGTCGAAAATAAAAATAGCTCTATAACGCCTAAACAGGTTAGAAAAACCATAAGCGAATTCTTCGCCAAAAATGGCTATACAGATAAGCGCGTTATCATCATTGTCCCCGACAATACACGCTCAGGACCGGTCGGCCAAATTTTCCAAATCATTTACGAACACTTAGAATCCACAGTAAAATCAATTGATTGTCTGATTGCGCTCGGAACACATCCACCTTTAACCGAAGAGCAAATTTGTAAGAGACTGGATATAATGTTACCACAGATACAAGCGGAATATGCCTCGGTTAAATTTTTCAACCATCAGTGGGATAAACCCGACACTTTTGTCTCCATTGGAACCATCTCTGCTGAGGAAATTACACAATTAAGTAACGGCCTCTTTGCTGAGAGCGTTGACATCTCGATTAATAAACTCATTTTTAACTACGACGAAATCTTTATTCTTGGCCCCGTCTTTCCACACGAAGTCGTGGGTTTTTCAGGAGGGCATAAATATATCTTCCCGGGTATTGCAGGACCTGAAATTATCAATTTTTTCCATTGGCTGGGTGCCGTCATCACCAATCCTAAAATTAACGGCAATAAGTGGACACCAACACGAGAGGTCATTGAAAAGGCAGCTTCGTTCATTAAAGTTCCCCTGACGCTATTTGCCATAGTGGGTGTAAAAGACGAACTCAAAGGACTTTTCATCGGTGATTGTATGCAAGCCTGGGAAAGAGCTGCTGACCTGTCTGCACAGGTTCACATTGTTTACAAACAGAGACCCTTCAAAACTATCCTTGGCATCGCTCCAAAAATGTACAAAGATATATGGACTGCTGGCAAGGTTATGTATAAATTGGAGCCCATCGCTGCCGATGGCGGAACACTGATTATTTATGCACCACATATCGATGAAATCTCATACACCTACGGTAAGTTCCTCGACCAAATTGGCTATCACACGCGCGACTTCTTTTTAAAGCAAATGGACAAGTTCAAACACATACCGCGGGCCGCTTTAGCTCATTCGACACATGTCAAAGGCATCGGAACTTACATCAATGGTATTGAAGAACCGAGAATTAACGTCATCCTCGCCACAGGCATCAGTAAACAGCGGTGCGAACAGGTGAATTTGGGTTATATGAATCCGGATGAAATAGACATTTCTGATTATGAGAAAAAGGAACAAGAAGATATTCTTGTTGTTCCCGAAGCTGGTGAGATTCTTTATCGTTTAGCCAGCGAAGGTATACCAGTTATTTCAGATTTATAATTCGGCGTTAGCTTTCTTAATTTTTTGTTTATCAACTGTGCTAATGACAAAAGATGAGATAAAATGATTATCGTGGTGATGGGGATTTGTGGTTGCGGTAAGAGTTTGATAGGTCAGCTACTGGCCCAGCGAATGGGACTTGATTTCTATGACGCCGATGACTACCATCCACCTGAAAGTGTTAAGAAGATGAGATTGGGCATTGCTCTTGACGATGATGACCGCATACCGTGGCTTAAGCGGATGGCCGAAGAAATGCCCGATTGGGAAAGTAGTGGCGGAGCCGTCCTGGCGTGCTCGGCGCTTAAAGAATCTTACCGAAAAAACTCAAAGAAGGCTTTAATACTGTTCATGGAGAAGAAATCTTCTTCATCTCAAACCCCGGCATGAGCTTGTGGTCGTGAAAAAAGCGGTTTAAATAGCTATGATTTTTACATCAAGTAGAAAGGAACATGCAATGAAGTATGGATTGAATATTCCGGAAAATGGTCAGTTGGATTTAGTCTCACTGGGTGCGATGGTGCATCGGCTGGATCCAGGGGTTGTCCCGTTTAAGAAAGCGACCAATTTCAATGTTTATGTCAGCGGTGGTGAATTCAATGTCGCCGCCAATTTGTCGAATTGCTTTAATATGCGCACCGGCATTGCGACTGCCATAGTGGATTATCCGATCGGCGATCTGATCAACCAGCAGGTGCAAGCAATGGGCGTCAAGCCGTTCTATAAGTATTTCAAACATGACGGCGCCCATGGGCCTAATATGGCTACCGTTTACAGTGACCACGGCTTTGGCGTGCGAGCGCCGGTGGTATTTTATAATCGGTGCAACGAGGCGGCGGCACAACTTAAACCCGGAGATTTCGACTGGAAGTCGATTTTTGCCGGAGGTGTGCGATGGTTCCATAGTGGCGGTATTTTTGCGGCATTGTCCCCAAAAACGGCTGAGGTGATTATCGAAGGGATGCGGTCTGCTAAAGAAACTGGCGCGATCGTCTCTTTCGATCTGAACTATCGCACCAAACTCTGGAATATTTCCGGCGGCCATGAACGCGCTGTAGAGGTGCTTGATCGTATCGTGGAAAACGTGGACGTGCTTGTTGGCAATGAGGAAGATCTGCAATTGGGCTTGGGTATACCGGGGCCAAAAGTAGTCGCAAAGTCCAAGCTGGATTCGAGTGTCTTCATCGACATGATTGACAAAGTTATCCAAAAATACCCCCAAATTAAGATTTTGGCAACGACGCTGCGTGAAGTACATTCGAGTAACCACCACAGCTGGAGCGCGGTGGCGTGGATAGACGGCACAGCCTATAATGCGCCGACGGCTGAGCTTGACGTGTTCGACCGTGTCGGCGGTGGAGACGGGTATGCGGCAGGTTTCTTTTACGGTCTTCTAACAGGCCAGCCGCCGGAAGATGCGGTAAAACTGGGCTGGGCGCACGGAGCACTATTAACAACGACGCCGGGCGATACTACGATGGTCACTTTGGAGCAGGTAAAGGCATTTGCCGGCGGCGGTTCGGCACGGATACAGAGGTAGTTAGAAAAGTTCAAACACAATTTAAAAAGTAAGGAACAACACAATGGCACAATCAGACATCGGCCTTGTAGGCCTGGCGGTAATGGGTGAAAATCTAATTCTGAATATGGAAAGCAGGGGCTTTACTGTTTCCTGCTTTAATAGAACCATCTCGAAGGTGGACGATTTTATCAACGGTCGGGCAAAGGGGAAAAACATCATCGGCTGTAAATTAATCGAAGAATTCACCGCGTCTTTGAAAAAGCCCCGCAAAATTATGCTGATGGTCAAGGCCGGCAAGCCGGTCGATGATTTTATCGAGAAACTTCTGCCTCATCTCGAGGGCGGGGACATAATCATCGACGGCGGCAATAGCCATTTCCCTGATACCATTCGCCGTACCGAGTATGTCGAGAGCAAAGGCAAACTCTATATCGGAACGGGTGTATCCGGCGGAGAAGAAGGAGCACTGCGAGGCCCATCGATGATGCCCGGCGGCTCACCTGCCGCCTGGGAGCATGTTAAGCCGATTTTCCAGGCCATTTGTGCCAAAACACCTGAGGGTGAGCCCTGCTGCGACTGGGTCGGCGAAAACGGGGCAGGTCACTTCGTTAAGATGACACATAACGGCATCGAATACGGCGATATGCAGATGATATGTGAGACATATCAGATGATGAAGTATGGTCTCAGGATGACTAATCAGGAAATGCATGAGGTTCTCACTGAGTGGAATAAAGGCGAGCTTAATTCATATCTTATCGAGATAACGCGGGACATCCTCGCCTACAAAGACGAAGACGGCAACGGGGTAATCGACCTTATTCTCGATACAGCCGGCCAGAAGGGTACCGGCAAATGGACTGCCATCGAGGCATTAAATCTTGGTCAGCCGCTGACGCTCATCGGAGAAGCTGTTTTCGCCCGATGTCTCTCGGCGTTAAAGGAAGAGCGGGTCGCTGCATCAAAAGTTCTCAAAGGGCCAAGGGCTAAGTTCAAAGGTGATAAAGATAAATTCATCGAGGATTTGCGAAAAGCGCTTTACGCCTCCAAAATCGTAAGCTATGCCCAGGGCTATCAGCTTATGCGTGCAGCAGCGAAAGAGCACAGCTGGAACTTAAACTACGGCGGAATCGCTCTGATGTGGCGGGGTGGTTGCATCATTCGTTCGGTCTTTTTGGGCAAAATAAAACAGGCATTTGATAAAAAACCGGACCTGGAAAACCTTTTGCTTAACCCATTTTTCAAGCGGGCTGTGCATAAATGCCAAACCTCCTGGCGGCGCGTTGTTAATACCGCGGTAAAGCTCGGCATCCCGATGCCAGCTATAAGCTGTGCTCTGGCTTACTACGACAGCTATCGAAATGAGCGCCTTCCTGCAAATTTACTGCAGGCCCAGCGGGACTATTTCGGTGCGCATACCTACGAGCGGGTCGATAAACCCAGAGGTGAGTTCTTCCACACGAACTGGACCGGCCGAGGCGGCCAAACAGCAGCATCAACGTACACGGCTAGACAAAAGAGCATTCTTTATTACTTATAACTAACGAGCAATCGGCGGAGACAATAAATATGGACTTAAAGCAACTCAAAAAGCAGGTTGACAAAATCATCGACGAGACGCCGATAGCTGACATTCATACGCATATATACAGCGAGGCTTTCGGGGATTTACTGCTTTGGGGTATCGATGAACTGCTAACATATCACTATCTTGTTGCAGAACTGTTCAGATACAGGCCGGATTTAGACTACCAGACTTATTGGAATATGCCAAAACCTAAGCAGGCTGAACTTGTCTGGAACGAGATGTTTGTAAAAAACTCCCCGATAAGTGAATCTGCTCGCGGTGTAGTGACAGTTCTTAATGCACTGGGTCTGGATGTACGTGACAAAGATCTTAACAGGATACGCCGATATTTTGCCAACACATCGGCTGGCCAATATATAGACAAAGTCTTCGAAATCTCCAACCTCAAGTATGTCATTATGACAAACAATCCTTTCGATAAAAAAGAACAGGTCGTATGGAATAATATAGGTAATACCGATAACCGGTTCAAAGCTGCATTGCGAATCGATGACCTGCTCAATGATTTTCAAAAATACAGCAGGCAAATAAATGACGAGGGCTTCGAAATAACAAGCGATAGAGTGGACAACGGCGCAATAACTTCTATTAACAATTTCCTCAAGGCTTGGATTGAAAAAATGAAGCCGGTATATATTACAGCTTCATTGCCACCTGATTTTAGCATCGATGCCGGTTCGGATAGAGCAAAGATGATTTTAGAAGCGGTATTACCTATTGCCAGCGAATACCACCTGCCCTTTGCAATGATGATTGGCGTAAAGAGGTTGTTAAACCCTGCCTTGAGACTTGCTGGTGACGGCGTTGGAAAAGCTGATGTCGATGTTGTTGCCAAACTCGCACGCGATTGGCCTGATGTACGATTTCTCATAACGATGCTCTCGCGCGAAAACCAACATGAGCTTTGCGTCACCGCACGCAAATTCAAAAACCTTATTCCTTTTGGATGCTGGTGGTTTTTAAATAACCCAAGCATCATACGTGAAATAACTGCTGAACGCATTGAGATGCTTGGCCTGACAATGATACCACAGCACAGTGACGCGCGCATCTTAGACCAATTGATTTACAAATGGTCTCACTTTCGTAAAATTATCACCGGGCTTTTAGTGGAGAAGTACAACGATATTTCAGACGCCGGCTGGTCTGTTACCGAAGATGATATAAAAAAAGATGTAATACGTATACTCGGAGGCCAACTCCTATCACAAAAAGTCCAGTAGGTTTGTTACCCAAGTCCTTTCAATGCACTGTCGCAGAGCAACGAGTTCTTCCTCAGGAAGCCCATTGGTTTGGTACAGGCCTTTCGATTATTTTTGGGTTCCCATTTTGCAATTTATTGCAAAATAGGGTCCCTTTGTAAATCACGCTTACATAGGGGGACTAATCAGAGAAATTCTTGCAATATTTGCATGAGACAGTTAGAATGCTGAAAGGTCGAGATCTTTGAATATCAGATAATATTTTCGGATCAGCAGAGCATTTCGAATAAGTTTTTGCGGGTCGTAGAAGAAAGAGGTTTGAAAGTGTTTCATGGTAATATCTCCTTCATTTTGTTTGTAACTTCTTTTGCAGATAACGGTTATATAATAAACAAAATGGAGGAGATTGCAAGAGAATGATGATTGTAACCCATTCTTTAACATAAATTCACCTATTTTATAGAAGACTGTTTGTATAACAAAAAGAAGGTATTGTGAAAAAAGTAGCAACTATGATGTGCGTAATGGTTATGTGCCTGAGCATTGGGAGCTTACCGGGCTGCGCCAAGAAAGATGTAGAAGTATTGAAATTGGCGCACGGCCTTGATACAACCCATCCGGTGCACAAAGCTATGGTCTTCATGGCAGAGAAAGTCAGGGAAAAATCCGGCGGCAAATTACGAATTGACATCTATCCCAGCGAAACATTAGGCAACGAGAAGGAGTGCATCGAGCAGCTGCAAATGGGCGCCCTGGCGATGACTAAAACTTCCTCGGCGCCTCTGGAAAGCTTCGTTCCAATAATGAAAGTTCTTGCTATGCCCTATCTTTTCAAGGACTCCGAGCATTGCTGGAAGACGCTTCTGGGGCCGATAGGCAAAGAGCTGTTGGCTGCGGGCGAAACGGTTGGTCTGAGGGGTCTGTGCTTTTATGATGCCGGAGCTCGCAGTTTCTATACCACTAACAGGCCTGTCAGCACTCCAGCCGACCTAAGCGGCATGAAAATCCGCGTCCAGCAAAGCCCTATGGCCATCGAAATGATTCAGGCAATGGGGGCCTCGGCAACGCCTATTGCCTGGGGGGAACTCTATACCTCCCTGCAGCAGGGAGTAGTAGACGGCGCCGAGAACAATCCGCCAAGCTTTGAGACCTCAATGCATTACGAGATTTGTAAATACTACATACTTGATGAGCACACCCGCCTGCCGGATGTACTGCTTGCAAGCACTGCAATATGGAAAAGGCTCTCACCGGAGTTTCAGAAGATTCTGCAGGAGGCAGTCGATGAGTCCGTAACCTATCAGCGCAAGCTCTGGGCGGAAAAGGAAAAAGACTCTTTGGAAAAAGTCAAAAACGCAGGCGTGAAAATGATCCACCCGGACAAAGAGCCCTTCCGCAAGGCTGTTCAATCAATGTGGGAGGAATATGAAGGCACAGAAATAGGCAGGCTCGCAGAGAAAATCCAGGAAATCAGATAAGGTATGTTTGCCAAAGTAAAAAAGATGCTGGACCGCAGTCTTGAAGTGCTTGTTACCGTCTCAATGATTGTACTGGTAGTGGACGTAGTCTGGGGTGTGTTCACGCGATATATCCTGAGAGCACAAAGTGCCTGGACCGAGGAGCTGGCGACGTATCTAATGATCTGGGTGGGGCTACTGGGCTCTAGTGTCGCATTAAATCGAGGCGCCCATTTGGGAATTGATTATTTTACCCTGAAGCTTTCGCCCAGAAAACGGCTGTACACCGAATTGGGTGTCTTTTTCTGTGTGGCTTTATTCTCGCTGCTTGTTATGGTGATAGGCGGGACCAGGCTCGTGAGCAATACCCTGCAAAACAACCAAGTTTCGCCCGCGATGGGTCTGAAGATGGGACACGTGTACCTGGCAGTGCCCATAAGCGGGGCCTTCCTGGTAGTATATAGTGCAGAGTTCTTTGTCGAAAGGATAATATTCCTCGTTAAGCACAAGCAGCTCAATCACCCCGAGGGTTCCGAGTCAACGACGCCAGCGGACTGAACCAGCGGCTTTTGAAACCAAACTGAGGCCGATTATATGACCACAGATACTTTAGCAATATTAGTGATGGTTTTTAGCTTTGGTATACTGCTGGTATCGAACGTGCCGGTGGCGTTCTGCATGGGTATCTGCACGCTTCTGGGAGTTCTTGTATTAGGTGGGCTTCCAACATTTCAGATAATAGCTCAGAGAATGGCTACCGGCATCGACAGTTTTCCGCTGCTGGCAATACCGTTTTTCATCTTAGCAGGTCTGTTTATGGGCCGGGGCGGCATTGCCCGGCGGCTTATCGACTTCGCCAATGTCTTGGTCGGAAGATTTCGGGGCGGTCTGGCCTTCGTGAACATTGTGACCTGCATGCTGTTCGGCTCGATTTCCGGCTCGGCGGCGGCGGCGGTATCAGCCGTGGGCGGAACTATGATTCCCCTGATGAACAAGCTTGGCTATCACAGGGATTTCAATACAGCAATCAGCATTACCGCCGCTACCACGGGGCTTTTGATACCGCCGAGCAATATAATGATTGTTTACTCTATGGCAACCGGCGGGATGGTCTCCGTCGCCGCAATCTTTATCGCCGGAATTTTGCCCGGAATACTCGTCGGATTGGGGCTTATGGTGGTCGCCGGTATCATTTCAGCCCGATACAAATACGGTAAGGGAGAGCGATTCGGACCAAAGGAAGGCATTGTACGCTTCCTGAAAGCCATTCCGGCGCTGCTGCTTATCGTCATTGTCTTGGGCGGAATCCTCGGCGGGATATTTACAGCAACCGAGGCCTCAGCCATCGCTGTCGTTTACGCCTTTATCCTCTCTGTGGTTATATATCGGGAAGTAAAAATAAAAGAACTCCCCGCCATAATGCTCCAGTCGGCGGTTACCACAGCGGTGGTTCTGATGTTAATCGCCACTTCAATGGCAATGAGCTGGTTTCTGACACACCAGAATATTCCTCAGAATATCAGTGCGTTTTTACTGGGCCTAACGAAAAGCAAAATACTAATTCTTCTGATTATAAATCTTATGCTTCTTGTGGTCGGAACATTTATGGATATGACGCCTGCTGTTTTGATTTTCACACCGATTTTTCTGCCCATAGTTAAGGAGTATGGGATAAATCCCCTCCATTTCGGGATAATCATAATTATGAATTTGTGTATCGGAATCTGCACTCCTCCGGTGGGCACAGTTCTATTTCTTGGCTGCGGGATAGCCAATACAACTGTAACAAAAATAATGCGTTACCTACTGCCATGCTTCGGGGCAATGATTATTGTGCTATTCATATGTACATATACGCCACAGATTTCATTGGTGTTGCCACGATTCTTTGGGTTTATAAAGTCTTTCTAGTCAGCAAAAGTGACACAGGTTAAGGCATTTGGTTAGGATGGCCTGCTCCCCGAAAACTGATCCAGTTTTAGTGAGAGCATTCTCTCCTTATCCTTTACCTTAATCTTCCCTGGCTTTAGCCTCACCCATCACTTCCGCAAGGTCCACAGCAACGTATGTTCAATCCGTTGACTGTCTCTTCTCCCAATAGGTTCAAAATTCCTAAAGTTGACACGCTTATTATGAGTCAACAGGTCATACGCTCAAGTGCTGTTACCACAGGTTTGTATAACCTTGTTGGTGATAAGAGCTTGTGAAATTTTTGAAGCAGTTTGTTTTTTGTCATTTTTGTCGTTTTGGGTAGCGCGCACGAAATGCACACTGGAATCTTCGCCCAAAGCAGCACTGCTGGCACCTCTCGCTCTGTCAATCAGTGATTCTCTAATCCCAACATAGTAGTTCATCGTCGTGTTGATATCTGCGTGTCCTGCCAGCTCCTTTACTTCATGTGGCATCAATCCTTTTTCGAGCCATTCTGTGATGCAGGTGCTTCTTAAATCGTGAAAAGTGCCATCCTCAATACCAGCTTTCTTGAAAATCGTCTGCCAACTGCGGCCAAAGTTTCCATCAGGACACTTGCACACTTCGTACTCGAGCTCACCTTTTGCTTTTAATCTCATAAGATACTGATAGCGATGTGGGGGCAAAAGCAGATATGGCTGGCCTTCAGGAAGCTCTGTTTGGATATCTATAAGTAGTTGGGCTACTTTGTCTACTAAGGGTAACTCTCGTCTGTCCTTGTCTTTAACTACCCACCGCCAAGTGTACTTCGTATCTTCCTTCGGTTGGACAGTAATAGGACAGTGAGAAAACAATAAAGCATAGAGCGAAAGTGGTAAGTTATTCGTGCGACTGACACTTTTTTGACGCCGAATTTACTTGGGATATACGCCCCTTGGCCTACCGGATTGCCAGAACCAGAATCGAATCGCCGACACCTGGATTTTCGGCTGGTTGTAGCAAGAACGTAACCAAGTAAAAACAAAGACTTGCAAGATTTCAAAAGAGCAGTTGATACCCCGGTTAACACCCAAACCTCAAAAACAGGCCGAAAACTGTGCTGAGAGTCTAACTTGGTCGTAGGTTAGTGCGAGAGAGTTGCCGTTAAAATGACGTTTTAATTGACGGGAATTGCGGGTTTGGGTAGTGTATGGTTTGAAAATGACTGGAAGGATAAGGAATAACTTACTGCTAACGTGCAGGCTGACAACCGCGGCGCGAAAATAAACGGTGGATTTGCGGGTCGTAGATGGCAGATAATTTAGATATAAACAACGTTCATAGGGAATTAGCCAGACTCCCAAACTTCATAGTATTTGCTGGCACAGGCCTTGTTGCTGGTACCGGCATATCAGACTCGTGGAAGAAATTGATGCAGGCTTTGGCTGAGGAGGTGGGAGTTGGCATTGGAGGGAAAAGTGAGGATGAGTACCCGGACGTCGCAGAGGACGTCTATGAGAAGCTTCGAAGCGAAGGTAAGGGACAGAGGTATGACGATATCATAAAGGAAGCGTTGACGCCTACGGAGATTCGGTGGTCTCCACACGCGATGGAGGTAATCGAGACAACAAACTGGATAGTGACAACTAACTTCGACAATATTATCGAGGCCTCCATTTTCAAAAGAGATGCAATTAAGCAGAGAACTTCCAACCCAAGAATAATCAATCTGCCTAACTTGGAGAAAGTGGATGGTTTTGACAGGGAGACATTGACTTATCTTCATGGGAGCGCCCACAATAATTACATAATTTTAAGGAGACAACAGTACGACAACTATTATCCCTCGGTCAGTGGCAAAAACGGACCCACCTGTATAGAGGAGTATCTGGAATTCATATACAGGAATTACCCTATAGTTTTCGTTGGGTTCAGCTTCCGCGATAGGTACGTTAGGGCATGCTTCGCAAACATTCATGCGCGCATGGCCTGGCAGGATGAAGATGCTTCCAGGCAAGTAGGTTATCAAAGAGTACTGCCTAATATCCCACAGCACTATGCATTAATCAGACGGCTCCGCCCGGAAGACTACTCCAAACGAGAGAATTATGATGCAGACTGCGAGACATATAAGAAAATACAGCAGGATTTAAAAGCGATAAACATTAACTTTATCTGGTATCACAATCACATAGAATGGACGCAGAGTTTTGAGAAAATAAGGGAGTTAAGAGAGACCTTTACAATAGTGAGTTTAGAATGAGAACCGAATTCTATAATATTGCATCCCAGATCGACAGCTTTGTCCAAAAGTATTCTCCAGAGAATCTGGAAGCAATTGAAGAATGCTTTAACGTCAAGGGGATAGAATACTACTTTTTCATTGAAAAGCTGCCAAAATTAGAAGACCCATTCCCCTGGCTGATACCGCTTAAAGACAAGAAATATTTTGCAGGAGAGAAGAACCCTCCGCCACAGGAGGTCAAGGGGCAGCCAGGTTCCTATACTATGCCGTTCTGGAATGTTCTGCCGTATTTGGAAAATGTTGCCAGAAAAAATAAAGAAACTCCATCAGATGAGATAACAAATGCACTGGTAGAAATAATTAATTCGATAATTAGTTACCGAGACGAGAATAGTAAGAGAATAGATAATTATCGAACAGACTGGTTCGTAACAAAGATTATCTTCATGCTTCCATATAAGGTATGGAATGATGGCCACATTGATTTTATTGGTACTGCGATAAGAACGACTTTCGGAGGTAGTCTGATTCAAAGTGAACTCGGCAAAAGTGTTTTACCTGCTTTGACTGAAAATAAAATGGTAGAGCTGATATTGAAGCTTCTGGAGGTAATTCTTAGCTTCACGAAGGTCAGTGAAAAGAAGCGGGATAAGATCAAGCCGGTAATGGACAAGCACTGGTTGCGTGATGCCTTGAAAAAATTCAAGAGCGAAATAGCCGAATTGTGTGGGATAGAAGCTGCGAAAATTGGAATTAATACAATTAAAGCAGTTCTGAAAGAAGATAAAAACAGATTCTCATTCGTTTGGATTCCAACTATAGAAGATAGCAACCAGAACAAGTTTCCTGACAAATATGAGTGCCAGTTGGTGTTCTTCATAAGAGATATGTTAGGGAAATTAAAACCAGAAGAAATTCGAACTGAGGTTGAAGGATTATTGATAGAGGAGCATATTATATTCAAACGGCTTGCTGTGCATACTAT
>Ga0114920_10000785_pt1 | contig 14035 bp, 13 predicted proteins | sample ChitaG_FD_88683 | JGI IMG/M metagenome (GOLD analysis project Ga0114920, IMG submission 88683) | Deep subsurface microbial communities from South Pacific Ocean to uncover new lineages of life (NeLLi) - Chile_00310 metaG | ecosystem: Environmental > Aquatic > Marine > Oceanic > Sediment ... | reverse complement strand
TCAGCTATGATTGTAACTTTAGCGTTGTTATCTATCATGAAAGAGGAATATTCTCCACTCTCGCTGATTAGGTCTTCGTCATTTCCCCCCAGAAAGTAATCTCCTTTTGGAGAAAGGCCTTCAGGAGGAGAGACAGAAGGTAGTTCCTTAGGAGCATCCAAAGCTAGTTTTGTTCCATCAATGTAGGCATTGGGACCGGTTGTTATCGCTGCTTCTGGGTCACTTTCAGGCCCTGTGATAGCATTACCGTAGATTTGGGCGTTGGACATTAAATCGATAGCGCCATCATGAGTGGCGTTGGTACCCACATGTCCGTTGGAGCCCATGTTCGTATCGCCGTATTCTCCATTCCTGGAGTCATAACTATCCACAAGTGCATTGGAATTCATATTGATTCCTTCATCCCCGAAAACCCCATAATCGAAAGGATGATATTCGCTTTTTTCTAATACGACCCTGGCAGTTTTAGTTACTGTATGAGAACGAATATAGTCAACACTTCCTGTAGCTTCCACGACAGGATTGTCTGTACCAGGATTTTCGATCCTAACCTCGATATCCCCGATCACATTCCCATCGGGAGTGTTGAAAGATGAAATAGTCATTGTTCGCAAGGATTCATCTCCACTCCAGCTTGAAATGTCTCCGTAATTCAGCTCCCAGATAGCCCTTTCCACCCCAGCTTCTGCTAATGAAAAAGCTGCCACGGATTTATAAGATTTTTCAGTTAACCTGAGATCAACGGAGAGCTGGAATAAAAATGGCAAAGTAGGAAGAAGCAAGCAAGTAATGATGAGGACACTGACAACCAGGATAAATCCTTGTTCCTTATTCCCTTTTTTGCGGTTCTTGGTCCTTGCTTCTTTCACTGTTCTTACCTCCCTTCTTACTCTATTTATTTATTTCTCAGCTTCTGAAGCAGTGGTAATCTCCTAATCAGATTTATTCCGAAGTTTCACCGTGCTGTCCAGGGTTTGCTGAAAATCACGGCCGAGCCGATTTTGCTTTGTTGTCACAGTAATATCAATGCTGGCAACTTGGGTGAGGTCTGCCACAGAAGAAAGTTCCACACCGTCGGAGCTTAAGAGAAAGGAATTGACCCTAGTTGCTAGAACTCTTGTGCTGTCAACTCTAGAGCTCACACCATCCTTTGCATCAACAACTCTCTCCAGCTTATTTGGATGTTCAGAGTTTAAGCGATAAATGATATAGTCAAGCTCATTCTCAATATCTACGATTAGTCCACTCGAATCCACTGAAGGGATCCGGAGGATAAGGCAATTGGAAGATGTAGTATAGGCATCCCAGCTCGAAACTACCTGAACAGCGCCTTTTATATCGCGGGAAATCCAATCGAACACATACCTATTATCTCGAATGACATCAATCCTGGCGCTTTCAGTCATTAGAAATTGCTGTCCGGTAACGTAGAGAGACATCAAGATCAGCATAATAAGAGCCATTAAAGCAACGACTACTGTAAGTTCGACAAGGGTGAAGCCTTTTGGGATGCTTTTCTTTTTCTTGCGTTTCATGTTTTCCTGAAAATTCTTTACGCTACTTTTTATTTATCCCTTCTCTGGTTAGATAGGTTACAATATCCTTCCGCATCTGTTTTCCCCGATAGACCCAGAGAACACTAACTGTTAATTTTTTGATGTCGTTTCCGAAGGAATCTTCGACAGTTATGATCCCACTGCTGATCTGCAAAGGTGTGAGGCTTTCGTTCGTAAAAGAACTTCCTAAACTCAAGATATCATCAAAGGACATATTGCGAATAAGTTCCAGTTGTTCCTGAACGCATTGGGTAGCAATGACAGTTTGTTTCATTCTGGAAATGCTGTTGAGACCATATATGAAACACCCCAGGAAGGAAATGAGGATTCCGGTAATTATTACAATGGTGATCAAAACCTCTATAAGAGTAAGCCCCTCTTCCCTTTTTTTTCTTTTGATTGCAGTGTTTTTATACGTTAGTTTTCGCATTTTTTTATTAGCATTGACGATTTTAGTTGCTTTCCATAAGCTGATATCCACGATGTCCATTCTTCTCCAATATGACTCTAGCTGGCCTTTGTAATAATATTCTAGCCTTCTGGGATCCTAATAGAGAGTCGGTATAGGTCACTCTTCCCGTAGATTCCACAACAGGATTATCTCCCTCAGGCTTTTCCACCTTTATCTCGATATCTCCTAACACTTTCCCGTTAGCACCACGAAAGGAAAAGATGGTCATTCTCCGTACCTGGCTATTGCCCTGCCAGTTGGAAATATTTCCATGATTCAGCTCCCAGACAGCTCTTTCAATCCCGACTTTAGCCAGCGCGAGAGCAGCAGAGTAATTGGATAATTTCTTGACCACCATATTTTCTTTGGAGGGCTGAAATAATGTTGATGCATATGATCTTTCAGGGGTGAGCCTCTCATTAGAAAGAAGAAAGAAGCATGGCATAGCAAGAAAAATTAAGAAAGATACAATGAGAATCCCGCAAACATAAATAAAATCATACTCCCCTTTCCCTTTTTTGGAGCCTATTTTTCTTATTCCGTTCACTTGGCTTACCTCCTTATTAGGCTTACCTGATTACTTCATTTGTTTATTTTAGTCGTGAAGAGAGGGTAAGATTAGATAGTTTTGGGCGGTGATTTTGAGGGTGAATTTTAAACCACCCTCTCCTCTCTTTATAGGCTAATCAAATGAAATATATGGGGTCGCGTCTCAACTCAAAGCCTTCTTGCAACCCTCTTTTGTTTTAGATAATCCCTATGGAAAGTATATCCAAATCTGCGGCAGCAGGATGCGAATAACTGAAATTGAAATGCTTCCTTGTATAATCCATATGTAGAAATTTATAAATATATTGTTTATATTGTTTATTTAGATAAATTTAAGGCCGAATCAGATGCGTGAAAGTGAATAAGATGAAGACCAGGGGAAGCATTTGTTTTTTTATAGCTGCATTATTTTTCTTTTCTTCTTCTTTTCTCTTCTGTCTCGATTCGAACGATTACAAGATTTCTGCGTATAGAATATCTCGCGCAATCAATATAGATGGAAAACTCAGCGAGTCTTCCTGGAAGGAGGCTCGATTCATAGATAACCTAACTCAAAGAGAACCGAACGAAGGAGCTTCCGCCAGTGAACCGACAGAAATAAGAATTCTTTATGATGACCAGTATCTTTATATAGGCGTGGTTTGCTTTGACAGCCAGCCGCATAAAATTGTGGCCAACGAAATGAGACGGGATGGTGAGCTTAAAGATAATGATTTTTTTGAGATCTTTATAGATACTTTTCATGACCATCGCAATGCCTTTTATTTTGTTATCAATCCTCTCGGAGCCAGGCGAGATGCCTTGATCAGGGATGAAGGCAACAATGTTAACTGGAATTGGGACGGGATATGGTTGGCTAAGGTTCAAAGAACCACCCAGGGTTGGGCAGCTGAGATAGCTATTCCGCTTTATATTCTCCGATTTAAAAAAGGAAAGAGTCAAACCTGGGGGATTAATTTTGGACGCCATATTGCTCGAAAGAGAGAAGAAATTTATTGGTCACCTGTTCTTCGAGATTATGGCTGGTTTGGAAAATACAAGATTTCTTATTATGGTCATCTTACAGGATTAGAAAATCTGAATCAGGGGCAAAGAACCCAGATCATGCCATATCTTATCGGGGGTGGTGTCCAGGAGGAAGAGGATGAGTCTTTAGGTCGTTCCGGAGATTTGGGCATCGATCTCAAGTACCGCCTGACCTCAAACCTGACCGCAGATATAACCATCAATACTGATTTCGCTCAAGTTGAAGCGGATCCGGAACAGTTCAACCTGACTCGCTTCAGCCTTTTCTTTCCAGAAAAAAGGGGATTCTTCCTTGAGGGAGCGGATATTTTTCGTGTCGGTGAAAGATACCGTGAGATGGAACCTCCTTCGACACTCCTCTTTTTCAGTCGTACAATTGGATTGTCTGAAGATGGCAAGGAAATTCCTATAATTGGAGGCCTTAGAATAACCGGAAAAGCTGGGAGATATGATCTTGGAATTCTCAATATCTTGACCAACAGGATTTCTTATATAGAAGATGATGAACAAGTCAATATTGAAAGGATGAATTATTCAGTTTTTCGGCTGAAAAGAGATTTTCTTAGCAAATCGACGATCGGAGTTATGCTTTCAAGCAAGGATTCATTTGACAGCTCCGCGTATAATCGAGGGGCTGCTTTTGATTTTAACCTGGCCTTGGGACAATCTCTCCAGATAGGCGGCTTTGCTGCCAAGACATTCACCTCGGATTTGAAAGGAAAGGAGTGGGCAGCTAACCTGGACTTCATCTGGTGGAGCGATTCATTGGTTATAGATACTTCTTACACCGACATAGGTGAAAATTTCAACTCAGAGATGGGCTTTATCTCCAGAACTGATATCCGAAAGCTGAGAGCAAACATTGGTATTGGCTCCAGGCCAAATATCCTGAATATCCGCCAGCTTTTCTTCTTTAATAATTTTACCTACATAGAAAATCATTCGGGCCAGCTTGTGTCGAAAAATATAGCGACAGGAATCTTTAATCTGTTTCAGGATGGCGGTAGTTTATTTCTCGGCTATATACAGAATTATGAATATCTGGATGAGGACTTTGAGATTAAAGAAGATGTTTTTATTCCCACGGGAGCTCATCGGTTCAATCAGCTGTGGACGTTTTTCGAGTCGGATAAGAGCAAGAACATTGCCATTCGAGGGGAAATGGTGCTCGGTCAGTTCTATAATGGACACTTTTTCAGGATTAGTTCAAGCGGATTTCTCAAATTATCTAAAAACCTGAGCCTCGAATTCATATATAACCGCAACCAGTTTGATTTGCCCGTAGGAGGAGGGAAATTCACGACAAACATCGTTGCTACCCGGATTATCTATTCCTTTACGCCCGATCTTTTTGCCAAAGCCTATCTGCAGTGGAATGACGAGGAGGATTTATTCATCAGCAATTTTCTCATCCGGTGGATTTATAAGCCTGGAGCCAGCATCTATTTCATCTATAACGAGACAAGACAACTAGGCGCTGAAGGATATATTAAGGACCGTGTCCTCATGTTTAAGGTAAACTTTCTTTTCAACTATTGATTCTTTTTCAGGTTGTTGCATTCAGATAATTTTGAGACAACATTGGGGTCAGATCTTGAAAACTTTAGTAATTATGTCAAGCGCGCTAGAAAAAGGGGACATAGAAAAAGGGGACAGGCTACTTTTTTCCCTGTTGTAGGGGCTTGATTCATCAAGCCCACCTGCAGGTTTTCTTTGTGGTCAAGGGATGGCAATCTCTTGCAATGCGAAAAAAAGTAGCCTGTCCTCTTTTTCCCCCTTTTTCCCAATTTACTTCCATACTGCATAAAATTTGTTTAATATTAATAGCCTGGACTATTCACGAAAAGTAGCGGCATTTTTTATGAATAATTAAGGCTAGTTAAGGAGAGTATCCATTCGAGAGCTTCTTGTATCAGCGCTGTGCGCAGCCTTTTTTGTTATTTATTTACTAGCAGAGAAGATTATTCTATCCCGTAGAAGTCGAGTCATCCCTCTTAGAATTTGTGTAACAGGGATAAGGGGGAAGTCAAGCGTCACAAGGCTCATAGCCGCTTCCCTGAGAGAATCCGGTCAAAATGTGCTCGCCAAAACCACGGGATCAAAACCAATCATAATCTTTCCAGATGGAAAAGAAAAAGAAATTGTGCGCAGAGGCTTTCCATCCATTCTGGAGGGGAAAAAGATCCTGAAACGGGGAGCTGAGCTTCAAGTTCAGGCCATAGTCCTGGAATTAATGAGCATCCACCCTGAGGCGAGTTTTGCTGAGTCGGTTCAGATGATAGATCCTCAAATTCTGGTTATAACTAATGTGCGCCCCGACCATTTGGCGCAGATGGGTTCCACAAAAGAGGAGATTGCTCGTTCGCTTGCAACTTCAATCCCTGAGAAGAGCACAGTTTTTATCCCTCAAGGAGAATTTTTCAAAGAGTTTGAAGAGAAAGCAAAAGGTGCGAACTCTAAACTCATCCAGGTTCCTGAGAATTCTTATCAAGAATATTTCCAATCAGAAAAAAAGTTCCCTTTTTTTGAGCTTGAAGGGAATATTCGTCTATCTTTAGCAGTGGCTGAATTTCTGGGGATAGACAGGGAAGTTGCTCTTCGCGGTATGGCCAAAGTCCAGCCAGATTTTGGAAGCCTTAAGGTTTGGAGTGCGGATTTGGGCTCACCTCCATACCGACACCGCTGGAACTTTGTCAGTATCTTTGCTGCCAATGACCCGAAATCTAGTAGACATGTTCTGGATAAGCTCAAAGAGAAAATGTCTCTAAATAAAGAAAAAATGGTTGGCCTCCTTAATCTTAGGCGAGACAGAGGAGACAGAACTCTGCAGTGGTTCGAAGCACTGAAAGAGGGAACTTTTCCTGAGTTTCAAAGGATTTTTCTCATCGGAGATCATACGCACGCTTTGAAGAGGAAGTTGAAACCGAGAAGCAATGCAGAGTTGTTTGTTCTTAAAGGGCAATCTCCTGAGTCAGTTCTGGAAAAAATTTCCGGTATTGTGAGAGGAGAAGCCGTTTTAGTGGGAATGGGGAATATGGGAGGTTTTGGGAAAGAGTTGGTTGATTATTGGGAGAGAGTGGGGAAGCGTTATGACTTTTGAGACCCTTTTTATCGGCCTCCTCGTTGCAGTCCTCTATGTAGAAATCATGGATACTTATCCTGGCGGGATTATTGTTCCCGCCTATATGGCTCTTTATCTTGATCAGCCACTCAGGATTTTGATTACGATTGCAGTAGCTTTATTGAGTCTTTATACTTATAAAATTCTGTCCCGTTTCCTCATCCTCTTTGGCAAGAGGAGGTTTGTGATGCTTGTTCTCCTCGGAGGAATTTGGGCACAGATCTGGTTCTTTTTATTGCCTCATTTTTTCTCCGGCCCCGTAGGACTCAGGACCATCGGTTGGCTCATTCCAGGACTTCTGGCCAATAACTTAGAAAAGCAGAAGCTTATCCCGACTCTGGCCTCCATGTTTGTGGTCTCCATTGTCACCTATTTTTTGGTGAGAGTAATTCTGTGGTTTTAATTTATAAAAGAAATATACCTAAAGTTACAAACAGGAGAAATCAAAGGCCGATCCTTATCCTCCTCGCTTTGAGTCTTTTATTTTTTGTGCTGTCAAGGTACATCCCCTTTAAAGACGCCGATCGAATTAAGGGAGAAATGACCGAAGCCTCGAGAATCATGAGTAAAGCCGTGGACATTATCAGAGAATGCCGGGAGGAAAAAGGCTTCACTCTTGATAGAGACAGTGATATCAACATGACAGGACTCATTGGATTGGAGCTTTCTCCTCTCACCACTTCCCTTGGCAGTCTGGAGGCAAAAAGGACTTCGACAAATCCTAATTTCGCAGGCTTGATTGTTTTCCTGCTGGAAGAATCAGGTGTGAGGAGAGGAGATGCGATTGCAGTAGGAGCCTCAGGCTCTTTTCCTGCCTTGATAGTGGCTGCGTTATCTGCACTAAAAGCCATGGACCTGAGGCCTCTTGTGATCTGTTCTATTGGAGCGTCTCAGTGGGGAGCCAATAATCCCGATTTCCATTGGCTCCACATGCACAGCTGCCTTTTGAGGAAGGGGATATTCGGCCGAGAACCGATTGCTGTTTCTTTAGGTGGGCATAAAGATTCAGAAGAAAATATTATTCCTGGTGGCCTTGCCCCTCTCTTGAAAGAAACACGGGAGAGAGGAGTCTTGTTTATTCACGAGCCGGATTTAAAGCAAAATGTTGAGACGAGAATCGAACTCTATGAAAAGAAGGCAGGCAGGGCCAAAGTAAAGGCCTTTATTAACATTGGAGGGAATTGGTCGAACATCGGCGATGATTCTGAGGTATTGAAGTTGAAGCCAGGTTTAGTAAAGACCAAGAGGATACCACCTCTTCAAAAAAGAGGTGTTCTGTTTGAAATGGCCCTTCGTAAAATACCTGTGATTCACCTCCTCAACATAAGAGGTCTTGTCGAGCGATATGGGCTTCCGTGGGATCCGGTTCCGCTTCCCAGGCCAGGAGATGGGAGGATATATCAGCTTGCGAGAGAGAAACAGTTGTCTTTTCTTCTTCTTGCCGCCTTTTATTTTCTCCTGCTGATCGCTTTCTTCATCTTCCGAAATAGACTTTAAAAGAGTTTTTGTGGGCGTTTAATTTGTTGCAGGGATTTGATTTATTCGTAATAGATTTTCTTCGGGTCAGCTTTGGCTGGGTCGCGGAGGAAGTAACCTGTTCCTTTCTCGATAACTTCTGAATAGCGAGGGACCGCTCTGACTTCGACAGCTTTGTCCGGATTTTCTTCAGACCAGAGCTCCAAGATCTGAAGTATAGTTGAACAATGCCGGCCAACCCGCACGTCGATATGCCAGCCGTTCTCGTCCATTTTCTCGAAAAGGAGACCGTGTTTTCCGGCTTTCACTATAAACTCATCCTTTCCTTCGAGAAGGAGGGCTCTGTCCGTCCGTCCTCGTGTTGCATCCAGGAATGGTTCTGGAGCTTCCAGAAGAAAAGATATGGCTTCTGTATGGTCGCCGATTTCACGGTGAGAGAGGCCTCGTAAAGCATAAGGAGAATATTCCATGCCGATGTTGAATTCTTCTATGCTTGATATCACCATGGAAGTCAATGCTGCTAAATCCTTCCCTTTTTGATGGGCGACTATGGTGCTTATCACCGGATACTGAAGCTCTGCCTCATGGAGGTCGATGACGATGTCCACTTTTTCTTCTCGAATGAGCTGGGTCATGGCGAAACAAGTTTTTTCGGTGAGGGTTCCATTAGAGCGGCCAGGCCATGTTCTATTCAGATTCCGGATATCAACATAGGCCAGTTCTTGGCGGCTGGGATAGTGAATATAGACCTCTGGATCTGGCCACTGGTCGAGAGGATTCGACCAGCGGTCTCCCATCCTGAATTTTTGTTCTCCCCATGAGGTTGGGATAGAAAAATCCGGCGGATAGGCTCCACCAAGACGGGTCACAGTAGTGGCGCTGCGGTTGGCGGAGTTGATGATAATTAACCTTCCTTGATCCACTACAGCGTTTTCTGTGAGAATCCAGGTCGTCAGCCGGCTACCTGGTTCCTCAGGATGCGATCCACCCAGGATGAGGATTGTTCCTCCTGGCTTCGATCCTTCTAGGATATAGGCATTTGAGTCGTTGATGGTTCCTTTTATTCCAGAGAAATAATCGCTAAGCTTTTTTACTTGGGTTACACCGGAGCTCAGGACAACGGGCTCCTTGAGATGACGGCTTTGATAGAAGCTTGCGCCGGCAAACGCCATGAGAGCGAGACCTAAGGCACAAAAGATGATTTTTCGAAGATAGAACCAGTGCATGGACATTGTTTCTCCTCTATTTCAGCCGGAAAAGTCTTAGAAGAAAAGGCATGAGAATGATGATATACAGAATTTCTTCATCCCATTTCTTGCTCTTCAGAAGGTTCCGGATAATGAGAAAGGCGATATATCCTGTTAAAAGATAATAAAGGATTGTAATGATCATCGATCAAGTTCCTCCCTTGGAAACCTGAATTGAAAATCTTTTGATAAAAAAATAGAAAATATATTCATTCAAACCCACATGCCGAAGAGATAGAAAATATCTTCATTATCGTAGTTATGTAGGGATTTGATTCATCAAACCCACATGCCGAAGAGATAGAAAATATCTTCATTATCATACGAGAGTTAAGAAACTCAATTTTTTGCTGAATATAACCATAAGCGTTCCCACAGTCATGATGATGATGGCCGGGATGATACAGTTTTTCAGTAGATGAGAGTAGGGTTCTTTCATTGCCACTGTCTCTTTTGTCAGACGGCCGATGATTGCTGTGGGAGGAAGTGCATCACCCAGAGGCCAGATCACACTCATTCCGGCCAGAGCAATGATAGGGTTAAGGCCGATAGTGTTAAAAAGCAGAACCAGCGGAACGCCAAGAACCGGAGCAGCTCCCCACATGAGCACAGCTTCAGATACAGGCAGTACCAAAGAGAGAGTGATGAAGACAGCAGTCAGTGGCAGAGTCACAATAGTTATGGCGATAAGCCCTCGGACACCTGTTAAAGTCATAATCTGAACTAAGATTCCCACACAGGTCAATGTTCCGATTAAAGGAAGGAGTTGGTGAACAGTGGAGCTGGAGATCTTGAGAAAATTGAGTTTCACTGGAGAAAGCAACAAAGTGATAAAGGCAGCAACCATAAACATCATCGGTAACCCTATGAAAGGTAAGGAATGGGGCCAGATCCTGCCTGCAAGGACAAGGATGAAGAATGAAAGAAAAGGAAGGGTGACTCGCAGCCAGTTCATCTTAGGGGGGGCTTTTGGAAGTTCATTCAGTGCTTTCTCCAGATTGACTGGTTTTGCGCGCCAGCCCAGAATAAAAATCGTCACCAAGGAAAGAATCAGGCACGGAAGAAGCAGAGGGAGGAAGAAACCGACATAAGGCATATTGACACCAGCAGCAGTGATCATTGCCCATAGGCTCACCGGAGGAGCAGCTGCACTCAGACCCGCAACTATGAAGATGATAGCAGCAGCTTTGGGTTTGGAAATTCCCATATAGCTGAGAATAATGGCTATCATTCCTCCTGTTATAAGAACTGTTACGCTTCCTGCCCCTGTCAAAGCTCCTGGGATAAGTAAAAGAAAAGTAATCAGGAAAAAGAGCAAAAATTTGCTGCGGTGAAATTTGTTGAGAATCCCTCTGATTACATAGACAACTCCCCCTGATTCTTTAAGCAGATTCATAAACAGAGTAGCTGTGATAAAAATGAGAATAATATCCAGGTAAGTGAAGGCACCTTCTACGATATGTCTGGCTGGGATGCCGAATCCGCCAGCAACGCCACCTAAGAGGGCTGCTGCAAACATAGAGAGTTCTGTTGAGGCTCTCAAGGCTTTTGTGATGATATACGTCGTCACCATGACGACGAGAATGATCAAGGTGGAAGTGTACATCTTACGAGTTTTCTAATGTAGATGAATTTCTGATGAAAATCAATAAAGAAAAAAAGAGAAACAAGACCTGACCCATGTAGATTTATTGCTTTCTCTGTGTGACGGTAAGATTTGAAATGCCGAAATAGGTGGTTATATGATCTTTTTGCTTACACAAGGCTCGCTCTATGAGCAAAGTTCCATTCGGATAATCTTCCCAGTAGTAATAGCCTGTGTCATAGAACGATCCTGTGATCGAGGCAAGTTCGGGGACAACCGAGGCAATTTTGGGAAGCTCTAAATACTCCAGCAATGCATTTATTGATGAAATGTTAGAGATTCGAAAACAGCGGTTTTTTATGTCCATAGCCAATGAAAATTCGGGTATCGGATCTCCAAAGATATACCGGGTGTAAAGAAATCCATCTTTGTATCCCTCATCGATACGATATTTATAATCAGTCGATGGTCCAGGGAAGACAAGCTCAGACATATCAGCTATGCTCATGTTTTTTGACTCATTTTGTTGGACCTGAGAGAAAATAATCCCAAAAGAAAGAAGAATCGACAAGGACATCCATATTTTTTTCTGTTCTCTTTGAAAGATCGATCTCAACAGCCAAAGAGAAGAAAGAATTAGCAGTATAGTGAGAATCTTATGAAGCGTGACAGAATTCACAATGCCTTCCATTTTTTCCTCCTCCTTTCTTGAGTCGGATTTATTCATAAAAGGTGGAAATAATTCTCTTTTTTACCCAGCCTGAAATATTCATAAAAAATGCCGATGCATTCTGCAATTACAGCAATATCAAGAAGTTATCCTGATATTGCTGTAAATTCTGATAAAGATTCTTTCGAAAAGATGCTATTTATATTAATCGGCATTTTTTACCTAATGGCGAGCCGATCTCACCGCATCTGATGCGTTGCGGCCCATTCGCAGTGGACGACCACAGCTTCATGGACCGACGCCTTTCATCTACGGCAACCTCGACTCGTGAATAATCCAGGCCAGCTGATTAAAAATGGAATATTTTCCCGATTCAAGAAGGCTCCCGAATCAGACTTGGAAGGCAGAAGAGAACAAAATGACATACAAAGTCGACAGCAAGAATTTACTTTTTAAAGAATAGTAATGGATAGTTGCTATTTTTTTATTATGGTAATGCTTGAGATGCACGAATACGTACTTATTTTTTCTATATTGCTGCACAAAGTTCTTTTAATGAGAAGAATTCCCAGGGGATAGTCATCCCAACGATAGCAACTTGTATCCTGTGATGAGCCAGTGATTGAAGCAAGCTCAGGCACAGCTTTTGTGACTTTGGGAAGATCCAAATAATCCATCACGATGTTTATCGTGGTTATCCTGGAGATTCGAAGATATCTGCGTTCTTTATCCGCGGAGAGAGAAAATTTCGGCTTTGGGTCTTCAAACGTATATCGTGTGTAAGGATTGCCGCCTTCATATCCCTCCTCGACGTAATAGGCGTAATCAGGAAGGGGACTTGGAAGGATAAGTTCCTTTATTTCAATTAAGGAGAGATTTCTTGACTCATTCTGCTGGATATAAAATAGAGCGAAGCCAAAGCATATAAAGACCAAAAAGCTAAGCCCTATATTTTTTCTTTCTTTTTTAAAGACAGATTTTAAAAGTAGGAAAGCGGAAAGGATAAACAGTACTGTTGCAATCTTTTGAAGGGTAATTGAATTAAAAATTTCTTCCATCTTATCCTTTCCTTATCCCCGTCGGGTTTTTTAAATATCTATATTAGCCGAGGCTGGATGGGATAAGCTGAGTCCTTTTTTTATCATTAGGCATTCAATATTGGTTCGACTCTATTTTTTAAAAATTTTTTCAAATTCTATCATAAGGTCCAAAATCTTTTCCGCTTCGATCATAGGAATACTTTTCGCTTTTGCAATTATTGTAAAGCGATTATCTGCATTTCCTTCTTTTATGATAACCAAAAGATCAGAGTTCGGAGCAACGCAGTCTATACTGAGCTCATCTGTATTATCTCCGACTGTTGCGCCCTGGGCTCTTCTTTTCATGCCTTCGATATGGGCACCAATGACAGTAATGCCCTGACGCCGGGCTTCCTCGATTAGCTTCGAAGTTCTGGCTAATTCATCATCGATGGAAATGCCAGCAGCCCCCATCCCTTTGAGACTTGCTCCCATGACAATGATTATGGATTTATAAGGTGAACCGGCTTCCTTCTTGGTCTTGAGGTCTTCAGCAGTAGCTAATTCATTAATCTCATAGGGCTTAGGCTCAGACTTAAGTTTCATTCTCATGAAAATGACTTTGATCATCGTTGCTCCTGGACTCTGACCACAGGAAGTTATAAGCACAGGAAGGTCAGCATTTGGTATTTCAGCCTGATTTCCTGCCATTGCTGAGGCAGTTCCTATTAAGAGGATTAAAGCCAGGAGTGAAACAGATAATGTATAAACTCTTTTCATTGCTGTCTCCTTTCTAAGGGGTTTTTTGATTTCATTATTATAACTTATACCTATAGTAGTCAAATCTATCTGAACCGTCAACTTCTCTTGAATAGAGATTTGATTCGTATGTAGAGGCTTGATTCATCAAACCCGCATTGTCATTGCGGGCGACTGGAAGGAGCGCGGCAATCTTGTGTAGGGGCTTGAGATTCATCAAACCCACTTTTTATTTCTTAATTCCAATTCTCTGAATTCTCATTATACTGCCTTCATCTAAATATTTTCAAATAATAAGGTTATTTTTAAAATTAGCATTTCAAATAACAAGGTATTTATTTTTTAAATAATTGATTATACTCGTTATTTTGAAAATTATTTATTTAGGGAAAAGTTACATCTTTAAGACAGATGATTTAAACGGCAACTCTAGATCGGGAAATCCATTTATAATGTAATAAAGTCAGCCCAAAAAGTTTTTAATCTGCCTTCTCAATGGGGATACCGTAGGGACCATCCAAGAGAAGAGCTATTTGAGGCTCCCTTCCTGACAGGGATTGGAGCTTCTCGGCAGCC
>Ga0114920_10000784_pt1 | contig 14036 bp, 15 predicted proteins | sample ChitaG_FD_88683 | JGI IMG/M metagenome (GOLD analysis project Ga0114920, IMG submission 88683) | Deep subsurface microbial communities from South Pacific Ocean to uncover new lineages of life (NeLLi) - Chile_00310 metaG | ecosystem: Environmental > Aquatic > Marine > Oceanic > Sediment ... | reverse complement strand
TTCAACCTCTCTCTATATGAGAACGGAGTATGGGAGTTCCCAAGTGACGTAAAAGCCGCGTTCGAAGAAGGTCGTTTCCCACAGGATGAGAGTTCCATACGGCACCTAGAATGCGGCGGCCCTCGCAAGGGGTTCACAATTGAAGATTTCCTAATAGCATCCGAATACAGGACGGATGCACGCGCGCCTCCAAGCGGCACAGCCCAAAGATTGAGGATGAGAGGTTGGAATATTGAAACAAGACGCATTTCTCAATCTATTCAAAAATTCTACGCGGAAGATGTGGCGCTGCCTTTTGTGACCTATGGTGGTCTAGGCTTATCTGCGAACTTTTGTTTTGAAATCTTGTGCAATGATGAGTGGAAGAAACGCATTCTATCTGTTCTCCCGGCACTCCCCAATGTCATGCACTACATATCGAACAAGGGGATACTTGTTTGGATTCAAGTTCCCAGTCAGCAGCAAGTTGACTACTACCAAGCATTTCGATCGTTGGAGAAAGAAGCCGGTGTGAAATCAGTACAATCCATCATGACGATTGTTCAAAAGGGCACAAGAGCCATGCATGAACTCGTACACTATTGGGACCACAGGAGGAATCAGTGGCATGTTCCCCCAAGAGATCTTGATCTTGGCGCCTATCTGCTTGATGATACGGGGCCCCTCTACTGACCACCTAAACAGCAGTTTGGCAGACGATCTAAGCAGTATCGTCCCAGTACTCTCTGGTCTTAACCAAGTTCTTGACTAGCTTGCGGCTGGTTCCTTGTGGCGGTCCGAAGGTGACCATGTCCAGTCCTATTCTCTCAAGGGTCTTGACATAGTCACAAGCCCCCTCTGGGGTTGTGCAGAGAGCAAATCGTTTCAATGTTGCTTCATCAATGGCATCAACCACGTCCTGATCTATGCTTTGTTTCTGTCGCAGAGATTTTCTAGCCGCAGAGAGTATATCCGTCAGTCCGAACTCCAATGCAACTGCTCGACCCACTCCCATTGCCACAGTGGCCGCGGACTTGCGCAGTCCGTACTCTTTGCCGCAGTCCGGGTTCTCTGCGATAAACGCGGGCGGAAATGCTCCGACCTGAAATCCCTTTGGAATGTCGCCAAGAACGCTCAATGCCCATCTCAACATCTCTGGATCCGTATAGTTGAGTAATACTCCATCCGCATTGATGGAGGCCGCTATCATCTTCGGTCCCTGCGCCCCAAGCCAGACACGCACGCCGTCATATCCTCTCTCATCAAGTTCATCTCTTATCTTGGTCACATCGCTGACAAGCCTGGTCACTAGCGTGGATATATTCCCATAATCAATCCCTATTCTACTGAGATGAGTCCTATCACCTGGCCCAATCAGCAAGTCAAACCGTTCTCCATAGTTGTCAATGAGCGTTGACATGAACTGTACGATTTGCGCTGGCCCATACAACAGAGGACTAACAAGTCCTACACCAATGCGGCTTCTCTTCACATTCTCTGCGACTACTGCTGCGAGGGAGGGTGCATGCCTGACTGCAGGAAAATCAGTGATCCAGAGCCAGTCGATGCCTCCTTGGTCGGCGATGACACATTTCTCTACTATTCTCTGAACAGTGTCGTAGACATTAACGGCGAGACCCCAATGCATCACACACCCCTCCTCAACGCTATCTCCTCAAAGATCTCCGACACGGCTTCTCTCCATTCACCAGAGAAGGGCGGTCCTAGTACAACCTCGGTGGCTCCCATTCCACCTAGTTGATCAAAGAGGTCCACCATGTGTTCCCTGCTTCCGCTGATGGCAAACATGTCCATTATCTCTTGGTCGATTAGGGATACAGCTGCCTTAGGACCGTTTGCCGCAACTTCTGCTTGGATTCTCTCCAGTTTCTCCCTATTCAGTTGTAGCATATCAAGGATAGGCGGTGGCATATCCGCAACTACTATGGCCACCACTTTCTTTGCGAGTTTCTCTTTCATACCCTTGAATGTCGGAATTGTTGGAAGCCAGACAATCTTCTCAACATCATCTTGTTTCCTGCCCGCCTCGGTTGATGACTTGTCTATGACCTCGATAGCATACCTAAGGTAATCAAAGGGCCCAGATAGTATCACTCCATCGGCAATCCTGCCTGCCAGCTTGAGCATCTGTGGTCCGCGCACTCCTAAGAAAACAGGTATCTCAACTGGCCTCTTCAGACGAAGGCTGTAGTCCTGAAGATGGAAAATCTCTGCGTTCTGGGTAACGCTTTCGGCTTGCCATAATCTCTTCAGTACGTCAACCCCTTCCCCAAGTGCCGTTACAGGTCTCTTGACCTTGACATCCATTCGTTGAAGGTCTTGTATCCCTCCTATGCCCACGCCAAAGACGAATCTCCCCTCACCAATCTCCTGTAGGGTGACTGCAGCTCTGGCAAGCGTTGTGATGTTGTGAATAGCAATGGGGATTATTCCCGTGCCCACTCTAACTCCCTTTGACTGAAGCAGGGTGGCAGATGCAAGAACGAAGCTGTCCTGGCCGAGGCCTATGTCCTCTCCAATCCATATGCCATCGACTCCTAGTTCCGCGGCATTTTTTGCAACCCAACCAGTCGCAGACGCCTTCATGTTGGTCGTCAGGCCTACACTCGCTCTGTACATAGATATCTCACCAAAGCAGATGCATCCGACTGAATGATTCTGCAGGAAATCAATCCTTCCTTCTGGTGTCCTAGCTGTAGAGCTACATATTTGTGCCATTGACCATAGATTCAGTTGATTGACTTGGCGAAGATTGTCTGGGGAATCACCGGCTCTGGTGACAAGATTGATGAAGTATACGATGCGATGCTTAAGCTTCACCAGAAGACAGACATCCGAATCAAGGTTATCGTATCGAAAGATGGAGAACAAGTACTACGCTGGTACAAGCTCTGGGATAGACTAAACGAATCTTTCGACAAGGTTCTGGTGGAAACAAACGTAAACGTGCCATTCATAGCTGGGCCGCTTCAGATTGGCAAGTATGATCTTCTGGTTGTCGCGCCACTCACTGCTAATTCCACAGCTAAGATTGCCCATGGAATTGCGGACACTCTCATTACCAATGCAGTAGCTCAGACGCTCAAGGGAACTACACCTGTGCTGTTGATGCCTGTAGACCAGCAACCAGGCGAGGTGAAGACAGTGGACCCTAATAATGAGGAGTTCATCATAAAGACTAGGAGAATCGATCTTGAGAATGTTGCGCGGCTCCGAGAGATGGACGGAGTAACATTGTTGGGCTCTCCCGCGGACATCGCAGCACGAATCTCAGAGATGGTCAAATCAGAATGAGGATGTGTCATGAAACACAGCTTCCGGTCTGGCGCAGGGAATATCACATTGGTTCGGAACGCGCTGATAAAGTGGTTTGACAAGGAGGGCCGGAGCTTTCCTTGGCGTGAAACCACAGATCCTTATCGTGTTCTCATTGCAGAGATGTTACTAAGGCGAACAACTGCAGCCGCTGTCTTGCGAGTTTATCCCAAGTTCATAAAGCAATTCGATAATCCTACAAAATTGAGCAAGGCTCGAGAGAGCACGATTAAGCGTCATTTGAGCACACTCGGTCTGCAGTCGATTCGAGCAAAACATATCCATGAAACAGCCAAGTATCTGTCAAGGGAAAGGGCTGGTTCTGTTCCTGACTCCCTGCTTGAGCTTGAATCATTGCCTGGGGTTGGGCGATATGTTGGTGCTGCAGTACTCAGCTTTGCGTTTGGGCAACCGGAACCAATGGTAGACGGGAATGTGGTTCATCTGGTCAACAGAGTCTTTGGAAGCAACTTTAAAGGAGCTACAGATTCCAGGGCTTGGGAGTTCATGGATCACTTCGGGGGCAAGAAACAAGATAAGAGGCTTTACTGGGGGATAATCGATCTCGTGGCAATGACTTGTCTAAGAAGGTCTCCCAGATGTGGTCAATGTCCACTAAACAATCTCTGTGAATATCACAAGAGGAACGTGAAAGAAGATGGAACTACCTGATGGATTCGAGTTTGGCATTGCCAAGAGCGATGCGGATTTAGAGGAGATAATCAAGTTCAACGCGGTTGTACATGCGGATGATGACCCGGAGGAGATTAGACGTCAGATTGACAATCTGCCTGAGCTTGATAGAGAGTCGAACTTCTACATCCGTGATCTCGACAAGGGCATGATTGTTTCAGCAGCGAGCGCCATTCCAAGTGTGTGGATGTATGAGAGTATCCCACTCACCAACCTTGAACTTGGCTGGGTTGGCACACTGAAGGAGTACCGACGCAAGGGTCTTGTGAGGGCTCTCTATACTCATTTCGAAGAAGTATTACGACGTGGCGAGTATCACATTTCCACAATAATGGGAATCCCCTATTACTACCGGCAGTTCGGATACGATTTCGTCCTTCCGATGGACAGAAGGGTGCAGTTACGGGTTGACCAAATTCCCGTTCCCAATGACGAAGCAAACAAATCGACAGTTTTCCGAGAGGCACACCACGATGATATTCCCAACTTGATACGTCTGTACGATGAACACAACCGGAAGATGCTGGTACACGCAGCACGGACCAAGAATCTCTGGGAGCTTCAGGAGCGGTTTCACAAGGAGTTCGAGCAGGAATTCAAGACAATAGTCCTTGAGCGTAAGGGCAGAATTGTAGGTTACTTCCGACTCTGTATCCGCGGAGCGAAGAAGCGTACTCCCCAAGGTCTATGGCTTTCAGTCATGGAGAGCAGCATCACCACATTCGATGATGTGTTGCAGACGCTACAGTACCTCAGGGAGCGTGCAGCTGAAGAGAATACCTGCAGGATAGATTTGGTGGGTCCCGCAGTCAACAACCTGTGTTGCGTGGCTCAAGACTTTGGAGGCCATGTTGACATTGGATGGAAGCATCAAGTCCGCATTCCCAATATGACTCGATTCCTTGAACAGATTCGTTCTGCTCTTGAGAGTCACCTTATCGGAACAATGTTCGAGGGTATGACACGCGAGCTTGCGATTAACACGTACGAGCACTGCTACATATTGTCCTTTGTCAATGGCAAGCTTGCTCCTGTCAAAGACATCGGGATGCAGGAAGTGGGTGAGTACCGCACTTTCAGGGCACCACCCAACGATTTCGTCAGGTTGGTACTTGGAAACTACGACACTGAAGAACTTAGAAATCAGAACATCGACTTTATTGTGAGCAAGGAGCTGAAACTGCTTGTCGAAACGCTGTTCCCAAAGAGAGACAGTTTCATCGCATACTACTATTGCTAGATTAGTCCAAATCTGGTTCCACATGGGCACGTAGCATTTATGAACAAGGTCCAAAAAGCGTCGTTTGGGCTGCTGACCTCTGTGTTCACAAAGCCCAAGAGTGAAAAGCAGGTTTTACAGTGAGTGAGATAGGTGAACATCTTGAAGAAGAGAATTCAGCCACACATGAGAGTTGGCGAAGGCGATGTTGAGAAGGTAACAATAATTACTGGGAATCCAGACCGAGTTCCATTAATTGCATCAAAGATGCGGGACGGCGAAGAAGTCGCACGGTATCGGGGGCTTGTGACCTACCGTGCTTACACACCCGGCGGCGTACCAGTGACGATTGCTGGTACTGGGATGGGGACACCGACTACTGCCATCTGCATTGAAGAGCTTGCAAATCTGGGGGTTGAGTCGTTCATCAGGATTGGTTCATGTGGCGGTATCGACTACCCGGTCACGATTGGGGATGTGGTTGTTCCGACGGGTTGTATACGCGATGAGCGCACAAGCCTCAACTATGCTCCAATGGAATATCCTGCAGTCGCTTCTCCTGTCTGGCAGAATGCTCTATTCGACGAGATATCACTTCTCTTACCTCCCGATAGAGTACATCGTGGAGTCTGCTGGACGACTGATGTCTACTATGCCAATGAAGGAAGCAACAAACTGGACATTTGGACGAGGGCCAAGGTGAAATGCGTTGAGATGGAGAGCTCCTTACTCTTCGTTTTTGCACAGACTCGAGGACTCAACGCAGCATCAATACTGGCAGTCGACGGCAACTTGCATGGAGGCCAGAAGCGTGAGCAAAAGGACACGTCAGAGAAGAGCGGAGAACAATCTCCACTTATGATAGAGGCCATTGAGAAAGAAACCGAGGCAACAGCCAAGGCAATTGACAGAGTCACTGGCAACTGAGCACAATTGAATTCAGAAGACGGATGAGGTCCGGCCATGGTTTCAGAAGATAAAGGACAAAGATCGTCGATTTCCTCGAAGTCCTATCTCATTATGAAGGCTAATGCGCAAGAGGCTATTGTTCTTGCCGAAGACTGGTGGGAAAGCAAGATCATCCCCTCCTACATACATATCCGCCGCCTCAAGAGCGATGATATGGATGCTTTCGTGGACCTATACAATCGATGCTTTCTTGCCTCACCAGACCCCTTTTGTCTACTGACTCTCAAAGACGCCAACAAGCTTGAAACCGAGGGCATATTCGTGGCAGAACTGTGGGGCAATCTCTCTGGCTTCATAGCATGCTTTGTTGAGAACAAGGATGACTCCATTTATGGCGAAATTACTGGGATTGGAGTTTTGCCCCAGAGGCGTCGCAGGGGTCTCGCAACCGCATTGATACAACGTGCCGTGGAGTACTTCATTGATGCGGGCGTCGAGGAAGTCTATTGCGAAGTGTTTGCGGAGAACACCCCTTCGAAGATGCTCATAATGGCGTACGGCTTTACAGAAGTGGGACGAAGAGAGATTCCTACCGAGGGCCTACAAGAGGATCAGACGGAGCTGCGATATCCCGGAGGGAAGATAATGAGGCGTCTAGGCTTAAGACCGAGACCTGGATGTGAATCTTGCCGAGATCTCTAATCGTGAGCGCTGAGTCCGCACAAAATGGGCATCAACACTTTAATGCAAAACAATAGGCATTTTCGATTAGAACGGTTGTGAATCACGTGCGAGTAGTCCTAGTCTTTCTGTTGCTAATGGCAGCCACCATTGCGACACCCCAGATGACGCAATCTAGCCACATGCTAGTGTTTGATGGCGAGAACGCTATGGATTACCTAGTCCAGCAATGTGACTTTGGACCAAGACCCCCTGGTTCCGATAATCTCACTCAGTGTAAGACTTACATCGCTGCCACCTTGGAGTCTTTCGGTTGGAACGTGACACTTCAGAACTTCACCTATCTCGAAGTGGAATGCTCTAACATCATTGCAACTTGGCCAAACGCGGAGCAACCATCGTACATTCTCGGTGCTCATTATGACACAAGACCCAGAGCTGACCGCGACCCTGAGCCAGCCAACAGAATGACTCCAATCATAGGAGCGAATGATGGCGCAAGCGGCGTTGCCATATTGCTTGAGCTGGCAAGTGGCTTGCCTGCAGACGTCCGAGAATCGGTAGAGATTGTGCTGTTCGACGCTGAGGACTCAGGATTGATCAATGGCTGGAACTGGATTGTGGGGTCTACTCACTACGTCAACCAGCTCAGTTCAACTAGGGTGTCCGAGATTGACGCCATGATTCTCGTCGATATGGTCGGGGATTCAGATCTGCGCCTAGAACGGGAAACCAGCTCAACCAGGTCTCTACAGGATTTGATTTGGTCAATTGCTGAGGATATGGGTCATAATGACACATTTCTCGATGTGGCGGGCGGGTCAATCCTGGATGACCACCGTCCATTTCTCGATGCCGGAGTACCGTCTGTCGACATTATTCAACACAACGGATTTCCTTGGTATTGGCATACCCTCGAAGATACACCTGACAAGTGCAGCGCAGAAAGCCTTCAGATTGTTGGAGAAGTGGTCGAAACGTTCCTGATCGACTACGCCAATGACAATCTCACTCTACCACTAGACGATGATTCCTTATTCTATCTCAGTCTGCTCGTCGTCCTGGTTGTTGTCATAGTGGTGGTCCACCTGTACCTTAAGCGTAGGTGACCCGGAAGGCGCATTTCGCATAAGTTCGTGGTACACACTTTTAAACTGCAAATGAGTAACTAATCTTTGAGAGCTCTTTCCGGTGATGTGATTTGGAGAAGAAAATACTCTACAAACCGTCTTGTTCACTACCTTCTCCATTGCTCTGTCTTTCTGTGGACCTTCAAGGCAAGCGTGTTGCATGCGGCACGAAGAATGCACAAATTATTCTTGTGAATGCAAAAACCGGCAAGCTGCTTCGAGCTATCAAGGGTCATCGAAACATGGTTTCAGATGCTGCTTTCGTGGAGAACGGCAAGCGATTGGTTTCTTCAAGCTGGGATTGCACGACCCGGATTTGGAACGGGGCAAACGGAGACCATGAGAATCGAATTCTCAGACATGAATCAGAGGTCAAAGCGCTTGCTGTTGATTCCGAGTCATCAAAGGGAGCTGCTGGTGCGCGTGACGGCGAGGTGAAGGTCTTTTCGATAGGTTCTCTGAAGTGCATTCGCAACCTTCAGGCTCATAGGCTTGACATCTCTGGGCTGGCATTCACAAGTGACGGCTCCAAACTGGTAACTGCGTCGTGGGACGGGAGCGCTCGGTTGTGGGATCTTAGCAGCTATGACCCCATTAGGACGCTTGCCCGGCAGAAGGAGCGCATTAGATCAATGACGCTGGCGCCAGATGATTCGCGTGTATTCTTCGGGCTCCATGGTGGTAAGATTCTCTCTGTGAATCTTGATGACCCGCGTGATACTACAGAGATAATGGGGCACACCGACATTGTGACCTCCTTGTCAGTAGATACAACAGGGAAGCGTCTCTTATCTGGCAGTTGGGATCGCACAATCAGAGTATTCTCTCTGGAGGACGGAACTCAAGAGATCATGGAGAAATCTTGGACAGGCGTATCCTCAGTTGGCTGGGGCAAAAAGAACACGGTATACTCCACACATATCTCTGGGTCCCTAGTCGCCTGGACTCCGTAGTAACAATCTCATTGCTCGACCCGAATGTCAATTTCCACATAACCCTCTCTCAAGTATGTTATGCGGACTCTTCCATAGTGACGGTTGCCTTTGACTATCTTCAGCAGGGTTAACGCAACACGATTCCGGCTATGCTTATCGTATGGCATTGGAATCACCTCGTTCTCAGAGGACTGCAGTATCAATGCCTTCTCCCCAACAACAACTATTGGCTTTGAGAGGATAATCCGACCTGGCTTGAAGAATGGCGTCTTACCTCTCATGCTCCTAATAGTCTTCTCCATGCGAAAGTGTTGCCCAATCACAACTCTTGCTGTCTTAACTACGTCCTCAAGGTACTGTGGACGTGAGTCGTATCTCTCCTTAAACTCTTCACGTAGCGCTTCGACACCCTTGGGGGCTGATGATATTTGTCTACTTAGAATCTCCTTTATCACGTAGTTCACTGCAGAAGAGTAGGTTCGTACTTCTTCTTCGAGCTTCTTCTGCTTCTCTCTTGTCAGCGGTACACTTGACAGTCTAATGATATCAGCATCAGCCTTAGACATAGAGTTCACTGCCGCTCGATTTAGCATAAGCATGCCTAATCAATCATTCCGCAGTTCAAAGCCTTCGAGCGATGAACAGCGTCTCACCTATTCCTCGCCTTATTGCTGCCGGCAGGAAATCAAGCTCACCATACTCGACGAGAATCTGGTTGAAGTAGATACTCTCATTATCCCTGAGTTGGGTCACAAGAGCACAGCCACGTGACATGCTCGGCATGCCTCCTGTTGCTAGAAGCGCTCGTCCAAGCATGTAAGTCGCCCCCTGCATCTCAAGGACTGCCAACTCATAGTCGCCGCTGACGGTCAAGTTGAGAGCCCCATGATACTCTCTCTGCGCTTGAGTGAGAAGTTCCGTTGTCAGCTCATCCACAGTGGTCTGTTCGAAGCGTTCTTCAGCCACCTCTAGCCAGTGCTTTATTTCATCCAAAATGACTAGCAGCTGTTTCTCATTAAATCCTCTTAATTTGAACATCCGCAGGAATAGCTTGTAGGTCATTGGGTCTATCATTCGTACTTCTGTTAGAACCTCAGATGCTCTGATGATGCAGAACATGTTATTCTTCATCAGGATTGTTCTTCCGAGGTCAAAGAGAGAAGATCTCAGTTCATGTACTGCACAGACACTATTGCCTTCCTCATCGTATCGCTTAGCATCCTCAAGGCCGTTAATAGCACGAGCTAGGAGTCCATCTACAACATTGGCAGGCCAACTGTACTCAGCGAAAGTCTTCTGCCAGGTCTTGAGAGCGCCACGTTTATCGTGTTGGACTTTAGCCCCTCTTAGGCGTTCCACTATCTCGGCTATTCTGTAGGCATCCTCAGCCCTGCCCTCAACCACATCCTCGATCTCCTTGACGGTCATGAAGATCAAGTCAATAAGGACTTCCTTGTGCTTAGTCAGTAACTGCACCGGTGCCTCATCGCCATCCCATATCACTCCGATATCCAAGTCTGAGTTGGCGGTCAACGTTCCTCTAGCGTAGGATCCAAATACGAAGATGCCTCTCACATTCTTTTGCTTCTTCCACTCCTTCACAGTGTCATGGAGTGCAGAGTCAAACCTACGGCGAAGATTCATCATTGTGTGGCACCTCTTAGGCGGCTGCGTGCGACTACGCCCAGATTGGCTATTATGCGGCAATCTGGATAAATCTATGCACGACCGCCTCACGACAGAGATTAATAGCCGGGCTAGCGCCCTGGAAACCGGAGCTGACTGAATGCCGCGTTCCGATGGTCGAGCGAACAACGAGTTGAGGCCCGTTGAGATTATACGCAACTTCCTGAAGCATCCTGAAGGGTCTGTTCTCATCTCAACAGGGGACACTCGAGTAATCTGCACTGCGACCGTTGAGGATGGCACACCTGGTTGGCTCAACAATCAAGGGAAAGGCTGGGTTACAGCTGAATATGGAATGCTCCCTAGGGCAACTGATACCCGCACAAACCGTCACAGAGTAAGCGGTCGCAATCAAGAGATTCAACGATTAATCGGTCGGTCATTGCGAGCCGCTGTGGACCTCAATCGTTTGGGTGAGCACACAATCAAGATTGACTGTGACGTAATTCAGGCGGACGGCGGGACTAGAACCGCATCAATAACCGGCGCCTTCGTGGCGCTAATGGACGCTCTTCGATTCATGGTAGATATGGATATGATATCCGCGATTCCTCTGAATGGATACGTTGCCGCGGTGAGTGTGGGCATGGTCCAAGGAGAATGCCTACTTGACCTCTGCTACATTGAAGACTCGACCGCGGATGTGGACATGAACATAGTCATGCGCGACGATCAGTTTGTCGAGGTGCAGGGCACAGCTGAAGGCGCGACATTCGACCGTGGGAGCCTTGACGCGATGACAGATATCGCTGTGAAGGGTATCAAAAAGCTAATCGAGAAGCAGAAAGAAGCGCTTGGTAGCTCCTAGACAGGTCTCGACGTGACTCCACAGATGCATAGCCCCGGCCTGCAACGGCCTCCAATTGAGTCAAGACGTAACGTTTATTTATCAATGCAACCGAGTTAATGTGCTATCGTCGAGTAGAGAAGGTCTTATGCAACGTGACCGTTGTAGGGCTGTTCTGGCAACTGCGAGTGCATATTTGCATCTCGATGTACAGCAAGCTTTAAATCACGAGTCAAGTTGGCTCGTCGGGCGCACACACGACATAGTAGTGCGCATGAAGCAGGTCCAGAATCCGGGGTCGTGCTCGGATGAAGGTTCATCGGGACCAGGCGATGAGATTGGTGCCATTCCCGATGGAGGACCGTCGATGCATGTGCTTTGGAGTCGTACTCCACCATCACCAATGGAAGAAGCAGTGTGCAACGATTGCAGAGGATGGAGGTATAGGTTCATCGATCATATCAAAATATGTGGTTGACGAAAATTAATATCGTACATGAAATGACTAAAAATTTTACTTACCTTGGCAACGGGTTATACTGTTGCCGAAATCGTAAGTAGGTCCGCGATTCGCTATACGGTTGCTGGTGGATGACTTGGTTGGCTAGCCGATGAAGGACGTGGCAAGCAGCGATATGCTGCGGGTAGGCGCACGAAGCCGTTGATCCGCAGATTTCCTAATGGGACTTCCTCATGTGGGCTAATAATCCGCATGGATCCGGGGTCATTCCCGGATTGGGAACGCTCGGAACTGAAGCATCTTAGTACGGGCAGGAAAAGAAAACAACAGTGATTCCCTGAGTAACAGCGAGCGAAAGGGGAAAAGGCCAAACCGAATCCCAGTGCGAAGAGTACTGGGGGATGTGGTGTACGGGCCAAGAACTTATTGCCTATGCGTGAAAGCCGAAGTCGTCTGGAACGATGTGGCGTAGAGGGTGACACCCCCGTAGGCGCAACACGCAGGCAAGTTCATGGTTCCAGAGTAGCGCGGGTTGGAACTCTCGCGTGAACGTCGCAAGCACAATTTGCGAAGCCTAAATACTCAGCCAAACCGATAGTAAACTATGTAGCGCGAGCGAAAGTTGAAAAGTGCCGCGGGAGCGGGGTGAAAAGCACCTGAAACCAGCAATCTACACAAAGGATGCTGAGTAAAAGAGTAGATACTCGGGGAACGAGCCAGAAGTGATTCTGTAGTAGGACTCGAGTGGATCGACTCAGCATCATCCGTCTAGAAACACGGACCAGGGAGTTCATGGGCGTGGCAAGGATAAGGCATTAAGCCGTAAACGAAGGGAAACCAATAAGCCCGCAACCCGTAAGGGTGAGGGGCGACGTGTGAAAGCGCGTGAAGTCACTCCCGTGACACGAGAAACCAGTCGATCTTGGCGTGGACAGGGTGAAGCCGGGCGAAAGCTCGGTGGAGGCCCGATAGGGTTCTGACGTGCAACTCGTTCCGTTGATCTGCGCGAAGGGGTAAAAGGCTTATCTAGACTGGTGATTGCTCGTTCTCCGCGAAGTTGGTCGTAGCCAAGCCCTGCTTGAGGTATCATGTGGTGTAGAGCACTTTTGGATGTGCCCGGAAGACGTCAAGTCTTTCACCATCCCGAAAACTCCGAATCTGCATGAACTGTAGACGGCGGGAGACGGGTGCCCGGGGTAAGCCCGGCAGGCCGAGATGGGGAGAACCGAGAGTGTGGTTAAGGTCCCTAAGTGCCAGATAAGTGCGGTGAAGAAGGGAGTCGAGAGCCCAAGACAGTCTGGGGGTGAGCTTAGAGGCAGCTATCCCCGAACGAAAGCGTAACAGCTCACAGACCGAGGCTCTCGGCCTTGAAAATGGACGGGGCTAAATCTGGCCACCGAGACCATACGGCACACGGGTAACACTGTGTGATCCGGTAGCGGAGCGACCCGATTGGGTAGAAGTGGGGCTGTGAGGTCCCGTGGACCGGTCGGGTTTGATGATCCTGGTAGTAGTAACAGCGAAGCATGGTGAGAATCCATGTCACCGAAAGGGAAAGGGTTCTTCGGCGATGCGTCATCAGCCGAAGCTTAGTCGATCCTAAGTGGCGTCGTAATTCGAGCGTCACGAAAGGGAATCAGGTTAATATTCCTGAACCACGGAAGTACGATTAGCGGCAACGCAAAGCCAAATTTGTAACTCATTCGGACAAGCCAAGCACAGCTGTCGCTGTGTTTAACACTATAAGCGTGCTGAGTACCGTAATTGTGAGAAGCAGGCGAAAGGTGGAATAGCGGGTGGTCGGACATCCGTTTGGCCCATTCCCGGTGACCTTGAAAAACGAATTTGGAAGGATCTTCCGTGTCCGTACCCAGATCTGACACAGGTTCCCTGGCTGAGAAGGCCAAGGTGTATCGGAGTCAACCCTGCCTGAGGGAAATCGGCCAATTAGCGGCGTAACTTCGGGATATGCCGTGCCTGGGTTAGTGCAAGCTTTCCTAGGTCTTAGTAACTAGGGGGTCCCAACTGTTTAATAAAAACATAGCTGACTGCGAGCGCGTAAGCGTTAGTACAGTCAGTGAATCCTGGTCTGTGCCTGTATGTTAAAGCTCGGGAACGGGTCGAAGCACAGGTTAACGCCGGGACTAACTATGAGTCTCTTAAGGTAGCCAAATGCCTTGTCGGTTAAATGCCGACGTGCATGAAGGGAGCAATGAGGTCC
>Ga0114920_10000783_pt1 | contig 14039 bp, 15 predicted proteins | sample ChitaG_FD_88683 | JGI IMG/M metagenome (GOLD analysis project Ga0114920, IMG submission 88683) | Deep subsurface microbial communities from South Pacific Ocean to uncover new lineages of life (NeLLi) - Chile_00310 metaG | ecosystem: Environmental > Aquatic > Marine > Oceanic > Sediment ... | reverse complement strand
TGTACCGCCGACCGTAGAAAGAAAAATTGAAAGAAGAAAAGGATCCCTTATGCTTTTTTTGGAACCGCCGGTTATCAGTGAAGAAGACCGTATGCAGAAAAACATTGTACCGCCGGATCTTGTCAGTTTTAACAAGACCATGGCCGATCTCGTTATATTTGAACATCTTTTATTCTTTCCGTCACTGTGCAGCCAGAGAGATCTTGGAAATATTTTGATTCAGACGGAAAAAAACTGGAAAGTGTGGATGATCGATCTCTCGGAAGCCTTTGCGCCAGCTACGAGGTTGATCACAGGATGTGAGATAACGGATTGTTCGGACAATCTTTTCCATAAAATGGAGAATTTAAGCAAAGACGGGATTCGAGCCAGGCTTGGTTCCTACCTGAACGATGAAGAAATCGCCACACTACTTGTACGAAAAGATCTCATTATCAAAAAAGTCAAAGAGCTGCGAGCTAAAAAAGACTAGCCTGAATCATTCATAAAAACTGGCGCGAATGGATTTACTCCTGTTACGACTGCGATCCGAGATCCGCTAATCAACACAAAAGACAACACAAATCCAGATGAAGTGAACTCAAAGAGTCTTGAATCTACTCCTTGCTCGTCATTTCTTTGAAACGCCGGCCACTGTAAATCCCAAGCAAGGCCATGCCTACTAGAGCAGCAATCCCAAAAAAGCCGAGCATACGAACCGAAACGCCAATACTTGTTAGAACTAAAATTCCCACAATACCAATCCCCTTGCCTACTCGCTGGACAAACATGTTGGTAAAAGCACGAGCTTTATACTTCTCGTCAGGGGTAGTGGGAACGTAGAGCGTTTCACGAGAGGTTTGTTGAATGGAATAATTAAATCCATTATCAGAAATCAATAACAGACTGGCTGCAACTAGGCTTGTTGGGATACCCATAAAAAGAAATGAGCTGAGAATGGCAATTACAGGAAGAACACAAAGGGCAAATGCAAGACCGAGTTTCCGCATGATCAGACTAACCAGGAATAACTGCACAATCATTGAAATTATATTGGCAATTAAAGAAACATCAATAAAAAAACTCTGCGTGGCAGTAACTCCTGGTAAAACCTCCGAAGTCTTCTTAAACATGTAATTCAAGACCTGGGAACCGATCTCATAAAAAGCCATTACTCCGACTATGGCAACAAGATACTTTGAGCGAAAGGCAAGCTTGGCACCTTCAATTGCCACATCGAACTTAGAGGCCTTTTTTTCCGGTTCTTTTTTAACTTGACTCTCCTGGACAGCATGGCCAAAGGCTTTAGAACGACACAGTAATTTTTCCACACCAAAAGTGATAAAGCCCACTATCATGATTAAAACAGCAGAAAGAATTAAAAGCCCACTCTGGCCTAGTATTGGCAGGAGGAACTTTGCTAAAAGTGCACCTAAAACACCTCCGCTAACACCTCCGAATCCGATAAATCCATAGAGTCTTTTTGCCTGATCTGAAGTTGAGATATCAGTAAGATAGGCCCAGAAAGTCGCTATCCAAATTGTGGTTATCAAGTTCACCTGGATGTAATACCACCAGGCTGCGACAACATTAGGTTTTATAAGGAGAAATCTCAAGGCAATAAAAGAGACCGCAAAAAACAGACAGAAGACAAATATAAGGCGCTGCCGAGAGAGCTTGTTATAAAGGAAGGTGAAGACAATAACAGCTAAGGCTGCGACGACAATGTTCCCAAGCCTCATGTAGAGTTCTGGTTTTGCACCATAAATATCAACAACATACCCTGTTGAAAGAGGCCTCAGAATCTGAAAAACTGTAATTATTAGGAAGAAAAAGGAAAACATTAATAATGCAATAGGTAATTCTTCTTTTTTAAAATCAAATATTTCCCGGATAGGATTCTTTTTTTTACCCATATTCTCTTCAGTGTTCATGGACTCCCTCCTTTATCAAAATCTCCCAGTTCAAGATGTAAAATTTATATCACACGAAAAATTTGATGTAAAGGGAGTTGAGTCTTTTCGACTACCCAATAATTGTGCAAAGCCTCACAACTTAAATAAAATCTGGAAGTTAAATAGACTTATTTCCCCTTTTTCAACAGCTTTTTTCACAGAAAAGGTGAAAAAACGAGACCTCTTATCATCGGAACGAGCGTGACATAAATCCTTAGCGGAGATCTTTAACCTGGAATGTCCAGCCACTGATAGGGGAACCGGATATCGTTTGATTTTATAATTTTTTATCTTTATGATAAGAAAAAAAGGTGTTTGGGGAAATGAACACTGATAGGAGTCGACAATGAAAAGGAATCTCTTTTTAGGTCTTTTTATCTGTTTCTCTGTCTTCTCCATAGCCGCCGCCGTCGCGCAGTTAACTCCTACGGAGCTGAGCCAGAGAGAAGATATTGAAGAATGGCTTAAAACGGGCGAAATCGTCGGATCAGAAGAAATCGGAGAAGGTGTGACGAAGCCTTACAGGCTCTTCCTTAAGGCCGGAGAGGTTGAGCTTTCCGGAGCCTGGAAAAATCCAAAGGGAATGCTGCAGGGATTTCTTGAAGGCTGGCAGTATGAGATTGCGGCCTACCAAATGGATAAACTTCTCGGTTTGGATATGATTCCCCCCACCGTAGAGAGAAAATTTGATAAGAAAAAAGGATCACTCCAGTTTTGGATCAAAGGGACGATGAGTGATCTGGACCGCATAGAAAATGGCGTGCAAATGCCGGCGTCGCACATCTATCAGTGGGAAAACAGGAAATATTTGGCCCGAGCGTTTGACTGTATCATTGCCAACGATGACAGAACCCAGGAGAATATTCGCTACACAAAAGATTGGCGGACAATCTTGATCGACCATTCCCGTGCATTTCGTTCAACTAGAGAACATACAAAAAACCTTGTGTTCGGAAAGAACGGACTCAAAGGGGAATTTCTGTTCCGCCGACTTCCCAGGAATTTTGTTGAGAATGTCAAAGCCCTCAACTTTGATTTGATCAAAGATGCCGTGGGGATTTACCTGACGAAGAGAGAAATCAATGCTATCCTGAGCCGGAAAGATATGATTTTGAAAGAAATTGATGAGATGATCAAGGAGCAGGGTGAGGATAGCGTTCTTTATTAAAATTATTCGTCGAAAAGAAGGAGGAAAAACATGAAAAAAAGATTTGTTTTTATCATCTCATTTATCCTTGTTGTGGGATTTTCTACGCAGGCCCTAGCCCAGTTTACTCCTGAGGAACTTGCCGATAGAGAGAAGTGGGAGAAGCGTCTTCAAGATGCAGACGTTGTCGGGCAGGAACAGATGAGAGGGAAAGAAGCCGTTACAGAACCCTGGGTATTGAAGCTGGAAATAGACGGCGAAGAATTCCGTGCCATCTGGAAAAATCCACTCGGACGAATGAAAGGATTTCTGGAAAGCTGGAAATGGGAAATTGCTGCCTATCGTATCGATAAACTTATAGGTCTCGATATGGTTCCCGTGACCGTGGAGAGAAGGTTTCAGGGCGATCTCGGTTCCTGTCAATTATGGATTGAAGATACATTTACCTTAAAAGTCAAAGAGGAAAAGAAGTTGAAGACTCCATCCATCAGGGTCTATTATTGGAATCGGGCGCTGTTCAAACAGAGGGCCTGGGACAATCTTATCTACAACGAGGATCGTCACCAGAACCAATTCCTTATCACAAAAGACGACTGGCGGATGCTGCTCATCGACCACTCAAGGTCATTCGCGACTTCGAAAAAATCCACAAAGCGATTGATTTACGATGAAAAATTTAATGAAGGCCCTCGTCTGATGAAGCAGTTGCCGCGTACACTCTACGAAAATATCAAAACCTTGACAGCCGCAAAGATCAAAGGTGTTGTCGGGGATTATCTGACTGACGCTGAAATCGAAGCGGTTCTAGTACGGAGAGATCTGATCGTTGCGTGGGTGGAAAAACGCATTGAAGAGATGGGAGAAGATGAGGTTCTCTATTAATAATCGATATTATTGACTGTTATTCTTTAAAATTCCCTGCTGTTCTAAATACTGGATAACCCTATCTCTGCTTTGTTCAAGATCGAGTTCACTCGTGTCAATTGTGAGTTCCGGATTGGTCGGCTCTTCGTAAGGAGCAGAAATGCCTGTGAATTCTTTGATCTCTCCGGCCCTGGCTTTTTTGTAAAGACCTTTGGGATCCCTCTGTTCAGCGACTTCTAAGGGAACGGTCATGAACACTTCTATAAATTCTCCATCTTTGAGGAGCTGGCGTGCCAGGTCTCTGTCTTTCCTGTAGGGTGAGATAAAAGCTGTCATCGTCAACAATCCGGCGTCGGCAAACAGTTTTGACACTTCACCGATGCGTCGGATGTTTTCTTCACGGTCTTCGGGAGAGAAGCCGAGATTTTTATTCAAGCCATGGCGGATGTTGTCGCCATCCAGCACATAGCAGAGATGTCCGCGTCCATACAGTTCCTCTTCGACGGCATCGGCCAGCGTTGATTTTCCGGATCCAGATAATCCCGTAAACCAGATGACGACACCTTTTTGTCTGAGGAGTTGTTCTCTTTTGCTTTTGGACAGAGAGCTTTGATGCCAGGTGATATTTGTGGCTTTGTTTTTTGTCATTTTTTAATCTCCATAACAATACTGAAAATGATTATTGCACATTGAGCGATTGATAATAGTCCATCAGGATTTCTGCTACTTCGGGCCGACTGAACTCCTTAGGTGGATGCTGCCCTTCTGACAGCTGTTTTCGAAGGTCGGTTCCTGAAATGAGCACGCGGTCTTCTTTGCCATGAGGACAAGTTTTCATGGATGCCATTCCATCACATTTATGGCACCAGAATGTCCAGTCGATTTTTAAAGGTTTGATGTGCAGCTCTTCAGATCCGATGTCCGTGAATATCTCCTGGGCATCGAAGGGGCCATAGTAGCTGCCCACTCCGGCATGATCACGACCGATGATCAAATGGCTGCAGCCATAATTTTGCCTGAAGATTGCATGAAGAACAGCTTCTCTAGGTCCACCATATCGCATTTCCATCGGATACACTTTGAGGATAACTCTGTCTTCCGGATAATAATTTTTAAGCAGCACTTCATAACACTTCATTCGGATATCGGCAGGAATATCGCCTGATTTGAGTTTCCCGACTAAAGGATGGATGAAGAGTCCATCTGTGACTTCCAGAGCAATTTTTGTGCAGTATTCATGGCTTCTGTGAATGGGATTTCTTGTCTGAAAAGCGGCGATTGTATTCCAGCCTCTTTCTTCAAAAAGTGCACGTGTCTCTGCCGGACGGCCAAAGTGCCGGCCAAACTGCTCAGGATAGGGACCTTCACTGAAGACTTTTACAGGCCCAGATATCAGCGTGTCTTTTTGGGCCAATAATTTAGATACTCCCGGATGGGATTCTTCATCCGTTCGGAAGACCATCTTTGCTTCGTGGTTTTTATCATAGTCGTATTTTTCTGTCACAGCCATACTTCCCATCAATTCTCCTGATTCTTCATCACGGAGGGCCACGTGACTCCCTATGGAAACGGCATTTGCCTGGTCTTCCGATATGGAGAGAGTGATTGGAATAGGCCAGAGTGTTCCATCGGTGAGATGCATGTGATCAACCACATTCTTGTAATCTTCTTGATTCATGAATCCTGACAGTGGACTGAATGCGCCTATGGCCATCATGATCAAATCAGATGTTTCCCTGGATGTCATATGTACGATCGGTAGAGATTTGGCCTCCTCTAGTTCGACAAAAAGTTCGTCGCCATTGAGAAGAAGGGGTGTGAGCTGTCCTCCTCCGTGTGGAGGAACGAGGTGTGTCGTCATTGTATTACTCTCCCTAAATTTTATAAATAACCTAGTGATTTAAGTCTTTTCCTTATGGCTTCAATTTCGTTTGCAGTTAAGCCGGATTCGTCCGCCTGTTTTGTCTCCTTGATCTGGCTTTTTGTCGAAACGAGGTCCCTGAGCACATAGACGATAAAATCCGTGACAGAATTGAAGCCACTTCCGGCAATCGTTTCTGCAAGGCGGTTGTATAACGTGCCGGGAATTTTTATTGTGACTTTTTTATCCGCAGGTTTTTTTTGTGATACACTCATATAACACTCCTATAAGAGTGTTCGTAGGATAAAAATTTTTTGGGTTTTTGTCAAGCCGAAAGTTTTTTAAACATGATCAAGATATTTTGATTGTGCTCTCTTTTGTAATCAAATCCGTCCATAAATTGGCGTGAGAGCAAAATCCCAAATCCGCCGATCTGTTCCGTTTCGAGGATTTTTTTAATGTCAGGTTTCTTGGCTTCTCTTGGATCAAATGGAATACCATTGTCTCTAATTTCTAAAAAAAATTTGTCTTTGTCTCTCCATGTTTTTAAAAATATTTTATCTTTTTTTTCTGGATAAGCATATCTCACAATATTCGTGCATATCTCGAGAAGAGAAAGCTCGATAGCGAAATATTCTTCTTCAGTGAGGTTTAAATTCAATAGGTTTTTTTTTAAGAAACTTCGAACTTTATCTATTTCCGAGAGATCGCTGTCGATGATGAGTTGTTCCATAGGTCAAGACACTTAGAGGCCTATGTATCATGAATCCCGTATAGAATTCAACATAAAATTATTTTGTGTTCAATTTCCAATGAAATTCAGAATTGAAAATTAAAACAGTTTGTGCTATTTCTTTAATTTGAAATTCACTTAATATAGCTTAATAGGAGGTGGCTGTGAGTAAAAAAGGAATTCATTTTTTCACATCGGAATCAGTGACAGAAGGTCATCCTGATAAAATCTGTGATTCCATCTCCGACTCAATTCTTGATGATCTGCTTCGGCAGGATACTAAGAGCCGCGTCGCCTGTGAAACTTTAGTCACAACAGGCCTTGTTCTCATTGCCGGAGAGATCACAAGCAATGGCTATTGTGATTTTCAAAAGGTTGTCCGGGATGCGGTCAAAGAGATTGGATACACTCGGGCGAAATATGGATTCGATTATGAGACCTGTTGTGTGATTTCATCCATCCATGAGCAGTCTCCGGATATCGCCATGGGAGTCAGTGAGACCAATGAGCACGAGCAAGGAGCGGGAGACCAGGGCATCATGTTTGGATATGCCTGCCGTGAGACGGAAGAATTCATGCCCATGCCCATCATGCTGGCCCATAAACTCGTGAGGAGATTGACTCAGGTGAGAAAGGAAAAAGTCCTGAATTATCTTCGTCCGGATGGGAAATCTCAGGTGACAATTGAATATGAAGGTGATTTGCCTAGAAGGATTGATGCTGTTGTTATTGCCGCTCAACATGATCGTAACGTCAAAATGGACGATCTCAGGGAGGACATAAAAAAAACGGTCATTGAAGATGTCCTGCCGGCCGATATGCTGGATGCGGGAACAAAATACTATATAAACGGAACCGGCCGTTTTGAGCGGGGGGGGCCGTTTGCCGATTCGGGTCTGACGGGACGGAAAATCATTGTGGACACCTACGGTGGTGTGGGGAGTCATGGTGGGGGATGTTTTTCCGGAAAGGATCCCTCCAAGGTCGATCGGTCTGGCTCATACATGGCACGCCATATCGCCAAAAACCTCATTGCAGCCGGAGTGGCTGATAAGCTGGAGGTCCAACTGGCATACGCTATCGGGATTCCGTATCCTGTCTCCATTATGGTGGACACCTTCGATACAAACAAAATATCTGAGGACAAGATCAAAGACTTGATCCAAGCTCATTTTGAACTCCAACCGAAAAAGATGATTGAATCTCTCGATCTTCTTCGACCCATCTATAGAAAAACGGCCGCTTACGGTCATTTTGGACGTACGGAAGATGAATTCACTTGGGAAAAGACGGATAAAGCCGAAGTGCTGAGGAAAGACGCCGGTCTCTGAACTATTTATTTAATCTTTCTTAAGTAATCTTCAATTTTCTTTTTCATCTCCGCATCACTGCTTTGGAGAGAGAGGGTGTTGAATTTTTGCTTGGCCTTTTCAAACTGACTGTTATTAAAATAGGCTTCGGCCAGGTTAAAATTCAAATCGATATCGTCTGGAATAATTTCAAAAGCCTTTTCAAAACTCCTGACGGCCTTATCCAATTGACCCAGCTTTGAAAAGATCATCCCTTCATGGTTGAGCGCAAGGAAAAAATCTTGCTTTATTTCAAGAGATTTCTGAACCTGGAAGAGGGCGTCCTGCAGTTTATTTTGAATGAAATACAAGCGGGCCAGATTATAGAAGGAATGTTCCCTGGAACTGTATTGCGTATCCAAACTGGCTGCAATAAAAAACTCTTCGGCTTTAGCCAGGAGTCCTAGTTCCTGATAGGCAATTCCCAGGTTATTCTGAGCTTCCGTTAGAGCGGGATTGATTTTTAAGCATTCTGTATAATATTTGACAGATTCATCAAAATTTCCTTTCATTGAATAGGCCAGACCAAGAGCATTAAGGGCTAAATGGTTCTGCGGGTTGAGTGACAGGGACACCTTTAGATGTTTGATGGACAAGTCCAGTTGACTGGAATTCAAATAATAAAGCCCCATCTTGTACTGGTAACTCGGATCTTTTTCATTGGCTTTTTCGATTCTGGTTTGTGGGGTTACACACAGTATCATTTGGAGACAGACAACAAGAATGAAGGCTATTTTTATCTTCATTTATTCCTCTCTTAATTTTCTGGACATAAGGTTCTGAAGAGCAGATCTGGGATCTTTTCCCTCATATAAAATCCGATAAACCTGCTCACAGATAGGCATGTCCGTTTTATTTTTTTGAGCCAGGTGCCATCCTGAGAGAGTTGTCGTGATCCCTTCGGCAATCATTTTCATTCCGCTTACGATCTCTTCAAGTTTCCTTCCTTTCCCCAATTCATAACCGACATAACGGTTCCTGCTAAGCCGACCGGTACATGTGAGCACGAGATCGCCAACACCTGCTAACCCTGCAAAAGTTTCAGGTTTCGCACCTAACCTGGTACCCAACCTCGTCATCTCCGCCAGCCCTCGAGTCACTAAGCCTGCCATGGAATTGGCTCCGAACTTCAGCCCTTCCGAAATTCCTGAAGCAATGGCGATAACGTTTTTTAAGGCTCCGGCAATTTCGAGGCCTATGATATCCTCGGAAGTATAAGCCCGAAAGAATAAATTTGAAATATAATGCTGGATAGTTTTTGAGACAGATGTGTCATCAGTTGCCAAAACAACAGCCGTGGGATGGGATTCAGCGACCTCCCTAGCAAAACTCGGCCCCGAAAGGACAGCGATGCGGGGTAGAAAATGTGGTGAAAAGACCTCCTGCATGACCTGACTCATCCTCAATAATGAGCCCTCTTCTATACCTTTGGTCAAGCTGACAAGGACTGTTTCTGCAGACAACAACGGGGCCATCTGCTCATAAACGGATCGACAGAATTTAGATGGAACGGCGATAAAAACACTATCTACGCCCTGAACGGCATCTTTTATTTTGTTAAAAAAGGACACAGAGGACGGGAAGACGGCTCCCGGGAGAAAGGTCTTGTTTTCTTTGTAGCGGAGCGTTTGCTCGTACACCTCCTTTTCCAGAATCCAAAGGTTGGTTTGGATATTCTTTGATCCAAGGTGGAGGGCAAAGGCGCTTCCCCAAGTCCCTCCTCCGATAACACAGGCTTTCATGTGACTTTTTCTCCAAATTTTCTTTCATTCCCTTTGACTAGTCTTTGAATGTTTCCTCTGTGCTTAAAGGTGATGAGAAGGAATGCCGCCGCACTCAAAAAGAGGATTTCGGTTTCTCCTTGGAAAAGACAAGAAAATAAGGGAAAACTTAAAACTCCAAGTATGGATCCTAAAGAGATATACCGGGTTATCGCTGTAACACAAACAAACACCGCCATCATGAGAAGCAGGGGAACAAATGCAATAGCCGCGTAAACACCAACCGTTGTCGCAACTCCTTTTCCACCTCTAAATCTTAAAAAAATAGGATAGCAGTGTCCGACTACGGCACAAAAGCCAAACACAAGAGCCCAGCGGCTGTCTTCAAAGAGCTTAAGCCCTAGAAAAGCCGGAAAAAATCCTTTGAAGATATCCAGAATAGCCACAGGAATGGCAAACTTCCATCCGGTTGTTCTCAAGACATTCGTCGCTCCGATGCTCTGACTGCCGTAATCGCGAATATCTCCCTTGTTTTTTAATCGAAAAAGAAGATACCCTGAGGGAATCGAGCCTAAAAGATAAGAAAGACAGACAAAAAGTATTGTCATTTGAGTTCATGCTCCGAAAGAACTGTGTGTTCGGCTCCAGTCGGTTTAAGTGTACTTTTGTAGTATATCACCTTCTTCACGATTATATCACCGAAATGTTCACGGCGATATTGTTGATGCCTGGTAAGTACCGTATGGAGTTGACCCTTTTTTTTGACTCTGCATAAAGTCAGGTGAGGATGGAATGGTCTGTTGTCTTTGGGAAATCCCAGTCCGGCCATCTCTTCTTCGATGTCCGCGTGAAGTGCGTCGAGGGCTTGATTTTTGTCCAATCCAATCCATAGAACTCTGGGATTTCTCGAATTGTGAGGGAAAGTGCCGGAACCTCTAAATTGGAGTAAAAATGAGGAGTGTTTGTTAGTCACTTTGTCTAATACCCTCTCGACATCAGATTTTTGAGATTCTGAAATCTCACCGAGGAATTTCAGTGTGATATGCATTCCCTGCCTGTTGATCCATTTGACAATTCCATCTCCCGTATCAAGCCTGTTGATGATGTGAATAAAGTGTGTTTTTAACCTGTCGTCCAGATCGACGGCAATAAAAGTTCTCATTGCTTCAATGGGATTGTAAAAGGTATCGGCGCAACATATCAAGCGCTTTCTGGCTGGACTGGAACTTAATTATTTTTCTGTCCCCTAAAAAGAGATTTCTTTTCACTTCCGTATGATTCTTTCCAGCCAAAGCTGTGTAGACAAGGCCGACAGGCTTGTCCGCCGTACTTCCACCAGGTCCGGCAATACCGGTAATAGCCAGCCCATAATCGGCGGAACTGCTCTCTCTTATTCCAACAGCCATTGCGCATGCAACCTCAGAACTGACGGCTCCATACTTGTCTAAAAGATCCTGAGGGACACGGAGAAGACGGCTCTTTTGGTCGTTTTGATAGGCTACTATGCTCAGGAGGAAATAGTCCGAGCTGCCGGGAACATTTGTCAGGCGGTGGCCTAGATACCCTCCTGTGCAGGATTCAGCAGCAGCTACGGTTTTTTGTCTCTGCCGCAGCATGTTTCCGACGGTTTCTTCAAGCTCTTTGCCTGAAGTAGAGAACACATTCTCTCCGAGTTTGATGAGCAGGGTGCTGCTCAAAGCCTTCATTTTCTTTTCGGCATGAGCCGAATCTTTTTGAGATTGGCAGAGGAGATGAATTTCAATCTGTCCAGGATGGGCAAGGATGCTGAGCCTTAAATCCTTGTCTTTTGGGTAGTCATTTTGGATGAGTAATTCAACCTCTGATTCTGTCAAACCCGTTATTTTTAGAGTTTTTCGGACGGAATAAATTCGCTGAAATTTAAACAATCTTGGCCACACATAAACGTCAAACATTGGCTTTAGCTCTGTTGGAGGGCCGGGGAGAACGGCGATGGTGTTTGAGGGGGTTTCCATCCAGATTCCCGGGGCGGTCCCCTTTCGGTTGTCGAGTAATTCTGATCCTTCGATCACATAGGCCTGTTTTTTGTTCACGGAGGGCATGGGAATCCTGCGGCGTTGGAAACGCTTGTGTATTTGTTCAAACACATCGTCCCGGAATAAAAGCTTTCGTTTGAGAACAGAGGCCAGTGCTTCCCGCGTCCGGTCATCTTTTGTTGGCCCGAGGCCTCCCATGATAAAAACGATACGTGCTCGGGCGAGGCTGTTGTGTATGGCCAATTTGAGATCGTCCCAGTCGTCTCCGACGATTGTCTTGAAGTTGGCTTCTAATCCCAAATCATTCAACCGCTCGATCAGATAAAGAGAATTAATGTCTTGAAAGTGAGGGGAAAGGAGTTCAGAACCCACAGCGATGATTTCAATTTTTGGAATGGAATTCGATTTCATTTCAAAAGAAGATAAAGATGCACAAGTATACCTGAATAGATGGCTGCCATGATATCGTCAGTCATGATTCCCCATCCTTTGGGAAACTTTTCTAGCTGTTTTATTGGATAAGGTTTGGCAATATCGAAAAGACGGAAAAGAAAAAAACTTATCAGCAGGAGAGACCAGGTGGGATTCAGCCGAAAAAGGACGAGGAGTTGCCCCGCGACTTCGTCAATCACGATTTCGTGGGGATCTTTCTTTTTTAAGGCAGTGGAATGGACAGAAGAACAAACGACTCCCAAAACAAAAACAACCAAAATGAGCAGGAGATAATATGCCCAGTGAAGCCTGTATAGAAAAAATTTGTACATCAGTACAACTATGAAGCTTGTGAGAGTTCCCTGCCCGACTGGAAAATATCCAGCACCAAAAAACGTAGACAATAATTTTGAAAAAAATCTCATGTTTTAAAAACTCCGTATAGATCATATATATCCCGGCTGTTGATTTCAACTTTTTGAATGGAATTGATCTTGTCGACATCCTGTTCTTGAGAATCTATAAAAACTACTCCATCCACTTCCGGAGCCTGAAATTGTGTTCGGCCGAGAAGAACCGAGTTGTCCTGCTCCAAATGTCCTTCAACAAGAACATCCAGACTGCGGTTGAGATATTTTCCGTTGATAAGATAAGAAATTTCCGATTGGATGTACATAAGCCTGTCTCTTCGGCGCTCCTTTTCGTTTGTATCTATGGGATCGCCCAGGGCGAAACTTTTGGTGCCTTGTTCAAGAGAATACGTGAAGACACCGAGATGGTTGAACCTGACTTTTCGGACAAAATGTTCAAGATTTTCAAATTCTTTCTGGCCTTCCCCCGGAAAACCTACAATCAGAGAGGTCCTTATGGCTACGTCTGGGAGTTTATCCCGGATATTTCGAATCAGCTCGAGTGCCTGTTCTCCATCCAATCCTCTTCTCATATGCTTTATGATTCCGAGATCGGAATGTTGAAAGGGGATATCAAGATAGGAACAGATTTTATCCTCCTGCATGATTTCGAGAAGTCGATTTGTCACTTCTTCAGGATAACCGTAAAGGATACGAATCCAAGTGATGGGCTTAATCTCAACTAATTTTTCCAGGAGCAGTGAAAGGCCATCCATGAGATTGAGATCGCGGCCATAATATGTCGAATCTTGGGAGATCAAGTTGATTTCCTTCACACCCTTCGATGCCAGCCTTTCCACTTCCTTTACAATGGATGTAATCGGGCGGGACCTGTAGGGGCCCTTGATGAGAGGGATTGTGCAAAAAGAACAGGAATGGGAGCATCCTTCTGAGATTTTGACGTAAGCCCATCCTGCCGGGGTTGATTGGAAGCGGGGGGATTGATGATCATAGAGGAAACTGATGCCCGCTTTCTCATGTGTTTTGCCTTCGACAACTTGAACAATTTTGTCGAAATCATTCACACCGATCCAACCGTCGATTCCCGGGAACTGTTCTTCAAGTTCTGCCGAATTTCTCTCCATATAACAGCCGGTGACAATGACCCTGATGTGTCCTTTTTTTTTCTTCAAGTCCAGGGCCATGCGGATAGAATCAACAGCCTCATTTTTTGCCGGTTGGATAAATCCGCATGTATTGATGATGATGATATCGGCGTCCTCGGGCTGACCGACAAAAGTATATCCATCATTAGCCAGGTAACCCAGCATCACTTCGCTGTCAACGAGATTTTTTGCACATCCCAAACTGATCAAGGCGATGTTTTTCATTTGAGCTGGCGAAGAAGCTAGGGATAGATTTTGTACAACAGCCGTGGGAAGGGGATGGTTTCTCTGATATGCTGAATTTTACAGATCCAAGAAAGCATCCGTTCCACACCAAGGCCGAATCCCGAATGGGGGACAGAGCCGTAACGTCTTAAATCCAGATACCATTCGTAGTCTTCTCGAGGGAGATTGTATTCTTTGATCCTCTGTTCAAGGAGTTTGGGATCATGAATCCTTTGCCCTCC
>Ga0114920_10000781_pt1 | contig 14047 bp, 17 predicted proteins | sample ChitaG_FD_88683 | JGI IMG/M metagenome (GOLD analysis project Ga0114920, IMG submission 88683) | Deep subsurface microbial communities from South Pacific Ocean to uncover new lineages of life (NeLLi) - Chile_00310 metaG | ecosystem: Environmental > Aquatic > Marine > Oceanic > Sediment ... | reverse complement strand
AATATGAGCTGATCCGACTCCCTATAAGCCATCAGTCACCCTCTCTTTTCATCGGGTAGACTTACCTTTTGATAAGGAGCTTATAGGGTCTCCCAAGTTCCCTATATCTCTCTACAGACATGCCATGTGCCAAGACCCCGACAGACCCTCTTTAGAATCTCGCCATATGCGATTCTTTTGTATTGGCTTCCGTTGCGGAAACGACGTCGCCATCTGCATTAATCTTTATTTACCAGTCTGTATAATTCACTTCAGGAAGTACGGTCTTCCCTATGGCCTATCTGTTTCCCTGTGTACGCTTCATCTAAAAGTTAGCGAATTATTGACTTGGTACACCTTCCATATTTATCTAATTTAAAAAATATTAATTGTCTAAGAAAATGGGATGTACCTATTTATTTAATCTTCCCAATTGTTCTTTTTAATAATTCTATGATCCTTAAGGCCATAACAATTTCTTTGCTGTTTCACTTACAATGTCAACTAAAATATTTCTGAAAGCATCTATAATTGGTTTATTTGTTTTTGATAGTATCTTTTTAAACCTTGTAACAGCGAGTGAAGTTCTTGGGCTATCCTTTACTATTTCATTAACACTCTGAGCTAAAATTCCCTTATCATCTTCTGAAATATTCTCCAACTCTTGAGTGAGATCGTAAGCAGCTTGAATTTTGGCTTCTGTCCAAGGGTACGGTTTCCCACAATTAGAACAAAATGCTGGAGCTGTATAATGGCTAATACCAATCACACCTTCTGCATGATAATCTCCTTGTATTTCAGTGTTACAATTTAGGCAATTAGTAATTGTGGCGGCACCACATTTATCGCAATATTTTTTATTATCCTGAGGATACTCCTTTACAGAATCATTTATAACATGTCCATTCAAACAAATTCGAGCAACATCATACCAGCTTTCTTTCATTTTTTATCCCCCATTATAAAGTTATTTTACATAACGCTTGGGATATAAAAGTTTTACGGTCTTATGGGGTCTTGCAATACCACCTTTCCTCTTTCCCCTCAATTTTTTTAATTAAAATAGGAACATCCTATCTTTTCTATGGTTTAGCTTTCCATTTTAAGAGGTCTTCCTTTGAGACGTCTATCTATAATAATACCTAAAGTTTCAAATATCTGGTTAAGAAACTCAACAGACCATATAGGTTTTCCTCTAAAAGTTCCCGAACTATTGGCTTGGTACTCCTTCCTTATTTATCTAGTAATTCTATTATTTATTTTGTCCCCTTGTCTTGCCCTTTCACATTAATTCCAATCCCAGAAAGAAGTTATGTCAAATGTTGAGACCTGACCCCTCTTGCTATTCTCATAGGCAATCCAAAGATCATCCCAGTTTTCTATCAAGGAGATAATATTGGATATTGATTTAAATATATTATTTTCTTTTTTTATGCTCCAATCATAAATTGCATTTGATATTTCCTGGACCCCATATACCATTCTTAAATTAATTTTATTTCTGATTTTTATACCCTTTTTTGCTATATTATTTTTAAAAACAACTTCATCAATATCAATTAAATCTTCAATTGAGGAATATATTTTACATATTGTAGATGTTTTTTGTTGCGAATTTCTTGCGTCCCATACGCTTACTAAATATAAAATCTCATCTGAAGGTTTTCTATGAGTTCGAATCATCTCTTTTAATAGTTCGACTAAAGATCCTTTTGCAGTAGTTCCTCCTGTGTCATCTCTTGAACGTAGCTGGATAAGGATGATATTATGGTTTTTAGAATCATACCCTAAACAGTCAATATCTAAATTCGGGAAATTATATTGGAAAGATTCAGAAACAATTTTTAACATTTTCTGGGAAGTATTGGGAACAACATCACATTCTGTGTATTCTGATAAGATATGTATAAGTATTTTCTCTAATACTTTTCCTTGCCTTGCCCTATAGGAGCTTTGGAAGTATTGATGAAAGGCAAACATGTTTGGATAATATTTAGCAAGTGAATAACCTGTAGTTTTAGCAATATTTTCAGCACTATATATACCCCCTGCAAAGTATTTTATTTCGTCTAATTCATTCTTTATTTCTTTTAAATTTCCTTCGAATAATAAAATTATTAACTTTTGTGCTAATTCTAAGGGGCTTTTTAAAATAGATTTTACCACTACTGTTTCTTCATTGTCTTCTGTCAACGTTAAAAATATTCTTTTTTGAAAGGAATGATTTATAATGTTCATAATTTTTATTCCTCAAAATTCAATAATTAAAATATTTGTTCATTTATTCCATCCATTTTTTTAGGTAACTTGAAAATTAACTGAAATATTACTGTAATTTTTTACTTCCTGTAATTATATTTTTCGGAGGTAATATTTAATTTTTGCCCATGTTTGTCCAGCCTCCACCAATGATAAATATTTCTGTTTTATCAGTTATTCTATTTACTCTTGTTGGATAAGTATTCCCTCGCCATGTCGTTGACATGTATATATATGGAGTTGGCCAAACATAGTATGCAAAGATAATTACAAATATGATAATTATAAAGATCAAAGTATTTTTATTCATTATTTCCCTCTTTATTATTATTGCGAAAGAATAAAATGAATATGTTACTCAGTTTATTAGAAATTTACCTTAGTAGGTTCTCTTGATAATTTTTATACCAAGATAGCCGTAAAGCAATGTCTAGAAGCATGCATATTTTGTTTGTTTCAGTTTAACTATGTAAAAAATAAGTATTGTTTACAGAGTTTTTCTTTAAGAGTGATTGTTGAGATAATTTAAAATATCCATTGTGCATAATTTTCGTAAACGAATAATTTCATTTTTTATTTCGGTTTTAGGCGATACCCTCGATACCCCGGGAACACTTGTTGGAATCGTGCCTTCATCAATATCTAATTTATTATAATCCGATAGAGCTTTGTTTATATTTATAAACTGTCTATATGTCTTCACAAAATAACCAAGAGGGGCTTTGTGGTACTCGGCTAATATTCCCATTTTTACCTTAAGAACTTCTTCTCCTAAAACAGATAGATATTCGGACGAAAAAGTTTTATTTAAATTATTATTAAAATTGCTCTTTATCTCATCATGTAAAAGGTTAAATATTTGTCCAGCTTCTTTTTTATCTTTTTTGGTCCGCGCAAGCCCATTAAGCCAAAAACCAAAATATACAGAAATAAGCACAACCAAAGCATTAATTAAAGGTATATCAGATAATTCTTTAAAATATTTAATAATTGTTTCTATTGTTCTTAACTCCTTATATTTCTGAAATATTCTTCAGTTAAACCAAAGCCAATTCCTTATTTTTAATTTTATTATCCTTATAATGGGCAGTTCCCTTATAAAGAGGATTTTCTAACACATATTCAATTGTTCTACCGTACCACTTGCCAACTCTTGAAGAATGACATAATTTTTCTATATTCATTATACTGCAAATCTTTTAAAAACCCTCTTTTTTAAAAAAATTATTCAAAAATCCCCTGCTCTTTTAATGCAAAGATTCCGGAAAGTTTTATAGTATTTTATTTAATTCATATAGAATGTTTATTTGGAAAATTATCTTCTACACCATTCTCTGCTCTATTGGTACTAAACTCACTTTTAGTCTCAAGAGTAAAGTAAGTTGGAAATGGTAAGCTAAAATGCACCTTTCCCCCTGTAGATATTTGGAGCCAGATCTCGACATTTGAAATACTATAATTTCTTAAAATATAATAAAAGCGTAACAAAGGACTGTCTCCCATTATATTCTAATAATTTTAGAAGACGTTGAGAATCTGGACTTACGAGCCCCTTACGAAAAGTTAGAAAAAGTTACCAAATTATTGGGCTAGTAAAACTATCCCTGTCACATAATTTTTTAATATATTAACCTACTCTCCTTATTCTGATCTGAAATTTTTTCTTTTTATAATTTTCATATAAAATTATACTTTATAACAATCTTACTCTCGATTTTTTCCGCCATTTATTTATCTTACTAATTTTTACTAAACTTTCTAATAAAGATTTATCCCTAGAAATTAAAAACCTATCACATCCGTTTGCTATAAAATAATTAATACTCCTTACATCTTTGCTTGATACCTGCATATTTATCATTCTTTCTCCCCGATCACACATTACCAAACATATCTTTTGGTTCAAAGGCACAATTTTTTTAGTTCCTTTAGTTCGGATACCATAAGATCTATTATAATTCTCAGGAGAAGTAACTATAAATGGATTATCTGAAGTTATAAATGAACTATTCTTTGGTGAATACCAAAATTGCCAGTCCATTTGAATAAAATAAAAGGGTAGCTCTCTTGCAAGAGAATACATTAAATTTAAGCTATGTTCTCTTGAAAATTTAATATCATAATCCTCATTTTTGGCAAAATCTAATACTTCCTTGGGAGATATATTCTTTTGCTCTTTAGTTGTTACAAATTGATTTATTATCATTTCGGCTTTTTTTTCGTTTGAAACAATTATCTTATTATATTTCTTTAATGCTTTTTCGCTAAGCTCATTAATTGTCATTTCAAATTCAGGCACTCTTACATATAATAAAGCAATAAAAACAGCAAGAATAGATTTTTCTTCCAAATCAATTGACTCTTTTCTGTTTATCTTTTCTATAATAGGTTTTGTTTTATCTTCTACATTAGCTAAAACTGCTTCAACTTCATTGTGCGATATACCATCAGGCCCAGTAATAGTGTAATATTTCTTCTTAACAGCAGTATTAATGGGAGTTTGTTGTCTATACTCATCCATATTACGATCGTATAACCACAAAAAACCATTCTTGCAGAAACTCTTTAAATAAAACTGTGGTAAATAATGATGTCTTTTAGATTTATTCATTCTCCAATACCATTTATCAAAATATTAATTTAAATATGGACAAATCCTATTTTTTCTATGGTTTAATTCTTCCCTTTACAAGGTCTTCCTTTAAGATATTTATCCATAATAATACCTAAAGCCTCAACCATCTGGTTAAGAAGCTCCTCAGATCCTATAAGTTTTCCGATAAAAGCTACCGAATTATTGAGTTGGCACACCCCCTATTTATCTAATTTAAAAGTAAAATATTAATTATCTAAGAAAATGGGATATGTCTATTTATAACGGTCATGGGCTTTGCGAAGTCACCGAAGACGGTTTGGGCGAAATGGAAACAAAACGCAAAGTCCGTGTTAGGCGATACGGCAGTAATTGGTTTTGAATCTTTGTGAATCACTGCATTCGCCCAAATGCTTCATACTTCGAAAGTCCGCATTATGCGTTGTGGGGCTGGCGTTGTCTCAAAGCGTTCTGCTATGACAATCCCAGCAAAGGATCTCACAGTTTGAAAGAGCGTCAGAGCCTCCGCTCTGGATACTTACCCGATGGTGAGCTTCCCATGCTCCCCAATCACTCTCACGTCCGCGGTTGTCCCATGACAGTGTTTTATTACACCTTCCCACATGTCCATGAGTCGTCCGTTGACACTCACACTTACCCCCCGCTCTTTCCCATGCTTGCTTTACAGTTTCGTCAGAAAAAGCCATATTACACCTCCTTTCATTGATGCCGCTTCGCCCAACTTGTTTACATCCGAACCCAGGTTCTTTGTTTCAGTTTATGCCTTTAATAGAATTTGTCAATATTTGATAAAAGATACACCAAAATGGCATTAACTTATAATTTGTGATACTTATAAAATAAGGATTTTAATTTAGATGAAATTGGTTAATGACGTGCTTTTATACAGAAGGCGAAAATATTTTTTTTAGTGTTTTATTATACTTCTGAGGGTTGGGAATTAATATAAGTAATTATTTCGGGCGTGCGAGGAGGTGATATAGCAACTATGAACATACATTGGTCTTTTTTACTATGATTATAAATTTGATGAATTTCGTTTGGTGGTACAATCACTATGTCCTGGGGTTTCACTATGAACTTCTGTTTATTGCCCACGAATGTGACACTGCCACTTAAGAAGTAATATAATTCTTCTATTGGGTGGTAGTGTTTGCTAGTATGCTTTAATGGATTCACTATAATCAGGACTACTTGTAAATTTTTGAGACCCGCTTGGCTCGGGGACAATCGATAAGCAAGACCATATTTCCGCCTTACCATTTCTGCTTTAGATAACGGAAAGTGAATCAGCATTCCTTCCACCTTCTTTACTGTTTCGTACAATTTAAGGAACAGAGAATTTATTAGCTTTATATCTTAAATTGCAATCTTGGCGATCTCCTTCCAATTTTTCAATTTATCAAGATCACCATTAAAGGAAACCAATGTCTCTAATTTCTGCGAGGCCCTCCTTTCATCCAATATGGATTTAGCTAGTTGCACTCCCTCCTTTAATGTCTTGACTTTGCCGGTAATATAAAGGGAAGCGCCAGCATTTATTAGAACAATATCTCGTTTTGGTCCTTTCTCTACTCCATATAAAATTCTTAAAAAATCAATGATATTCTTCTCTTTACTTATAGCCTTAATGTCCTCAAATTTTGCCTTGCGGATACCCAGCTCCTCGGGGACTATAGTATATTCACTAAATTTATCGTCTTTGAATTCACAAATTTTTGTAACCCCTATGTTAGATATTTCATCAAGACCATCGACTCCATGAAAAGTCATGCCTCTCTTAAATCTAAGTTTTCTAAGTAATTTAGCCAAAATAACTAAATATTTGTCACTGAAAACTCCATAAATTCTTGCCTCCATCTCAATTGGTGAATAAGCAAAAGCAACAAGATGATAGGGAGTAAGGTAGGTTAGACCTATTTCCCTCATTTTTATAATAAAATTTACTCTATTAACAAAACCTTTAGTAAAAGAAGGATAATAATAAGGAGCTATTCCTACTTGTTTTAAACATTTCTCTGTTATTTTAGGATCGCCGCTACTTATTGGGACATTTATTCCAAATTCTTGAAAGATATCAATACTTCCTGTTAGACCAGTAAAAGATTTAAATGACTGTTTGGCAACATAAACGTCAGCACCTGCTACAATAAAGCTTGCCGGTGTACTTACATTGATTGTTTTTAGATGATCCCCACCAGTTCCTGAAAGATCTGTAATTTTTTTTGGGTCTATATTAGGACGAAGTTTTACAGAGCGGTCGCGAAAACTTTGACAAATACCATATAATTCATCAACGGTTGGTCCTTTTGCCATTAATCCAAGTGTGAGGGCTAGGTAATAATAACCATCAATATCTTTTCTCGCTAGAATATTAAATGCATTTCGGACCTCTTCACTCGTTAGATTTTCTCTATTAGATATTTTTCGAATTAGTGGAGTTATTTCTTTTAACATATTAAATTACCTCCATTAAGTTAAATTATCTATATTTTTTAAGATATTCCTCATCTATTTTCCAATATTTAGTAGAAATAGGGCGCTCTTTTTCTTCTCTACATTTTTGCAAAGCAGAAATAATATGCTTCATCGTATCTAAAACCTCTTCGTTATTATTCATTTCCGTTACTTCCATCCATCTTAATATCGGGGTTTCTTTTACATCTTCTTCTTTTATATCTGATAAAGTAATTAGTCCTTCTTCATCACTTTTCTCCTCAATAACTTTTTTTGTTTCGTAGAGAACATCATAAGCAGGTGTGTAGCCAGTGGATATAATATATGCTAAATAATTAGGATCTTTATTAGTTTCTGCTATTTTATCTTGACATTTTATCTTAAGAGCCCCGTCAGTTAGCTCTAACACTCTTCTTTCTATAGTTTGCTTGAAGGATTCGCCTTTTCGGAGGTATCCGCCTAGAAGAACCCACATACCAATAAAAGGTTCTTCAGTTTGCTTTCGCAATAATATTTTTTTGTTTTTGCAACTGCATATATATGCTAGGCCCACCTCTTTTCGTCGATAAATGCGATTCTCTACTATTTCTGCATAGCCTGAATAACGATATACAGTAATAGTTATCTTATAGGCCAAGATAATTGGTATTATTGCAATACTGAAAAGAAATATTGGTACCACCCATGAAGGGTTAAAATAGTAAAGAATAACTATTATACTAATAATTGCAATTATTACAGGTATACTGAGTATTGCACTTATAAATTTTTGCGAAATAAACGAAAGAATAATAGAGATTTTATTTGATAGAAGGTTTAATTTTTCCAATAAGACTACCTCTGGCTTTTTATCTTATAAGATCACGGGTAAAACGTAAATGATTAATAGCAAATATAAATAAAGGGATAACTAGACATTCAATCCCAAGATGGAAAAGAGATATTGTTATTATAATACCCCACTTCATTGAAGGGAACAGATAAACATTTATTACAATAAAAAGTGCATTAGCAAGGAGAATAACTGTAGAGATAAGAACACTTATTTTTAGCATTCGATAAAGGGCAATAAACATCTGAGACCGAAGATCAATGCTCCTTGTACCGAGTTTCCCCGGGGGATAAATAGTTTCTATTAAACGGAAAAGCTGTTGCGTGAAGAAAATAAAAAATAAAGCGCTAATACTACCAATAGTTGCACTCATAGCTGCTATTGTCAGAATTAGTTCATTCCCCATTTGATATTATATCCTTTTTATCTTATTAGACTAATTTTATGCGATACTTTTTTACATAAGTAATTAAATCTTTAGATAAATCTTCTTAATACTTCAAAATTAAGTCATCAATGGCCTTTCGAATAAAGTCAACTTGTTTAATTCTTGTTTTTTTAGAAAGCATCTTTAAAGTTTCTACTTGATAAGATTCAAGATGGTAGGTTTTTTTAACTTTTCCGCCTAAAGGGTTAATTTTCATTTTTATCCTCTTCTCCACTGCCAGTTTAAGGTTGCTATTACCATATTAGCTACTTTGTTATCAAATGTCAAATCATCTTACAAAATTCCTCAAACCCTTTATAATTCACTATTATCGCAATTTTGCTCATTAAAAATCAAAGGGTCTTATGGGGTCATGTCTTGCAATATCACTTTTCCTCTTCCACCTCAATTTCTTTAAAGAAAATATAGACAACGCATCCTATTTTTTCTATGGTTTAACTTTCCATTTTACGAGGTCTTCCTTTGGGACGTCTATCTATAGTAATACCTAAAACCTCGACTATCTGATTAAAAAACTCCTCAGATCCCATAGGTTTTCCGCTAAAAATTGCCGAATTATTAACCTCTTATACCTGTCTCTATTTATTATTAATAATAAGGCCTGTCCTTATTAATTTTATTTTGTTAAATTGTGAAGTCCCTATCGTCTTTTCCATTAAAGGTAGCTATTCAAAAATGTGGTGAAAAATTCGTTGTTGATTTTCATATATTTGTAATTTAATATCTTCAACACATATCCCTTTTATCAAAGCTATTTTATCAATTACAAATTCGAAAATTTCAATAGTAAAATGCTTATAATTTTTTTTTATAAATGGTCCATCAGTTTCTAACAAAATCTTATCGTTTGGTATCCGTCTTATTATTTCTTGCCCGTTTTTTGCCATTACCATTGAACTGTTAACAGAAAAATAAAACCCATTATTTAGAGCTTCTTCAAGATTTAAAATGCTGCCAGAATACCAGTGCATAATTATCGTATTAGGGTAATCTTTACCAATTATTTCAATTACATACTTATCGGCTTTTCGAGAATGAACTGATAATATTTTATTTTTTTTGTTTGAACAAAATGAAAGAATTTTCTCAAAAACCATCTTTTGTGCTTTTTGATAAGTTTTGTCTCTTGTTGTAAAATCAAGACCGACTTCTCCAACAAAAGAAGTCAAATCGAGTAAATCGTAAAATTGCTTCAATTGGTTTTTATGTTGATACACCAACTCAGGATGCATGCCTAAAGATGCCCAGGCATTAGAATACTTCTTACATATTTTTCTGCATGCCTCAAAGAGAAATGGTGCATTAGTCATGGCAACCAGGCCTATACCCAAACGCTTAGCTTCTTCAAGTATTCTGTCAGGATTATCAAATAGATCAAGATGTAAATGTGTATCAATTATTTGTGATATTTTTTCTGTCATTGTCGAATTGTCCCTGTTAAAAACTGAGATAATTCATTCATGCCTCGTCGATAAACTCCTATAAAATCACTAACATCTTTTGATGATGCGGGACCAGTGCTTTTTACTCTAAATAAGTCCATCGAAGGCTTATTATTTTTAAATCGTTCAATGCCTATCATTAATGCTCGATAATCAATACCACCTTCCTTATTTGCCTTTGGTGGATTAGATAAAACATCTACTACATAATCCGAATCATGTATATTAGCACTTTTAAATGCTGCTCTCCTAATTAGACATGGTAGACATCTGCCACAATGATTTTTTGGATTACCTCCTTTAATAAAACGGGATTGTTCAGAATGGGAGCATGACATGGAAGATTCAGCTAATTCTTCTAAAAGAACTTTATTTTTACACCCTATAAACATCTCACCTTTTGTTTTAAACTTATATGGAGTAACAATGTCAACAGGAATGCCAAGATTATCCAATAGTTCTTTAAATAATCTTATAAAATAAGGATGTGTGGTTTTAGTGCTAAGGCTTCCTGCTCGGCTTGCTGTGGGTGCAACATTTAACGAAACGAGACCGTTTTCCGGCACATACAATTTCACTTTATTTTGAGATATAGCGCCATACGCAACAGCAAGAGATAAAAATAAGAAAGAACGGGCGCGTGTACTTCTTTCAAAATAACATCCTTCAATCTGGGGCGGTTCTACATAATGAAAATAAAAATTAGTCTGATCGGGGTATTCTACTTTAAGTTTAGCTCCAAGTTTTTTTTGAAAAGAATGAGTTACTCCCCCTCCATAATGTCCAACAAAAGTTATATTTTCTCCATTGGATAGAAGGTCAATTGCTCCGACTAATGAATCGGCGCCTCCAGAAAAAAGGCATATATCATTCAGTTTTGAAAGATTTTGCCGTGACCGTACATTAATTAAATTCCTTCTAAACTGAAAATGCCATTTATCTCCGCTTAAAAATGCAAGTGCATTTTCTAAAATATTTCGAGTATTCTCCCAAATATCAGGAGCATCAACTGGAAGATGTATGGTGATTTCTCTTTGCCATGAATCATCAGCATATTTTCTTTCAATACACCGATCGGCAGAAGTTATAGCCATTGCAAGTAATAAAAGGTCATGTGATGCTACAGTAAGCTTACCACTATTATTGAATTTATTTAATAACCCACCATCTCTCATTTTCCATTGACTATTCGAACGGTAAAAATCAACATAAAAACTGGCTTCTTTTCCTATATTTGATACACGATAATTATCATTTTCACCTGCTCTTACAATTATATTCCAGTTCATATTTTGCCCTCCTCAATAAGACTATAGGCATCTTCATAGATGGAATCAATCACCTGTTTCCCTTCATCCCCATTCCAATCAATAGAAAAAATATCTCTTGAATCCAATTCTAGATTTACCAAATCTCCAACATAAATCTTTACTTCTACTTCTAGTTTTACTGCCTCGTCTTCAGAGACAGCTCCCTTCTCAACGCACTTACCAAGCTTCTGCAACCAGCGTTTATAAATATATCCTGAAACAAAATTCTCAATTGCTCTCTTTAATTGTTGTGGTGTTAGATGTTCAATGCTTTCAAAGTTTTTATTTTCTGAACACTGCTCATAAAAAGATGCCAGGGCATCATCCATCACCTCTCGTGCAATATTTTCATCAAAATTTACACCATTATCCAATAGCGCATCAATAAGTTCTGAAAAAACCGTATCGACATCCTTCCCTATAAGATGACCAAGACCAATTGAATTCAATCCTTGAGATATATCACTCCGAGCTGTAGTTGTAAAAAAGGTCGCTAACCTGCGAGCAGTTTCCTTTCCTGATTTAACAGACTGTGCAGCTTTTTTTGCCCCACCTTCTGCTCTAATATAGGCTCTGCCAGCTTTTGCAGGGCCACCATGTCCACTTCCTTTTGACGCATATCTGCTCATTACATTTTTAGCATATTTCCAATTTTCTGTGAGCCGAGATGCATTGCTTGGATTTCTTGTACCTTGATCATTTAAATCATCGTTCTCCGGTGTATTTTGTTCTCTCCCTTCATCATCTGTTGGAATATTGTTGTCAGTTGAACTACTATCCATGTCGCTACTTTGCCTTGCCCATGAGGGTAGAAGACGAGAGGTATCTTTAGGACCGCCATAAGAGTTTGAAGTCCCCATTTATTTAATTACCTCCTTCGCTATTTTAGTGAGACGATTTTGTGCGGCTTTAATTAAAGCTCTAGTTGCTGTCTGTGAATTGGAAATTCTCTTAAGAAATTGAATGAGAGTTCGATGTTGAGCAGTGTTTTTCAACGCTGACTCCAGTTTAGTAACAATCCAAACTGGTAGTTCATTATCAGGTAAAGTGTTAATAAAAGACATCAGCTCTGCTGATAATTCTTGACGTTCTTTGATCCATTTTACAGCAAGATCAAGAGGAGAATTTTCCTTAGAATAATCTTCCAAATTTCTTGCTTTTTCAATTAACTCATCAAGTATCGCGGATGCATCTGTGGGATTAATTTCTTTAGCCTTTTTAAGCGCATTATTGCGAAAAGCTTCACTGGAACTATACAAACCCATTATGATTTTTTGAGCTTCTGAGCTGAGTCTCCTTGTAATACTTAAAATATCTGTAAGTTTCTCTCTTGAGAAATAAAAATAAGGTCTCAAATCTTCGCTTGAAAGAGATGGTTCACTATTCAGCCACTGTAAAATCCATTGATCATTAATCCACATATCAATTTCTGGGAATTTATCTTTCTTACTATTTGCTTCTGCTTTTGCAGATTTTGCTAATTCCTCCATTTTTTTGAGTTGTTCTGGTTTCCCTTCCTGTATGTTCTGCCAAGTTGATAGATTACGAAAAAACTGTGATCTGAAATATTCGAGCAACATCAGTTTCGCAAGAATCCGGCGATTTAATACAATTTCTCTGGATTTAGCCATTTTTATTCTCATTACAAGTGTATTAAGGAATCGCTTACATTGTCGAGGATTTCCATTCAAGTTTTCCCCAAGAACAGGACCAATACGTTGTGCGAAAACTAGATCTTCACGAAGCTCATCAGATAAATTGCCAAATAATTCTGAAGCCTTTGCTGCCGAAAGAGTCCTCCCTTCTTGAATTGTTTTGGGATCGAGCGTCCATTCTATACATTTCTGGAATTTGCTATCTTCTAATTTTTCCTGTATAAGTAATAGAGTGATGTAATTTTCGGTATCAGTATGAGTCATCGGCGGAATTCGCACTGGGTATTGAATTAATTTTTCAAGATAGTCTCGTCCGACATCTGTCCTGTCTCCTGGTAATTCGGGGAATCTGCTTCGCACCGCATATTTTACAAGCCGCTCGTCCGCCCCGATAATAAACGCGGTTTTGGAAACATAGAGAAAGAGCCTAATTGCCTCAAGTGTTTCTATTATGGTATTAGGCAGACATCTATCAAGATCATCAATGGTAACAACTACAGCCGAGAAACCGGATTTCACAATTAGTTCGCTAAATTCGTTTCTGAAAGAACGAATATTCCGGCTGATAGATTGTTTTGTCTCTTGCTTTAAAAGCTCTTCTGCCTTTTCTGTATCTACATCTTCGAATAATTTAATGGCTTGTTTGGCAAGGCTCGGTAGGTCAGTCATAGCAGGAATAATAGTTCCCATACCTCCTGTAGTGGCAGCAGCAACGCCATATTGAATCACTTTACTGCCGAGCCGGAACCAGTTGATCTTTCTCAGTAACCGAAGCGCTAGAGATCTCACTTCTTCTTTCTTTTCAGATGGAGTTTTCTGAATTAATTCGTCAACAATGGTTTCCATGAGCGCCGATTTCGCATCGTCATAGCTTTCGAACAGCCAGCCGTTGAAATCTAAAATAAGGATATTTTCTTCCGATTCCAGTTCTTTCGTAATCATTTTGATAAGGCTTGATTTACCACTACCCCAATCACCAAAGATTCCGATAGTGGCTGGGAGAAGTGTATCATTTTTAACAATATCAAGAACAGCATCTTTCAGATGTTTT
>Ga0114920_10000780_pt1 | contig 14057 bp, 8 predicted proteins | sample ChitaG_FD_88683 | JGI IMG/M metagenome (GOLD analysis project Ga0114920, IMG submission 88683) | Deep subsurface microbial communities from South Pacific Ocean to uncover new lineages of life (NeLLi) - Chile_00310 metaG | ecosystem: Environmental > Aquatic > Marine > Oceanic > Sediment ... | reverse complement strand
TCATCACCTACCTTTATTACTCCACGATCTACCCTGCCTGTCCCTACTGTCCCCCTACCAGTTATACTAAAAACATCCTCTACCGGCATCAAAAACGGCTTGTCTATATCTCGCTTAGGTAACGGAAAATATTCATCAACTACATCCATCAACTCTATAATCGACTTATAATCCGGTGAATCTGGTTCCTTGCTCTCCGACTGAAGTGCCTGAAGTGATGAACCTTTTACTATCGGTACATCATCTCCAGGAAACTTATACTCCTTCAATAAATCTCGCAACTCTAACTCAACTAACTCTATCAACTCAGGGTCATCTACCTGGTCTGTCTTGTTCAAATATACAACTATCCAGGGAACTCCTACCTGACGAGCCAACAATACGTGCTCCCTCGTCTGAGGCATAGGTCCATCCGCTGCTGATACCACAAGTATCGCCCCATCCATCTGAGCTGCTCCCGTTATCATGTTCTTTATATAATCTGCATGACCAGGACAGTCTATATGAGCATAATGCCTCTTTTCTGTCTCATACTCTACATGCGCTACCGCTATCGTTATCCCCCTCTCCCGCTCCTCAGGAGCATTGTCTATGCTGTCAAATGAACGAAATGAAGATAAACCCTTCATCTCTAATACCTTCGTTATCGCTGCCGTCAATGTTGTCTTACCATGATCTATGTGTCCTATCGTTCCTATGTTTATATGCGGCTTCGTCCTCTCAAACTTCGCCTTCGACATTGGTTCCTCCTTTTTTATATAAAACTTTAGTGTAGTTATTTTTTTCTTAAAAATCAAACATTTTTTATATTAACGAAATATTTTAAACAAAACCCATAATCTTTTCAACAATTTTATTTGAAATATTCTCTGGAATCTGATAATAATGAGAAAACTGCATAGTATAAATCGCCCTCCCCTGGCTCAAAGATCTCAGACTTGTTGCATATCCAAACATCTCGCTTAAAGGCACTATTGCCTTTATAATCTGTGCATCTTTTCTCGGCGAAATCCTTTCGATTTTCGCTCTTCTCGATGTTAAATTATTTATTATTTCGCCGAGATATTCCTCTGGAACTATTACCTCAAGTTCCATAATTGGCTCCAGTAATACTGGATCCGCTTTCTTTACTCCCTCCTTAAGTGCAATTGAACCCGCAGCCTTGAAAGCTAATTCAGAGGAATCAACCTCATGATAAGAACCGTCTAATAAGGTTGCTTTTATATCTATCAACGGATAACCTGCTATTACCCCATTTTTCATTGTCTCTTTTATCCCTTCTGAAATCGGGCGAATATATTCTTTTGGTATAACTCCTCTTTTTATCTTATTTTCAAATTGAAAACCTTTCCCGTTTTCTGCTGGTTCGAGAATTAATTTTACATGACCATACTGACCTCTTCCCCCCGTTTGACGAATAAATTTTCCTTCTGTTTCCGCCTTTTTGGAAATAGTCTCTCTATATGAAACCTCTGGTTTTCCCACATTTGCACAAACTTTGAACTCCCTAACAAGGCGATCCTTGATAATTTCAAGATGAAGTTCTCCCATACCAGAGATAATAGTTTGTCCAGTGTCAGAATCAACGTTAACCTTAAAAGTAGGATCTTCCTCCGATAAGCGATTAAGTGCTCCATCTAATCTGTCCTGATCTGTTTTGGTTTTTGGTTCAATAGCTATTGATATAACAGGTTCTTCAAATTTCATAGCCTCAAGTTTAATAGGATTTTTCTCATTACAAAGAGTATCCCCGGTTTTGGTATTCTTTAAACCAACTGCAGCTACAATGTTACCGCATAAAGCGTCTGTTATATCCTCTCTCTTATTTGCAAACATTTGAAGAATTCTTCCAAATCTCTCTTTTTTTCCGGTAGTAGCATTTAAAACCAAATCACCCGTCTTTGCTTTCCCAGAATATATCCTACAATAGACTAACTTACCGACGTGAGGGTCTGCCATCACCTTAAATGCCAGTGCAGAAAATGGGCTGTCTAACGATATACTCCATCTCTCTTCTAAACCTGTTAAAGGATTAATCCCAATAACATCCCCCACATCTAAAGGGGATGGAAAATAATCTACAACTGCATCCAAAATCTTTTGAATTCCCTTATTTCTATATGCAGAACCACATAATACTGGAACTATTTCAGCACTAAGAGTCGCTTTTCTCAACGCCTTTTTTATATCTTCTTCTAATATATCCTTCCCATCTAAATATTTTTCCATCAAAATATCGTCAAATTCTGAAATGGCTTCAAGCATTTTGTTTCTATAATTAACAGCATTTTCAAGAAGGTCTTTTTGTATCTCCTTCTCTTCAAATAATGCACCAAAACTCCTTTCATTATACATAACAGATTTCATCTTTACCAGGTCTATTATTCCAGTAAAAAGGTCTTCACTTCCTATAGGCAATTGAATACATACTGGATTAGCCTTTAGTCTTGTCTTTATCATTTCTACTGTATTATAAAAATCAGCCCCAATCCGGTCCATCTTATTGACAAAAGCCAGTCTGGGCACTTTATATTTATCCGCCTGTTTCCATACTGTTTCTGATTGTGGCTCAACACCCCCTACTGCACAAAAAATTGCAATCGCTCCATCAAGAATCCTCAAAGACCTTTCAACTTCAGCTGTAAAGTCAACATGACCTGGTGTATCTATAATATTTATTCTGTATCCCCTCCACATACTGGTTACTGAAGCGGAAGTAATAGTTATTCCCCTCTCCTTTTCAAGTTCCATCCAGTCAGTAATTGCCGAGCCTTCATCAACTTCTCCTATGCGATGAACCTTTCCAGTATAAAAAAGAATTCTCTCTGTAGTTGTTGTCTTACCAGCATCTATATGTGCTGTTATTCCTATATTCCTTATCTTTTCCAGTTTGAAATTATTATTCATATCTCTTACTTTAGCCTTTCCCGAATATTAAAAATTACCACCTGAAATGAGCAAAAGCTTTATTTGCTTCAGCCATTTTATGAGTATCTTCTCTCTTTTTTATAGCTCCGCCCACATTATTGGAGGCATCCATTATCTCTGCTGCCAATTTCTCCGTCATACTCTTGCCATGCCTATTTTTTGCATAATTGATCATCCATCGAATAGCAAGTGCATTTTTCCTTCTTGGTCTCACTTCAACAGGCACCTGATAGGTTGCCCCACCTACTCTTCTCGATTTTACCTCTAACAGCGGCTGGACATTATCTATCGCTTTCTTGAATATCTCCATTCCACTTTTTTTAGTCTTATTCTGAATGATTTCTATTGAATCATAAAAAATCTTTTCAGTAATACCCTTTTTACCCTTCCTCATTAAACAATTTACAAACTTTGTTACTAAAACACTGTTGAATTTAGGATCCGGCATTAACTCTCTTTTTACAACTCTTCTTTTACGAGGCATTGATCTCCCTTCTTAACTTAAAAATAAGCAACTTATTAGTCTTGTACCCTAATTGGACATACAAGAATGTCTATCCCACCAATAATATTTTAAAAAGAGGTAATTTATTACTTTGGCATTTTAACTCCATATTTAGACCTTCCCTTCTTTCGGTCTTTTACACCGCTGGTATCAAGTGCTCCCCGAATGATATGATACCTAACCCCCGGAAGGTCTTTGACCCTTCCACCTCTTACTAACACTATTGAATGTTCCTGAAGATTGTGACCCTCACCAGGAATATAGGAGGTAACCTCTATTCCATTTGTCAATCTCACTCTTGCTACCTTTCTTAATGCTGAATTTGGCTTTTTAGGTGTTGAAGTATAGACTCTCGTACAAACACCCCTCTTCTGTGGAGAACCACTAATTGCAGGTGCAAGGGTCTTCTTTAAAATCTTCTTTCTTCCAAATCGAATTAATTGATTTACTGTAGGCAAATAACCTCCTGATTAATTTTTATTATCTAAATAAAATTCCAACTTATTACAAAACAATAAAATTTTACTCTGTAAGCATAATTTTATACAAATCACTTATTATTATTAGATATAAGTTCTTTTACGGGTTCTTCTTTTAATTCCACAGGCTTTAAAGAGATTTCCTCTTTGGCACTTACCCTTAATCCCCCATATTTCTTCAATCCAGTTCCAGCAGGTATCAAATGTCCCATTATAACATTTTCTTTCAATCCAACAAGATAATCGACTTTACCTGCTATAGCAGCATCTGTAAGAACTTTTGTTGTTTCTTGAAAAGAAGCAGCAGAAATAAAACTATCGGTACTTAGTGAAGACTGGGTAATCCCTAATAATAAAGGCTGGAAAGTAGCATGTCGGGCAGCCTTGAATTCAACAATTTTTTTATCCTGCTTCTTCAGCCTCTCATTTACTCTTTCTATCTCATACTTATTTACAAGATCACCATTTTTAAATCTTGTTTCTCCGGGATCTGTTATAACAACCATAGAACTTATCTTTTCATTTTCTTTAAAAAACTTATGTTTATCCACTTGATCACCTTCAAGGTAATTTGTATCACCAGGTTCTTCAACTTTCACCCTTTGAAGCATCTGACGAACAATTACTTCAATATGCTTATCATTAATCCTGACTCCTTGTAGTCTGTAAACCTCCTGAATTTCATTAACCAAATATTCCTGAACAGCATTTGCACCCTTTATACGCAGAATATCATGAGGTGCAACTGAGCCATCTGTAAGTCTTTCTCCTGCTTTTACTTCATCCCCATCCTGAACTAAAACATGTTTTCCATGAGGAATCATATATACTTTCTGGTCACCATGCTTCCCAGTTACAATTAATTCCCTTATCCCTCGTTTTATAGCACCAAACCTAACCGTTCCATCTATCTCGCAGACTATAGATGGATTTTTTGGTTTTCTTGCTTCGAATAACTCCGCTACCCTCGGAAGTCCACCTGTTATATCTTTAGTCTTTGTTATATCCTTGGGAATCTTTACAAGAATATCACCAGCTTTAATATAATCCCCTTCTCTCACAATTAATCTGGATCTTGTGGGAATAATATAATTTCCCAATCTTTTCCCTTCTTCATTAGTAATAATAATCCTTGGATTAAGATTTTTGTTTCTTGATTCGATTACAACTCTCTGTTTCAGCCCTGTCTGGTCATCAAGTTCCTCCCTAAAGGTCACATTTTCTTTTATATCTGCAAACTTTATAATCCCTGATTGGTCAGACAGTATCGCTCCCGTATATGGGTCCCACCTAAAAAGAACCTTTCCCTTCTTGACAAAATCTCCATCTTTTACTAATATATTTGCACCATACGTAACTACATAACGAGCAATAACCCTGTTATTCTCATCAATAATATGAATCATTCCATTCCTACCGAGTGCTATAATTATACTGTCATCTTGAACAATATATTTAAGATTTTCATATTTAATTTTACCATCATATTTAGCGGTTGCTTCAGACTGGGCTGCTATTCTACTTGCAGTTCCACCTATATGAAAGGTTCTTAAAGTTAGTTGAGTCCCAGGTTCACCAATACTCTGTGCCGCTATTACTCCTACCGCCTCTCCATTATCAATAGGTTTTCCATTACCAAGATTTCTTCCATAACATTTTGCGCACACTCCTCTTTTTGTTTCGCAGGTCAATACTGATCGAATTTTTACAGATTCAATAGAGGTCTCTGAAATCTTTTGTGCATCTGCCTCCTCTATCATTTTGCCTGATTCAACAATTACCTCTTCAGTTATGGGGTCTATAATATCATTTACTGCTACTCTCCCCAAAATACGATCATGTAAAGTCTCAATAATTTCTTCGCCTTCTTTTAATGCAGTAATCTCGATTCCAAGAATTGTTCCACATTTATATTCGGTTATAATAACATCTTGAGATACATCTACTAACCTTCTCGTCAGATATCCTGCATCTGCTGTTTTTAATGCAGTATCTGCAAGTCCCTTCCTTGCTCCGTGAGTAGATATAAAATATTCCAAAACCGAAAGTCCATCTTTGAAATTGGCAATTATCGGGTCTTCTATAATTTCACCTGTCCTTCCAGTCATACTCTTTTGGGGTTTTCCCATAAGCCCCCTCATTCCTGCCAGTTGTCTTATCTGTTCTCTACTTCCTCTTGCCCCAGAATCTGCCATCATATATATCGAATTAAATCCGTCGTTCGAATGACTCAATCTTTCAAACATCTTTTCTGAAACCTTGTTTGTAGTGTGAGTCCAGATATCTATTACCTGATTATACCTTTCACCTTCTGTCAATATTCCCTTCTCATAATTCTTTATAATATTTTTAACTTCTTTCTCTGCTTTTTCAATAAATTCATCCTTTTCAGGTGGAACAATAACATCATCCAATCCTATGGAAAGCCCACTTTTTGTAACGTATCTAAAACCAATATCTTTCAATTTATCAAGAAAAATTGATGTTTCATAAATTCCAAACTTTCTGTATGCAATTGCGACTATCTCTTCAATTCTCTTTTTGGAAAGAAGTTCATTAACAAATCCAAGACCTTCAGGCAATATTCGATTAAAAATAATCCGTCCAGAAGTTGTCTCAATTATCTCTCCATTCATTCTAACCTTCACTTTTGAATGGAGATCAATTACATTATTATTATATGCTATTAAAACCTCTTCTGGAGAAGAAAACAGTTTCCCTTTGCCTCTTCCACCCGGCTTTATTTTGGTAAGATAATAGCAACCTAAAACTATATCTTGACTGGGAATCGCTATTGGTCTGCCACTGGCGGGTGATAGAATATTATGACTGGAAAGCATCAACAATTTAGTTTCAACTTGGGATTCAAAAGATAGTGGAATATGCACAGCCATCTGGTCCCCATCAAAATCTGCATTGAATGCTGCGCAAACAAGTGGGTGAATCCTAATAGCTTTTCCTTCCACTAATACCGGCTGAAAAGCCTGAATCCCCAGCCTATGCAGTGTAGGTGCTCGGTTAAGTAAAACAGGGTGATCTTCAATTATAGTCTCAAGTATATCCCAAATTTCTCTGCTTCTTCTATCTACAAATTTTTTAGCGCTTTTAACTGTCTTTACAAGTCCACGCTCTACTAACTTTCTTATGATAAAAGGTTTAAATAATTCAACTGCCATAGTCTTCGGCAAACCACACTCAAATAGTTTAAGGTCCGGTCCTACAACAATTACCGATCTTCCAGAATAGTCTACCCTTTTCCCTAATAAGTTTTGACGAAATCTCCCCTGTTTACCTTTAAGCATATCACTCAGAGATTTAAGAGGTCTATTCCCGTCACTTCTAACTGCTGTAGCTCTCTTCCCATTGTCAAAAAGTGAATCAACAGCCTCTTGAAGCATTCTCTTTTCATTCCTGAGAATTATTTCTGGCGCTTTTATTTCTATTAATTTCTTCAATCTGTTATTGCGGATTATTACTCTCCGGTACAAATCATTAAGGTCAGAAGTAGCAAACCTTCCTCCTTCAAGCGGGACTAAAGGTCTTAACTCCGGTGGTACAACTGGTATTATATCTAATACCATCCATTCAGGCTTGTTCACTATCTCTCCACCTTTTGGCAAAAATGCCTCAACAATCTTTAGGCGCTTTAACGCTTCATTCTTCCTTTGGACAGATGTCTCTATTTTAACCTGATATCTAAGTTCTTTAGAAAGATTCTGAAGCTCGAAATGCTTTAAAAGGTCTTTAATTGCCTCTCCTCCAATCTTTGCCACAAAAACATCCGGATCGTTCTTATCAACTTTGTCATAATCTTCGTATTGTTCGTTTGTAATTCTAAAATATTCTTCTTCCGAGATTAATTCCTTATATTTGAGACCAGAATTCCCAGGATTTGTCACCACATAAGATTCATAATATATAACCTTCTCAAGGTTTTTGGAGTTCATACCGAGTAAATAGGCTATTTTACTGGGCATCGATCTGAAATACCATATATGAACAACAGGTGTTGCTAACACAATGTGTCCCATTCGCTCTCGTCTAACGCTTTTCAAAGTAATTTCAACACCACACCGATCACAAATTATACCTTTATATCGAACTCTCTTATATTTCCCGCAATGACACTCCCAATCACGAACCGGACCAAAAATCTTCTCACAAAAAAGACCATCCTTTTCAGGTTTAAATGAACGATAATTTATAGTTTCTGGTTTTAAAACTTCACCATAGGATCTTGCAAGGATTGAATCTGGTGAAGCTAAACTTATAGAGATCTTTGAAAATCTCTTTCCTGTCACACTTACTGACTTATTTGTTAATATCAAATTATCCCCCTTTCAAGGATTTTGATAAATATTTTATATTTTCACAAAAAATTAATATTTAATTATTCTGCTCTGATGTCCAAACAAAGCCCTTGAAGTTCCCTGAATAGAACATTAAAAGACTCTGGAATCCCTGTTTCTGGTAAATTTTCACCCTTTACAATAGCCTCATATACCTTTGCTCGTCCATTCACATCGTCAGACTTAACGGTTAAAATCTCCTGAAGGGTATGTGCTGCTCCATAAGCTTCTAAAGACCATACCTCCATCTCTCCAAATCTCTGTCCACCAAATTGTGCCTTTCCACCAAGAGGCTGCTGAGTTATTAATGAATATGGACCTATTGAACGTGCATGTATCTTATCATCCGCAAGATGTGCAAGTTTCATCATATATATATAACCAACTGTAATTCTTTGATCAAACGGTTCACCTGACTGACCATCACACAAAATCGTTTTCCCATCCTCATCAAAATCGGATTTTCTCAACTCATTTTTAACCTCTTCTATTGTTGCCCCGTCGAAAATAGGTGTCGAATAATAAACTCCTAATCTCTTCGCTGCCATACCAAGAGCAGTTTCAAATATCTGACCCAAATTCATACGTGATGGAACCCCTAACGGATTAAGAATAATGTCCACAACTCTCCCATCAGGCAAATAAGGCATATCTTCTATAGGAACTATCTTAGCAATTACTCCCTTATTGCCATGCCTTCCCGCCATTTTATCTCCAACAGAAAGCTTACGTTTCTTTGCTATATAAACCTTTGCGAGCTGAACTATCCCAGGAGGAAGTTCATCTCCTACCATTATTTTATATTTCTTTCTCTTATATTCCTCTTCGTATTCACCCAATTTCTTATTATATTCCTCATATATACGTTTCACTAGTTCATTTGTCTCAGAATCATTAGTCCAGTCAGTATCTGGATTAACATCCGAAAAATCAATCTTTTTAAGGTTTTCTAATGTTAACTTCCTTCCACTTTTAAATAATTTTTTACCTCCATCTAAACTTTTTATCTCATTTGCCTTTTTACTCAAAAGGATAGAATATAATTTATCATCCCTTAATTCATTAAGAGTTTTAATCTTTTTTTTAAGTTCCTTTTCAATTTGATCGACCTTCTTCTTATCTTCCTTTCTTGTTGCAGAATCTTTGTTCTTTCTTGAAAATAATTTGGTATCCACAACAATCCCGTGCATTCCAGGAGGTGCTTTTAAAGAAGCGTCCTTAACATCTCCTGCCTTATCTCCGAAAATCGCCTTTAATAACTTCTCCTCTGGAGTCGGGTCTGTTTCACCTTTTGGAGTAACCTTTCCCACTATTATATCTCCCGCATTAACTTCGGCTCCTACTCTTATTATTCCACTTTCATCAAGATCCTTAGTTGATTCTTCACTCACATTAGGTATTTCTCTTGTTAGAACTTCTTCTCCCCTTTTAGTATCTCTCACCCGCAGTTCAAACTCTTCGATATGTGCAGAAGTATACAAATCATCACAAATAATCCCTTCACTGACTATTATTGCATCTTCAAAGTTGTATCCCTTCCAGGACAAAAATGCTACAAGAATATTCCTTCCAAGAGCAAGTTCTCCTCTATCTGTAGCACATCCATCAGCAAGAACATCACCAACTTTTACAACATCACCAACTTTTACAATAGGTCTTTGATTAATACAGGTATCTTGATTTGTTCTGAAAAATTTTTTTAATTCATATCGTGCGTATTTGGAATCTTCGAATTTCAAAATCTTAAATTTCAAATCTTCTGTTTCAGTTTCATCATTTTCAACTACTATTTCAGTTGCGGATACTCTAACAATCGTGCCGTTAGTTTTAGAAATAATCATTGTTCGTGAATCTCTTGCTATTTTACTCTCCAGTCCAGTCCCCACGAAAGGAGTCTCTGGTTTCAATAACGGAACGGACTGGCGCTGCATATTAGAACCCATTAATGCCCTATTTGCATCATCGTGTTCTAAAAATGGTATTAAAGCTGCCGCTGCACTGGTTATCTGACAGGGTGCAACATCCATAAAATTAACCTCTTTAGGAGCTACAACTGGAAAATCTCCCCTGATTCGAGTTTTTATTCTATCATTGATAAATCTTCCTTGTGAATCTAAAGGAGCACTCGCTTGTGCTACAAAATAGTTCTCTTCATCATCTGCCGTCAGATACACTATCTTATCGGTAACCTTATTACCTTCCTTTTTTCTATAAGGTGTTTCTATAAATCCAAGTTCATTGATTCTGGCAAAAATACACATAGAAGAAATCAATCCAATATTTGGACCCTCCGGTGTTTCGATCGGACATAATCTCCCATAATGGGTATAATGTACATCCCGAACCTCAAATCCTGCTCTTTCCCTTGTTAATCCTCCAGGACCAAGCGCACTCAACCTTCTTTTGTGAGTCAACTCAGAGAGGGGATTCGTCTGATCCATAAACTGCGAAAGCTGGCTAGTCCCAAAAAATGTATTTATCACCGACGATATAGTACGAGCATTAACCAAATCCTGCGGTGTAAGTGTTTCACTATCACGTAAATTCATTCTTTCTTTAATGGTGCGAGCCATCCTTGCAAGTCCAACACTAAATTGTGCAGCAAGCTGTTCGCCCACTGTCTTTACACGCCTGTTACCCAAATGATCTATATCATCTGTATCCCTTTTGCCTGCTTTTAAATCTAATAAGTATTTTATAATTGATATTATATCTTCATTAGTAAGCACTGTAATTGACAAATCAACATTAAGATTTAACTTTTTATTCAGCCTGTATCTTCCAACCTTATCCAAATCATATTTCTTTGGATTGAAAAACAGTCGATCTATGAGATTTCTTGCTGTTTCCAGATCAGGAGGATCCCCAGACCTCAACTGGCGATATATGGTCTCAAGTGCATCCTCTGTCGATTTAGATAAATCCTTCATCATTGTATTTGCTATTATATTCATAGACCCAGATGAAGACAAATGCTTTAAAACCTTTATATTCCTTATCTTCTCTTTCGACATTGCCTTTCTTATCTCTGGTGTAAAATTTGAATCTTTCTCCGCTATAATTTCACCTGTTTCCTTATTTACAACTTCTTCAACAATTTTCCGATTATAGTATTTTTCTACTTTACTTGATTTAATATCAACCTCATCAATCAATCCAAATAGATTCAAAATATCAGAATCAGAAGAAAAACCTATTGTCCTTAAAAGAGTAGTAACATGAAATTTCTTTCGACGATCAATATAGACATGCATAATATCATTAATATCAGTGGTAAATTCTATCCAAGCCCCTCTTAAAGGTATAACCCTTCCCGAATAGATTTGAGTACCATTCGGGTGCTGAGTAGAATCAAAAAATACTCCTGGAGACCTGTGAAGCTGGTTAACGATTACCCTCTCAGCACCATTTATAATAAAAGTACCTCGATCCGTCATATAAGGAAGATTTCCTAAATAAACATCCTGCTCTATAGTATGAGAAAATTCTTTTGAACTCCTCTCTTCATCCCTTGCAGATAATCTCAACTTAGCTTTTAATGGAACTGAATATGTTACACCTCGCTCCTGACACTCAACCATACTATACTTTGGTGAATTCACATAATATTCAGTAAATTCTAAAATATAATTTTCCCTCGTATCCACTATCGGAAACATTGTCTTAAAAACCGACTGAAGACCCTTATCCTCCCTTTTTTCTGGAGGAGTATCCTGCTGGAGAAAATCACGGTATGATTGAAGCTGTATTTCAAGCAAATCAGGCATATCAAGAATACAAGATATCCTGGAAAATGAATGTCTTTTTATTTTATTATTTTCCAAATCTTATCCCCTCTTTCAAAATTTTATTTTACAAATTTTATCTATTTATTATTTTACCCCCACACACTTAATAATACAATAACATACTACTTCAACTCCACAGTACCACCAGCTTCTTCTACCTTTTTCTTGATATTTTCTGCTTCTTCTTTAACTATTCCCTCTTTTATATTCCCAGGAAACTTATCAACAAGTTCTTTTGCTTCCTTTAAACCAAGTCTTGTAATCTCCCTTATTACTTTTATAACCTGAATCTTTTTATCACCATATCCCGTAAGAACAACAGTAAAATCAGTCTTTTCCTCTTTTACATCTTTTTCTTCTTTATCTTCTTTAGTTTGAGGAACTGCTGCAAAACTAACAGGTGCAGATGCACTAACTCCAAACTTCTCCTCTATTGCTTTTACAAGATCCACTAACTCTAATACAGTTAATTTCTCTATAGACTCAATTATTAACTTAATCGGGCTTTTATCATCTCCTTTTGCAGATTTTAATACCTTTTTCTTTTCAGGCTTTTTTTCACTTTTGGCAGTTCCTTTTACAACCTCAGTTTCAACCTTGTTATCAGACATTTACATTTCCTCCCTTTTTATATATATCATATCTCAATCAATTAAAAATAAAAAACTTACCCTTTTTAATTTTCCTCTTTTTTCTCTTTGATTGAATTTAAAACATACAATAAATTTCTAACAATCCCATTCAAAGTTCCAACAAAACCAGCAATCGGCGAATTAAGACCTGTAAGCATCCTCGCTAATAATTCCTCTTTTGGGGGAACAGAAGAAAATTTTACTGTATCCCTTTCATCAAATACTTTTCCTTCTATTATAGAGCCTTTTATCCTTGGTTTTTCATGTGTCTTTATGAAATCATTTAGTAACTTTATTGGAGATAAAGAATCTTTATAACTGAAAGCTATCCCTGTTGGAAGCTTTAGATATACTTCATCAAGATTGAATGGCATATCTTTTAAAGCTATTTTTGTCAGCGAATTCTTTACTACCTTGTATTCAATATCCGAATTACGAAACTTTGTTCTTAATTCATTTACTATTTCCGTATTCATTCCAGTAAAATCAATAAGGTAAATCCCTTTTGCTTTTGTAAACTTCTCTTTTATCTCGGTTACTGCCTTTTCTTTTTCCTGTTTCACTTTAATTTTCCTTTTCAATGGTGAACATAATATCTAATAAAATTATGTGAGTACTATTCTTAATTTTATTTCAACCTTGCTAATAATTCTGAATGATCTATTTTTATTCCTGGTCCCATAGAACTAGAAAGAGCAATCTTTTTTATATATTGTCCCTTTGCTGCAGGAGGTTTAAGTTTTACCACTGCTGAGATAAAAGTAAGCACATTGTCAATCAATTTTTCTTTGTCAAACGAAACTTTTCCCACAGGAGTGTGCAAAATACCATATTTATCCACTCTGAATTCTATTTTGCCTGCTTTTATCTCTTTGACAGTTCTTCCAACATTTTTAGTGACTGTACCACTTTTGGGATTGGGCATCAAACCTCTCCTTCCCAGAATTTTTCCAAGTTTACCAACTGAACTCATGACATCAGGTGTTGCAATTATCACGTCAAAATCAAGCCATCCTTCTTGAATCTTCTTGATGTAATCCTCAAATCCCACATAATCAGCACCAGCCTGTTTTGCTTCTTCATCTTTATCTCCTCTATTTAAAACGAGTACTTTTACATTTCTACCTGTGCCATGAGGAAGAGATACAATTCCCCTTACCAACTGATCAGAATGCTTAGGATCAACACCTAAATTCACCGATATCTCTACAGATTCTTCAAACTTCGCTGTTGAACTCTCTTTTAGTTTATTAACACCCTCATCAAGAATATAGTATTTGTTTTTATCAATCTTCTCAGTTATTTTATTATATCTTCTGCTTCTTTTCATTCTAACTCTAATATTTTATTCAACAATTACACCCATACTTCTTGCT
>Ga0114920_10000779_pt1 | contig 14067 bp, 23 predicted proteins | sample ChitaG_FD_88683 | JGI IMG/M metagenome (GOLD analysis project Ga0114920, IMG submission 88683) | Deep subsurface microbial communities from South Pacific Ocean to uncover new lineages of life (NeLLi) - Chile_00310 metaG | ecosystem: Environmental > Aquatic > Marine > Oceanic > Sediment ... | reverse complement strand
GTGCGCTGCCCCCCCACAGGAAGGCGGCGGCGATGTCGAATGCCACGATAAGTGCCTATTTCCTGTAAACGTTTAATATTGCCGGTCACCTGACGCTTTAAGTCGCCTTCTACAGCCAATTTGGTAACCGCTTCACGGATTTTTTGCTCATCCGTAGCCGACAAATCTTCGACTTTTGTATCTAAATCAACATTAAGACGTGTTAAAAGCTGTCGGCTAAGGCTTCGCCCAATGCCATATATATAGGTAAGAGCAACTTCAATGCGCTTTCCCTTTGGTAGATTCACTCCAGATATTCTCGCCATATCAAAATTAAAATTTAAAACTTAAAATTAAAAATTTAACTATCCTTGTCTTTGTTTATGTTTTTTAGAAGATGGACAAATCACGCGAACCACGCCTTTGCGCTTAATAACACGACATTTATCACACATTTTTTTAACAGATGCTCGGACTTTCATAGGTAAGTAGTGAGAAACACGTTCCGAATGGAACTAAGACGACCGAATGGAAGTCTGAAGTGCAATGAGGATAAATCTTTGAAAATCTGCATAGAAGATTTTTGAAGATTTAAGTGTTTCCCTATTGAAACAGTACAGGGATACTCCTCAGGCAATACGTTTCAAATTATTAAAAATTATTTATGGCGATATGTAATTCGCCCTTTTGCCAAATCGTAAGGGGTAATTTCAACAGTAACAATGTCTCCTGGCAGGATTCGAATATAGTTCATGCGAACCTTGCCAGAGATATGAGCAAGTATGGTATGCCCCTTATACTGCTCGCCGATCAATTCCACCTTAAAAGTTGCGTTTGAAAGAGATTCTATAACGCGACCCTCCACTTCAATAACTTGTTTAGCCATACAAATAGCGAGAAACACGTTCCGATCCGTAGAGCACCATTTATGGCGACCAGAAGGTGAGGAGAATGTTCCCCTATTGAAAGCAGTAGCGAGAAATTCGTTCCGAACGAAGTAAGGCCGTATGGCCGCAACGTAGTAAGGACAAACTTTTGAAAATCTACGAAGGAGATTTTTGAAAGTTTGAGAATTTCCCTATTGAGACAGTACAGAGAAGCCCCTCAAGCAACGTATCTCTCAAATTAGTTAAAATTCAAAAGCGGTAAGAGTTTACACAATTGCACTCAGTTGGACAAGAGATTTTTAATTTTTTCTTGTTATTTTTAAATTTTGTATAGACAAAATAAAAAAAATATTATTAAACAATAATTTCATACCCCTTTTCCGTTACCAAAACCGTATGTTCAAAATGGGCTGAAAGCGAACCATCTGCCGTTATGACGGTCCAGCCGTCCTCAACGGTTTGAATGGCTCCGCCATTCATAGCGGAAATAGGTTCAATGGCAAAGGTCATTCCTGGTTTTATCAGGGGGCCTGTGCCTTTTCGGCCTTTATTGAGGATTTCAGGAGGTTCATGAAGATCTTTACCGACGCCATGCCCCGTACACTCCACGACAGGGGAATAATCCTGATCTTCAAGCGTTTTTTGAATAATGGCTGAAATATCTCCTATACGACCACCGGGTCGGATTTTTTTCAAAGCGTTACTGAGGGCCTTTTTGGTGATTTTGACAAAATGGCGAACCATCGGATCAACCTTGCCCACCAGAACGGTTACACAAGCATCAGTATACAACCCTTTATAATAAACCCCACAATCAATCCCAACAATATCCCCATCTTGCAAAATAACATCCTGACTCGGAATTCCATGTACCACCTCTTCATTAACGGAAGTGCAAAGGGTGGCAGGAAAACCGCGATATCCCTTAAAACCCGGCTTGGCGCCCTTATGGCTTAAGATAAACTTTTCCGCTATTTGATCAAGCTCAAACGTGGAAACCCCTGGTTTGACTGCCTTACTAACGATTTCAAGAGTTTTTTTTAAAATAGCGCCCCCCTTGCGCATCGCCTCAATTTGTTCCGATGTTTTTATAGGAATGTTTCCAGCCATCAAAAATCAGAAATCTGAAATCAGAATTCAGAAATCTATGTAAATAGATAATCCACCTTCTCAATCATCTCTTTTGTCACTTTTTCAATAGCTTGCTCACCATCCACTTCAATCAAATGGTCCCTTTCGTAAAAATTTTTGATAACAGGGACTGTCTCTTTTTGGTAATTTTCCAAACGTTTTTTTATGCTTTCCAAATTGTCATCATGGCGCACCACTAATTTACCCCCGCAATGCTGGCATTCATCCGATTTATAAGAAGGAGGATAAATCCCTTTGCATTTTTCACAGACCCGCCGCTGAGTTAGGCGTTTAATCGCTTCGTCTTCAGAAATTTTAATAAGCACTGCAAAAGCGTCACGATCATAAGTAGTAAGAAGATTCAGTAACTTTTCAGACTGTTTTAAAGTTCGCGGGATTCCATCAAAAAGAATGGACTGGTCTGGCTCCACAGATGCAAGAAAGCTACCCACGACTTCCATAATAGTATTGTCATCAACTAGATTGCCTGCCTCCACAATTCCTTTTATCTTTAGCCCTAAAGGAGAACCGGATTGAATCATTTGCCGAAGTTCTCCGCCCATCTCAAAAACCTTCAGGCTGTATTTTTCAGCTAATTTCTCACCCTGAGTGCCTTTGCCGGACCCCTGCATTCCAAAGAGAATAATATCCATACTTTATTAATTAGCGATAAGCATTAAGTTTTAAGCGTTAAGCTTATTGCTTACTGTTTAAAGCTTAAGACTTAATATAATTTTTCGTAATCATGCATAACCAGCTGAGCGTCGATTTGGCGAATGAGATCTAAAACAACCCCCACCATAATGATCAGCCCCGCACCACTTATAATCAGATCTCCAGGGGAAAGCATGGTGTATTTGGTGAATATGATCGGAACAACCGCAACCAAAGCAATAAAACTTCCTCCAAAAAGATTCAGATGGCTTGATGTTTTGGCTAAAAAGTCGGCTGTCTGACTTCCCGGGCGGATTCCGGGTATAAATCCCCCTCGTTTTTGAATCGTTTCGGCAACGTTATCCGGATTAAAGGTAACACTTACGTAAAAATAGGAAAAAGCGACAATGAGAAGAAAATATGTGACCAAATAGAAATAACTGGGGTTATTGGCATTCAGGTATTTATTGATAAAATCAGCGGTCCCTTGGAGGGCGTTGGAACTGGAAGCGCTGAAAAACTGAGCCATAATCGATGGGAAGGTCACCATTGAAATAGCAAAAATGATCGGAATCATACCGGCTTGATTGACACGGATGGGCAATACTGATTTTTCGCCCTTGCCACCTCCTGTCGCCCGTGTGGCATACGTGATAGGAATATTGCGTTGCCCCTCGGAAATAAGCACGACAAAAACAAGCAAAATAAGGGTAAGGACGACAAAAAGAATAAAGTGGGCCATTTTTGTACTATCGCCTGCCTGAAAAGTGCCAAGCATTCGGCCAAAAACCGTCGGGATCCCAGCGATAATACCGGTAAAGATGATAAGGGAAATACCGTTGCCAATCCCATTTTCCGTTATAAGCTCACCCAACCACATAATAAACATGGTTCCAGCCATTACAATGAGCATGATGGGAATAATGATAGTCGGATCAGAAGCGCCAGGGATCAGCTGGCCATTCGCGCTTTGATTGAGCAAGATGATCATTCCATAAGACTGAAGGAAGGCTAATGGAACAGTAAGCCATCGGGTATATTTGTTGATCTGACGGCGTCCTTCCATGCCTTCTTTAGACAAAGCCTCCAGCTTTGGAATCACCACCGTCATGAGCTGCATGATGATAGAGGCATTGATGTAGGGCGCCAAACCCATGAGAACAATAGAAAAACGCTCCATAGAACCCCCTGTTAAGGCTGAAAAGACGCCCAGCAAGCTATTTTGATCAAAAATACTGCTTAAAACATCAATGTTTGCGCCTGGGACTGTAATATGGGCCGCAATTCGAAAAACCAATAATATAAAAAGTGTAAATAAAATCTTGCGACGCAATGTGGGAGACTGCCAAATTTGTTTTAAATATTTAAACAATTGATTAATTTGTTAAATGACTTTTCCGCCTGCGGAAAGTACTTTATCTTTTGCCGCTGAGGAAACCTTATGGACTTTCACTGTCAATTTTTTAGTAAGTTTTCCATGACCAAGAAGTTTAACAGGTTTATCTTTACGACGAACCAGCCTCTTTTCCAGCAAGGATAAAATACTCACTTCATCACCCTCTTTAAAGCGTTCAAGATCCTTTACATTAATAACTTGAAATTCGACTCTGTTTGGATTTTTGAAGCCTTTGAGCTTTGGCAAACGCATAATTAAAGGGGTTTGACCTCCTTCAAAACCAGGCCGGGTATTTCCGCTTTTGCGCTGCCCCTGGCCTTTGCATCCGCGGCCACAGTAGGTTCCATGGCCAGAAGCATTGCCTCGGCCAACCCGCCTCTTCGGCTTCGCTGTGCCTTTCTTTGGTTTAATAGAATGGAGTAGCATGATATAAAATTTAAGATTTTATATCTGATATCCGAGATCTGGATCTAAGATATCAAATATGAGATATAAGATATTATTTACTGGTCTTTTTAGTTGCCTTCTCCTCTTTTTCCTCAACCTTATCCTGAGCCGGTTTGACTTCAGCCTTTTCTGAAACCTCCGTAGCCGAATCCTCTGTAGCTTTATCGGAGGATGGTTCTTTCATTTCAGCTTTTTTTGATTTCTTAACCGGTTTTAATTTCTGCAAAGCTTTAATGGAAGCTTGTGCCGTAACCACTTTATTATTGGTTCCAAAATTCTTACTAAGCACATTCTTAACGCCCGCCAAACTCAAAATTTTACGCAAAGACCCTCCGGCAATTACGCCAGTACCCGGAGAAGCGGGCATAATGAAAAGCTTGGCAGCCTTGTGTTTGATTCTAACTTCATGAGGAATGGTGCCTGTGTCGGTTATAGGCACTTTCACGAGAGATTTTTTAGCCCTTGCAACAGCCTTCTTTATTCCATTGACCACTTCAGTCGCTTTTCCAATACCCACTCCCACTCGTCCTTTCCGATCCCCAATGGCCACTGTCGCGCGGAAACGTAAACGTCGGCCTCCTTTAACAACGCGTGTTACACGATCAATCTGAAGCACTTCTTCATCAAACTCTTTAGGTTCCCTTTCTCGACGTTGTCCTTTGTCATATTTCTTCTTGGCCATAATCAAATTAAAATTTAAAATTTAAAACTTAAAATTGCAATCCTCCCTCACGCGCCCCTTCAGCCAAAGCTTTCACTTGGCCATGATAAAGATATCCTCCCCGATCGAACACGCAAGTAGACACTTTTTTCCCTTTAGCAAGCTTAGCCAGCTCAAGGCCTACTTGTTTGGCGGTTTCCATACCCTTCCCCTTCTTTGTTTTAAGGGATGATGAGGAAGCTAGCACCTCTCCTTTTTCATCGTTGATGAGTTGAGCGTAAATCGCTGTGTTACTTCGAAAAATGGCCAATCGAGGTCTTTTTTTCGTTCCGCTGATCTTGGTGCGAATTTTTTGATGTCGCCTCTTTCGTTGCTGTTCTTTTGCTGATGTCATAAGGTACCAAAATAATTAATAAATTAAACTGTTTTAACAGCTGCCTTACCAGCCTTTCGATGAACATATTCATCCACATAACGGACACCTTTCCCTTTGTAGGGTTCAGGAGGACGATATTGCCGGATTTGGGCAGCCGCCTCTCCTACAAGTTGCTTATCAATACCGGAAATAACAATTACGTTCTTACTCTCCTTATCCATTTCAATCGTAATCCCTTCCGGCGCTGTAAAGTTGATAGGATGAGAAAATCCGAGGTTTAAAGTTATTTTTTTGCCGCTCACCTGAGCACGGTAACCAACACCAATGATCTCCAGACGTTTTTCAAAACCTTTTGTTACGCCAATCACCATATTGTTAATGAGAGCGCGCGTTAAACCATGGGCGCTACGCGATTCCTTATCGTCATTTTTTCGTTTGACCACAATGTGATTATCCTCTTGAAGCGCTTCGACCAATGGCAAAAAAGTATATTCAAGCTCGCCTTTTGGACCTTTCACTTTAACATGACGATCAGAAATCGTTACTTCAACACCGTCAGGAACTGTGATGGGACGTTTACCAATTAAGGACATAGTAAGTAGTGAGAAACACGTTCCGAGCGGAACAAGGCCGATTAGGCCGCAGTGCAGTGAGGGCTCCGATGTGTCCCGATGGTACATCGGGGTGCAATCGGAGAGTGTTTCCCTATTGCAACAGCACAGGGAAGCTCATCAGGAAATGTTACTCAATTGGTTAAAATTTAAAATTTAAAACTTAAAATTGTGTGAAATCACCAGATTTCACAAAGATATTCCCCGCCAACACCGGATTTCACGGCTTCGTCACCGGTCATGATGCCGCGTGGGGTGGAAAATATTGCAATGCCATAGCCATGAATAACAGGTCGTATGGCCCCTCTTTTGATATAAATTCTTTTCCCGGGTTTGCTGACGCGCTTAAGGTTCAATTCATCCAATTTTTGATTAAACATAATTTCAATTTCATCAAAATTTCCACTTTTTACGACTTTATAATCAATAATAAAATTTCGCTTTTTCATTACTTCTAAAACCGCAATTTTGATTTTTGAATACGGCACAACTGTTTCACCCTGTCGGGCCTTAACAGCGTTTCGTATTCTCGTCAGTAAATCAGCTATTGGATCGGTCATACTTAAATTAAAACTTAAAATTTAAAACTTAAAATTAATACTTACCAGCTCGATTTTTTAACTCCCATAATTTCGCCTTTAGAAGCAAGCTCTCGAAAACAAATACGGCAGATGTCAAAATGCCTTAAGTATCCGCGCGAGCGGCCGCATAGTTTGCAGCGATTATAAGTGCGCACCCATTTTTCCGGCTTTTTGCCATGGGCCAAAGCTTGATTAAGCTTTCTTTTACGTTTCTCTGATTTTACGATAAGTGCTTTTCGAGCCATAAAATTAAATTAATATTTAGAATTTTGAATGCAAAATGCGAAATAAAATTAAAGTTCTTTTTTAAACGGGAATCCCATCTTTTTTAAGAGGGCAATACTTTCTTCGTCGTTCTTAGCGGACGTCACAATAGTTACCTGAATGCCATGGACATTGGTAACGTCATCTGGGTTGATTTCAGGGAACACCAAAGCTTCTTTAAAACCGATACTGTAATTACCATGGCCATCAAAAGCTTTGACTGAAAGGCCTCGGAAATCGCGCATGCGCGGAAGGACTACATTGACTAAGCGGTCGATCAGATCGTATGCGCGCCTGCCACGCAAAGTGGTTGTAATCCCTGTTGGCATTCCTTCCCGCAATTTGAAATTCGAAACCGCAATTTTAGCTTTAGTGATAACGGGTTTTTGCCCCGTTATTTTAGAAACATTATCGATAACCTCGGTAAAATCTTTGGTTTGTTTGGAAAGGGTCCCAATGCCAACATTGATTTTTACTTTCTCAACACGAGGCGCGGCTAAATCATTTTTTAAACCGAGATCTTTTTTGAGTTCTGAGATCATCCCTGATTTCATTCGTTCATATAATGACATAAATTAAGCTTTGGGTTTGAATGCAAAATGCGAAATAAAATTATTTTTTCTTCTTTTCAGTTTTAGAGATCGCTTGCTCAACCGATTCGTTACATTTCACGCAAATACGGAATTTTTTTCCTTGTTTCGGAATGCTGTAGCCCACGCGGGTTGCTTTGTTGCAATTTGGACACACGAGCATCACTTTTGAAACATTAAATGGCGCTTCATATTTGATTTTTTGACCGGCATGAGTGGTGGTTTTTTTAATGTGTCTAGTGCGTACATTCACTTTTTCAACGGTAATACGATCTGTTTTTTTGTAAGTGCGCATAACCATACCCACTTTTCCTTTGTACTTACCAGCTATTACCAATACTTTATCTTTAACTTTGATTTTCATAGTAAGTAGCGAGAAACACGTTCCGAATGGAGCAAGTCCCGAGACCTCGGGACGCCGTGCAATGAGGGGAAATCTGGGTCAATCTACGCAATGAAATGAAGAAGATTGGATCAGATTTGAGTGTTTCCCTATTGAAACAGTACAGGGAAGCTCCTCAGATAGTGTGTCTCTCAAATAATTAAAGTATAAATTTAAAACTTAAAATTGTTACAGAACCTCTGGCGCTAACGAAATAATCTTCTGATAGCCTTTTTGTCGCAATTCTCGTGCAATAGGGCCAAATATACGAGTGCCCTTAGGAAGTCCTTCTTTGCTAACAATAACGCATGCATTCTCATCAAAACGAAGATATGAACCGTCTGGGCGTCGGATGGAATTAGTCGTCCGGACAATCACAGCGCGTTCGACCGAATGAGTCTTAACCACACCCTTTGGAGAAGCGTGTTTAACGGCCGCAACAATCAGATCGCCTATCCTCGCGTATCTCCTTTTTGATCCACCCAGGACTTTAATGCACATCACGCGCTTTGCTCCGGTGTTGTCTGCTACGGTGAGAATGGTTTGAGTTTGAATCATGTTATTTCGTTACTTCGTTATATCGTTATTAAATTTATGAAACCACTTTCCATCGCTTTAATTTACTTGTGGGTTTTGTTTCCGCGATCGTTACTTCATCTCCGATATTGAATTTGGAACTATCATTACAATGCGCGTAAAACTTTTTTAAAGTCGGATAGCGTTTCTTATATTTAGGATGAAGCTTATAAGTAGTTACAGCAACTACTAAGGTTTTGTCCATCTTATTACTGGTGATAATGCCTGTTTTGGTGCGCATAAAAGTTATTGATTAATAATTATTTCTTGGCTGTTTCTCCTGAACCTTGTGCCGGACTCTGATCCGGTATTGATTCAGGATCTGCTTTCTTAGATTTTTCTCCTGAACTTGTTTCAGGAGATTCAGGGGATTCAGGATCTGCCTTCTCAGACTTTTCGACTTTTTCTTCCTGAGGCTTTTTATCCTGAGCAGAGCCAGACACCTCTTCTTTCCCTACTTCTTTAAGCACAGTTAGAACCTGGGCAATGTAACGTTTGGACTTTTCTACCTTAGCCGTATCTTTTGCATGTTTGGTTTTAACATTCACACGAACTTTAAGCATTTCTTTGCGTGCTTTTTCAAGTTCTTGCAGCAATTCTTTCAATGTTGATGATCTAAGCTCTTGTATGGTAAGCATGAATATAAAAATTAAGAGTGGCGAATTGCAAATTTGGTTTTTATGGGAAGCTTGGAATCAGCCAATCGGAAAGCTTCTCGTGCTATCTCTTCAGTCACACCTTCCATTTCAAACAGAATACGACCGGGCTTTACGCGAGAAACATAAAATTCAACACTTCCTTTTCCAGACCCCATAGGAACTTCGGCTGGCTTACGGCTGACAGGAGTGTGAGGAAAAACACGAATCCAGATCTTGCCGCCACGTTTTATATAACGAGTCATGGCGCGACGCGCGGCCTCAATTTGTCTGGATGTTAATTCTCCGCTTGATTGCGCTTTAAGGCCATACATTCCAAAGCTGACCGTATTGCCTACTTGAGATTTCCCGCGAAGGGTCCCCCGGGCGCGCTGAGCTTTCCTATACTTTTGCTTTTTTGGCTGTAGCATATTAAGTAGCGAGAAACACGTTCCGAATGGAACAAGGCCGACTAGGCCGCAGTGTAGTGAGGAGAAATCTGATTCAATCTGCGAAATGTAATGTAGAAGATTGTGTCAGATTTGAGTGTTTCCCTATTGATTAGAAACTAAACTTAAAATTTAAAATTATTTATTCGTCTTCTTTATTTTTTTGAGCTTTTTGGGCTTCCTGAACGGCTTTTTTTTGCTTAAACACCATTCCTTTGTAAATCCAAACTTTGATGCCGATCACTCCATAAGTGGTATTCGCATTCACTTGAGCGTAATCGATATTAGCTCTCAGGGTATGCAAAGGAATATTCCCTTCCTTAAAATATTCTCTTCGGGCAATCTCCACACCATTTAGTCGGCCGGCTATTTGAACTTTCACACCTTTTGCACCTGCCTCTATCGCTTTCTGCAACCCCAATTTCACAGAACGGCGATAAGCAATTCGTCGTTCGATTTGAACGGCAATCATTTTGCCAATCAAACAGGCGCTCAAATCCGGCTCAGGAACCTCATGGATATTGACTTCAATATTCTGGTTGAATTTACGCTTAAGAAAATCTTTAAGATCTTCAATCAATATTCCTTGGCGACCAATAATCAAACCAGGCTTTGCCGCATGAACATGTACAGTCACTTTTTTAGCGTAACGTTCAATTTCAATCTGGGTAATGGCGGCATTTTTTAAACGTTCATGAATCAACTTTTTAAGCTCCAAATCCGCATGGAACAGTTTTGCAAAATCACGTTTATTTGCAAACCATTTGGAATCCCAAGTATTAATAATGCCGATGCGAAAAGATTTTGGATTAACTTTTTGGCCCATAGTAAGTAGTGAGAAACACGTTCCTAATGGAACAAAGACGACGATAGGAGTCTGCAGTGTAATGAGGGCAAGTATGATTCAATCTGCGAAATGAAATGAAGAAGATTGGATTAGACTTGAGTGTTTCCCTATTGAAACAGTACAGGGAATCTCATAAAGCAGCGTGTTTCTTAATTAATTAAAAAATAAAATTATTTCTTTTTAGAGGACTCCTTTTTCTTGGTTATTTTTGATTCAGTTTTTTTAGTTACTTTTTCAGGCTTTGACTTACCTTCTCCCTTCTCACTTCTTACTTCTCCCTTCTCACTTCTTACTTCTCCCTTCTCACTTCTTACTTCTCCCTTCTCTACTAAGCCGACTTCAACCGTAATATGAGAAGTGCGTTTTAATATCGGATGAGTACGTCCACGGGAAATCGGAAGGGATCGTTTATAAGTCGGACCTTTAGTGACCAAAATTTTAGTAATCACAAGGTCGTCCATTGATTGCTTAAAGTTATTCTTGGCGTTAGAGGCGGCTGAATGGATCACCTTATAAAGAATTTTGGCGCCTTTTTTAGGCATGAACTTCAAAAGGCCGAGTGCATCATTCACTTTTTGACCACGCACCATTCCAGCCACTAAATTAGCTTTCTTGGGGGATATCCGAATTTTTCTTAGAACTGCTTTCATAAAATGAAAATTGAAAATTGGTTTAGGCTTGTGCCTTGGCCATTCGACCGCCATGGCTCTTAAATTTGCGTGTGGGGGCAAATTCACCTAATTTATGCCCAACCATATTTTCAGAAACAAAAATAGAAATATGAGTCTTGCCATTATGAACACCGAACGTATGGCCGACAAATTCCGGCGCAATGGCGCTGTTTCGGGCCCAGGTACGAATCACCTTCTTTTGACCGGACGCTTCCATCTCCTGAACCTTTTTGAGAAGCTTGGGGTCAATGTAAATTCCTTTTTTAAGACTTCGACTCATAGTAAACGATTAGTGTTAAGCGATTAGCGATTAACAATTAATGAGAAGCTGGCTAATAGTTAATTGCTAATAATTATTATTTCTTCCGTCTTTTAATGATTAAACGATCACTCGCCTTCTTGCGACGAGTTTTGACACCCAGTGCCGGTTTTCCCCAGGGAGTTTTGGGGTATTTCATGCCAATCGGACTTCCTCCTTCACCTCCTCCATGGGGATGATCTGCTGCATTCATAGATTTGCCGAGGACTTGCGGACGGCGCCCCATGTGACGCTTGCGCCCTGCCTTTCCAATAACAATATTACTGTGATCCAGATTACTGACCACGCCAACCGTTGCGTAGCAGTCCTTCTCAACATATCGAACCTCACCCGATGGCATGGTTACTTGAGCTTTTTTGCCGTCCAGAGAAGTTACTTTGCCGGAAGACCCAGCCGATCGGATGGCCTGAGTGCCTTTGCCGGGCTGTAATTCCAAATCATAAATATCAAAGCCCACGGGAATATGTTTAAGCTGCATGCAGTTGCCTATTTTTACTTTAGCCTTCTCACTGCAAATGATATGATTTCCGACTTTTAGTCCATCAGGGGCAATAATATAGCGCTTATCACCATCATCATAAACAAGCAGCGCAATAAAAGCCGTTCGATTAGGATCATATTCGATACTTTCTACCCGAGCCGAAACATTAAGCTTTTCGTAACGCTTATTATCAATCACACGATAACGGCGTTTAGCGCCACCTCCGCGATGTCGCACGGTTATGCGGCCATAATTGTTACGGCCGGATTTCTGGTGCCAGGATTTAAGCAAACTTTTTTGGGGTTTTTTGGCTGTAATCTCCTCAAAAGCATTCACGCTCATACCTCGTCGCCCCGGTGATGTGGGTTTATACTTTTTAACGGCCATTAACTGGTTTTAATTTTATTAAAATCAATGGATTGCTTGGGAGCTAATGTAACAATGGCTTTTTTACCGGTATGACGTTTGGTGAGGGAGCGCCCCCGACCCACCAGACGAGTCTTTTTTAAAACAGGAATGATGTTCACATTGTTCACTTTTACGCCATAAGCTTTTTCAATCGCCTTTTTCACCTCAATCTTATTGGTATCCAGATGAACCAAAAACGTATATTTGTGTAACGCCTGAGCATTGGTGCTCTTTTCCGTAACCATCGGTGATAGCAAGACGTTCGTTAATTCCATCCCAAATTAAAATTTAAAACTTAAAATTACTTTAAAAACAATTCTTCCGCCTTTTTTAAGGCTAATTCCATGAACATCACCTTTTCGTACCTGAAAAGATCATGGAGATTCAAATAATCCACCAAAATTGTTTTTACATTCGGAAGATTACTGGCGGATTTTTCTAAATTCATATCTTTTTCAGCAATAACCACCAAAAGAGAACGTTCAACGGGAAGTTTTTTAAGCAAAACGGCGAAATCTTTGGTTTTGGGGGCTTTAACTTCAAACTTATCCAAAGCAAAGACGGCCTTTTCGCCTGCTTTCTGAGAAAGGCCGGAAAAAAGAGCGCGGCGGCGAGCCTTTTTAGGCATCTGCTTTTCGTAATTGCGGACATTTCGTGGGCCAAAAGCCACACCTCCTCCTTTCCAAATCGGATTTCGGCTGGAACCGAAACGGGCACGGCCCGTTCCTTTCTGGCGCCATGGTTTTTTACCTCCTCCACGAACCTCACCTCGGGTTTTAGTATGGGCACCAGCCTGACGGCTATTAGACATCTGGCGAATTAAAGCCAAGCGCATCAGCTCTTCATTCACAGGGGCCGCAAACATTTTGTCGTTGGCCTCAACGGTTCCTTTCTTTTCTCCTGATTGTTGATATAAATCAATCTTCAATGTTTAGAATTTAGGATTTAGAGTTTAGAATTTTATATATACATAACTATTATTTGCACCAGGCACCGGACCCTTGATCGCTATCAGCTCTTTTTCGGGAACGAGTTTCATAACCAATCGATCTTTTAAGGTAACATTTTGGGTGCCCATGCGACCTGGCATTTTTTTACCTTTCATGACACGGCCAGGCTTAGCGCACATACCTATGGAACCAGGTGCGCGATGATGGTGGGAGCCATGGGTTTCGGGGCCACACGAGAAACCATGCCGTTTGATAACTCCTTGAAACCCCTTCCCTTTTGACGTAGAGGTAATGGTTACCATCTCAACGTCTTTTAGCTGACCCAGGTCAATCTTTTGGTCTTTTTTATAGTCATCCGGATTTTCGACACGGAATTCCTTCAGCGTTTTAAACTTCTTGTTTTTTGAAGGATTTTTATATGCATCGAAGCCCAGGACTATCGCCGGATATCCGTCGCTACTTTCTGTTTTAACCTGCACAACCGTATTAGGCTGGCAATGAATGAAAGTGGCAGGGATCACACGACCGTCGTCTTGAATGATCTGACTCATTCCTAATTTTTTGCCAATGATTCCAGGCATAATATTTAGTGGTTAAGGAGGTCTTTGGATATACCTAAACCCCTCGGCTAACATAAAGCGTTTTTAGAGAGAACGCTCCGATATTTTACAGAGCTACAAGCCAAAGTCAAGGTTTTTTTAGACAAAATGTCGACTTTTTAAGTTTTAAGCAATAAGCGATAAGTTTTAAGTTAAATATTTTTGTTTTAATT
>Ga0114920_10000778_pt1 | contig 14100 bp, 16 predicted proteins | sample ChitaG_FD_88683 | JGI IMG/M metagenome (GOLD analysis project Ga0114920, IMG submission 88683) | Deep subsurface microbial communities from South Pacific Ocean to uncover new lineages of life (NeLLi) - Chile_00310 metaG | ecosystem: Environmental > Aquatic > Marine > Oceanic > Sediment ... | reverse complement strand
GTTATCTTGGCCGATATCGGCGGTGGCACCACTGACGTAGCTATCTTTAGGGAGGGCAGCATCTGGCATACTACTATTCTCCCCGTAGCTGGCTACCAGATAACCAGGGACATCGCCATCGGTCTTGGATTGCCCTTCGAGGTGGCGGAGGAGATGAAGAAGAGGTACGGCAGCGTAGTGCCCGTCTACAATGGCAAGGAGGAGGAGGAGCCCACTACACTGAAGGCGGAGAACGGATACAGCGTCTCCCATCAGGACCTCAGTGAGGTTGTCCGGGCACGGGTGGAGGAAATTTTGAAGCTGATCGCCCTGGAGATCCCAGGCACCAACTATGCCAAAGAGGTTCCCTGTGGCCTGGTGCTCACCGGGGGTAGCTCCAACCTGCTGGGCATAGAAACTTTAGGGCAAGATGTGCTGGGGATACCGGTAAGGGTCGGGGTGCCTACAGGAGTTTATGGCATTGCTGATATTCTTCCCGATCCTGCCTATGCCACCAGTGTCGGGCTCTTGCTCTGGGGGACTAGTAAGCACGAGGGCGAGCAAGGCTGGCGATCCAGCGGCCTGGGCCAAAGCTTCAGGCGCTTCTTTTTCCGAATGAGAAGGACGGTTTTCGGTTAAAACCCACAGTGGAGAAGCTCTTGGAGATAAAGAAAGGAGGAAGAAATGGCAAAAACAAGCTTCGCTCCTAACCCGGCGAAGATCAAGGTTATTGGTCTTGGCGGCGGTGGCTGCAATGCCATTACGCGCATGGTTCAAGAGGAGATTCATGGGGTGGACTTTATCGGGGTGAATACCGATGCCCAGGCTTTGCTCTTGACCGAGGCGCCAACCCGAGTCCAGATCGGAGAAAAGCTGACCCGAGGCCTGGGGGTCGGTGGAGACCATGTCTTAGGCCATAAGGCTGCGGAGCAGAGCCGCGATGAGCTCAGAGAATGCGTCCGCGGCGCCGACATGGTATTCATCACCGTTGGCATGGGTGGCGGTACCGGCACCGGTGCCGCTCCTGTGGTGGCTGAGCTGGCAAAAGAACAACAAGCCCTCACCATCGCCGTGTGCACCAAACCCTTCTCTTTTGAGGGGGCGCATCGGCGCGATGTGGGTGAAGAAGGCATTGAGCGCCTTTTGGAGCAGGTGGATACCCTGATTGTCATCCCCAATGATCGCCTGCTCACCCTGTGCGACAACAAGACTGCAGTGGCCAATGCCTTTAAGATGGCAGATGATGTTTTACGCCATTCCGTTCAGTCTATCGCTGAGGTGATCACCGTTCCCGGAGTCATCAATCTGGACTTCTCCGATGTCAAGGCGGTGATGAAGGATGCAGGTCCGGCCTGGATGTCCATCGGCCATGGCACGGGGCAGAATCGCGCCGTAGATGCTGCTAAAGCAGCCCTGGCTAGCCCCCTCCTCGATGTCTCTGTGTCCGGGGCAAAGGGGGTGCTGTTTAATGTCTGTGGCGGCTCAAGCCTCACCCTGTTTGAGGTCAATGAGGCGGCGGAGATCATTGGCAAAGCGGTGGATCCTGAGGCCAACATCATCTTTGGTGTGGTCTTCGATCCTGCGATGGATAACGATATCAGGATCACCCTGATCGCCACCGGCTTTGCCACATCAACCGGCCGCATAGTGCGCAAGGATGAGGAACTGCGCCAGTTGCTCCAGGACATGGAGAGGGAGCATGAGCTGGATGTGCCTACTTTCCTGCGCCACCCACAGGGACGAAGGCGAGTCATAGAAGCCCCTGCCACCAGGCAACGCAGCCTGGGTGTACCATCTACCCATCGCTAAGTTCCTGGGAAACTGGGACCTCGATAGGGCCGTAGGCGCTAGAGGCGTTTACGGCCCTCTTGTCTCTCCAGATATTGGGTCAAAGTGTTGACAATAACAATATATTGTGGTAGAATCCCCAAGCTACCCAATATAATGTAGTCAGGGAGCGTGGGCATGAGGTGTCCCTATTGCGGCTATGAGGACTCCAAGGTTGTTGACTCGCGAAATGCTGGTGATGGCATCCGTCGTCGCCGCCAGTGTCTTGATTGTGGCTCCCGCTTCACTACCTATGAGCGGGCTCAGGCCACTAACCTGCTGGTGATCAAGAAGGATGGACGGCGGGAGGAGTTCAATCGAGAAAAATTGGCCGCCGGGATTCGCAAGGCCTGCACCAAACGCCCTGTATCTCAGGACACTATCGAGGAACTGGTTGATAACATCGAGGCTCAGCTTCACCAATTAGGCCGGGGGGAGGTGGCTACCACTACCATCGGTGATATGGTAATGGATAGATTGCGTCAGCTCGATGGTGTGGCCTATATCCGTTTCGCCAGTGTCTATCGCGCCTTCACTGATATTGAGGAGATGAAGCAGGAGGCTGATGCCTATGAAAGGCTGAGGCTGCTCCGTGACTCCACCACTCAGCTTCCCCTCTTTTCCAACAATGAGCTCGATATAATTGTCAAAGGTAGAAAGAAAGAGCAAGCATAGGGGAAGAGGGAATGAATAACAAGGAAAGCAAGTTACAGCATGCTCTTCAAAGCAGGATTGCACGCCGGGTTTTCCACTACTGTGAGTCTATTGGCATATCGGACCGGGAGCAGATGGAGCTGCTCACCGGCCAGGTGATCCAGCGCCTGGAGCAAATATATCGCCCCTTTCCTGGGATGGAGAGCGCCATACCGGAGCCGCGCTTAAGCGAACACGCTATTCAGGACACAGTAAAGCAAATTCTCGCTGAAGGGAGCCAAATGGAGGTCGCAACAAGAGCCACCGAACCCGAGCCGAGAAGACGGCGCAAGGCGGCGAAAAAGGACGAGGCAAAAGTGCCAGCAAAGGCTGTGGAATTTTCGGTAAACGCCTTAACCGTGCTGGAGCGGCGATATCTGATGAAGGATGATGAGGGCAATGAGGAAACGCCTGAGAAAATGATCCGCCGCGTGGCCAAAAATATCGCCTCCGCTGAGCCCAAATCTGAGCGCAAGCTGTGGGAAGAGGAATTCTATCGGGTGATGGTCAACCTTGAATTCCTGCCCAACTCCCCGACCCTGATGAATGCCGGCCGGGAGCTACAGCAGCTCTCCGCTTGCTTTGTCCTCCCTATTGAGGACTCCATGGAATCCATCTTCAATGCCATAAAATATACTGCCCTGATTCACAAGAGCGGTGGTGGCACCGGCTTTTCTTTCTCCAGATTGAGGCCCGAGGGCGACAGGGTTGGCTCCACAGGGGGGGTCGCCAGCGGACCTGTTTCCTTTATGAAGGCCTTCGACACCGCTACCGATGTCATCAAGCAGGGTGGGACGCGCCGCGGTGCCAACATGGCTATCTTAAACGTCAATCACCCAGACATCGAAAAATTCATCACCGCCAAGGAGAAGGGCGATGTCTTAACCAACTTCAACCTCTCGGTGGCGGCGACCGATGATTTTATGAAGGCGATGGAGGCGGCTGCTGACTATAACCTGATAAACCCGCGCGACAAAGCGATCGCGGGCACACTCAATGCACGGGAGGTCTTCGACAAGATTGTGGACATGGCTTGGCGCACCGGCGATCCGGGCCTTGTTTTCATTGACCGCATAAATAAGGATAACCCCACACCAAAGCTGGGGGCTATCGAGAGCACCAACCCCTGCGGCGAGCAGCCCCTTCTTCCCTTTGAGTCCTGCAATCTGGGCTCCATCAACCTGTCGAGAATGGTACGTAATGCGAGTGGCGTTCCCGATATTGACTACCAAAAGCTTGAAAAGACGGTGAGCATTGCGGTCAGGTTCTTGGATAACGTGATTGATAAGAATAACTTCCCCTTGCCCCAAATAGAGGAGATGACCAGGAAGACGAGGAAGATCGGGCTCGGGGTGATGGGCTTCGCCGATATGTTGATTAAGTTAGGCATACCCTATGATTCAGATGAGGCGCTTGAGACCGCTGAGGAGGTGATGCGCTTCATCAACGAAAAAGCTACTCAAGCCTCGGTAGCGCTGGCAGAGGAGAGGGGCGTTTTCCCTGTTTTCGAGGGCAGCATATACGATGTCCCGGGAGGTCTCAAGCTGAGAAATGCCTCCAGAACAACCATCGCCCCCACGGGCACCTTGAGCATCATCGCTGGTTGTTCCAGCGGTATCGAACCCCTTTTTGCCCTGAGCTACGTGCGCAACATTCTCGATGGCGATGAGTTGCTAGAGGTGAACCAGCTCTTTGAGGAGGTGGCCAAAAGGGAGGGATTCTACTCCGAGGAATTGATGAGAGGGCTGGCAAGACATGGCAGCCTGCGGGGGATGGACGACGTCCCGGAGTGGGTGCAGAGGCTATTCGTCACTGCCCATGACATCAGCCCTGAATGGCATGTCAGGATGCAGGCCGCCTTTCAAAAGAGCACCCACAATGCCGTGTCCAAGACCATCAACTTCCCCTCCAGTGCCACCAGAAAGGACATAGAAGATGCATATCTGCTGGCCTATAGAGAGGGATGCAAAGGGATCACCATCTACAGGGACAAGAGCAAGGATAAGCAGGTGTTGAGCATCAGAGAGGGGGAGAAGGTTGAAGCAGCGGCGCTGGTCCCCCGGCGGCGAGCGAGGGCGACCACCGGAGTCACGGAAAGGGTAGCCACCGGCTGCGGCAATATCTATGTAACGGTTAATTCCGATGAGCAAGGTATCTGCGAGGTCTTCTCCAGTCTGGGCAAGGCTGGGGGCTGTGCCTCGGCGCAGCTTGAGGCTACATGCCGACTCATTTCCTTGGCGCTACGGTCGGGAGTGGATGTAGCCTCGGTGGTGAAGCATCTCAAAGGCATCCGCTGTCCCGCCATCGCCTGGGAGGAAGGTCATGCCGTGCTCTCCTGCCCCGATGCCATAGGTGGGGTGCTGGAGAGGCAGCTTAAGGGCACGAGTCCGAAGGTGGATAACGATGGACATGGGGAGGCTATGAACTTTAGCGGGCAGTGCCCCGAATGTGGAGGCATGCTGATTTATCAGGAGGGGTGCCACATCTGCCCCGCCTGCGGATACACCAAATGTAGCTAAGGAGATTGAGCCATGCTCGATAATTTCATAATCATGGGCATGGGGGGATTTTTCCTTATCCTGGCTCTCATCTTCTTCTTGTGGGCCAGGGGCGAGGAGAAGGGCCTTAACTACGGCCTCTCCGATCGCCGAGATCTCCGGGAGTTTCTCACGCGCTGGCCGATGCGCGTCGAGCCTGGGGCGCTGAGGGTCGGGGGGTGGCTCTCGGTTATCATAGGTTTGCTATTGATCATTATCGGCGGCCTGCTTTTGCTTTAAGCCTATAACTAGAGGAGGGTGAAGTTGGCACAGAAAAACAGAGGCAGAGACAGGGCAGTGGTGGAGGAGGAACTGAGCTTGGAGCAGCTCAAGAAGCGCCTTGATAATCTGGATGCCCGCTTTGATGCTATAGATAGCATGGTTAGTGCCGTTGCCGAGAGGATAGTGATGCGCCCCTTGAGAATGGAGATAGCGTGCCCTAACTGCGGCAAAATCATAGAGATTGGCGTAGTTGGCGACCAAAAGATGCTGAGATGAGCAAGGCAGAGGCGCCGCAGGCTAAGATGGCAATGAGATGACATGGGAGGATATCAAGAGAACCAGGCGAAGGCTGGCCAGGGAGCAGGGCACCATCTTCAAGGATTGGGGGGGCAGAATCCCAATCGCCCTCATATACCCCAACTCTTATTACGTCGGTATGTCCAACCTCGGCTTTCAAACTATTTATGGGCTGCTCAATAGCTACGATAACATTGTCTGTGAGCGTTTCTTCTCGGAGGAAAAGACAAAAGAGCCGCTGAGCCTTGAATCGCAGCGTCCCCTCGGTGATTTCGCTGTCGTCGCCTTCTCCATTTCCTATGAGCTCGACTATTTCAATGTGGTCGAGATTCTCAAATCGAGCGGCATTCCCCTATTTGCCGCCGACCGCAACCAAGCCCACTCCCTGGTGATCGCCGGCGGACCCTGTATCATTGCCAACCCCGAGCCCCTGGCTCCCTTCTTTGACTGCTTCGCCATCGGAGAGGGGGAAGCCATCTTGCCCTCCATACTGGATGTTCTCGCCCAGGGCATCCGCGGCAGTAGAGAGGAACTGCTCCAGATGCTGGCCTCACTTCCCGGGATTTATGTTCCCTGCCTTTATCAGGGCAAGACCATCTCCCGGCAGTGGGTGCAGGACATCGACGATTTTGGCACCACCTCAGTGATCCTCACCCCGGACACTGAGCTTGGCAACATGTACCTGATAGAGGTTGCTCGCGGCTGCAGGTGGGGTTGCCGCTTTTGCCTCGTCGGCTTTTTATTTCGACCTTTTCGCTACCGCTCTTTAGATAGCCTGCTGGCTCAAGCTGAAATTGGGCTGAAGTACGAAAAAAAGATTGGACTGTTGGGAGCCGCAGTTTATGACCATCCTGATCTGGATGCCCTCGTCACTAAGCTACGGAGAAGGGGCGCCCAGATCTCCATCAGCTCGATCAGGATTTGCCCCTTATCCGAGGCAGTGCTTGAAGCTCTGGCCCAAAGCGGCACTAAGACCATCGCCCTCGCCCCTGAGGCAGGCTCTGAGAGATTGCGCACCCTGATTAATAAATGGGTGGTGGAGAAGGATATCTATGAGGCTATAGATAAGGTTGCAGAGCATGGTCTGAGGCAGATCAAGCTCTATTTTATGATTGGCCTGCCTACGGAAACCGATGATGATGTCGATGAGATAGTGAAGCTGGCCCTCGCTCTGAAGGAGCGTGTCGATAGCAAGGGTCGGGGGAGCCAGATCATCCTCAATGTGGCGCCATTTGTGCCTAAAGCGGGGACTCCGTTTCAGTGGCTGCCGATGGCTGAGGCCCAAATCCTCAGCCATCGCCTGTCAATTATCAAAAACAGCCTTAGACCCAGGGTCATCTAGGTCAAGTCCGATAGCGTAGCCTGGGCAGTCGTCCAGGGTGTGCTCTCGCGAGGCGATGCCAGGCTGGCTCAGGCGCTGGCCAGGATGGAGGGACGGTCGCTTTCCTCGTGGCGGAGGGCGCTAGAGGTGTGTTCCATAGATGCTAATTTTTATGTCAACCAACAGCTCTCCCCTACTGAAAGGCTACCGTGGTCCATGCTGGATACAGGGGTTGAGCCTAGCTATCTAGAATCGGAGCTGGCGAAGGCAGGTAGTGGTAAGGAGACCACCCCCTGCCCGCCAGCGGGGTGCCAAGAGTGCGGGGTGTGCTGACTTATGGATGTTGAGCGAAATCTTCGAGAGCTGGAAAAGCGCATCGCCATAGCTGCCGAAAGATCAGGCAGGTCACTGGCTGAGATCACCATCGTCGCCGTGACCAAGGAGGTTGAGCCAGAAGCGATTGAGGTTGCCATAAAGGCGGGCATCAGGCACTTTGGCGAAAATAGGGTTCAGGAGGCGAGGGGGAAGATAGAGCGCTTGTCCATTCTAGAGCCATGCCCCATCTGGCACATGGTGGGGCACCTTCAGACCAATAAGGTCAAGACAGCGGTGGAGATTTTTGATATAATCCATAGCATAGATTCGCTTAGACTGGCGCAGGCGGTTAGCCAGCACGTCCAAAGCACTATCCCGGTGTTGCTCCAGGTTAACGTCTCAGGAGAGGGGAGAAAGAGCGGCTTTTCAGTGGCAGAACTGTCCCAGGCGGCGGAGGAGATCGCTCGCCTGCCCCGGCTGGAGGTGAAGGGGCTGATGACCATCGCCCCTATGGTGGCGGATGCTGAGGAGGTCCGCCCCATCTTCAGGAAGCTGCGCCAGCTACGGGATGAATTGGGACTGGAGCACCTCTCCATGGGGATGACTGATGACTTTGAGGTGGCGGTGGAGGAGGGGGCAACGATGCTTAGGATTGGGCGCGCAATATTCGGCGAGCGAAGGTAAACGGCTTTATCCACCACTGCTTGAGGTTCGAAAAAGGAGCGGATTATGAGGATCGCCTTCATCGGTGGCGGGGTCATGGGGGAGGCGGTGATCAAGGGAATCCTGGGCCAGGGGCTGGCAAAGCCCCAGGACATCACCGCCAGCGATATAGACGTGGAGCGCCTTTCCGCTCTGAGCCAAGGCTATGGTATTAAAACTTCAGCCAACAATCGCCAGGCGATGGAGGGCGCGGAGGTTGTTGTTCTCGCCATAAAGCCCCAAAACTTGAAGGAAGTTCTGGAGGGGATAAGAGGTCCAGCCCAAGAGCAGCTGATTCTATCCATCGTTGCCGGGGCATCGATAGCCGCCATCGTCAAAGGCTTGGGGCACAATTTGATAGTGCGCGCCATGCCTAACACCCCGGCTCAGATCGGCGAGGGGATCACGGTATGGACCGCCAGCGATGAAGTGAGTCAGGGACAGAAAGAGATGGCGCAGTCCATCTTGGGGGCATTGGGCAAGGAAATCTATGTCAGCGATGAAAAATACCTCGATATGGCTACTGCGGTCAGTGGTAGTGGTCCTGCCTATATATTCATGGTCATCGAAGCCCTGGTCGATGCTGCGGTGCATATCGGCTGGCCTCGGGAGAAGGCAGAGGAATTGGTATTACAGACCGTGCTCGGGGCGGCGCGCCTGGTCCAGGCGACGGGAAAACAGCCCGCAGAGTTGAGAAAGATGGTCACATCTCCGGGAGGGACAACGGAAGAGGCTTTGCTCCAGTTAGAACAAGGTGGACTCAGAGCCCTCATCGATCGCGCCGTTATTGCCGCCTATGAGAAAGCAAAGGGCTTGGGGGGTAAATGAGCGCCTTCTTGGAGTTTATCGCGATTTTGTGCCAGGTGCTCGCCTTTATCATCTTTATCCGTGCTATTCTGACCTGGTTTCCCATCTCCCGCCATAACCCGATAGTAGCTTTCTTCGATTTCATTACCGAGCCCATCCTGGCCCCCCTGCGGCGCATAATCCCCAGGCTTGGCATGATCGATATCACCCCTATGGTAGCTATCATCATTTTGCTAATCATCGCACGTATTATATAAATGTATAAGAAGATCGACTTGCATGTTCACACCCCTGAATCCTCATGCTATGTAGATCATGTGATGCCCGAGGCCAACATCCAAACCTCGCTGGAGGAGATCGTCGATGCTGCTATCTCAGCTGGCCTCGATGCCATAGCCATCACCGATCACAACAGCGCTGAGGCTATAGAGAAGGTAAGGGAGATAGCGGGGGGGAAGAGGTTATACGTTTTCCCTGGGGTGGAGATATCAGCCAGAGGAGGTCATACCCTCGCTATCTTCGATGGAGATACCCCAGTTCAGATATTGCACCATCTTATAGAGCTGCTTGGCTTCACTGATGAGGCGTGGGGTCAAGGCTTCTATGAGACCGGCCTCTGGCTTGATGAGGTGTTCTGGCGCATAGAGGAGAGCGGTGGTATCGCTATCGCTGCCCATGCAGACAGGCGACCGAGAGGCTTCCTCGCCTCCGATGAGCCTGCCAGAACCAAGAGGAGAATCCACAATTGCAACCATCTTAGCGCTTTGGAGATCACCATTCCCACAAATAGAGCCCTCTGGCAAGACGGGTCGATGCCCCATTTCCCCCAAAAATACGCCTGCATCCAGGGGTCGGATGCTCACGATCCTGAGGAGGTTGGCAGACGCCCGATATACATTGACCTTCCCACCATCGATCTAGCCAGCCTGCGACTCGCCTTCCGAGAGCATGAAACCAGAATAAGATTCCCGCAAGATTTGGCTGAAGAAGGTTCAAACTCCTTGCCTTGAAAAGTTTGACAGTACTTTAGTACTATGTTATAGTTACATAGTATTACGAGGTATTCAAGCATGAGGTATGGTCGCGAGCTACTGAAAGGGAGCACAGATTCCTTGCTTCTCTCTTTGATCACCCGACAGCCAATGTATGGCTATCAGATAATCAAGGAGCTGGAGAAGAAAAGTAAAGGCTATTTCACCTTCAGAGAAGGTACCCTCTATCCCGCTCTGCACCGATTGGAGAAGAAGGGATTGATCATCGGTACGTGGGATCGGCTGGCATCAGGTCAGGAGAGGAGATACTACCACATAACGGAGAAGGGCCAGCATGCTCTGGAGGAGAAGGTCACGGAATGGCGAGGCTTCTACAGAGCGGTGAACTCCATCATGTTGCCGGAGAGTCCCTAAGAGGAGCGGCGAGTTTATGGAGATAGAGCCTGAGCTTAAGGGGTATTTGGAGGGCATCAGATACCGTCTGCGACTGGATCCCGCAGCGGAAAAGGAGATTGTTCGTGAGCTATACACCCACATTGAAGACAGGGCTCAAGAGCTAAAAGCGGCTGGTCTTTCCCAGGCTGAGGCAACTAAATCAGCCACCGAGCGTTTTGGTCGTCCTAAGGCAATAGCTGCCGAGATATACAAAGTCTATAGCAAAGGCAACTGGAAGATGGCACTGCTTGCGGCAATGCCTCATCTCCTTATCGCTCTCCTTTTTGCTCTCCATCTGTGGCACAATTCAAGCTGGGTAGTGGTGATGCTGATTTCGATGCTCACCATTTCTGCCTATGGTTGGCGGCATGGTAGACCTTCGTGGTTCTATACCTGGCTGGGCTACACTCTGGTTCCAGTATTCATTGCCACTCTTCTTTCCCTGTATGCTCTAGGTCGTGCTCTGTTCTACCTTTTAGCCGGGAGCGGACCTGAAACCAATCTCTGGATACTGCTTGCCATCTTTGCCTACTTACCTCTTTCCCTGTGGCTGTTGGGCTCCAGCGTCACCAGCGTTGTGCGCCGGGACTGGCTCTACGGTTCATTAATGACTCTCCCCCTGCCTGCCACAGCTTGTTGGCTATTTGCCCTTTATCGAGACAGCAGCCTTTTTGAATCCGGCGAGCAATATCTTCAGGATCAAGCCCCCTGGGTAGCGCTGAGCTTTTTCGCCCTCGCCATCGGGGCAGCAGCCTTTATTCGCCTCCGGCAACGCCTGCTCAAAGCGGGGGTGCTGCTCATGGCGGGGTTTTTGACTCTGCTTATCGTAGCTTGTGCCGATCCCAGTGTTCTCGGCTCCCCGGGGCTAGTAGCGGCTGGCTTGTTGCTGGTCGCCTTCATTTTCAGCCCCGCTTTGCTGGAGCACAAACTAGGACATGGAGAAGGGGAGGTATGGATTGAGGCCAGCTTGGAAAGATGTTCAGGAGAGACACAGGCTGGCTAGAGTAGAAGCGGAGCGAATCCGAAAATCAGGATCTCATCCCCCATGAGCAAAGTGGCCATTGTTACCGATACCACTGCTTGCCTCCCCGGGGAGCTGGTGGAGGAATATGGCATCTGGGTTGTGCCAATGAGCCTTATCTTTGAAGACCGGGTCTATCGGGATGAGGTGGATATAGCTCCCAGTGAGGTTTACCGACTGCTGGAGGAGGAAGAGAAGATTCCCAGCACCTCAGCCCCCCCACCGGGAATTTATCTTGAAGCCTTCCGTGATCTGAGCCAAAGGGCGGGTAGCATCGTTTGCATTACTATGCCCATTGAGTTGACAATGGCTTTTCAATCGGCGATGCAGGCTAAGGAGATGGCTAAAGAAGAGCTGCCCCACACTAGCATAGAGGTGATCGATTGCCGCAGCGCAGCCGGGGCGCTTGGGCTTGTCACCCTGGCAGCAGCTCGGGCTGCTGCCGCCGGCAAGAGCTTGGAAGAGGTTATAAAGGTTACAAAGGACATGATACCAAAGGTGCACATGATCGGCGTCGTGGATACTCTGGTCTATTTGGCCAAAGGGGGGCGCATCCCCAAGGTTGCCGCCTGGGCTGGCGACGTCCTTAAGGTCAAGCCAATCCTCACTCTTTCCCAGGGCAGGCCAGCCCCTATCAGCGCTGTTAGAACCAAGTCACGGGGACTGGAGCGACTGCTGGAGATAATACAGCACAGGACGGGGGCAAACAGCCCGATACATGTTATTGTATTGCACGCCAATGTCCTAAGAAGAGGCGGAAGGTTTGAAGCAGCGCATAATCTCTGAATTCAATTGCGCTGAAATTTATGTCAAGGACTTCACCCCGGTAATGGGTGTTCATACCGGCCCCGGGCTGCTGGGTGTCGCCTTCTACGCAGATTAAGGGAACCTGCCATGGCTAAAGTTGGCATTGTTACTGATACCATTGCTTGCCTCCCCAGGGAGCTGGTGGAGGAGTATGGTATCAAGATAGTGCCGATAAACATCATCTTTGAAGATAAGGTTTATCGTGATGAGGTGGATATAACCCCCAGCGAGGTTTACCGCCTCCTCAAGCAAACCGACAGCCTTCCCACCACCTCAGCCCCGTCGCCGTCAGCCTTCCTTGAGGCTTACCGCGAGCTGAGCCAAAGTGCTGAGAGCATCCTTTGCCTCAGCCTCCCTCCTGAGCTGACCATGGTTCTCCAATCGGCGACGCTGGCTAAGGAGATGGCGAAGGAAGAGCTGCCCGATATGCCCATAGAGGTGGTCGATTGCCGCACCGTAGCCGGGGCGCAGGGACTGATCGTCCTGGCGGCGGCTCGGGCTGCTGCCGCAGGCAAGGGCCTGGATGAGGTGATCAAGGTCGTCGAGGACATGATACCGAGGGTGCACCTGATAGTCATGATGGATACCCTGTACTATCTGGCCAAGGGGGGGCGGATTCCCACGGCTGCCGCTTGGGCCGGCTCCTTGCTCAAGGTCAAGCCCTTTGTCACTGTTTCGCAGGGCAAGGTACGCTTGGTTACCGCAGTGAGAACAAAGCGGCGGGGGGTGGAGCACCTGCTGGAGATGATGGGGCAAAGGACAGGGGCAAACAGCCCGCTACATGTCGTTGTAATGCACGCCGATGCGCTGGACGAGGCGGAAGATTTGAAGCAGCGCGTAGCCTCTGAATTCGACTGCGCCGAAATTTATGTCAAGGATTTCACTCCAGTGATGGGTATTCATACTGGCCCTGGGTTGCTGGGCCTAGCTTTTTACGCTGAGGGCTGACAAGCAATCAAGGCTTTCCTTGTAGCTAAAAGTTTCCCTAACTGACACCAAGGGCAGAAATGTCCTATAATTGGGTGAGATGGAAAAGCCGCAAACCAGGCAAGATGCTCAAAGATTGAGGCAAAGCTTGAGCCAATTGCCTGAGCCCATGGTCAAACCACCCTTTATCATGGTTAGCGGTCTTCCCGGCAGCGGCAAATCCTATTTCTGCCGCAAGCTTCAGGAGCACCTCTCATTCCCCATTGTGGAGAGCGATGCCTTGCGCAGGATGCTTTTCTCATCGCCAGATTACAGCCTGAGGGAAAGCAATCGCCTGTTCCAAGCCTGCCATCTCCTCATCGAAGAGCTATTGAGGGAGGGAATACCTCTCATCTTCGATGCTACAAATTTGATAGAACGCCATCGAGAGCACCTGTATCGCATTGCCGACCGAGTCGGAGCCAAGCTGATCATCGTGCGTATCGATGCCCCGATGGAATTGGTGCGCCAGCGCCTTGAGAATCGCTCATCTGGCACCGATTCCTTTGGCGGGTCGGAAGCTGACTGGAAGGTGTACCAAAAGATGAGAGCATCGGTGCAGAAGATCCGCCGCAATCACTTCGCTGTGGATACCTCGAGGGATATCATTCCAGTAATAAATAAGATCGTGCGCGAGGCGAATCGCTAGCCCCCATCCATATTGCATCCCATCTTTGTTTCCGATATGATGATGGCAGGATGACGTGGCGAAAGGAGCGCAGATGGAGGTCAAGGTCGTATCGAGAGACATCACCAAGCTGTCACTGGGAGCCATCATAGTCAACCTCTTTGAGGGGGTGAAAAGTCCAGGCGGTGCCACTGGAGCGGTGGATCGAGCCCTGGGCGGGGTCATCACCCAGCTTATCACAGAGGGAGAGATCAAGGGCAAGCTCAATGAAATAACTTTGATTCACAGCTTGGGTAAAATTGAGCCGGCGAGGGTGGTTGTCGCTGGTTTAGGAAAGGAAAAGGACCTGGACCCTCGTCGAATTCGGGGGGTCGCTGCTGAGGCATGCCGCTTCCTGCGCAAGGCAGGAGTGGAGCGAGCGGGCACAATTGCCCACGGAGCGGGCACTGGGGGTATAGATTCCGAGAAAGCGGTTCAGGCGGTTGCCGAGGGCGCTATCCTGGGGCTTTATACCTTCCGCAAGCACCAGACCAAGGAACCGGAGCAGGGTG
>Ga0114920_10000777_pt1 | contig 14114 bp, 12 predicted proteins | sample ChitaG_FD_88683 | JGI IMG/M metagenome (GOLD analysis project Ga0114920, IMG submission 88683) | Deep subsurface microbial communities from South Pacific Ocean to uncover new lineages of life (NeLLi) - Chile_00310 metaG | ecosystem: Environmental > Aquatic > Marine > Oceanic > Sediment ... | reverse complement strand
GAAGGTTGTTTGGAAGATTTATCCGAAGGTTGTTTGGAAGATTTATCCGAAGGTTGTTTGGAAGATTTATCCGAAGGTGGTTTGGGAGATTTATCCGAAGGTGGTTGGGGGGATTTATCCGAAGGTGGTTTGGAAGATTTATCCGAAAATGGTTTGGAAAATTTATTCGAAGGTGGTTTGGAAGATTTCGTGATTACATTTATTTCCTGCTCATCTGAGGAACGTCTGACCTGATCCAATTCATCCGTTTCTGATGAATAATTCATATCGCTATCAGATGAAGATATGTCCTGTATTTTAGAGTATCTATCCTTAGTATGTATAGGATATCGATTTTTATTAAAATAATGTAAATTTCTGTCCCAACCTGATGGTCTGGATATTTTGCTCATTGATACAACAAAAAAATCACAGCAAATTTTAAATCAGATCTTTTAGATGGGAATCAAGAATCTTAATACCCTACTGGATGAATATTGTAGCAATGCCACTACAAATCAACCTCTGTCTAATTGGACTGGAAAAAGAATGGCAATAGATCTAAACAATACCATTTACATTCATATGGCCACTGCATGGAAGGAGGTGGTTAATAGTACTTTAGTACCCATGGAGGATCCAGATATGGATAAAGTAACTGCATTGTACTTGGAACGTTTTAAGCAGTTTTTGATGAAATTATTTCGAAACAAGATAACCCCAGTCATCGTATGTGACGGTCCACCCCCAGCTGAAAAGGAGACTATTACTAGAACAAAGCGTCGAGAAATTAGGGATAATGCTAGAGTCCGTTGTGATGATTTTAAAGCTATGTTGCTGGAAAAAGATCCGCTCGAAATTACTCCGTCTGACATTGAGACAATGAGAACTTATATGCGACAAAATACACCAGTTTTTACCAATGATATTGAAACTGTTAAAAATGTTTGTACCGGATTGGGTCTTCCGATTCTTCAATCAACTAGTGAAGCGGAGATTTTATGTTCGTTGTTGTGTCGAACAGGGCGCGTTGATTTGGTGTATTCAACCGACACTGATAATTTAGTACATGGATGTCCTAATATGGTAAAAGGATTTTCGGGGCGGGAATACAATGCGTTGAAAGGTGAAATGGTTGATATGGTCAAAGTCGTTAACTTTCATAAAACATTGGAGGGTATAGATATGACATATCCTGAATTTGTTGATATGTGTATTATGTGTGGTTGTGATTATAATACCAACATTCCGCGAGTGGGTGTCAAAACATCATTCAAATTAATCAAAAAATATGGAAGTATAGACAATCTTCCTCCAAAATACGATGTCACATGTCTTAACCATATTCGTTGTCGTCAAATATTTGCCCATCAACCGTATCGAAATATATGTGAAGATGTTAATGTTAGTTTGAATGTGGACATAGATTCACTCTCTACTTATACACGGGATGTATTGGAACCTTACGGGGTTGATCATTGGATACCTGATCTGGTCGACATATATCGAGATTTTCCACAAGATCCAGTTCAAGTCGTTATGTCACCGATGGGTCCCTATCCGAGATTGGAGATTTTGGATACTGATGCTTTTTTTAAAAAAGTAGCAGGGAATAAGATAGATGTCCTTGTAGTTTGTGAATCGTCCTCAATTGAAGATAATAATATGAATAACGACAATAATGACATAGACGAGGATACACCACTAAATTTAAATGTTTCGAAATCACAATACGATGTTGTGATTTATACCGATGGTTCATCAAATCAAGTAAGAGCCGGTTATGGAGTGGTCTTTACTCAAAATGATCAGATGGTATCAACATTCAAGGGTCCAATACCATTAGATATATATCCAACCCAGACCAATAATCAATCCGAGTTATATGCCATTTTGATTGCGATGAAAGAATCAAGAGGATACAACAAAATCCTGATTAAATCCGATTCGGATTATTCGATAAAATCATTGACTGAGTGGTTTCATGGTTGGATCAAGAATAGTTGGAAGACGAGTAAAGGCACAGATGTTCTCAACAAAGAATTAATTATGACGATTTTAGCCGAAATAAATTGGGGTCATCCGAACGAAAGATCTATTACCTTTGAACATATTAATGCTCACTGTGGTATCAAATTTAACGAGTTGGCTGATAGATTGGCAAATGAAGGACGATTAGAACACAGTGGATGATGTAAATCACAAATATATTCTTCTATAAAGAAGAATATATCAGATATTTTATTTTGATGATAATTCCTGATGACATTTTAGACAGAGAGCCATGTATTTGTCGATACCTCCAATTTCTTTCTGATTATCATTGCCTCTATCTTTTTTGAATGAAAATCCGGCTGACACGAAATGTAATTGACGTTCTTCACCACCACGGCTCAAACATTCCATACATTTAGATTCCAGTTTGTACAAACCATTCGGTGAACATAAACAAATCAATTCATTGACACGTCCGAATGGTTGGATATTAGAATCACCATCTAAACTGGCTATGAAAACATGCTTTTTGTTTTCAATGACCCATTTTCGAACTGCGTCAACGATATCGGGAAAAAATTGCCCTTCATCAATACCAATAACATCATATCTAGACACATTTAGATCAATTAAAATGGCGGTTTTCAATTTATTTATCTTACTAGATGTACCATTAAATTGACTATTGTGAGTAGTGACATGATAGTCTTGCTTCTCAGTTCCACGTTCATCATCTGAATGATTGATGTACAGAGCGTTCAGTCCAACATCTGCACATGTCGTGAGCCTATGTAGTAATTCCGTAGTTTTACCAGAGAACATTGGTCCAAAGAAGATTGCTTCTAAATTACCAACATCAAAATTTTTAACATATGGGGTTCCTTTACTATCAATACTATGATTATCATTATTATTTGTAGTCATATCAAGTTTTTATTTATTTATTTAAATCGTATTTTACCAAAGTATGATGAATGGAAACGATCTTTCAGTGATAAAGAAAAACTTCGGATTCAATCATATTTACACTTTTGTAAATATGGCGGTCCGACTTGTAATCGATGGCGAACCTCAAATTCCAACATCTGATTTACAACCTGATGTATCCCAAACGGTGATCGATCCAACTTTTTTGTTAAGGGGAATTGATGTATCGAGGGTTGTTCAAGATTATTTTGCTGGTAACTACAAAGATATAGGGATTCCGACTACCAAGGTTAATACGATAGTTCGTGGAGTAGTTGCTGATTATTCTGTTGGAGCTGATGACCGCTCTGAAATATATGAATATATTGATCGGTCTGGACAAAGACAACGGGTGGTCACAGTTAATCATAAAAATTATGATAACGTCAATTCAAAACTAGTTAATAATTCATATATAGAAACATTGACCAAAGATGAATCCTCGTCAAGTCTTCGAACTATAGGTGATTTACCTTTGGGTGATATTTGTCTATGGTGTCGACGCAAATTTAGTTCTCATCCAGTGGGTATCCCCATTCAAATAGAATATTTAGAGAGGGAGAATAAAACTATATATCACACGATCGGGTCTTATTGTACATATGAATGTTGTTTTTCTACCTTAAAATTAAATACACGGTGCCCATTCACTTATCGAAATCATAGATACATGGATTCTGAATCCATTTTGAGATCAATGTATGAACGCGTTTATCCGGGGGAACATTTAAAAGAACAAAATGATTGGATGTTAGCACAATGGAATGGTGGTCCCCTCAATGAAGATGATTTTTTTTCCAAATCCCATGTCTATTGTCGTGATTTGAGTTTAGTTCTGTTACCTGCTAAATATGAATATTCTCTCAAATCTACGGCACGTGCATCCAACACTACTTGATAATCTAATATTTGTATTAGCCTCTTGAAGGATTTTTTTTTATAAAAAAGAAGATAAAACACAATGGAAATACCCAGTTTTTACACGATGTTCTTATTTGGTGGTGGATTTGTTGGAGGTTTCCTCTGTACATATGTTTTTACTGTAATTAAATTCATATTCTTTGATTATCTTTCATGGCCATATACACTTATTTTATCGGTATTTTTAATATTGTCAATAACAGAAAGTATGAAAAATGGCCGCCTACGTTGGATCTATGACAATAGATCTAAAGTCGATCAAATGTCTCGAATGGTCACTGCTTTGATACCAAAACCAGATCTATCAAGTTCATCTTTTTCCATTGCTGATTCTAATCAGGCCGCTTCTTTGATTTATTCCCGGATGGGAACTAAGTATCTCCTTAATGTTCCATATGATACATCAGCTCGTCGTATTACCAACCGTATTCGCGTTATTCTATTAGTCGAACCAGAAGAAGAAGGTGGTAATAAGGAGATAGATGTTACACAACAATCATGTATTCCATATTTATGTACAGCTGAACAATTGGGTGGGACCGGTTACAAGGTTGTAGACAAGTTGAGTGACAAAATTATTTTTGAATGTGGACAGGATATAGTACCTAACTTTCATACAATTGCGAAAAATATGTAAATTATATTTTTGTTTCTCTAAGAGAAACAAAAATAAAAGGTATGATATACCTGTGTTGGTTGGGAGATAGTTATGTATTATCCGATCAGTCCATCAGTCGAATGGGCGTTACTAATAGAACGATTTGGATGGAGGATCTCATCACGGAGTATGTCGGATCCACTTTTCAGTGCTTCTAGCAGTTGTCTCTCGCCACGTTTTGGTAGTCTTTCTTCTAACAGAGGTATCCAATTATCTTCATGTGATGGGTTTCTCCTATATGCTTTGCGAAGATTTTCACCGGATTCAGCCTGTTGTTTTCTAGCCTTTTTGAGGTCAGTCTCGAGTTTATCGATTATAGATTCACTTTTGATGGTTCGAAACCATTGTTGGATGTAAAATTCGAGTGAATCCGGGTCGGACTCTTTTGTCAATTCTTCTTCTATTTCTTTGCGAATTTCACTTTCTCTCTCATATTGTTCCACGAATTCCTGATGCTCTTTTTCGTGTTGCTGACGGAGCTTCCCGCGTTTATCAATTGGAACCATCTTGGTTCGATTTGGCGAAAATTTGTCATTTATTTCTTGCCAACTGCATGTTTCCGTTGCATATATGGTTTGGATGCCGGTTTTTTCAATCAGACTTTTTGCACTTTCAGTAGCTTGATCTGATGTACTGAATGTACCTATAAAATACCACATACCATGACATCCATCTTCGGTAATTTCGGTGCTAAGAAAATATGCAACGACACAAAATGCCTGACCGGGTTGTGCTCTAATTTTTTCGATCCCATTGTAACCATTGATTGCTGCTTCGCGAGTCATTATATGTTTATAATGGTCAGTTTCAGAGTTAAAGTGTTTGTCATTGGTAATACCTATAGATTTAATATTTTTATTGGACATTATGAGAGCCTCTGCCCTAGGATCGGACATATTGATCGTATGTTTTATGATTAAAATATAATGGAACCCAAGTTCATTTTTTTATATATTTTTTAAATTGAAATTATCTTGAACATAATATGAGGAAACTCCTTGGTTTTCATAAAATATGTGTTTGTTTTTAGCCATAAAAAATAAGGAAAGTACATATTAGAAAGTTTGAGAAAATAATATTTTTTTTAGGTTAAAAAATAACCATGTCGTATTATTCGTCTCATGAATCTCACGATGATGGTGGTAACTACATGAGTGTAGAAGAATACGATTGTTCTGGTGATTACTGTAAGAAGAAGCCGGGGCCACCTGGTCCACCGGGTCCTAGGGGATGTGATGGTGCTCCTGGATGTCGTGGTCCTCGTGGTCATCGTGGACCTTGTGGTCCTTGTGGTCCTTGTGGTCCTAAGGGACGTGATGGGTGTCGCGGTCCTAAGGGACGTGATGGATGTCGCGGTGCTCCAGGGTGCCGTGGTCCTAAGGGATGTACTGGTCCTCAGGGGTGCCGTGGTCCCCGTGGCCCTATGGGCCCTTGTGGTCCCAAGGGACGTGATGGATGTGCAGGTGCGCCTGGTTGCCGTGGTCCTAAGGGATGTACTGGTCCTCAGGGATGTCGGGGACCTCGTGGACCGTGTGGACCGTGTGGACCTAAAGGACAGTGTGGACCGTGTGGACCTAAAGGACCGTGTGGACCGTGTGGTCCGTGTGGACCTAAGGGACGTGATGGATGTCGTGGACCTCCCGGTGCTCCTGGTTGCCGTGGACCCAAGGGATGTACCGGTCCGCAGGGATGTAGGGGACCTCGTGGACCGTGTGGACCGTGTGGACCTAAAGGACCGTGTGGACCGTGTGGTCCGTGTGGACCTAAGGGACGTGATGGATGTCGTGGACCTCCCGGTGCTCCCGGTTGCCGTGGTCCTAAGGGATGTACCGGTCCCCAAGGATGTCGTGGACCTCGTGGACCATGTGGACCGTGTGGACCTAAGGGTCGAGATGGATGCCGTGGACCATGTGGACCGTGTGGACCTAAGGGTCGAGATGGATGCCGTGGTCCTCCCGGACGTGATGGACGTGATGGAAAGACGAAGAAGACATGTGCTGTCAAGACCAGCTGTGATATTAAAGTTGATCGTGGCGTCGATATTGTCATTGTTGAACATTCCAAGTCTACTGTATGCGTCGAACTTCCCGAACTTAGCAAGGAAGATTGCTATGACGAATATGGACGTTGTCTCAGTGCCGTTGTTATCAAAGTCATTAACAGTGGATGTCACTGTGTTAAGGTCGATGGTCGTTACAAGATCGGTGAGGGACGCAGTGCAACCTTCACCGGCGTCGAAGGTAAATGGTATGTCTCCTGCTAATAAACCGGTCTACATGCACAGAAATATCAAAATATATTGGTGAACACCTCACCGATATATAAAAATATTTAACTAGACAAACAAAAATAATGTCTTCTCTCAAATTTGGAAATGTTTCTGTCAATGATTCCAATGGTATTAACGTACTGACTGTTGACCAAGCCCAAGGAGATCTTGAGGTCAAATGGCCATCTAATTTGGGACAATACTATACTGTTGTTATGTATGACCTTGATGCACCATATCCAAGAATACCAAACAAATCTCCATTTGTCCATTATTTGGTTGTCAATGTTCAAGATAATTCCATTAATTATGGTCAGACTCTGGCTAAATATATTCCACCGTATCCTCCAACCGATTCACCACCACATCGTTATGTAGTAGAAGTTTATGTTCAGAAAAATTTAAAGACCGACGTTACACTATCATCTTCTCGGGACAACTTCGATGTCCGAAAATATTCGGACTATTATGGTGACAAGATAATTTCATCTCAACAATTCAAGGTTAGCCATATTCTTCCTACCGTCCGTGCATCACCCTTGGTATCCCAACAATATGTCCATACATATGTTCCTCAACAATATATACCTACTAATATTAACATCATTAACTACGTACCATTTGAGGTACCGACAAATACTCACCCTAATCCAAATAAGCCTGAATACTTCAAGGATTAGACTGATTTGAGTGGGTGTTAACAGAAGCATTGTCGATGTGTTTTACATGCCACCGCTAAAAAACCTGACTAGTGTTTAGATGGCAATATATGGCCAGACAAACGAGAAGGAGCAACTTCTCATAATCCATATGCGTTTTGTGCTAAATCAACAGGGACAAGTGATCATTCATGTTGTGCTAATTATGACTATGAAAACTTACCAGATGATGAATTAATAGCATATACCCAATTATTTAAAGTTAATATTCCATTGCCATATAATAGACAGCACATGGAAAGTTGGCAAATATTAATTAAATATTTATAGATGTTAATACATCTATAAATCTATATACTGTGTTTATCGTCCAGTGCTTCCATAACCACTTTCGTTCCGACCATTTTTGTTCTGATCAGTTTCGACCAACTGATTTACGACTTTCAATTCAGGTGTTAAAATGGGGGTGATGATAATTTGAGCAATCCGATCACCCTTTGAGAAAGAAAAAGAATGATTCCCTGTATTGTATAGAATAACTCCAATTTCACCACGGTAATCTGAATCAATAACTCCACCCAAAACATCAATGCCATAATTGTAGGCTAGACCACTTCGAGGGGCAATTCTACCATAAGTCCCTTCCTTAAGTTCCATAATAACTCCAGTGCCCACGAGAAGACGATCATTCGAAGGAACAATTCCGTCCTCATTCGAGTATAAATCATATCCGGCTGCCTCAGAGGAACTTCGGGTTGGAAGACGACCACCTCCAAACAATTTAACAAACAAAATTGTTTGGTCCGACATATAGGAACTTGGGGTTCAAACCAGAACGCCAATCGTTCGCGAACGATTGGCGACTTCAGATTTTTATATCATATTAATATAATACATATAAATCATTATTCAATGATTTATATTTTTGTTTTTCCTTCATTTCTCATAACATCTACTCTGGATAGTACCCGTACTTGGAATTGAAATAACCGGCTACGTTATTAAGATCTATAAAGAACGGGATTTCTTCTTCGCCATGTTTTACCCTGTGGAGTTCCTTCCCATCGAAACCATCTTCCCCATATATAGGTTGAATTAGTTTGTTATCGGTTGTCCTAACAGAACCATCCGGTGCGACCATAACATTCACAAGTAATGATTTAATATCACGTCTTAATGCACCAACATCAGCTGTCTTATTGGCAGTATCGATTAGACCTTCACGACCAGCTGCTTGATGAAAAATGGATTGGGCTGGAGTGAGACCTTCCATAAATGAGTTAGGAATAAATCCCCCTGCCTCAGGATCGATCTCATCTGTTTTGAAATATGGTAGTGATCGTGTACCACCTGTCATAGTAGTTGGAGCTAATCCACCACCGAGGAATTGTTGTCCTACGGTTCCAGTGATTTGTGTAATGTTCCAAACACTGCCTTTGGCACCCGATCTGGCCATAACATTAAGTGAGTTATCAGCTGTGAGCGATTCCTCTGATAGACGACTACCTAAATTTTTAGGTTGACCAACTTTAGCGGAAATTTCGGTTTGACGGCGGGCTTCTTCTAATGGATCCGATCGACGAGGGCCTAATTGCTCAACTTGGGCTTTCACTTTGACTATTTCTCGTTTAACGATGTCACGATGAACTTCGTTAAGAGGATTACAGTCCGCCAATCCAACCGTGAACCCAGTAGTAGTGAGCCATTTCTCCAACATTAGAGGAGCATCTGTTAGGAAATCGGCGGCTCTATCTCTTCCTTTCATTTTGACCATAACTTGGACGATCGAATTTGGACTCGTCCCCAGAGTCGATTTATCCAAAGTACCAGAAATAAGAATACCATCGACAATAAGAACTTTACCTTTTTGGTAGAAGAAATCAGGTGGTAGAACCGAACTAAAAAGAGCCCGTCCGGTGTATTTTTTGACTCCATCTGATGGGTCGATGACGGGCCCCATATTGTGTTTTTGCAATCGTTCAACCAGATCGGGAAGACCATCATCAGCGGTGATTTGCATCATGTTATCATACCAAAAATCGTTATCAATATATACTTTGTCTCGCGTCATTATGTAAGCTGAAGTTAGAGAATCCATTACAGGTGCTATGTTAGGTTTATTACTTTGTGAACTCATGATACAATTGCGAACATCCATTTTGTCGAGTATTTCGATAACGGCATCCGTGGTCTGAACAGAATGAACATTCATCTCATCTCCATCAAAATCAGCATTATACGGTGTTGTCACTGCTAGAGGTATACCAATTGTCTTACCTGGTCTGAAAACAGCCTCATGACCCATGATACCTTCCTTATGGATTGTTGGTTGACGATTAAGCAATACCATGTCACCATCCTGCCCCCATCGAGTAACCTTATCACCTGGACGAAATGATAGCTTGTCGCGGTTACGGTCAGAGACTTTGATTTGCTGACCTTTGAATTTGCCCTCGGATGGAGTTACATGGGTGATTTTACCTTCCTTCATTAGTTCCATAAGATTCCCGTAGTTGAAATCAACTACAGGTACTTCCTGTGTTAAATCTTTCCTCCATTCCTCGGGCAAAGATGTTTGGTAAAATTTGATATCTGGATCCGGTCCAACAACTGTACGGCCCGTATAATTGACACGTTTGCCCGACATCATACCTCTAAAAATACCCTTGTTCTTGTCTTGGATCCTATCTTTGATTGGTTTGAACGATTCAGGAACATGTAGGATAGGTGATTTAGAACCCAAGATCAAAGCAGTGATTGCGTTCCTGATATAATCATGCGCATCATTCCTCTTTTCACGGTCCGTACTCCCATTATATAATTGATATTTTTTCAATATTTCGCGATACAGTGTCCCATAATAATCTGTTCCAATCATTCCTTCACGCATATTGGCATTTCTAATACATGGTGGCATTACAGCCAGAACTGTAATGATCATGTTTCTAGGATGACTTTTACCTGAAAATCCGAGGGTTCTTGCATCTCCATCGTTGATCGAATTTAGGATTTTATGAACTGTAGATGTTTCTATTGTATGTAAATCATGTTTCCCCCCCACATCATTTTCTGGGTAATAAAACTTAATATCTTCACCTGCTTTTACTGACACGAATACAGGATTATCTTTACATGATTGAATTTCACCTTGGGCTGCGACACTTGTAGGAGACATACCTATGGCTTCGGCTGTTCCAGGAGAAAGAACTGTTTCCTCTTCGTGACTTCGTCGACACGGTTTTTTAATGCTCTTATCTTTAATCATTTTGAGTCTTTCATCACCGCTGTATTTATTGATACCTTCTTCTTCAATCTGAATATCGGATATGATAAGACCACCACATGAAATACAGACTGAGCTGAGAACTCGCACAATTGATTTCAGGAAAAGAGGATGATATATCGGTGTTTCAGACAATTCAATATAACCAAAATGTCCGGGGCAATTTATATTATCCTTACCACATGTTGAACACATAATCTTAGGATCAACCGTCCCCATGCTTGGATCATTAATTGTATGATACCCATTTTCTTCTGGCATATATATCCGTCGATCCTTTGCTTCTTTCCTGATTTCTTCAGCACCCCAAACACTGAAAGATGTTTGCCTAACCTCAAACTCAGGTAAATTCTCCTCTTCCTTAGCAAATTGAGCCAATACTTGACGACGTTCGGCATGAGTAACTCTGATTCCGGGAGTTCGCTCAGGTGCTGTTCTAGGTGAACCTCTAGGTCTAATCCTCGGAGGATCAAATCTAACCCCACCAGTTGTCCTGTCCGAAATAGGAAGAGCATTCGGGTTAATATTTTTAGATCGACGTGAGCCAAAAATATTAAACCCTGCTGACACTGACGCTGGTCCACCGAGAGATCCTATCATAGGTTGAAGGACTATTGGACCAGGAACATCAGTGTCAATTTCTAATTTACCACCCGGTACATTAGACATTATTATATCTGCAATATTTACTTTATATTAACCGATAGATAAATAATGTGAAAAACGGATGGACCTGTTTTGAAATAATCAACTAAATGATTATTTTGGCAACAATTTCTCAATTTTAATTGATTTAATCAACTCAGGGGCTTTGAAGAGTCACACCTCACCAATAAACAAAGATACAATATTTGACAAATGTCGAATATTGACACAGTCACCCAAGTTACCAACGACACATCAAACTATGATCCATCTAAATGGAAAGATTACGGTAGTTTTTGGTTGTATGATGTTGATCAAGGTGATACTGATTGGTTGTTAGTCAGGAAGGGAAGACCATCTGGATCCAACTGTGGATATTTGTTGGGTCACAATAATCCTAGATTTGGATCAAAGGAAGATACGGTTCTTGAGATTACTGGAAGAAAGATCAAAGTTTTCGATCAGTTTCAACAAGCCAATATGGATTATGGCAATGAAGTTGAACCCATAGCAAGAGAATGGTATGAAAAAACAAGAAACGTTAAAGTGGATGAACTTGGTTTTGTTGTTCCTAAATGGGATTGTAATATTGGAGTTTCGGTTGATGGTGTTGTTTTTACTAAAGACGGACAAGAAACGGATGGAATGATAGAAATCAAAGGTCCCAGGAGAATGTATGGTCCATTGATCGGTTTTATACAAAAACAATCAAGTGATGTCATAACTCAATATGGAAACTATTCTCATATATGGACTACACATTATGATCAAATGCAATTGGGTATGGCTATATTAGGTAAAAAATGGTGTGATTATGTAGTATATTGTTTGCCTGAAAATAAAGTGTTCGTACAAAGAATACCATTTGATCATGAATATTGGACCAAAAAAATGTATGAACCGTTGAAACAAATCATCACTGATGAAATTAAACCTTTATTAAAAGGAACTCCATATCCATTGATGCCACCTTCTTGTTAGAACACGAACTATTGATGGGTTCCGTTTTCCCTATATCATTCTGGGAATGATATCGTCCTGTTTATTTTTCGATGAAAAATGATCTAATATTATCTTATTTTTTAATCGAAAAATAAGTATATACAGACCGAGATGTTTCCACCAAAACTATGGGATCATTGCCTCCTTACAAACGATTCAGAGGTAAAGACGGGTGCATTGGTTCTAGATACCATGCAAATCGGATATTATACCTCAACATATCAAGATTTCGATTATCAACAGTTGTTGTCGATCTTGAGAATGCTTCAATGGCTTCAGGATAACGTCCTAGATCCATATCCTGGGAAGGGACATTTCTTGAGGGAAAAACTATCAAAGGGTATTGAATTTAATGACGGTATGAACTCGTATCTTATTAATTCATACCGTCATTGGAAAGGGCAAATTGGTCGAGGTGTGGTCAGAAAAACATTTTCTGTTAATATATCTATTACACATTGTCTAGATCCATCCTGTCAAAAATGTCGTCGACTTCAACATTTATTAGAATAAAGTAAGCTGTTCCTCCGGTAGAGTGAGCTATTAGAAATTAGTTGTAATATATGGGTTCATTTAACCCATATATTTTTGTTTTTATTGTTTTGAAACAGCTTTCACATTGACAAACGAGGGGACCACTTCGTCTGAAAAACTTAATCCGTAAGAACGGACATTGGCGGTGTCCGTTCTTCTTCAGTCAGAGGACGAACGGAATCCAGATTTCTTTGATCTTCAAGAACACCGACAACTGCCGGATCGCATGGTTTCTCGTAATTGATCAAGAAGCCATGGTCTATTTCGACAAGATATCCAAGTTTTTCCGAAATTCGTTTGCAATTTAATGGCTTCCTCACCGGCGGAACAGGAAGCCTTCCATCTTCAATGTCTGAGCCGGAATGATCTTCCTTAGTCCCGGTGTCTACTCCTGATTCTTTTTCACAACCGTTTTGATCGAATCGGTCATAATTCAAATCTTTATCAAAAAAATCGATGAGGTTATCACAATGTTCGTCTGACGCCAAGTTCGTGTATGTAGCGCTCACGTTGGACTCATTCAAAAAGAAAATAAATATTCGAATTTCTTGATCCTGATCATGTCTAAAATTTCAACATAGTATATAATATATAGTATATACCATATATTAATATCATTTATTGATGATTTGTTCATCAATAAATTAATTTATTGTTTCTACTATATTGAGTTTAACCTGTTGTATTAATAATTACGCCATTACTACCACCAACCAATCTAGTAGACACCTTCGGTGAAGCCAATGTTCGAACTAATTGATCTAAACATTCTCGATCAATTGCCTTCAACATTAGTTTAATGATATTTTTACATATTCTCATATGGAAAACACTACGACCTGTAATTAACTCTCTTTTAGCAGCTAATGTCTTTGTTTTCAATCCATGGACATCCATCAATACTTCAATTGTCTTTCCTGGATCTTGACCACATTCAGCGTATTTCTGATTGACTATATCGGTATGTCCCAGACTGATAATTTTATGTAATACTCTCAGTTGATCATCATATTCACCCTTCCGCTCTATTTCAGCGATTTGATCTTTATATCCAATCATCCATAATTGTTCAATACAATTCTTGACAACCTTCTCGATATAATAATAAGTATCAATTGGCTCGGGTTGACTAGATTTCAATCGTTCAACGTAGGTATCAGTTAATCTCATCTTATAACCCAATAAAATATCACCATTTGGTTT